>Ga0214192_1000237_pt1 | contig 34745 bp, 26 predicted proteins | sample TroBogEpilimnion_44_FD_153030 | JGI IMG/M metagenome (GOLD analysis project Ga0214192, IMG submission 153030) | Freshwater microbial communities from Trout Bog Lake, WI - 29JUL2008 epilimnion | ecosystem: Environmental > Aquatic > Freshwater > Lake > Epilimnion/Euphotic zone | place: Trout Bog... | reverse complement strand
CCGTCCTTGGGGGGTGACTCATCGGGTAGCCATCAAGGTAATACGGGCATAGATCCCAAGGATGCACTATAAAATAGAGCCGTGGGCCTCAGTGTGACGCGTGTCGCAACACCCCTCTCGCACGCGCGCTCTCTGGGCAGGCTACGCCGTGCCGAGTCACGGATCATGAGCGGTGGTGAAATCGGCTTCGCCCATGACCCTGTCCGATGTTGACACTCAGCCCCGCGGTGTTGTCGGCGAATCTGACCGCCTGGGCGGCATCCCGAGTTGTTCGACCCACCTCGATGGGCGTTCGGTGGACGCCGCCCACCATCGCCTGCAAGACGGTTACAGTGTCGACAGCCATGGTCCGACCGGGGACCAATCTCTGAGAGGCCACTATGAGCGCAGGTGCAGGATTTGTAGACGGCCACTACTGCAATTTGGCCGACGCGCGTCTACCGATCACGGATCCGGGCTTTACGCGTAGCGATGCGGTATACGACGTGGTGTCGGTCTGGCGGGGTCAGTTCTTTCGCCTGTACGATCATATCGAACGCTTTCTCGCCAGCTGTGCGGGCTGGCGATTGACGTGTCCCTACGATGCCCATCAGATCGCTGAAATATTGGCGGGGTGCGTGATCCGTGGTGGCGTTCAAGACGGCGCCTACGTATCGATGGCGTTGACCCGTGGGACGTTCCTTCCGGGTGCGCGGGCCGCCCGTGATATACGCGCAACGCGACCGATGTTCCTCGCCTATGCCATTCCCTATGTGTGGATCGTACCGCCGGAGACGCAGCGGGACGGGATACGCGCGATCGTGGCGAAGACGCCGCGCATTCCGAACGTGTGTGTCCCGGCAACCTACAAAAACTACCATTGGGGTGATCTCACGCAGTCGCGCTTTGAGGCGCTCGATGCCGGTGTCGATCAGGCGATTTTGGCGACTACCGACGGTTGGATCGCCGAAGGCGCGGGGTTCAATGTGTTCTTTGTTCGAAACCGGCAGCTCTACACGCCGGCTCATAATGTGTTGCACGGGATGACTCGGCGCACGGTGATGGAGCTGGCCGTCATGCACGGTGTGCCGGTACACGCCGCCGACTTTCCGGTACAGGCACTGCGGGATGCCGATGAGATTTTCTTAACGTCGACGGCCGGCGGTATCATGCCGGTTGTGGAGATCGACGGCCGTGTAGTGGGCAACGGTAAGCCAGGACCGATTGCCACTCAGTTACGAACGAGCTATTGGGATCGGCGGGAGCAGGGTTGGTATGGCACCGCAGTCGTCGCTGCGGATGTGTCGACCCACGAGGGATTACATCGTGCGACGTAAAGTGTGGGCGCTCCTCATTGCCGTGATCGCGACGAGTCTGATCATCAAACTCGGTGGTTGGCTCGTCAGCGCCCTGTTGCACGCGCGAGTGGAAGGGCATTGGCTACGTGTACTCAGCCTTTCCGGCGGTCTCGGTTTTCTGATTCCAGCAGTAGCACTGCCGATCATTTTCGCGCGCCGAGGCAAGACACTCCGTTCCCGGGAACGGCGCGCTCAGACGCTACCCGGGGCAACGCGGTTTGGTGCCCGCGATCACCAGTCGTAGAGCGCTCCCGCGAGCAGAGCGCCCTGTTTGCGGGTTAGAACGGTCGACGTTTTAGGCGTCGGTGTCACCGTTCGCGGGTATCCACCATTCGTGCCCTCGATGGGTCTCGGCGTATTCTGGCCAGCGATAATCAATCGGTGCTTGGAAGTCCTTGGGCAAGAGCGGTTCGATACGCTGTGAACCGGTCGTCCGCTGTAGCCACTCGGCCCGCGCAGCGGCGAGGGTTTCCGGTGAGCAGAGCAGGTCGATTAGTGTCGACGCAATCGTCTTTCCGGCCACTTGCACGGTCGGATCAATGCACGCGGGAAGCCCGCCGAGCGCATTCGCAACCCACGCCGGATAGCCGGCATACCCCGCGGGGGCCGCCAGCATCGGCCGCGCAATGTAAAAACGCACCGTCGGGGCGTACCACGTCATTTCAACGTAATCGTCGCTCGTCCAGTTCTTCTGCCAGGCCGGCATATTCACCCGCAGTTGCTGCTCGGCCGCTTCCGGAGAGATCAGTTTGCTCAAGGCAGGCAGGAAGGGATCACGCATCGGTTCCAAACCTAGGTTCGACTGAATCTCACGTGCCAATACCTTCGCCGTCTCGTCGTATTTCGGTGCACCCACTGCGGACAGATTGCGCCACGTCAATTGGGCTAAGGCGTGGTTCGCCACGCCCGGCCGCGTACGGGACACCCACCGTTTGACGAGACGACAGTGGGCAATTCGCGCCGCGTGCTCTGCGTTGCGGTCCAACACTTCGAGGACGGATTCCGCCATCGCCACATCGGGGCAGCGCCAGGAGTACTGAATTTGGGCGAGGTGCGCCGGTAAGTTATCGGCCGTCGCCTGACCGGCCGTCAGGATCGCTTCATTCAGAGACCAACCGCCCGTGTGGGCCAGCATTGATTCGAGGGTCGCCTTCGTGGACCCGTACATGGAAAAGAGGGCGACATTCGCACCCGGCGCTCGGGCGGCCGAGTGCGATGCGGGAATAGGGCTGTCCGCGTTGCCGACACCCCAGGTCTCGGCTTCATCGCAAATGAAGGAATAAATGCGGCTGTAATAGGCACCACAGTGCGTATCGAGGCGTACCGTGTTGCAGAGCGGCAGCATATAAAACGGATGGAAACTCAGCATCGCGTCAATGCCGTCGTAATAGCCACGCAATCCGTGCACCAGCTTTGAGCCTTGCACTTTTTCGGCAGGTTCTCCAAAGAACCGTAGGGTGCCTGTCAGTCCGTGCTCGCGCATGGCGTGTTGCGCACCGAGTAAGCCCGCCAGCGCGCCGATACCTAGCGCGGAGTGCGGGTCGGTATGCCCCGGAGCGTAGGGCGACAAGCCCGTGCGGGGGCCACGCTGCGTCGCCGCCGCCTGGCAGTTCCCCGGCACCGCATCGTATTCTGCATACGCACCGAGAGTGGGTCCCGTTCCGTTGGACCAGTGCGCCGAGAAGGCCGTCGGCATGCCACCCGAACCTTGTTCGACCATAAAACCCGCTTCACGCAGCTTTTCCACAAAAAAAGCAGCGGAGCGGTATTCGCGCCATGCCGGTTCGGCGTAATGCCAAATTGTACTGTGCCAGTCAGAGTACTGCGCGTGGTGGGCCTGGACATGCTGTATGGCGCTGAGCTGGGCAAGGTTCATGGAAAGCTTCCTTCGGTGGACGCCGGAATTGTAGCGCCCTGCAGGGTTGGGTTCAGTCGGTCTTATCGACGGTCGTCCGCGATAATGTGGGTCATTCAGAACAACGGATATCGATAGGTCTACGCGGAGTGCGTGAATTGCCGATGCGCAGTCCACCCTTTTTGGTATCCAAATAGACAGACGATGGAGCCGAATCAAAGGAGTGATCTGTGGGCCAAAATCGCAAGCACCTGAACCGTTTGGTAGAGGCTAGGGTGAATCTGGCCTACCAAGTGTTCATGCTCTTTCTGTGTCTCTATGCCCTCTTGGCACTCTCGGCGGAAGTGCTGTTACCCATCAATGTTCAGGGGCGTCAGTTGCTGGAGTACGTCGACTACTTTATTTGCGTCATCTTCTTCGTCGACTTTCTGCTCAATTTGCTCGCGGCGGAGAGCAAGTGGACTTACCTGCGTACGTGGGGCTGGATTGACGTGTTATCCAGCATCCCGTCCGTCGACGCTCTGCGCGTCGGTCGACTGGCGAGAGTGTTGCGCATTTTGCGTTTGCTCCGTGCTCTCAAAGTCAGTCGCTTCGTCGTGCTGCATATAGTGCGGCAGCGTAAAGGAGCGGTTCTCTACGGTGCTGCGGCGATCGCGTTCAGCATGGTGATCGTCTCGAGTATTGCAGTCCTATCCTTCGAGACCGTGCCGGGGGCGAACATACGCACGGCCGGTGATGCGCTGTGGTGGGCGCTCTGCACTATTGCAACAGTAGGGTACGGTGACTATTACCCGGTCACTTGGGAAGGTCGCGCGGTGGCAGCACTGCTCATGACCGTGGGCGTCGGTATGATTGGTGTGCTCTCGGGCACTATGGTGTCGTGGTTTGTGCAACCGGGCTACGATCGTGAAACCGACGAAATCCGTCATTTGCGCGCAGAAATCGCCGAACTCACTCGGATGGTGAACGAAAGGCTTCCGGTGGAGAACCCTGTGGTTGCCTCGGGGCAGCTATGTGTCGATCCACGCGAGGGGTCCTGATTGGATGACCCCTCAAGGGCATCCGTGCTCGGCATAGGGCCGGTTCGTAACGGGCTCGCTGCTCGTTTCTAAGTGGCGATCACCGCCGTAGGAAGAGGACCACACTCATGGTCAGGCCGATGACGACCACAGCCGTCCGGACGACTGACGTGGGGAGTCGCTTCGCCACTCGCGCGCCGAGATAGCCACCGGCTATCGCTGCGACGAGCATCACACTGGCGGGGAACCACGCGACTTTGCCGGCGATGACGAAGCACACGACGGCGATGGCGTTGACAAGGCCGGACAGCAAGGTCTTGAGCGCATTGGCTTCATGGATGTCGGTCACACCGAATAATCCAAACAGGGCCAGCATCAAAATGCCGACGGCCCCGCCAAAGTAGCCGCCATAGATCGCGAGCAGAAACTGTAAGGCGTAGAGAAAGCCACGACCGATATGTACTCGCGCGGTTAACCAGGCAACCACCCGACGTGAAAACGCAAAAACGAGGGTTGCGAACAGGAGCAACCAGGGGACCAGTGCTGCGAAGGCACGGGCTGGAGTAAGGAGTAGGAGTGCTGCGCCGGCTATGCCGCCGGCGAGGCTTGTACCAATCAGGTGCGCGGAGGGTACGCCGTCTATGCGCGGGAAATGATCTCGGTAGGCCCATGCACTGGTGAGTTGGCCGGGGAATAGCGCGACCGTGTTGGTGGCGTTCGCGACCACCGGGGAGATACCGGTGAACACAAGAGCGGGGAACGATAAAAAGGTACCCCCACCGGCGACGGAATTGATCACACCGGCAGCGAGCGCTGCGGCACTCAGTAAGAGCAAGTCGGACACGGACATAAAGGGTAAGACAGCCTCGGGCAAGGGGAATTCGCGCGCTGTGATGTTACCCCTCACCCGAGCGCGGCGTAAGCCGTAGCGGGCGGCGCCGAGCGGCCTTGGTCCGAAAGGTATCAGCGAGGACTTGACGGAGCACCCGTGACCTTGGTTACCTGCATCCTCACTCGTAGGGGGATGACCGATGCCTAGTTGCCTGTGGAATCGTTCGGCTTTGGTTCTCATCGGCGCCCTCAGCGCGGTCACAGGGTACGCCAGCGCCGCCGCGCCGCTGGCGTACCCTTCGGTGTCACGGGGAACCGTCACCGAGTCGCAGTTTGGAGTGACAGTTGCTGATCCGTACCGCTGGCTCGAAGAGCTCGATAGCCCCGCCACTCACGCCTTCGTCGCGGCTCAAAATGCCCTGACGACGTCCTATCTGAGCGGTTTGCCAGGACGGGATCGACTTCGCCATCGTTTGGCCGAGTTACAGCAATACACTCGCTACGGGACTCCGTTCGGTGAGGCGGGCGCTATGTTCTACAACATGAACACCGGCCTACAGAATCAGAATGTTCTGTATCGCCGAACGGCAACGGGTGCGGATGTCGTGGCCTTGGACCCGAATGCACTGTCCACGGATGGCCACCTCGCGGTGGTGGGCTATGTGTCGAGCCACGACGGTCAGAAAGTCGCCTATGGTGTGTCCGATGCCGGATCCGATTGGACGGAGTGGCATATCCGCGACCTGACGACGGGCAAAGACCTTCCGGATATTCTCGCCCATTCAAAATATTACAGCCCCGTGTGGACCGCCGATGACCGTGCACTGATCTACAGCGCGTTCCCGGCACCGAAGCCGGGCGACGAACTGGCTGCCGAAGATCGGAATGATGCGCTGTATCGGCATGACCTCGGCACACCGGCGACGACGGATCGGCGCCTGTGGTCCGATCCGGAGCATCCGGATCGCCAGTTTCAGCCTGCCTTGTCGGACGACGGTCGGTACCTCGTGATCGCCAGTGGTGAGGGCGAGGTGGGTGACAAGGGTCTCGAGGACATCCATATCTTCGATACCGTCTCGGGCACGGCGCTGGCCATGACGACCGGCTTTAGCGCAGCCTTCGTGTACGCCGGTTCGGATGCGGGACTTTTGTATTTCGTGACGACGGATCACGCTCCGAACGGACGGGTGATCGCCGTCGATCCCACGCAGCCGCAACGGGACCACTGGCACGATGTCATCCCCGAATCCACGGATACGCTGCTCGTCAGTGAACCGGTCGTCAGCGTGATCAGTCACCGTCTGCTGGTGCAGCGTCTACACGACGCGCACAGCACGGTGGCAGTTTATGACCTGACCGGACAGTACCTGCATTCCATAGCGCTACCGGGTGCCGGATCGGTGCATGGCTTTGGTGGCCGTTCGACGGACAGTGCGACCTACTTCAGTTACACCGATGCACTAACGCCGAGTACGGTGTATCGCTACGATGTCGTGCACCATCAGACGCAGCGTCTGCAGGCGCCAACCGTCCATTTTCGGCGGGCGGACTTCGTTGCCGAGCAGGTGTTTTATCCCGGATATGACGGAACGCGGATACCCATGACGCTGGTGTATCGCAAAGGCATGCGTCGAAACGGCCGCAATCCGACCCTGCTGTATGCCTATGGCGGGTTTGGCATTGCTGAGTTACCTCATTTCGCGGCGCACCGTATCGCATGGATCGAACGTGGAGGCATTTTCGCCATCGCCAATATCCGTGGCGGCGGTGAATACGGCGAGGCGTGGCATCGTGCAGCGACCGGTATCCATCGCCAAGTGGCATTCAATGATTTCCAAGCGGCTGCCGAATGGTTGGCTCAAGAACGGTATACCACGCCAGCCCGTCTGGGGATTCAGGGCGGATCGAACGGTGGACTACTCATGGGCGTGAGCGTGACGCAACGTCCGGCGCTCTATGGCGCGGTTATCGCGCAAGTGGGCGTGATGGACATGCTGCGCTTCGACCGTTTCGGCCAGGGCGCGGGGTGGACCGGCGATTTCGGCTCACCCTCCGAGGAATCGACGTTCCGGGCGTTGGCGAGGTATTCACCGGTCCACAACGTGCGGGCCGGTCTGGAGTATCCCGCGACCTTGATCGTGACGGGTGACCACGATACCCGCGTCTACCCGGCGCACTCCTTCAAGTTCGCGGCCGCCTTACAGTCGGCGCAGGTCGGATCTGCACCCATCTTATTGATGCTGGAGAAAGCATCGGGGCATGGGGGAGGCACGAACGTGTCGCAGGCTATCGAGCAAAACGCCGACATCTACGGGTTTCTGTGGAAGGCTTTGGCGGGCGACGTGGCAGCGACGCGGAACCGTACTCCCTAGCCGCATTGGAGTACCGCTTCTTCGATGCGAGATCGGACGTCGCATCTCGGGATCGGGTTAAGGCCTCGGAACCGTCTGCGCGGTTCCGGCTGCATCCGGCCACATTACCTCGGTGATCCGCAGGAGACCCGTGCCGGGGGCCGCAACGGTCATCACGGGCGAGTGGCGGAATCGCGCACCGTGCGAGGTGGTGTGCCACCCGGATGACCGTGCCGGGCAGACCGCGGTTAGCAGTCCGCCCGGCCGAAGGTCGTTAACGAGGCGTCAGAACTTATAGTTCGCGCCGATCAACACCTGGCGCCCGAACGTGTGGTACTGACTGAGCACCGACTGTCCGTACGATTGCTGACTGACGATGTACGGCCGATCCGTCAAATTTTCGCCCTGCAACTGTATTTCCAGATTTCTGAGAGAACCCGATTGGATCGTGTAGCCGATTTGGGCATCCAGCAACGCCTCCGGTTCGATTTGGTCCATCACGAACTTAAAGGCATTTAGGCGGAAGGCCGAGTAACCCGAGCGATAGCGCTCGGCCACGCGTAACTGCCAACCGCTCTTTTCGAAGTAGAGCGCAGCGTTGGCGACAATCTTCGACAACCCGTCGAAGGTAATCGCCGGATTGATCGTGCCGTCGACATTGAGGCCCGGAAGATTGCTCTGCGAGTAGGCAACACTGCCCGAGAAGCCAAATCCGTTAAGGCTTTGCACGAAGTCTCCAAACGAAACCTGCCCGCTCAATTCACTGCCGCGCACATAACCGCCAGACTGGTTCACCGGAGCGGTGAGCGATCCGATATTCGATGCGGCGACCTTACCCGTCGGGTCGACGAAGCCGGTGAAGTCATAAAGCGTGGCACCCTGGCGAATCGCGTTGCTGATCTGTTTGTCGAACAGTGCAAACGCGATATAGCTCGATCGCGTGAAGTAATTCTCGATATCGATGTCAAAATCCGTGGATTTCCATGGCCGCAGCGCAGGATTTCCGCCGCTGCCGCTCCAGAGCAACTGCGTCTGTCCATTCGTGAGGGTAGGTCCGACGCTGGCGCTGATGCCGGCCGCCAGATCCCCCATCTGAGGGCGGGATTCGGTTTGGGCCACGGCGAGGCGCAATTTCGTCTTGTCCGACAGATCGCCGATCAGCATGAGCGCCGGCAATACGTCCGTGTACGTCGCGCCACCCGTGTTGTTACGGAGTTGTTGTCCGTTTGCGTCCGTGTAAAGACCGGTCGATCCTTGATTGGTGTGTACGAGTTGCACTCCGACGTTGCCATGCCACGGAATCAGCGCGTCAAAGCCGACGCCGAGTTTTACAAATGACGTAAGGAGCTTTTCGTCCACCGACCAGTTGTAGTAAGTGCGCTTACTGTCCTGAGGAGCCGGTGTGTAGATCCCGTTCCCACTGTTCAACGCGCTGAGCACGTCGAAATAGAGGAGGCCGCCGGCGCCGCTAAAGCCGAGCGAAACCGGCGAGGTCCCCAAGCTCGACGGTATCGCCGCGCAGGTGCCGAGTGCGCACGGCGAGCCCTGCGCGAGGTTCATAGCGAAACTGATGACCGATTCGACTTTCGAGCGATCCGAATAAATGCTGCCGAACTCAATCTTGCGGAAGAACCCGTCGGTCAGATCGCGGGAAAAGGCTAGGCGTATGGAGCGGGCTTGGTCGTTGGTATTGACCCATTCCTGATAGCCGCCGCTGCCCCAGTAAGTGCTGAGGTTCATGTTTGCGGGGTTGGACAAGTCGATCCCCGGCCCGACCTGGCTAAAGCCACCGAAGCCGCCGTAGGTGAAGGTGTAAGTCATGGGGTCCGTATTCGAGACATAAGCCTCGCCGATCGTCTCGTCGCGAGTGGCCTTTGAGAAGCTCGCGTCAAGGCTGGCCGTCCACACCCCCATTTTTAATTCGTTCGCCCAATCGATCGAATGGATCGAGTCGAGGCGATTGTCCCCGCGCAACGTATCCAACATATAGTCACCCGTCTGGGTGATGGAATTCGCCGAGGTAAAATTGGTCGACGGCTGCGGCTGAAAGCCGGCGTAGTCCGCCATGTCGCCCACCAATTCTGCGCCGCGCATCTGTTCGTTGAAGCGCGACTGCAAGAGCGTGACTGTGCTGTGGAAATCATCGTTCGGCTTAAATTCAAGTACGGCGATACCGGCATCGCGCTTGCTGGTAGTCGCTGCGACCCCGTTCTCAAAACCGTCCCAGCCCAGAGGGTTCTGCTGCGCCTGATCCGGCGGAAGTTTCAGTCCGAAATCGGTTGCGACGTGTCCGTAGTCCCAGGGGTTCAGATACTTCTTGAGAATGGGCGAATCCAGGTGACTGAAGCCCACAGCCAGTCCGACCGTGTTGTCGGCATATTGGTTGACGTAACTGATCGAAAGCCGGTTGCCATGACTGTTGGTGCCAGGAACCAACCCGCCTTGGCTATTCGACTCTTCGCGTGCGCTGGCCGCGAACTTTGCACCGCTGACGCTCAACGGTTTGATGGTCTGAATGTCGACCGTGCCGGCGAGACCCTGATTCCCGAGCGACACCTCCGAGCTCTTGTACACCGTGACCTGGCTGACCAATTCCGCCGGAATCTGGTCGTACTGGAAAGAGCGATTGAGGCCGGTGCTGGCCATCTCGTTGCCATTCAGCAAGGTCAATGAGAACTGCGGGCCCATGCCGCGTATCGACAAGTCTTGCGCGCGACCATCCACACGTTGGGCCGCAACGCCCGGTAGGCGCGCCAGCGCTTCGGCCACGCTGACGTCCGGCAACTTGCCTATGTCTTCGGCAACCACTGATTCAGAGATCGCGTCTGTCTGGAGTTTGATGGACTCTGCCGACTCGAGGCTGTGCCGCAAGCCTGTGACCACGACTTCGTCGAGCTCAGCAGACTTCGGCGTCGGATCTGCGTGGACGGCCGTTACGGCGGCGAGAGCCGATAAGCCGACGAGGCTGGCTCGGTACGCCGTGCGTGGGCTCTGCGTACGTAGTGACTCGGAAGGGCCCGGTGATTCGTTCTTTGTGCGATTGGCCATACATTTCCCCCAAATTAAAACTTAGACGTTTCATGGACGATGGCGCGTCAAGCCGCGGCCTTGAAATCGAGCAAACGGCGCGCCGAAGGCGCATGCACCCCCGCGCAGCCCCGCGTCCGTCGTGAGTGCCGGTATAACACCAATAAATTGTAAAAGAAACACCAATCAAATACCACTTAATGGGAGTTCAACGCGTGCGGCGGCGGGCCCTCGCGGCGATTTGGGCGACCGGGTGGAGCCAGCGCCGGCTCGAGGTCTGACGCCACGGTCCGGGGCCGAGGGGGCGGGCCGAACCCTGCGGCGACCGCTCAGCGCCGATCCCCTGGTGGGCAGTTGCATACCGTCTCCCTGACGGTGTATTACATCTGACGACTTCGTCGCGTTTCCTTAGAACAAACGCACCCTATGGCTACCGACGCCCGTTCCCGGCATCGGTGCGTGGCGGTGTGCAATCGTCAACATTAAGAGGGGCCCATGTATCAGCAATCGTACGATCCCTTTGGCAATCCACTGCTGTCGACCCTCGTTGCGGCAGTACCGATGCTGACCCTGCTGTACTTTATTGCCCTTCATCCGCATCGTGATGCCCAGGGTCACCGCCACTTAGGGGTCGCAGCACCGTATGCTGCATTTTATGGTGTGGTGGCCGCGTTTCTGGTGGCGTGTCTTGGCTTCCACATGCCGGTAACGGCTGCCGTATCTGCATTTTCGTTGGGCTCTCTGTCAGGCTTCCTCGGCATCATTTGGATTGTTCTCGCGGCGATGTTGCTTTACACGATGACCGTCGTCTCGGGTCGCTTCGAAGTGGTCAAAGATTCGATCATTCATATCTCGTTTGATCGACGGCTCCAATGCGTACTGATCGCATTTTCTTTTGGAGCAATCATTGAGGGGACATCGGGATTCGGTACGCCCGTAGCGATCGCCGGTGCCGTGATGGTCGGACTCGGATTCCGACCGTTTCAGGCTGCCGTGCTGAATTTGCTCGCAAATACCGCTCCCGTAGCGTGGGGAGCCATCGGTACGCCGATCGTCACGTTAGGTTCTGTCAGCGGGATCGACCCTCTCACCCTCTCGACGATGGCCGGTCACCAACTGCCGTGGGTCTCGATCCTCGTGCCATTCTGGCTCGTGGCCACGTTTGTGAAGATGGAAGGTGGCACGTGGAAGGAGGCGTTTGAAGTATGGCCAGCCGCCCTGTGTGCCGGTGCGTCGTTTGCATTAATGCAGTACTACGCATCGAGCACGCCAGCCTTGTATCTCATGACCGACGTCGTGTCGGGCGTGGTTTCAGTGATCGCGACCGCGCTCTTCCTTCGCTTTATCTGGCATCCGAAAACGCGATTCTTGTTGCGTAGCGAGCGAGCAGCCACATCGGATTCGATGACGGTCGCCACAACCGAATCCGATTGGGCTTATCGTCACGATGCCGCGACCACGGCGCGTGCCTGGCTGCCGTGGGCGATCCTCATCGCATGCTGCGCGCTGTGGGGCACACCCGACTACAAAAAATACCTCGACGCCCTCTTTGATGGCATCCAGATTAATACCACGGTGTTGGGAGCGAAGTTTGCCGGGGCATTATCCAAACCAATTTGGGATATGCCCGCGCTGCACAATCTCGTGCAACGGATGCCGCCGGTCGTCCTACCGAACGCAAAGCCCGAGGCGGCCCGGTTTACGATCAACTGGCTATCCGCTGCAGGTACGGGAGTATTCGCCGCCGCGCTGCTCTCGGGATTAACCCTCGGTCTCAGCGCCGCACAATGGCGCCAGTCCGTCCGTGTGACGTTGCATCGGATGAAAGCACCCGTGCTCGTCATTGCCTTGGTATTGGGGCTTGGGTACCTGACGCGCTATTCCGGTACGGATGCGGTGCTGGGGCTCGCCTTTACGAGTGCGGGTTCGATGTATCCGTTTTTTGCAGCCTACCTGGGCTGGCTTGGGGTCTTCCTGACCGGTTCGGATACCGCCTCAAACGCCCTGTTTGGGAGCCTGCAGCGCATCACGGCACAGCAGTTACACCTGAACGAAGCGCTCATCGTCGCGACGAATTCCACCGGCGGCGTGATGGGTAAAATGATCGATGCCCAGTCCATCATGGTGGCCTGCGCCGCATGCTACGAACACCCTGAAGAAGGGACTCGTGCGCTCGGTCCGATTTTCAGAACGGTATTCTTTCATTCCGTCGCGGGTGCGGCCGTCATTGGCGTCATTGCCCTCTTGCAGGCGTATGTCTTTACCGGTGCCATCCCCCTCATGCCGCCAGGGCCGTAGGGGTGGTCCGAATCGTGGCGCGCGCCGACGAGAGTTCACGGTGACATCATCTGACGATGCGGCGTGGAGTCGCCGTTCAATGTCGGGCGGCGCACAGCGCCGCCCGTTATTGACGCCGAGGGCGAGCGGTGTAGGCTTGCTCATCCAGTGATGTAGGTTAGAGATGAAAACTCGACACACTATGCGACGTATCCTGACCACCGTCGGTTTGTCGTTGCTGTACTGTGCGGCGGCGTTCGCAGGCTCCACGGTGATGCCCGCGATTCCGTATGGGGAGAACCCGGCAGCGGCGCACCGTTTTACTCACGACGGCGTACAACTGTACTTCGAGGAGTATGGCCAGGGTGAGCCGATTCTGCTCTTGCACGGCAATGGCGAATCCATTGCCAGTTTCAAAGCACAGATCCCAGTATTGGCACGCCGCCATCACGTCATCGCCTTGGACAGCCGGGGGCATGGCCACTCGCAACTAGGGCCGACAGCATTGTCCTATGAGCTCATGGCAAACGATGTGAACGCGCTCCTTGAGCACATTCATACGAGCCGTGTGCTCGTACTTGGTCATAGCGACGGCGGCATACTTGCGCTTCTACTCGGCATCCACCATCCGGATAAAGTCAGTCGGTTAGCCGTCATGGGGGCGAACGTCGATCCGTCCGGCGCACACGACTGGGCGAGAGACGGCATTGTTCGCCAACGCGAGAAAGTGCAAGCCGAACTAGCGGGCGGTAAGGGCGGCGACGCAGCGCGATTTCAATTACAACTCCTCGACTTGATGGGTAATCAGCCGCATATACCGTTGCGTGAGCTCGCTGCGATACGGGCGCCGACCTTGGTCATGGCAGGGGATCGGGACGTGATTCGCGATGAACACACCTTGAGCATCTTCCATGCGATTCCGAAGTCGCAGCTCGCGATTTTCCCCGGCGCAACTCACATGATCCCGCAGGAAGATCCGGAGCGATTTAATCGCACGGTTCTTGCGTTCTTCGACCGTCCGTTTACGTCGCCCGACACGAAAGATTTAGGTTGGTTTGACTAACTGCGGCGCCTGAGGTCTGCCGCTCGTCGCGAGTGCTGTCGACGATCCCGGTCTTCGGTCTTGAGAAGGCAGTGGTATCCTGACCGCTCAGCACCGGAGCCCGTCGCTTAGAACGGGTTTAGGAGGGGACGTGCGATGGCGATTTTAGGATCGAGAGGGGCTAACCTCCGAGCGCTGACCCCGCTTTTTGCCGGGATACCCAATGTGTCCTTGGCAGGGTCGCTCAGCACCGATCATGCGGATACGGCGTGGGTACTGATCTGCAGCGCGCTCGTAATGCTGATGTGTCTCCCGGGCATCGCTATTTTTTATGGCGGATTGATTCGCCGTAAGAATGTGCTGTCCGTCCTAGCGCAATGCTTTGCCGTTGCGAGTATCGCCTCATTGTTGTGGTTCTTCATCGGGTTCCCGTTCGCCTTCGGTGAGGCCGAGCATTGTGGGAACTGGCTCTGCACGGTCAACGTGACCGCATAGGGTGAGACGATGCGCACGGGGATGGTGAGAACCATACCGACATCGGCTTTCTTGATGTTTCAAATGACCTTCGCGGCGATCGCGCCGGCGCTTTCCCTGGGGGGCTTTGCCGAACGGATGCGCTTTGGGGCGGTACTGCTCTACACCTCATTGTGGTCTGTATTGGTCTATACGCCGGTCGCTCAGTGGGTCTGGGGCGGTGGATGGTTGCAGCGTCTCGGGGCTCTCGACTTCGCCGGCGGGATCGTCGTTCACGTCGCCTCCGGAGTTTCGGCATTGGTCGCGGCACTGGTGATCGGACAACGCACACACCGGCATGCGGTGACGCCACCGCATTCTCTTCCGTTGGTCGCGATCGGCGGTGGATTATTGTGGGTCGGTTGGTTCGGCTTTAACGGCGGATCGGCACTCGCGGCCAATGAGGACGCGGCGAGCGCGGTGCTGGTGACGCACTTGGCAGCCTGCTCGGGGGCGCTGACGTGGATGGCGGCGGAATGGAAGCGATACCGTAAGCCCTCCATCAGCGGCGTCTTGACCGGCGCTGTCGCAGCGTTAGTCACCATCACTCCGGCGAGTGGCTATGTGACGCCGGCAGCCGGCGTTGTCATCGGCGCGATGGGTAGCGTATTGGCCTTTGCGGCACTATTGGTCATTCGGGCGCGCTTCTCGGTCGACGATGCGTTGGACGTCTCGCCGATCCATGGCGTAGCTGGGATCGTGGGAGCCCTGCTCACCGCGGTGTTCGCCCAAGCGCAGTTCGGTGGCATGGGGCTTCCAGAGGGACGTGGGCTGATCGAGCAATTCGGCGTGCAGTGTCTGAGCTGTGTGGCGGTGGTGCTCTGGTCGGGCGGTATCAGTTATCTGCTGTTGCAGCTGACGGATCGTCTGGTGGGCTTACGCGTGGATGAGCTGGAAGAGTCCGTCGGGCTGGATATCGCGGAGTTTGGCGAGAGCGGGTACGACAACTGATCGCAAAACCCAGAGGACGCGTCGTCCGTAGGTCCTGTACGGGTCGGCGCTGAGCACACGGTGACCCTGTCCTCTGGAGCCAGGCCATTGAGTCGGCTGTCGGATCGGTTGGTGCGCTAGCGCGGATCGGCCTCTTAAAGGCGTCGACGACTGAGGCCCGTCACGGTCCTCAGTCGTCGCCTCAAGGGCAGGGGCGGCAGACTTGCACGCCGACGCGGCGATGGTTTGAGTCTGCTTGGACCTAGCTGAACAATGCTTTGACCGCCAGATACAGCACCGACGGGCCCAGTAGGCAGCCAAACCCCGTATGAAACGTGGCGACGAGTGAGCCGTAGGGCACCAGACGCCGATCCGTCGCCGCAAGCCCGGCCGACACGCCGCTCACCGTACCGGCGAGCCCGCCGAAAACCATCGCTGCCTGCGGATTATTCAATCGCATGAAACGCGCAAATACCGGCGTGAAAACCATGACGATGATGGCTTTTACCACCCCTGTGGCGATGGATAGCGCAATGATTTCAGAGCTTGCGCCGATCGCCGCGCCGGTGATGGGACCGACGATGTAGGTGATTGCGCCAGCGCCGATCGTCGTCAAGGCAATAGGGTCACGGACGCCAAATGCGTACGCGATACTGACGCCCGCGACAAATGGCAGGACCGTGCCCAACACCAACGCGATGAAGCCGAGCCATCCTGCTTTCTTGGCTTCCTCCACGTTCACTTCGCTCGCCGTCGCGACGATGGTGAAATCCCGCATCATTGCGCCGCCCATGAGCGCAAGTCCGCTGAACTCTGCGAGGTCGGACAGGCCTTTGCTCTTGCCCGTGATCGCGCCGCCCACCCAAGCTAAGGCGAGACCGGCCAACACGGCGATGGCAGACCCCGCGACGCGCCCGCCGGTGAGGTGTTTGCCGAGAAAATTCGAGACCAATACGACACAGCCCACAAACGCGAACGCGGTGACCAAGGGCGCGTCGATGATGGCCTTGTCGATCAGATGCACAACATCGAGGGTGCTCATGGTTCATCCCCGGTGTTCGCGACGTCAAATGCCGCATTCGCAATGTGCGCGTTCTCAATTACACGATTAATAACGGCGATTACGAGGAAGCAGAGCAACACGGAGCTGACGGCGCTAATTAGCGCGATCGGGCCGGATCGAACGGCGATGATGACGTTTTGCGTGGCGGCTACGGCCACAACGACCGGTATGTACATCGCGGCCCAGAACGTGACGCCTTTGCGCATTTCCGGCGCGTAGATACCACGCTGCTGCAAAAAATGAAGTGCAGCAATGAGGAGCAGCATCGCGATGCCGACGCCACCGACATTGGCCTTCACACCGATCGCTGCCGCTAATCCCTCGCCAACCATCAGGCCGACGAGATAACAGACGGCTAACAAAGCCGTACCCAAGATAACCATCGGACCCCCTTTTTTCTCTAATCGAGCGTCTGCATCCCTAAAAAACCACGGATGGCGCGGGCGGTCAAGGCCGAAGGAACGGACGTCAATGTGTCGGGCGACGGTATGGACTGCCATCGCGCTGTCGGGGCCCATTTTCGGCATCTGGCCGGGATTTATGAGTAGCCTTCTCGCGTTTCCTCTAACGACCAAGACACCGCGGTTGACACCTGAAATCTCACGAGTCCACCCAAACCCCTCATCCGCGTTGACCGGTGGTCCGACACCGGATAGGGTGAAGAGAGAGGGGACGACGATCGTTAGTATTGAGCGGAGCGCGGTACTCACGTCACAGGCCTTAAGATCAGGAGCGATTTGTAGTGATCGGACGATGCGGACGAGCAGTTATCGCACGACGGGCCGGTACGCTCACGGTCGCCGTCGTAATGGCCATCTATGCACTGGACGTAAGGGCCGAAGCGGTACTCACGCTCAAGAATCTCCGTGCCGATCTGGAGGTGATCCCTGAAGACCGCGTCGATTTTTCGGTGGCCGTTGATGAGAACGGAACGGACGACCCGGCACCAGTGGTCACGCGACACAACGGCAAACTGACGATCGAAGGATCGATCCCTACCGAAGTCAAAGCCTTTCGGGTATCGCGCAATCTGGACCCACGATTGGACAGTCAGGCTTTCAAAGATCGGTGGCGTCAGCCCCTATCGCATCCAGAACACCTGGCGCACATTGTGGTGCATGCGCCTTCGCGTCTGACTATCCGTTCGACGGCGGACATTTTTGGGCACGTTGGTCCGTCCCACCAGTTGCAGATCGACGATAACGGAGCGGGCCGGTGGACCGTCGACGATGTCGATGGCACGGTGGAAATTAATGGAAACGGACGGTCCCATTTTGTGTTGGGGAACGCCTTGCTGGCATCGATAGGCTTGATGGGCACCGGCAGTTTGAGCATTCTCGATGTGAGGCGCCTGTTGGTGGGCGTCTATGGGTCGGGGGATATCACCGTAAGATCCGTAACGACAGATGCCGAAATCACCGTGGGCGGCATTGGCGACCTGATGGTTCAATCAATCTCTGGAAAATTGCGAGTCGATATCGAAGATGCGGGCCACGTGGTGGCACAGTCCGGTGAACTGGCTCTATTGAAGGTTCGAACATTGGACGGATTGGGCTCCGTCGATTTTGGCGGCACCGCGAAAGAGGCCGATATCAGCATCGGCACACGTGCCGACGTCCACGTGCATCGGGTCACCGGTACCTTAAAGCAGCACCTGCGCCAAAACGCGACGCTGCGTATCGACGAGCGATAGTGGCGGATGCTGTGAGAGCTCAGTCGTTCCCCAGCACATGGGCGCCGCGTGACGGAGACGTCAAAAAGAACTGACTCTGCGCTTGGCGCGCGGGGGACGACTGTGCGTACGCACGCGCCCAGTGCTCTAGGAATAGGGTTGCGGACTCTTTCGGCACCATGCTCCACACGGCGCCGCCGAAGCCCGCGCCAAAGGCAGAGGCGGCGACGGCTCCGTTCGCTTGAGCCTGCTGAACCAACGAGACGGTCTCCGGAACTTGATTGCGTAGTCCGGATTCCGCAAGGCGCTGAGACTCCGCAATCAGGTCGCCAAATGACGCGAGTTGGCGGGTCGCAAGTGCGGCGACCGCACCGGGAACTAAGCGAGTCGATTCCACGAGATATTGCTCTAAGCGACCGACCAGATAGTCCGGTTCAAATCCGTCGACGCATTCCCGTGCTATTTGGCGCAGCTGCGCGAGTGCGTCGGGCGACGAGAGCAGCGCCGCTTGCAATGTCGGGTGTGCCGACGCAGACCGGGCATTCCAAGCGCGGACCATGGCGCGGACGGATTGCGCGGTGCGGTTGTAGGCGGCGCGCGCGTTTCCGGTTTTGGTCGCTTCGACACCGCTGACGCCAATGGCCAATACGTAGTCCTCGGGCCAGGCGACGTAACGATGCGACACTGCCGGAAGATACCCAAACAGTCCGCAGTGACCCTCCTGAGCGCACAGAATGGCGATCGGATCCTGCGCCCCCCCGGCAACCCCCACGCCCTCATCACCCGGTAGGTCCCGATACGGGGCGCCGGTCTCTAGTGCTGCGAAATATTCAGCCTCAGCCAGAGGGCTCGGCATGCGCGCGGTCCATTCCGGTAGGGATCTCAACCCGTTGAAATCAACGATCGCTGTGGCGATGGCGATGACCAGAGCACTGGAACTGCTCAGACCTGCGGATTCAGGCAACGTGGACTCAATCGCAACGGAAAGGCCCTGACGCACCGAGGGGAAGTCGCGCTGGAGACGCCGGATGACCGCGGCAGCGTAGGTGCTCCAGTGCTCGGACGGAACCGCGCACTCGCTGGTGAGCGGGAGTTCCGCACGATCGCGACGGGAATCGGATTCGAGCCTGAGGATAGGTGTCTCAAGCCGTTCGACAGACACGGTCAGTCCGCGGTCGATGGCGCAGGTCAGTGAGGCGCCCCCCGCATAATCAACGTGCTTACCGACCAACTCAATGCGACCGGGAATAAAGTAGCGCCGCAACACTAGGGCCTCGGATTCAGTGCGGCGAGATAACGCCCCATAGGGTCGATATCGGCCTGACTGGAGAGGTCTAGAACCGGTTCATCCGACAGCATGCAGCGATACGCGACACCATTTGCGCGCATGTCGGTGCGGACGGCGTCCTGAATCTCCAGCTCTCCGCGAGGAGACGGTGTGATTGCAGCGATTGCGCTAAAGATACTCGACGTAAACGACCACAAATTCATCGACACGTAGCGCTCGCGACGCAGCGCCAGCGGATGATCCGGAGCGGGTTTTTCGTGGATGTCCTGAAGAACATTCTGGGCATCGATATCAAGCAGCGCGAATTTTAATAAGCGCTCCGGTGAAAGCCCCGCGCCCGTTATCAGGGAGTCGGCCGTAAACGCTGCAAGTCCCGGGGCCTCGAGAGCGGCGAGTCGACGTATCGTTTCGGTGGGGTAAAGGTTATCGCCATTCAGTACGAGGAACGTCGATGCGCCAACCTGTGCTTCCGCGGCCCGCACCGCATCGGCCGTACCGAGAGGTCGTTCTTGTACAGCGAACGAGAGATTGACTCGGCGGCCCGTTGCCGTGTTGTGGAAATAGTCCCGCATCGCTTGATGCTCGGGACCGATGACCAACACGGCGCGGGTGATACCGGCATCCGCCAAGTGGGACAACGCATAATCTAAAAAGGGTCGTCCGAACGGCATCATCGCTTTCGCGCCTTGCACGGCAGCGGCGTCCTGTTCGGGGGTTAACGACAGGCCTTGCGCTGGACGCATGCGGCTGCCTAGGCCTCGCGCCAAAATGACCGCTTGAGTGGTGGTCATGCCGGGGCCCGATAGGCACGAAGGTTGCGCCACGTCCCGTACCCGCTCAAGAGGCAGATCACCGCACAGACGCCGAATTGGGGCCAGCGATCGTACAGCCAAGCCCCCGTTCCGAAGAGCGCCGAATACACAAACGCGCATCCCAGCACCCACGCCAACAGCGCCTGCGGCAGAGAGTCTGCCGATTCGGCGGCCTTAGACCGTTGACGGACGTAGGCCCATCCCGCGCCGGCTGGCCGTGTGAGGGCGTAGAACCGATCGAGCGTAGCGTCATCCGTACGCGGACCAACAAGCGTGACCGTGAGCCATACGGCAGTCGTGACGCCGACTGACGTCAGTAGGCTCACCGTCTCAGGAATGGCGTAGCCGCACTTCCGCGCTACGAAAAATCCGATGGCGACGACGAACGAGCAGAGCATGGCTGAGATTTCGCTCCACGCGGTGATCCGCCACCAATACCAGCGCAGCAGATACAGAAGCCCGGTCCCGGCGCCGATGGACAAAATTAAATCAAACGCTTCTTTCGCCGTGCCAAGGGCGTAGGTGGTCGCTGCCGCAATGATCATTAGTCCCGCCGTGACGACACGGCCGGCGGTCACGTAATGCCGCTCGGATTGACCGGGGTTCAAGAAGCGACGATAGAAATCGTGCACCAGATAGGATGTGCCCCAGTTGAGGTGCGTCTCTACCGTCGATCGATACGCAGCGAGCGTACCCGCCACCACGAACCCTAGAAAACCCGCCGGAAGAAATCGCATCATCGCCGGATAGGCGATGTCATCACCGATTAGGCGAGCATCCACGTAAGGATACGCATTCGCGATATCTTGTAAGCGTGGATACACGAGCGTGGACGCAAGAGCGACGAGGATCCAAGGCCACGGGCGTAACGCGTAGTGCAGAGCCTGAAAGAGTAAGGTGCCGGTAATCGAGTCCCGCTCACTTCGAGCGGCGAGCATGCGCTGCGCGATGTAAGAGCCGCCTCCCGGTTCCGATCCGGGGTACCAGACACTCCACCACAGTACTGTCAGGGGCAGGATGAGCACTGACAGGGTGGTCGGCCAATCGCCGAAATCCGGCAGTAACGCGAGCTTTGACGCCGGAACCTGTGCCAACAAACCCGCGAGCCCGCCCACCGCCGGTTGCTGCAGTGCGAAATAGGCCATCGCGAATGTGCCCGTCATGGTGATGCCGAACTGCAATGTATCGGTGACGAGGACACCCCAGAGGCCTGAGATCGACGCGAAAAAAATCGTCATGACTGCGCACACCAACAGCGTTTGCCCCATGGGCCAGCCGAGCAGCACATTGCCGATTTTGGCCGCGGATAAGTTGACGGCGGCGATGATGATGCAATTAAAGAAGAGACCGAGAAACACCGCCCGAAACGCGCGCAGTGCACGAGCAGCAGGCCCCGAATAGCGGATCTCGTAGAATTCGAGATCCGTGAGCACGCCGGAACGGCGCCACAGTCCGGCGTACAGAAATACCGTGAGCATTCCGGTCAGTAGGAAACTCCACCACAACCAGTTGGACGACACGCCGCCTTGGCGGACGAGATTGGTCACCAGATTCGGTGTGTCCGTGCTAAAGGTGGTCGCCACCATGGAGATGCCGACGAGCCACCAGGGGGCGGCGCGCCCGGACGTGAAGAATTCACTGGTATTGCGACTGGCGCGGCGAAAGAAAAACAGTGCCGGCAAGAAACTAATCACAATCGAGAGGGCGATAATGCTCCAGTCGAGTGTGGTGAATTGAACGATCGTAGAGGTGTGCAGCATCCGCGCATACTACCGTCACTGCGTGCTGACGGGCAGTGACTCGAGGCGATGTGTGCTCAGAGCGGTGCGAGCGCCTTGGCCATCCGCTTGATCAGTGCTTTCGAACTCGCCGCCATGAATGTGCTCGCGGTCAGAACGTCACGATCGGTGCCGGTGAAGTCGGCGACGTAGCCACCGGCCTCCCGGACGCAGACCATTAGCGCGCCGATATCCCATGCACTCATTCGAGGGTCGAGGGCGCCGTCCAATTCCCCTCGACAGAGCAGAGCGTACTGCACGCAATCACCGACGAGGCGCACTCGTCCTACCTCCGGCAGTAGTCGCGACAGTCGCCACGGGCCTCGCGGCTTACCGAGGTCCGTGACCTTATAACTGGTTAGGCCAACATCCGCTTGGCCGTACGGACGCGGCGTACCGACGCGAACTTGCTTCGGTCGTGACGAGCCTTGACGCAGCCAACAACCTTGCCCGACGGCCGCGTAGGTGGTCTCGTTCATCGCGGGGAGATGAATGCATCCATAGGCTGGCACGCCGTCGATGAGCAGGGTAATCAACGTACCGAAGGTGCCGATGCCCAATACATAGGATGCCGTACCATCGATGGGATCGATGAGCCATGAACGACCCGACAGCGCGAGTGTTCCACCGTATTCCTCGCCCAGAATGGTATCGGCGGGCCAGTGTTTTTTGAGGACGGCGCGAAGGTGCCGCTCAGCCGCCCGATCGGCGCCGGTGACTTCCGATCCGTCCATTTTGCGTTCGATGGCAACCCTACGCTGACGCCCGAGCGTGATGCGGTCAACGCCCGTCAAGGCATCGGTGACGACCGCTTGCGTCCGGAGAAACTCGGTTTTTGACAAGATGGGTGTCGGTTGGCTCATCGTGGGCTTAATGCTGTGCGGTCGGTGGAACGTTAGGCGAGATCAAACCACAGGACTTCGGCGTGAGAGGGCGTAGTGATCAAGAGTTTTTCCTGTTCACCCACGAGGACACCGTCGCCTTCTTGGACGGTTTGCCCTTGAATCGACAGCGTCCCCTTCGCGACTTGCAGCCAGCCGTAACGGTCGTGTTGCAGCGGCAGTTCCAGGGCGACGCCGGTATTCAGAGTGCCGACGTAGAGGCGGATGTCTTGATGAATGGTCAGCGCGCCCCCGGTGCCGTGACGGTCCGCAACGAGACGCAATCGGTCGGTTCGCTCCGTCGCAGGGAAATGCTTTTGCTGATACGACGGGCGCAGGCCGGGCTGCTCCGGCAAGATCCAGATTTGTAAAAAATGGACCGGCAGCGCGTGACTCGAGTTGTATTCGCTGTGGCGGATCCCAGTGCCGGCCGTCATGCGCTGCACGTCGCCAGGACGAATCACGGATCCGTTCCCTAGGCTGTCCTTATGTTCCAATTCGCCCGAGATGACGCAGGAGATAATCTCCATGTCCCGGTGGGCGTGAGTCTGGAAGCCGCCGCTCGGTGCGACTTGATCATCGTTGATGACCCGTAGACTGCGAAATCCCATGTAGCGCGGGTCGTGGTACTCCCCGAACGAGAATGTATGCCAGCTGTCGAGCCAGCCCAAGTTGGTGTGGCCGCGCTCTGCGCGTTTGCGTATGACAATCATGGTCTTCGGTCAGTGTCCGCTCAGCATTTCGGTCGGCAGCATACCGTGCGGCGGGCATGGCGGCGACTCGCGACCGATGGGATGGTCGAAACCGCGACCGAGAGCCGACTGTAGGCGACCGACGGTTCCAACGCCACGAGCCGCAAAGATTATGTTAGGCATTTCGCTAATTATGTCTAATCAGGGTCTTTTCGTCGCAGATCCCCGTATACAGTTCTTCCACCATCCGGCGCCTTGTCAATGGGAAGTCACCCTACCTCAAAGTAGGGGTTGAGTTCCTTGCGCGGCGACTCAGAGACGGTCGACAGAATTATTAAATCAGGGGATCTATAAAATGCGTCGCTCATTGAGCCTACGGCTGAGCATAGCCGCTGCTTTGGGTATGTCCACGGGCTCGGCCTTTGCCGCGCCTGCGATTACTTCGATCACCACGACCTATTCAGCATTGGGAACCCCTACTTCGGTGACGATCGCCGGTAGCGGCTTCTGCACCACGGCGACGGGTGCTTGTGCGACGGCACCGACGGTGACCGTAGGCGGAGTGGCGATGACGGTGACCGCGTCGACAGCCGCATCCGTTAGTGCCAGTTGGGTGGCCGCGCCCCCTGACGGCAGTTACGCCTTGGTGCTGACCGCCGGTGCCTCTGGGTCCATTACGTACGATCTTGATGTTGAAACGTTAGACAAGGGCGCTACGGGCGCAACCGGCCCTGCCGGTGCAACAGGCGCAACCGGTGCAGCCGGTGCGGCGGGCGCGAAAGGATCGACGGGCGCAACCGGCGCCACCGGTCCTGCGGGTGGCGCGACCGGCGCTACGGGTCCAACGGGTGCGGCAGGTGCTGCCGGCGCGGCCGGCGCAAAAGGCGCGACGGGCGCGACGGGCGCGACCGGCGCCACTGGAGCTACCGGCGCTGGTTCTACGGGCGCGACTGGCGTAGCCGGTCCGACCGGTGCAGCGGGCCCGACGGGCGCGACCGGCGCGATAGGCGCAACAGGCGCAGCGGGCGCGGCGGGCGCGACGGGTGCTGCCGGTGCAGCCGGTGCTGCGGGTGCTAAGGGAGCCACCGGTGCGACCGGCGCTACGGGCGTCGGCTCGACCGGCGCCACAGGTCCTTCGGGAGCCACTGGCGCAGTAGGTCCCACGGGTGCGACCGGTGTAGGCGTCACGGGTGCCACCGGTGTCGGTGTTACGGGCGCAACCGGTGCCGCAGGCGCGACAGGCGCCGCGGGTGCAACGGGTGCCGCAGGCGCGACAGGCGCCGCGGGTGCAACGGGTGCTGCCGGTGCGACAGGCGTCGCAGGTGCAACGGGTGCTGCCGGTGCGACAGGCGTCGCAGGTGCAACGGGTGCTGCAGGCGCGACAGGCGCCGCAGGTGCAACGGGTGCTGCCGGTGCGACAGGTATCGCGGGTGCAACGGGTGCTGCAGGCGCGACAGGCGCCGCAGGTGCAACGGGTGCTGCCGGTGCGACAGGCGTCGCGGGCGCAACGGGTGCCGTAGGTCCGACCGGCGCTATCGGTGTCACGGGTGCCGTAGGCGCGACCGGTGCGGTGGGCGCTGCGGGTGCGACCGGTGCGGTAGGTGCCACCGGCCTCGTTGGTGCAACGGGCGCGACCGGTGCTGGCACGACCGGCGCCCCAGGGCCTCAGGGTGCGACCGGTGCGACCGGCCCCGCGGGTGCGACCGGTCCGGTTGGTGCCACGGGCCCCATGCCGGCAAACGCCACACATTGCGTCCTCTCCGTGGATGGCATCGGGTGTGATTCGGTATTTAGCGACGGTAATTATCAGACGGCCGTCGGTACGAACGTCCTCGCCACGAGTACCGGTGCCAACAACAGCGGTATGGGCTACCAAGCCCTGGTGCTGAACTCGACCGGAGCGGGCAATACCGCTGCCGGCAGCGGTGCTCTCGGTGCGAACACGACGGGTGATTACAACACCGCCAGTGGTTGGAGCGCTCTCAGCAACAACAACACCGGCTGGGCGAATACGGCGAACGGTACCTATTCATTGTTGTTCAATGGTACCGGCGGGTACAACACAGCCTCGGGTGCTTGGTCGCTTGAGATGAACCAGACCGGTCAGTACAACACTGCCGCAGGTACTTATTCGTTGGTGAACTCCGCCGCGGGTAGTTACAACGTGGCATTGGGTGCCTACGCCGGTTCCAATCTCTCCAGTGGTTCGAACAACATTTACCTGGGCAGCCAAGCGGGCGCAGCGACTGAGAGTAACTCGATCCATATTGGCAGCGTAACGGCGAACGCCACGCTGGGTTCGCCGGCACACACGGCAACTTATATTGCAGGTGTCGCTGCGAATAACCTCAGCAGCGATGCGAATGCTGCCGTCGTGGTGATCGATACCGTTACGGGTCAACTTGGAACCGGTCTAACGGTTGCCGGTCCGACTGGCGCGGCTGGTGCTAAGGGTGCGACCGGTGCGACAGGTGCCGCGGGCGCGGCCGGTGCGGCTGGTGCCAAGGGTGCGACCGGTGCAACTGGCGCGACCGGCGCTACTGGTGCTGCCGGTGCGACAGGTGTCGCGGGTGCGACCGGTGCCGCAGGCGCTGCCGGTGCGACGGGTGCCGCCGGAGCAGCGGGCGCGAAGGGCGCGACGGGTGCAACGGGTGCAACGGGTGCAACGGGTGCTGCAGGCGCAACCGGTGCAACGGGTGCCGCCGGTGCGACGGGTGCAACGGGTGCCGCAGGTGCGACGGGTGCTGCTGGTGCGACGGGCGCTCAGGGTGCCGTCGGTGCGACGGGTGCGCAGGGTGCGGTCGGTGCGACGGGCGCCCAGGGTGCCGCCGGTGCGACGGGCGCTCAGGGTGCCGCCGGTGCGACGGGTGCGCAGGGTGCGGTCGGTGCGACGGGCGCCCAAGGTGCCGCCGGTGCGACCGGCGCCCAAGGCGTCCCAGGTGTTGCGGGTGCCAACGGTGTGGACGGCTCGTCCGGTGCCAACGGAGCGACGGGCGCTGTCGGTGCGACGGGCGCCACCGGTGCTACCGGTGCTACCGGGGCGGGCTTCAATTTCCGAGGCGGTTGGATCGCGGCGATAGCGTACGCCGCAGGTGATTCGGTCACCGAGGGCGGCTCCAGTTATCTGGCCGTGGCGCCTTCGACGGGCGTTGATCCCGCTTTGGATGTTGTGAATACCGGAGGCAACTGGGCCTTGATCGCGGCTGCGGGCGCCCAAGGCCCGCAGGGTATCCCGGGTGCCGCGGGCCTGGTCGGATTGCAGGGGCTGCAAGGCCCGGTGGGCCCACAGGGACCACAGGGCCCGCGTGGCACCACGGGTGCCACCGGAGCGGACGGCTTGCCCGGCGCGCCTGGCAACGATGGTGCGGCCGGTGCGGCCGGCGCGACGGGTGCCACCGGCCCTGCCGGTGCGACGGGTGCGACGGGCCCAATGCCTACCGGCGCGGCGATCTGCACGGCGTCAGCCGATGGCGTCGGCTGCAATCCGGTGGTGAGCGACAGCACACTCAATACGGCGGTGGGAACCGCAGCGTTGGGATCGCTACCCGTGAACGGGAGTGGCTCGAACACCGCCGTCGGTCAGGCGGCGCTGTACGAGTTGGGTGTGGGTAGTTCCAACGTCGCGCTCGGCATGAACGCGGGCTACGCCTTGGTCAACGGTAATAACAACGTTTACCTCGGCAGCACGGGCGATCAGAGCGCGCCGAACGAGTCCAACACCATCCGTATCGGCAATATGGTCGCGGATGGAATGGGATCGGCCCCGCACACCAAGACCTATATCGCGGGTGTGTATGGAGCGACAACTGCTTTGTCGGGTTCGGCGGTCGTTGTGGATGCCAACGGTCAGCTCGGAACGGTCTTGTCGTCTCGCCGGTACAAGGAAGACATCAACGCGATGGGCAGCGCCAGCGAACGGCTCTACCAGTTGCGTCCGGTGACCTTCCGCTACAAGCAGGCGGATCGGACCGGCGCCAAGCCGATCCAGTTCGGCCTTATTGCGGAAGAAGTCGCCGAGGTGTTCCCGGAACTCGTGGTGTACAACAAGGACGGTAAGCCCGAGACGGTGGCGTACCACCTGCTCAGCGGTCTGCTCTTGAACGAGTTGCAGAAGGAGCACGCGACCGTTGAGACGCAATCGGCGGCGCTCGCAGCAGCCGAAGCGCGGTTGCAGGCGGATGACGTGCTGATGGCCTCGCAGGCGGCCGAGTTGGCGCATCAGGAAAGCCAGATCCAGGCGCAAGCGCGCTTGCTTGACGAGCAGACGCGGCAGTTGGCGGCCGTGCGCCAACAGGTCAGCGATGTAGAGTCGCTGCGAACCGAAGTTGCGCAGGTCAAGCAACTGCAGCGTGAGTTGGAAGAACTGCGCCAGGTGGCTGCGAAGGCGCTGCATGACGAGACGGTGCGTGCCGTCAAGACGTCAGCGCCGCTTAAGGAGTGACCTGAGCGGGGGCACGGCAGCGGTGGCCACGGGGTCGCCGCTGTCGTGCTCCGATGAATGCGAACCGGCGTCGTTTTCGCGCGACGACGCCCCCGCAGTACCCCCGTTCCGAGCGATGACCTGAACACGCGAGCCTACGTGACGAGGACGCGCCGAAGGCTGCGGCGGCGCGCTAAACTGAGCGGATCATGGCTCTTGCGCTTTCTCGGACGGCACCGCTAACCACCCCATTCCTCGTGGGATGCACGTTGCCGCGTGCAGCGTCGCCTCAGTCCAACGACGTACAGCACGCTTGCTCTGCCGCTTGCGGCGGGTGGTCATCGTGATCACTCGACCTTGGCAGCGGATGTTGGTGCGTTGGGCAGGCGCATTCCTTCTTGTGACGGGCCCGTTCGGAGTGCTCAACGCAACGCCGGCCGAGGACGCAGCCCGTGCCTGGGGGCACCCGTTTTGGGGTGGTCTCGGCAGTAACAGCACGCCGTGTGTCACGTGTCATCAGGCAGACCCATATGCGCTCCTTGTCGATACCTCGCCGGTTTTGGCCAGCCAATGGTGGGTGGCCGGCGGTAGTCGTCGATTGCCGGCGTACGCATGGTTTAAGTCTCCCGGCGGCGCGGGCGCGCTCCTACAAGGAGAGGGGCCGGTAGAGACCGAACAACACCCGTTTTTTACGCCCATGGGGACCAACGGCCGCGCCTGCGTGACGTGTCACCAGCCTTCCGATGGCATGAGTCTATCGATAAAGACGATACAGGCGCGCTGGACGACCACAGGCGGGCGCGATCCATTGTTTGCGATGGTGGACGGCGCAAACTGTCCAAGCGCACCGGCGCAAGCGCTCGAAGCACATTCATTGCTGATCACTAAGGGACTATTTCGAATTGCCTTGCCGTGGCCGCCGCGCGATGCGGTAGGCAACGCGATGACGCCAGAGTTCACGTTGGAAGTCGTCGACGATCCGACGGGCTGTAATCGCGATCCGCGGCACGGACTCACCTCGTCCCAGCCAACGGTGTCCGTATACCGACGTCCTCGCATGGCCGCGAATCTGGCGTATTTAGAAGCCGCCGATGGACGTGCGGCGACCACCTTGATGAGCGATGGTCGGGCGGCGCATCTGACCGCGCAGATGGACGATGCGACGATGCATCACCTTGAAGCCGATCACGGACTGGGCCCCCAAGCCCAGCAGACGATCCGCGCCTTCGAGCGACAGGTTTATGCGGCGGCAGCCTGGCATCCGGTGGGTGGCTCGCTGAATGAGGGGGGCAGTACGCTCGGCGTGGCAGCATTACAAGCCGACGCCCCGAGTGGAGCGGCGATACCAACCGTCGCGCCGTTTCCGGAATTGGCCGGTTGGCTCACCGAGAGAAGCCTTGCAGACGGGTTAGGGTCTTGGCCGACGGGGGTGCCAATGCCACCAGCCCATCGGCCGGGCGAAGCCACTGAGACCCCTGCGGTGCGCGCCTACCGCGATTCGGTGGCACGCGGCTACGCCTTGTTCATCGCCCGCCCGTTTGCCGGCGACGACGGACGCCCCGAGACCTGTGCCACCTGCCACAACGCCCTGCACACCGGCAGTGACGCGCGGGGAGGGCATCCCGGTCTCGGTGTGGCAACGCTTGCGGTTGGCCTACCGGCCCCGGACTTACCGCTATTCCGGGTGACCTGTCGTGAAGGCGCGACGGCGCCGAGCGGCGCGCGTGTGGTCTACACCCACGATCCCGGGCGGGCCTTGATTACCGGCCGATGCGCCGATGTGGATGAAGTAAATGCGCAGCAGTTGCGCGCGCTCGCCGCGCGAGCGCCCTACTTTACGGGTGGCTCCGCAGCTACGTTGCGGGACGTCGTCGAGTATTACGACCGACGCTTCGCGATCGGCTACACCCCCGCCGACATTGAGGACATGGTGCATTTCCTCGAGGCGCTTTGAGCGCCTCAAGGCGTAGGCACGGCTTACAGGCCGAGGTCTGAAAGGCCCGGATGATCGGCGGGCCGTATGCCCGGCGACTCCCAATGAAACAGGCGTTCGTCGGCGGTAATAGGTCGATCGTTGATCGAGGCATGCCGTTGGCACATGTAGCCAAGTTCGTCGAATTCCCAGTTCTCGTTGCCGTACGACCGAAACCAGTGACCGGAATCGTCGCGCCATTCGTACGCAAAACGTACGGCAATCCGGTTCTCCGTGTAGGCCCACAATTCCTTGATCAGGCGGTAGTCGATCTCGCGACTCCACTTGCGGATCAGAAACGCTTCGATGGCCTCTCGACCGGCGAAGAATTCGGCCCGATTTCGCCAGCGGCTGTCGACACTGTATGCGAGCGCCACCTTTGCCGGGTCACGGCGATTCCAAGCGTCTTCGGCAGCGCGAACCTTTTGGATCGCGGTTTCGCGCGTAAAGGGCGGTAACGGGGGGCGCGGGGCAGGTGTACCCATCAGATCTCTCCACAGGTTCGATGAACGGTGCATTCGGACTCCGGTGAGCATAGGATCGGGTGACGGAGCGCGCGTGTCCAGCGACATCGGCGCTTCGATCAACAATCACCACGGACTGGAGAACAGATATGGGGATCGCAGCAGAGTTCAAAGCCTTCGCGATGCGCGGCAATGTCGTCGATCTCGCGGTCGGCGTCATTATCGGTGGTGCCTTCGGAAAGATCGTGTCCTCTTGCGTCGAGGCGATTCTCATGCCGGTGATTGGACTGCTAACCGCGGGGTCCGATTTTTCCAAACTCGCACTCACGATAGGCCAAAATGCGAAGGGCGAGCCCGTCCTTTTGCGCTACGGAGCGTTCTGCCAGAGCGTATTGGACTTCCTCATCATCGCCTTCGTGCTGTTTCTGGCACTCAAGGCCATCAACCGCCTGCAAACGCCGCCTGCACCGGCGCCGGCCGCGGATCCGGTGCCCTCGAAGGAAGAGGTGCTCCTCACCGAAATCCGCGATCTGTTGGCGCGGCGCTGATCGTTGATGTCAGGCGGCGGTTGCCGCCGCCTGACACAACGCGGCGAGCGCCAGCACATCGGTTTCGCGGGTGTACTCCGCACCGATGGAGAGTCGGACGGCCCAGCGCCCCGCGATGATCGCCGGCGTCACATAGGCCTGTCCGGAATCGTTCAAGGCCTGCGCCCATCGGCGCGTATGCGCATCCAATGCCTCGCCCGTCAGGCCGGGCGGTTCGTGGCGAACGCACAGCGTCTGCAGGGTGAGCGGCGCGACGATCTGCCAAGCTGGGTCGGCGGTCAGACGCGCTTGTAACACCTGCGCCCAGCGCACATGCTCGCGCAGACGCGCGCGGACGCCGTCTATGCCCTGATCGCGCAGCGCAAACCAAATCTTCAGTGCCCGGAAGCGGCGACCCAATGGGATACCCCAATCGCGGTAATTGCGCACCTCGCGATCGACGGCGGTTTGCAGATAACTGGGATTGGTCGACATGACCCGCACCAAATGTTCCGGGTCGCGCACGAGATAAAGGCTGCAGTCAAACGCGACCGATAGCCACTTGTGGGGGTTCACCACGATGGAGTCTGCCGCTTCAATGCCTGCCCAGAGGTGACGATATTCTGGCAGGGCCATGGCAGATCCCCCCATCGCGCCATCGACGTGCAGCCACAGTCCCAACGGCTGAGTGATGGCAGCGATGGCATCGATCGGATCAAACGCAGTAACTGCCGTGGTGCCGGAGGTTGCCACTACGGCCGCTGGCCGCAGGCCCGCGGCACGGTCGGCGGAAATGGCGGCAGCGAGTGCGGACGGGTCCATCCGGAACTCCGCATCGACGGGCACGGCGCGAATGTGCTCACGCCCGAAGCCCGCCAACAGCGCCGCTTTTTCGACGGAGCTGTGCGATTGCGGCGAGGTATAGACGACGAGGGGCGCATCACCGCCTTGCAGGCCGGCCCGTGTCGCACCGTAGTGGGTGGCACGCTCACGGGCGCAGACCAATGCCACAAAACTGGCTGCCGATGCGGTGTCCTGCAGAACGCCGCTGAAGGACGATGGCAGCCCCAGCAGATCGCGCAGCCAGTCCGTCATCACCTGCTCAACCTCAGTCAATGCCGGACTTGCCTGCCAATTGAGTCCGATGGTCGAGAAGCCGCTCGAGACCATATCCGCTAACACCGACGTGAGTGAGCCACCGGCGGGGAAATAGCCGAAAAATCGCGGATGCTGCCAATGCGTCATGCCCGGTAAGACGATGCGCTCTAGATCAGCCAGCATCGCTTCAAACGATTCCGGGGCCGCCGGAGGTGCCGTTGGCAATTGCCGGACGATATCGCCGGGCTGCACACGCGCTTGCACGGGGAATTCGCCGCGCGAGAGGCGCTCGCGGTAGTCCGCAATCCAATCCACGAGCGCATGGCCTGCGATCCTAAATTCTTCCGGCGTCATAGCCCCTCCCAGCGTATTGGGGATCCATCTTAACCGAGTGGCTGCTATTCTCGTGTCCAGTCCATGACCTTGAGTACATCCGCATGACCGGTATCACGATTCTCGACGGTGGCACGGGCCGTGAACTGAAGCGCATCGGTGCCCCGTTTCGTCAGCCCGAGTGGTCGGCACTTGCGCTCATCGAAGCGCCGGAATACGTGACACGCGTGCACGAACGCTACGTCGACGCCGGTGCCGACGTCATCACGACCAATACCTACGCGATTGTGCCGTTCCACATCGGCGAGGAGCGCCACGCGCGCGATGGCGCACGCCTCGCCCGATTGGCGGGACAACTGGCGCGAGACGTTGCGGATCGTGCCGGGCGATCGGTCGTTGTCGCCGGGTCTCTCCCGCCGGTCTGCGGCTCGTATCGGGCGGACCTTTTCGATGCCGCCGCAGCGCGTCCCCTCGTAGAATTGCTCGTCACTGCACTGCGCGACCACGTGGATCATTGGCAGGGTGAGACCCTCTCGGCGATTGAGGAAGCGCGCCTACTGCGAGAGGTGATCGGTCAGGACGGGAAACCGCTGTGGCTATCGTTCACGCTCTCTGACGACGGTACGTATGACGACGTGCCTCGGTTGCGGTCGGGTGAAACGGTGGCAGAAGCGATGATCGCGGCCCGAGAACTCGGTGCGAGTGCCGTTCTGTTCAACTGCAGTCAGCCGGAAGTCATGGCGGATGCCGTCTCCGTGGCTGTCGCCGCATCCCGTGGAGGGGCTGTCCCCTTCGCGGTGGGTGTCTATGCCAATGCCTTTCCACCGATGCGTAAAGACGCCACTGCCAACGAGACCGTGACTGAAATTCGCGCAGACTTGGATCCACCGGGCTATTTGAACTTTGCCCAGACTTGGGTCGCCCGCGGTGCAACGATCATCGGGGGTTGCTGCGGTATCGGTCCCGAGCACATCGCTGTCTTGCGCGCTTCGCTCTGACGCGCAGTACTCGCGCGCAATCCAAAGCTGAGGTAACGTCGGTACGTGCGTAGACGCCGCACGTAGGAGGTTGCCGTGATCGATCTGTTCACTGCTGCGACACCGAACGGCTGGAAGGTGTCGATTGCGCTCGAAGAACTGGGCCTGCCATACACCGTGCATCCACTCGATCTCGGGTCTGGCGAGCAGAAAGCGCCGTGGTTTCTGAAGATCAACCCGAATGGCCGGATACCTGCCATCGTTGATCGAGGGAGCGACGACTATGCGGTCTTCGAATCGGGAGCGATCCTGATCTATCTGGCAGAACGGACCGGACGTCTGTTGCCCAAGGAGCCGAAAGACCGCTCGCGAGCGATCCAATGGCTGATGTTTCAAGTGGCCGGTGTGGGCCCGATGATGGGTCAGGCCAACCATTTCAGCCGTTACGCGCCAGAACCGATTCCGTATGCGATTGAACGGTACCGAAGCGAGTGTCGGCGCTTGTTCGACGTTCTGGAAAGGCGCCTGGCCCAAAGTGAGTACTTGGCTGGCCACGACTACACCATTGCTGATATCGCGCACTGGAGTTGGGTGCACTGCCATGGGGACGCTGGCGTCGGGATTGATGGCCTGCCGCACCTCAGCCGGTGGATCGATAGGATCGCCCAACGACCCGCCGTACAACGCGGTCGCGCGGTACCACCGCAGCGCTGATCGCTCCTCTCGGGGCGGTCACGGTACACTCTGGTATCGGCCTTGGGCCCGCAGGGAGCAGTGCGTATGACGAAGTTCGATCAGCGTTACGCGGCGGATGCGTTTTTTTACGGCACCGAGCCCAATCGATTCTTAGTAGAGGCGAGTGCGCTGCTGCCGCCAACGGCCGAGATCTTGTCGCTGGGTGAAGGCGAAGGTCGGAATGCCGTTTATCTAGCGAGTTTGGGCCACAGAGTGCATGCGCTTGATGAGAGTGCGGTCGGCCTCGCCAAAGCCGGACGTCTCGCGGCCGATCGCGGGGTCTCGATCACGACCGAATGCGTGGACCTCGCCCATTACGCCATCGAACGCGGCCGGTGGGACGTGATTGTGTCGATTTGGTGCCATGTCGACAGCGCGCTGCGCCGTCGATTGCACGCTGAGGCGGTGCGCGGGTTGCGTCCAGGCGGCGTGTACGTGCTCGAAGCTTATACCCCCGCGCAGATAGGTCGGGGTACCGGAGGGCCGTCCGATCCTGATTTGATGCCGACGGCAGCGCAATTGGACGCTGAACTCACCGGATTGGAGATCCTGCGCTCGGCAGAACTGGAGCGCGACGTCCATGAGGGTCAAGGGCATCGCGGCTATAGCGCGGTGGTCCAATGGATCGGGCGTCGCACGGTAGGAGCACGCTGATGGGAGTGGTGCTGACGTGGGTGGTTGGCATTGTGGTCGCCATTCTGGTCGCCCGATCGATACGCGGTATGCGTAGCCGGCGCCGTGTGCCCGCATTGCGGGCCGATGGCGCGACGATCGTCGATGTGCGGACGCCGGACGAATTCCGTGCGGGTCATGTTGACGGCAGCATTAACGCTCCGCTGGCGACATTACCC
>Ga0214192_1000236_pt1 | contig 34757 bp, 40 predicted proteins | sample TroBogEpilimnion_44_FD_153030 | JGI IMG/M metagenome (GOLD analysis project Ga0214192, IMG submission 153030) | Freshwater microbial communities from Trout Bog Lake, WI - 29JUL2008 epilimnion | ecosystem: Environmental > Aquatic > Freshwater > Lake > Epilimnion/Euphotic zone | place: Trout Bog... | reverse complement strand
GTGCTAACCATTACACTACATCCAAGCGATCCGTATCGGACTTGAACCGACGACCTTTGCCGTGACAGGGCAACGCTCTAACCAACTGAGCTAACGGACCTTGGCTGGGATGGTAGGGGTCGAACCTACGACATTTCGATTAACAGTCGAACGCTCTGCCTGCTGAGCTACATCCCATTATAGGATTATTCTACTATACCTCCGCCTGCTTTGTCAATCATTGCAAGCAAATCTTCAGGACTATCAATTAGTCTCCTTTGTGCTTCAAATTTTCCAAATTCAATAAACTCGTTTGCAATAGCTGCAATCATGTCAACCATACCACGAGCATAGGGGATTTCTTTTTCATCTAAGTTTTTAACTTCTTGCACCATAAGGTTAGTTGATTGAGTAAAGTATTCACATAGTTGAGTTAAAGATACATAGATATCTTCCTCATCTTCGATTGTTTTAAGTGTTCCGTCTGCTATCATGTCTGTAGTTTACTACAGTATTCTCATGCTGTCAACAGGGAAGTCATCCTCATCTTCTTCAATGCCCATAAATTCACGTAATGTGGTTGGCATCACAGGTTTATCTGGTACCACAATAGTGTTTCTTGATTTTAATCTTGCATCAGATTCTTCTTTTAGCTTTTCAATATCAGACTGGAATACGGTTCCATAAGTATACAATTCTAAGTCCTGATTCATATCTCTAGGGGTCAAGGCTACTGAGTTGTAGATTGCACCACAGACAGCATCTGAAAGGTCCTTAGATCCCTTTCTGGGGTGATCTACCTTGTCTTTAACAATACGTAGCTGAAGCAATTCATCAATCAATAACTGGATATGTGGACCAAGTACACGCTCTTCGGTGATACAAAGAGACATATCTTCATAATGTTTTTTAGCAACAGAAAGTAATTCAGTATTGATTCCATGTGCTTTTAGCTGTTGCATCATGTCATGTGAATTCCATCGGTCAAATGTAACCATTTTTAGATTGAATCCCCGCTGTCTTAAACTAATTATATACTCTTTTACCTCAGTAAAATCTACAGATTTAGATGCAGTCGGGGTCCAAAAACGTACAGCATCAACTATAATTCTAGGAGCTGCTTCCTTATATTTTTCACCAATTTTCATTGTCACCCAGCCATCCACATGTGACATTGCTACTGCACAATGGTCATGTTTCTGTGCTAAGTCAACGTGAACAAAATAAAGTTTGTCTGGATCTGGTTGAAAATGATCATCAAACCTACCATATTCATCAACATTTAATTTATGGTTGCTAAATGCTTTTTCAATAACTTCACGGTTTTTAAAGAAAGCATCTGTTGCTTCTGGTGGCATACATGCAAAACGCATAAGGGCATCCATTGGATCTGAATAAAAAGCCTCGGTAAAATCTTCGATTTTTCTTGTAGGATTAATTTCCCATGTTGGCCTTTTCAATGCAAATATTTTTGGCATTTTATAAGATACAATATGATCTTCTTCCCATTCAATCTCAAATTCATTTCCCTGTGTTCCATCAGGAAGATCTGGGTCAACTTTAAATTTATAATGCCTTAAAACTATTTCTTTCTCTGCTATAGACTCATTATACCTTTGCTGGATATAGTCATTCTTAAAACGTGGGAATGAAAGCAACACAAGTTTTCCAAAATCTGGAAAGCGAGATGTAATAGATCCCTTATACATTTTATAGATAGATGATGCAGTTTTTGCATTTTGATGTCCCGACGTTGATTCTAGCTCAAAACCCGCAATTTCATCAAGGATAACCGCAATAACGTTATATCCTTCCCATGCTTCCGATTCGGAGTGACCAGAGTGCACGGTAACACCCTTATCAAATTCAACCATGTTAGCCTTAGCAACATATTTTCCTTGAAACCAAGGTGACTTTTCGATACGCTGATTAAAACCTTTAAAGAATACTCGATTGGCCTGAACAGCGTTAATAGCAATGTTAATAATATCAATAGCATCTCCTGGAGGCTTGCCATAATATTTTGCTGGATCCTTTAAACATAAAAGCATGTGAACCATGTAAGCACAAGCAATAGTTGATGTATAGTCTTTTCCAGAACCTTTACCAAGTTGCAGAATAACTTCATTACAAGTTTGTTTAAATATTTTTTCGCCTTCAACTTCTCCATAAATTCTATGAAGAGTATCACGCTTATAAATTTGAGTTGATGCTTTAATCATTGTATACTGCAATTCAGACAATGGTGGCAATCCAAGATACTCTTTTTTAGTTACAAAGTCTTCTAATGTGGCTGGAGTTTCATCAAACTCATCTCCACTTAATGCATCTAAAAAGATATCAAAATCACTCATTAATTATTACAGCCTCTACTTGGCCAGTTACTTGTGAAAGTCTTTTTGATACTTCCCATTTACAATGATCACACGAGGATGTGACATCTCTAAGTATGCCAACCAATATCTCTTGTTTTCTTTCTGATTCCAAGATCTCATCTGCCATGTCATTGTTTTCCAAGACTCCCGCCTTGTTCAACATGTCAATACGTTTAGCTTCAATATCAGCAATAAGCTTTAATGTCTGTGCTTTAACGTTAAGTGCATCCTGCATATCTGCTTGCTCTACTGTACGCCAAGCCTCTTTAATCAGCATATTATAATGCTCGTCTGCTCCAGCTAGTGCCTCTTTAGCACGTGCCTTTATAGCATTGTTATCCTGAACAAGCTCTTTCCATGTTTGGATATGAGTATCTACTTGAACACGTGTAAGCTCAAGCGTTCTGGCAATTGATGAAGGAGTATTGCCTTTAAGCAATTCTTCAACAACCTTATTCATTTGATCAAATTGACCAGCTAATTCTATTTCATTATCCATTATCTGTTTTATAAAACCCTGATCCTTTGAATTGAATTCCTGCAGGACTGTAAACCCTTGTCATTTTATATCCACAAGTTGGACATGGTGGTAGAACTTCATCATCTTTGAAGCCCCTAGTTATTTCCTTTTTTGTATCGCACTCGACACAATTGTATTCATAAACTGGCATACTTAATTATAACTCATATTCCCTGTTCTTGTCAACTGCAATTTTAAGTAAAATTAAATAACCAATCATATCATCAATATCATTGTCTCCTGGATAGCCTTGAGAATTTGAAATACGATTTAATTTGTCATCAATTCTTACCTTAAGCTGCTCGACATTATCTGATTTTGAGAATACACGTTTTGGTGAAAGTGCAGAGTCTCCATATGAAATATTTTTGTCAACCAACATCTTTGCAGTCTTCATGCATTGCCCCAAGATTCTAAGTCCTGATGGGGCAGTGTTTGCATGCAAATAAAGATCTTCATAGTCTTTTGGGGATATCATGTTTCCAGCCATTCTCTATTGTCTAATGTCCATTTTACAGTTTGCTCAAGTGCTTTGTCAAACTTTAATGGAGGCTCCCAGCCAGATTCTTCCAGCTTAGTTCCGTCTAAAGCATAATCTATGTCATACCCTGGCCTTATGGTATTGCCTTCTACTAAACTGTAATTAAGTGGCTTTCCGATAATATCAGCAATTTGTTTTGCTAAATCAAGATTATTAATTTCTTTTTCACCAAAAATGTTAAACTTATCTGGCAAAAGAGATTTTTTGAAAGTAATTACTGGTCTATCAATAATATGCAGTAGTGCTGAAGCTTGGTTTTCAGCATGCAAATAGTATCTGCTACCTATTCTGCCATTGCTTGTATGAAGATCAAGCACATCCCCATCTAAAACCTTCTTAATAATTTTAGGAACAAATTTTTCTGGGTCTTGAGTTTCCCCTATAATATTCATAGTATTAGTAATTATAAGAGGAATATCATATGTTCTCCAGTAAGAGTAAGCTATGTTTTCTTGTGCAGCCTTGCTAGCACTGTATGGATTACTAGGTAGGTGTGTGTCCCATTCCTTGTGCTTATTACCATTTCTTGATGGTCCATATACTTCGTCTGTAGAAAATTGCAAGAACTTTTCTATATCATTATTCCTTGCCCATTCAAGCAAGTTACAAATTAAAGATACATTGTTCATTATAAATGGTTCAGGATACTGAATACTTCTGTCAACATGGCTTTCACTAGCAACATTGAAAACATAATCAATTTTGCCAAACTCTTTTGCGGTTAAGCTAGATATCGGAGAGCTTAGGTCACAATTAATTACCTTGATTCTTTTCAAAGCATTGTCAATATCTTTAATTGCAAAACTAATTCTATCCTGTACCCCTTTATGCCTAAAGGTTGTGGGGCACACGACAAACCAATCAGTATTTTTTAATATGTAACGAAGTACATGAGCACCCACAAATCCTGATGCTCCAGTCAATAATACTCTTTTTATTTTTTAGTCCACTTTCTAGGTTTCTTAATTAGATCAAAACGCTCTAACGCTCTTTGAATTGTCATATGAGAGCACTTTGCTTCCATAGCCATATCTAATACACTTTTCTTTTCAACTACGTATCTCTTGTATACCCAGTCTTTGTTTTCCCAAAGTTTTAAACTCTTAGCCATTATACCTCCTCACACAATCTCATTTATCGCATACCATGCAATTCCCGCAGCATCCGCCACGTTATCTGACTTAGTTTTGATGCCCATATTTCTAGCAAAGTCAATTGTTCTTTGCTTTCTACGTTCCCTGATCTTTCCTTTAATCCAGTTGTCGGATTTGTCTGGAAATTCAGCTTTGATTGCATCCTTTTCCGCCTTGGTATAATTTTTATTACCCAGATAGGACTGCCAAGTTATGGGGTGAACCTCAACAACTTCAACATTATCACTAAGTAACTCTCCCATTATAACACCAAATACGTATGCCATCTTCATTCCTGTATGAACAGATTTAACTGAGATTGCTGCCTCAATAACAACGAAATCAAAGTCTAATGTATGCTTAAATGCTTTTATCTTATTTTTTGCGTCGAGTATTCTTTCATAGACATCCCCGCCTTCAAAATTAATTTCTCCCCACTTTACCGCAGTCTTTTCATGCATCAGGCAAAATGCAAAGCTATTTGTACTTGCATCTATACCTAAAACCTTACTGACTTGTGGCTTAGCTAGTTTTGCTAGTGACATCTCTGACCATATCTAAAATTTTTCTTTTTTCTTCTTTTCTACTTTTGTTTTTACAAGAATCACAAATTGAGCTTTCATTGTATCTACTCAAAATAGTATTACAGTTACTGCCTTTACAGACCCTTTTCTTTCCTGCAAGCCTAGCCTTTTTTTCGTAATACTGCTCCTTTAGCTTTTCATTCGTAGCACTACGACAGCATTCATCTGAACAATATTTTTGATTATGAGTTCTAGGCTCAAAGGAATTATCACACTTATCATATGCACAAATCATTAATCTAACCAGCTCCAAATTCTGACGTGTTGTGGTACTAAAGCTCTAAGCTTTTCTGTTAATTCTGTTTGTATATTCCACGGGAATATAATTATATGGTCTGGGTTTCTAGAGAGCATTTCTGACATGCTTACTATTGGTATGTTTCTATCCATAGCTGGAACAAATTTGCCAAGCTTTTCTTCTCCATCATCGGCAATACATTCAATTGCATCGCCACCAATTTTTGCAAAATTAATCTGAACAGTTGCTTTAGAAGATGCTGCATACCCACAAACTACACTTTGATCATGCAATATGTAGTAAATCTTATCTTTAAAATCAGCCATCTTGTTCTTTATTCTATTCATAACAGATTGCCATTTTGCTTCATCAAACAGACCGTTGGACCATTCAAATCTAATTCTTTGAGGTATGTCCATAGTAAATGGAGGGTTTTTCATTATCCAATATCTATTTGAACCACCTTGAGTTGGTATTTCCTGTACACTAAATAGTTCTAGCCCAAATTTTTCTGCAAGTTTAGATACTGAAGTGGCAGACAAATAGGAATAATGTTCGTGAAAAATAGTATCAAAATGATTCTTTAAAAGAATATTCATTATTGTAGGGTTCTCAATGCTTACAACAGTTTTGTCCCCACATAGAATAGCAATTCCCTGCATAAAATCTTGAATATCTGGTACGTGTGCCATAACATTGTTGGCAACAATTAAAGATGGGTTTCCTTTTTCTTCAAGGATCTTTTTTGCAAGTTCAGTACCAAAGAATTCATTTATTGTTGGTATTCCCTTTTCTAGTGATATCTGAGCTAGGTTAACAGCTGGCTCAACGCCCAAGCAATCTATGCCCTTTTGCATAAAGAAGTCAAGCATATAACCATCATTACTTGCTATCTCAAGAACCCATCCGTTATTGTTTATTAAATCATTACTAACAATGTCATCAACATACTTTTCTGCATGCTTAACAAAACTATTACTTACAGATGTCTTATAGGTATAATCAGAGAACATTCTTTCTCTCCCCGCATCAACAGTTAATTGCCCTAGGCCACAGTCCCTGCATACCATCATGATTGTTTCAAACGTTTCAAAATCACAATACTCATCTGAAAGGAACTCTAGGGAAAGGGGGAGATTCCCTAGGTCCATAGCTTTAAATAAACTCTTACTGTCGCAGGCTCTACATTTCACTTTTCAAGCACCAAAGGTTCTATATAAACTTCTCCCAAATCTTTTTTATCCGCCCAACAAACTTTCTTTACTGGGCATCCTTTACAAGCCCATTGAGATTTAGTAAATGTTCTTTCTGGAAGAGTATTAGCTTCGTATGCAGAATATACTTTTCTCATCCAATCCCAAACACCGTCTACGAGTTTAGTATTCTTTTCATCCATATTAATCGGGATTACAAGAAATGAATTGTCATTTTTATTTTCATAAAAGAAAAAACCCTGCTGTGCTCCACGGATCTTCATATATGTAAGTAGTTGAACCTTATGGTAAGTAAGTCCCTGCATCTCAGCTTGACGAATAGCAAAAATCTCTTCTTTTGCAGACTTGATTTCTCCTACTACCTCTTTGCCATTCCATTCAATAAACGTATCTGCATATCCTCGAATTGGCGGATCATCATGGGTAACTTCTGTTTCATTTGCTTTGAAGATTGGGAGCTTAGCCATAACTTTCTGAATGCGATCATGAACATACGTACCGTTATCCATGTTAATGACACCCATAGCATCGGTTTCATTTTCAAATTCAGCACCAGTAAAAGCAATGAACCAATATCTAGGACAGTTACCATTACCATAGCCAACAGTACTAGGACTAAAAGTTTTCTTTTGAGTAAATTCATTTGGTCTCTTTCCACTTAAAACTGCTTCTTCATACATCTCTGCAAATTTAATTGGATCAAATCCTTCTGGATCAGATATCTTTTGAAATTTAAGGTTTGCAATTATATCTCTACCCACTAGTATGCCTCCAACCAAATCTTTTTCCACAATACTTGCATAAAGAATATGTTTTCATGGTATAAGGACAGCTAACCTCTTCTACTTCATGCTTATGAAATAGCTTCTTAAATATATTCATCATGCCCCATATCTAGCAGAATACTTTAGGGCATCTACTAATCTATTAATAGCTTCTTCAGCTGTGTAATACACATTCTTCTTCTTTGCATTCTCCCCGCCTTTTTCAAAGGTGGTGTAAAATCTTGACATGACTGCAAACTTTGCAGACAAAGCTTGCATCTTAACTATAAGATCAGGGGCCTTAGATGATGGCACATCGGGCTTAGCAATTAATTTAATGATTAAATCAAGGGCATAGTCAAGATCTGGATCATTCATGTATGCTTTCATATCGTTAAACTCTGTAAGTTCACTTACAAGTTCAATAACAGGCTTGTCCGTCATTCTAAAATCCTAACAACAAACTGACATGGGTCTCCGCCTTCTTCCCATTCTTTTTCTTCTTCTTCATCAATAGGGGGAATTCCATCGTGTGTGGCACAAACCATATCACTAATCCAGCCACGTTCTACTCCATTGTTAAACCAGATTAGAAACTCTGGTTGATCTTGATCAGTTATCATTTTGTGTCTCCCAACACTCTACCATTTGTTCAAACAATGCCCATTCTACAACAGCAAGTCTAGTCTTTGTTCCATCTCCACCAAGGATAAGTTTGAGTACAGGATATTTCTCACGTGATACTTTAAAAGTATCAGTACAGATTTTTGCCCAAATTTCCTTACTAATAGATATTGACTTTGAATACTCTTTATAGTCAACCACAAAATCATGCCATACAGCGTCGCCTTTTTGGTAATCACCACGCCCTGAATTCTTTTGTGCCTTTGCACTATCACGCTTAACTTCGCCTCTTTCAGACATTAAATAGCAACCGCCGAGTCATGGCCTTTACTGCATGTCCACTTTAATTTTCCATGAGTTCTATCAACATATCCCTCATAAACAACCTCTAAACACTCCGTGTTTTGACAGGTAAAGGAACCACTTGCTGGATCCATAACAGTGTTTGGATCAGTTTCTTTATTCAAAAATTTTTCAAGACTTGTCATAAATTTCCCCAATCAATTTATCCTGCACATCCTTGTTTGCCCTGATATACTCTACAGCCTTAGATCTTCCTTGAAAACGTTCTTCTCCAACTGTATACCAAGCCCCGCCTTTTTGAACAATACCCATCATTTCAGCAACATCTAGGATTTCTCCAACGGAATCAACTCCAACTTTATCCCCTTGGAAATAAAAATCGTACTGACCGCTGAGACCCATTGGTCCAGTTTTGTTATAGTCAATGATCCAGTTAACGGGTCTCCCAACTTTTTGTTCAATAATTTTATCACCAACTTGGATTCCAGATTTAATAGCATTTGCATCAGCTTCGGATGCCCAAAGTTTAATAACGGTACTGGAGAAAAATTTAACTGCCATACCCCCAGTCGGAATATGCGACGCATGCATACTTCCAAATTGATTTCTCTGCTGAGAAATAAGAACGAGTAGCGTATTCTTATTGGCATAGTTAAGCATTTTGACTGCATGTGTCATATCCTTTGCTTCTGCACCAATTTGCTTGGTGTCTTCTAATTTTTTAAGGTCAGAACTATCTTTCTCAAAATAAATGGCGGGGAGTAATGCTGAAATAGAATCTACAACAATAATATCTACTCCCGCCTCCATAAGTTGTTGTGCAACGTCAACCATATCATTAATAGATTTGGCTGAAGAATAAATGAGAGCTTCTGAATCAACCCCTAGACGGGCAGCCCAAGCAGGATCATAAGATGCTTCTGCATCAATCCAAGCACAGGTTTTACCAGCTTTTTGGGCCTCACCAATCATTTGTAAGCAAAATGAAGATTTACCAGCAGACTTGTTTCCCCAAATAAGAACTTGACGACCAAAACCAAGACCGCCTTTTAAAGCCATAGTAAGGCCGATGCTAGGAGTCTTTTGTTTTTCTATGTTTACTGTTGTTGCTAGTTGAAGTCTTGACCTTGTTTTTGGATCCAGCTTTGCCAGAATCTCTTCCGTTATCATACAAACTCTTTTCTAATTCGATAGCTACTTCTTTTATTTCTTCGTTACGGCTGGTCAGTAAAACATCTATGATGCTACAAACCGCCTTTACATCTTCTGCTCTGATAACCAGAAGATACTCGTTTTCCGTACCTTTAAGTATGTAGGACTCAGCCATATACTTATATTATACACTATTCTGCAGGTGTCTGTTCTGTTTCTAGGATGGCAGTTGCATCGGCTGGAATATCAGCCAAAGCAAAAGTTACAGCCTTAGTTGTTTCATCTTGGCTAACAGAAATTGTTTTTCCAGCATAGTTGGAAACAAGATTCTCTAGCGGAACTTCAATACTTCCTACAGTTGCTAGGATTGCTGCACAAATTTGCTCTACGCTAATCTGCACATTATTTGAAGTATCTGGGGTTGTTGTTTCATCAGTCATTAAATCACCTCCTTAACAAATAGTGTTCCATCTTCCATGCTATGTATAGCAGGGTCACATACGGAGCCTGGTTTCATTTTACCAAGGGCTTTCGCATAAATCTTTGGAAAAGCAATTACACGCTCTAGATTTTTATCTGCATCAGATAAAATAATATGAGCCATCATCTTGTTTGCTTTTGTTTTATAATGTGTAAAATCTAAAACCAATCTCTTTCCATCATCAATCTTTAATTTATCTCTGTAAAGCCAATGAACGAAAGGCAAATCTGCTTTGTTTACAACATCATCAATTGTAACATATTGATGAATTCTATTGTCTCCTACTAAGAAGAAGTACATCATTCCTGGTTCAATCTGTGTATTTTCACTATGGAATATACCAACAGACCCAGTGTCATCTACTAGTTCAACTCTAGACCATCCCTGCCCCTTTTTAATTGACTTTACCATAGCCAATAGCACGAAGCATCCCTCTTCCAAAAACTCTTCAAGAGGATTTACCTGAGATTTAATTGCAGGACTTAATCTGCCAGTGTCGAACTTTGGAATACCAAGATACTCATAAAGCTTTTCATTCTCATTACCAGAACGTGGGTTATCTTTAAAAGCTGCTGCACCGATCATATTCAAAGACTCGATAGCTCTTGAGTTTACCCCGCTACCCTTTTCACTGGTCTTAGTTATAAGGTCAGCGTAGTTAGCAAAAGGTCTCATCTTAATAAGTTTTGAGCCAATCTTCTCTGAGATAAATTTAATATCAGACAAGCCAAAACGTAAAGAGTTGCCCTGAATACTGAAGTCTAGGTCCGATTCGTTAACGTGAGGAAGCAATACTTTAATACCAAGTCGCTTTGCCTCCAAAAGGTAGTCAGTCCGAGCATCTTTATCTTTTTCATTCTTAAGAATGGCAAACATAAACTCAATAGGATAATAATACTTAAGCCAAGCAGTGTAATAGCTAAGCATGGAATAAGCAATAGCATGAGAGCGATTGAACGAATATCCCGCATGGGCTTCAAAATCATGCCATAACTTTGCTGCATCTTCTTGTGTGATGTGGTTACTTGCTCCTGTAATAAACTTTTCTCTGTACGCATCAAATTCACTTGCATCCTTTTTCTTTCCAATAATCTTTCTAACCTTATCAGCATCTGCCCATGTCATACCGCCCAAGTGTACGCAAGCTTGCATAACCTGTTCCTGATAAATAATAACTCCGTATGTACGCTTTGTAAACTCCTGCATAATAGGATGAGCATAAATTGTCATTTCTTCACCCTTTTTACGCCTGATGTATGCTCCTCCTACTGTATTCATAGCACCTGGACGAACCAAAGCATTTGAAGCAGCTAAATCTTCAAAATTATCAACACCCATCTTTATTAACAAATTGGTATAGGGTGTTGCTTCAGCTTGGAATACACCTTTTGTAAATCCCTCAGAAAGCATACGATAAACTTTTGCATCATCAAGAGGAATGTCATTTAGCACTACATCCTTTTGCTTGTTATCTTTAATGATTTTAATAGCATCATCAATAACAGAAAGAGTTTTAAGTCCCAAAACGTCAAGCTTAATAAGGCCCAAATCAGCTGTTTGCTCCATATCATAAGCAACTACTGGAATACGACCAGATACGGAATCGTCTGGATCTTTTCTGGTTTCGATTGGTACGTATTGACTAATGTCATCTCGTGCCACTACAACTCCAGCTGCATGCATACCATTACTTCTAATACGACCACGCAACTGAGATGCAAACTTAACTACTTCTGGATACTTTTTTCTAAACTCTTCTGTACTTTGACTGGTTTCAAATTCTTCAAACGTCTCAACAGTCTTAAGTGCTTTATTAACTTCACCGAGTGGGATAAGAAATGCTCTAGCAACGTCACGGATAACTCCTTTATCCTTAAATTTTGTATAAGTAGAAATGGAAGCAACATGCTTAAACTTTTTCTTTAAATAATCTTTGACCTCGCCACGACGACTATCCATAAAGTCTGTATCAATATCTGGAAAATCATTACGCTCAGGATTAATGAATCTAAAAAACAGTAGGTCAAATTTAATAGGGTCAACTTCCGTAATACCCATTAAATAACATACTAAACTTCCAGCAGCTGATCCTCTTCCTGGTCCAACCATGATTTTATTTTCTTTTGACCAGCCCACCATATCACCAACGATAAGGAAATAACTAGCAAAATTTTTATCAGCGATGACTTGTAATTCTTCTTGTAGCCTTGCTCTGTACGTCTCATTGTCTAATCCCTTTTCTACTAGAGACTTCTCACACATGTCTTTTAAAAGCTTTAGAGCGTTCTTCTTTGGTACTGGAAGTAAGTCAAGGTTCTCATGAAAATCATAAGCCTTAATCTTACTATCAATTTCTATTGAGGATTCGAAGATATCTTTTCTTTCAAAACCCGCTGCAACAAAGTCTTCCTCAATCTCAGCACGGGATTGAATATAAACGTTGATATCAGCAAAACTAATAGGCCTATCGGGATAAATATGATCAAAGCGATCAAGGATGCTAGATCTCTTACGGCCACTGGAATAATCTGCTTCTTTATTTTGCGTGGGCTTGGTAGAGAGGATAAGAAGGAGTTCTTCCAAATCCCTCTCCTCTTTCTTTGCAAAATGACAGTCTCCTGTAGCAACTGGCTTCACCCCAAATTCGTCAGCAATAGCCAACAAAGTTTTATTTAATTCTTTTGGATTGTGAGCTTGCACTTCCATATAAAAGTCATCACCAAAACGATTCTTAAAAGCTTTAGTAATTTCTTTTGCTTTGTCCAAATCTCCACGCTCAATCGCCTTAGAGATAAGTCCATTCATGCAACCTGACACTACAATTATACCGTCGCCATATTCAAAAAGTACTTCCATATCAATGCGAGGCTTGTGATAATATCCTTCTGTCCACGCAATTTGAGAAAGCTTTTGTAAATTCTTTAAGCCTTGATCATCTTTGGCAAGAAGAATAATGTGGTTATACAGGGAAGTATTGTCATCTCTTTTGGCTACCGCTCTTTTATCAAAACGATCTGTTGCTGAGATATAAGCTTCTAGACCGAGTATAGGCTTCATGCCTAATTCTTTGGCAGCAATTTGCATATCTCTATGAGATGACAACGTTCCGTGATCTGTGATTGCCAATGAAGTTTGACCCACCTTTTTAGCAGCCTCTAGCAACTCATAGGGAGTGTTAAGTCCGTCCATGAGTGAATAGTGACTATGCACATGAAGGTGGGTAAACGACATTTATATTACCAATCTACTGAGGATGATGTTGCAACAACTGCTTGAGATGATGTTCCTTCTGAAGCAATACCGAGGTAAAATGCCTCTTGCTCTTCATACTTTACATCACGAACTGCAGTCTTTTCAAGGTCAAACAATTCATTCTTCTCTAGGTCAATAGGACCTACTTCTGCTGTTGGCAGAGGAATGATTGAGTAGTTGGTATCAGTTGCAGTACCCGTACGCTTTAGTTTCCAAGTCAAATTGGAGATGCTACCAGTCTCACCTGCATACTGAATAATCTCTGGGGTTGCAGACTTTGGACCTGCCCCTTGAGAAAAGATTGCGACATATGGCTCATTTTCGCCATCATCTACAAGAACGTTTGCATAAAAACGTGAACGTCCCTTCCAGCCAGACTTAGGGTCACGACGATATTGCTCGCAGCCAAAGCAACGGCCTTGGTCATCAATTGTGCAAAGTGCCTTACGCTTATAGTCTTTTGGATTTGTGTGCTCTACTGCAATAAAAGCCAATCCAGCATTCTCAATATAATTCTTTGAGTCTGGATCAATTTCTTGCATGAAGCGGATTTTTACAGATTGGCCATCTTTAAGTTGTAGCCATCTTCCCTTTTGTGAATCATTTGTTTGTGTCTTTGATTCCATTTGCTCTGTTAGAGCGTTCAAGCCTCTTACTATTCCCATGTGTTTCTCCTTAGTATAAGGGCTGTTTAATGCCCTGCTCTTTTATTATATCACATAATAGCGTACTCAAAATGCGGAATTGCATTTTTAATACACTTTTTTATTTCTTCATCTGTCATATCACCCACGTCTTTTGCATGATGTGGATAAACCGTTTCATTATCATATGATGCCCACAGAACATCTTTATTCTTTAATTTATTAGCAATGTTCATACCCAATGCTCTTCCAGCCTCGTCATTGTCAGTCATAATAATTATTTTAGATGCATATTTATTTAATAATTGAATATTAATATCTGAAATACTTCCACCCAAAGTAGCAACGGCATTTGGAAAACCTGCCTGCCATAAACGAATAGCATCAAAACTAGATTCTACAACTATGATTGTTCCGCCTTCACGCTTTGCCCTATGAATATTAAACATAGTTTTATTACGTGGAAGGTTTGGACTGTTTTTAAAAGCTTTGCCTTCTACAGAACGACCAATAACTCCTACCAAAATTCCATCTGGTGAATGTAGAGGAACTGTAACCATCTTTTGAAGTACTGAATACCCTAGTTGAAAATACTCCCAAGCATCCGAATAAATCTTTCTTGATTCAAAATAGTTTTGAGATCCATTTAGATTATTCTTAACAAGGTCTTCATGCATCTTATCTTGAACAGATTGAGGAAACTCTTCAAAGTCGGGCTTTTGATTTAACAGTTCATTTAAGCTATCATCAAATAGCTGTTCAGAAGTCATCCTATTAGAACTTATGAATCTTAATGCCTCATAATCATTTCTATTAGTCATTGCTTTAACTAAGTCTAGAACCGTCCCAGAGGCATCGCAAGAAGGGTTATAACATACGTATAGGCCTTTAGCATAGCTAATAGCAAATGAAGGTGTAGACATATTTCTGTGAAATGGGCATAGGCAAAGATAGTCTGTGCCAGTTTCTGAAACTATAGATACATTTATTGCACGTAAAATAGAGCGGAGATCCGCTTTAGTATATGCATCTGTCATTTTTATCCTTTAGGTATTAAACTGAAACCTGAAAAACCTTCATATTGCAAAGCTTTTGTTTTACCGAGATACATACCATACATAACCAAATTAAAGGTGTAATGATCTTTCTCTTGATTATATCTTACATTAAATTGTGGTTGTATGTCAAGTACTGGAACATAACCTTTGTCCCGCATTTGCTGGACTAAAAGCCTTTCGTAGTTCTCCCTTGAATCCTGAAACTTAGAATCATCTTTGATAATTCCATTTATCCAGAAGTCATGTATTTTTCTTGGGTACATGATCACCTATCTTTGTATAAATTATACCAAGATAACTAGTCATGTCATAAAAAATCTATTTGATGTCCATGCCAATCTGAAGCATAGTCTTGATAGGCTTTTTCTTTTTTAAGAATCCACTCAGGCTTTTCTTTGTAATCTTCCCCGCCAACTATTGTCCAGTGGTCAGGGGCGATGAAATGAAAGAAAATCATGCCGAGGTATTCTCCATCAACAAATTCTCTCTGTGGTCTCCAGTGTGGCTGTTCTCCGCCTGCAAAAACCAAAGCTTGGTTATCTTTTAAATTAAACTCTTTTCTTTCTACAACTATAGACCAATCTACATTGCCGTGCAATTGATAATCAATAACAAATTCAGTTCTGTTTTTATCAATATGAGGATGAAGCTCTACCTTGCCGTATTGATTATTGTAGTATGAGTATCCAGTGTCTGCTGGAACCAAGTCATATCCTGTAGCTTCTTTAGCAATTTGCTTTGTTCTTTCAATAATATCTTGTCTAACTCTTCCATCAAGACCCTTAATATAACGACCATTGTAATCATCTACAACGCTAATCATTGAACTATTAATTAAATCGTGCAAATATTGAACTTGCTCATCAGTGAACACATTCTCAACTACATAATTCTTTTGCTTAGACCAATCAATCATTAGGCATCCCCTTTATCGTATAACTCTGTAATTATACCTCTATTGAGATCCCAGTCCAAATACACACCAAATTCAGTACCATGACGGTTTTTGCGACTGACAATTTCCATGACATTTGTATCAAGACCTTTATGGACTGCAATGGCCATATCAGCATCATACTCAATTGCCTTAGACCAAGCAACCTGGTTAAGCATGGGAGGATTTTCCTGATCTGAAGTGTCATCCTGAGTTGCAGCAGTAATATCAATTACAGGAATATTATTTCGCATTGCAAGGTTTTTGAATTCACGAGAAATATTCATGTTACGCTCAGTAGGGTTTTTAGAGTTATTTGAATCTGTAAAAAGCTGATGGTAATCCAAGATTACAATATCTGGCTTATGCTGATCAATTTTAGCTTGAACTGTTGTAGGAGTAACTGGTCCTGAACCCTCATTTGAAACCAAGATGAACTGATTCTTCCCAGCAAACTTTTTAGAACCCCAGTCATCGAACGTACTGATATCAATGTTACCTCTTGCAAAATCAGAAGATTTAAACAAACCAGAGCCCATCATTGTATAGATACGGTCACGCATATTCTCTGGTGTCATTTCAAGAGATACAATCATTGGCTTAAAGCCTTGCTCCCAAGCCTTACAAGCCAAATAAGAGGAGAACCAAGTCTTACCTCTACCTGGCCAACCAATCATCACAATAAGGTGTCCTGGAGCCATTCCAGTAGGGTATGCGTAGTCAATAGCCTTAAAGCCTGTAAGAATACCTGGACTACCGCCCATGGCTTCAGACCTTGTTCTAACCGCTTCAAAATGCTTTTCAGCTAACTTAAAATCAGTAAGGTCAACATCTCGAACAGCAGAGGTAAGTTTACCCAAGGAATTAAGTTCTTTTTGCATGCTTGCAATTACTTGTGATGATGCTTCTGTTTTAAGGCTTGCACCAGTTGTCAGCAAAAGATTTCTAATCCTTGATGCCAAATATTCATTCTTTAATCTGTCTAGATAGTAGGCAGTCTCGCCTTTTACGGGAGTTGGAGAAAAGTCTTTAAATCTTTCCGTAAGAACAGAAACATCTGGGACAGCCTTAAATTTTGCATAATAAGATTTCAAACCCTCCCAGACATCTCTGTGAGACGTGAAAACCTCATCAATATTATCTGCGAGTACGGTTGAGATATCCTTGTTAGCACATACTGCTGTAATTACAGCTGACTCAACGTTCATTTTCCCTTTCTTCAACCATAGTCTTTGTTTTTGCCATTATTAATTCTGTTCTTTTTTTATCTGCATCAATCTTGTTTAAGGTTGCATGCAGCTTATCAAAGTTATTTGTAAACCAATCTAGGCTGTGGTTTGGACGATCAAGTTTAAAGTAATAATCCATTAATTCTTTTGCACGAACAAAACCAACAGTATCAATAACGTCACGCATCGCCCACTTTTCACGATACTTATTTACAATTGGCTGCTTCTTATATCTTTGCTTATACGAAGCGATGTAATAAGAAATAAGTGCGTATGGATACTTTTCTTCTTTTTCAGGATTAAACTCTGTTAGATTTTCAATCACTTGCCACTCTTTAACTCTTGATTAATTTCTTCAACTTTTTGGATAACTTTATTTTCAACAAAAGCATATACACGCTCTGTTGCTTCTTCTATAGTCTCTCCATCACGTCTAAAGTCTTCGATGCCAATAGCAACCTTCAGACTCTCATAATTACCTAGATTTTTGGTAAACTGAAGCTCAACTCTAACGCTAGTCTGATTCGTCACTCTGTTCTTCCTCCTTATGGATTGCAAACCCTGGCTTAAACTTTTTAATACCACCTTCTGATAAATGCTGATATAGCACCATCAAACGATCTGATATCCCTATCATAGCATCAATATCCTGCTTTTGTACAGCCAAGTCCATTGTGAATTCTAAAACTTTTAATGCTTGATTGAGAACATGCTTAGCTTCTTTATCAGACTTATTTACCATTCTGGTGCCTTCCAAACTGGGACAAATTCCCCATCGTTGTTTTTAATATACAAGATGTCTTCTTGTTTAATTATAGCTTCTAATTCGGCTCTCGATGGCATATCACCAGGTGTAATACCGCCATCAATTCTAGGCCTACCTCTATGAACTGTTTTAAAAAAATCATGCATTTCCCTAATATCATCTTCGCTCCAGAAGTACTTACCTGGAGTTCTATTACCATTTAAAGAATAAGATTGTTGAGGAAACTTCAATCTCCCCGCATATAGATGTAATTTTATAGTATCTTCATGCTTTCCTATTATTTTGGAAACATGAGATATTGGATAAGCATGTTGCTTATTTTTATTAACATCCGTTAAATTATAAGCAACACGCTTTGCCAATTGATAGTCCCAAGCGATTATTAGATCCTCGGCACGTGACCTTCTTAAAACCTTGTGTAATTTACCGTTTAAGTAGAAATACCGTTCAGGTTTCTTTGAAATTGATCTTCTATTCTTGCCAGCCATGCACCAAACCTTGTGTCTCGTCTAACGAACCATCTCTTACCGCACAAAAGGCAAGAAAGTTCAATTCTTAAATTTTGCGAATAGATTCTATCCACAAAAACTCTACCTTTGCACTTTTTACATTTAAGCATTATTAAGTTTTATTATCTAATTACTTAGCTGCCTTTGCAAGTGCCTTTTCAGCATCTGACTGTGCTGTTGCTACAACATTAGTAAGTACTGCTGCCTCTGGTGCAGACAAATGCTCCTGCTTAGTAAGCTTTGCAACCAAACCACGGGGGTTAACCTTTGCAAGAACTGGTCCAATAACACCATACAGTGCTGCAAATGCAACATGCTTGAGGTTATGGTTTGCTACACCACCACGCTGCCAAAGAATGACTGCTGCTGATGCTGTTGCATATACGTAGTGCTCTACTAGAGCCTTCTCCGAATTTGTTATCTTCATTTTGTCTCCTTTATAGACTAAATAGTTTTCCATCAACTACACAAGTGTAGTTAGGGGAAATTTCCACAATCTGCACATGAGGATGTTGTCCATTCTCAATTGTTGCGACTGCGAAACCTTTTTGCCAGTTGTGGTTAGTGGCATACTTCATACCATCACTTTTTTCATCGCACATATGACCAATTTCATATCCACGGATTGTTCTTCCATTAGTTGCAACTGGCAACTCATAAGTTTGAAAATGTGAGGCTATTCTATGTGAATGACCTCTAATTAAAGAAATCTGTAAATCATCAATATCTTTTCTAACTGCACCCGTATCTGCAATTGAAAGTCCATGATGAACATGGATATCTCCAAAGCGATGCTTAGGCAATTCATTATAATAAATATAATCGTACCCAAGTGAATCTAATGACCAAAGGGATTCTGGTGTAACTTCAGAAAGATATTCTGGAAGCTTTTTATCAAGATAATCAAAGATTCGGATATCATGATTTCCTAAAGCTGAAAACAATTGTGCATTTGGAAGCATCTCTCTTGTCTTGGCATAGAAATCTCTTGCACCTTTTGCTTCATGTCTCATCATAGGAACAATAAGATCTTTGCTATCATTCTTATGTAATTGAAGGAACTCTGCTGAACGTCCTTCCGTATATTTGCTATAGCATGCTTGGTCATCTGTGTCACCTAGATAGTCAACAACGTCTGGCTTCATCCACTTCATAACCTTGAACCACAGTTCAATAGCCTTATCATCTTGATACGGGAATTGCTGATCAGATGATAGCATCCACTTTAAGTCATTACTCATAAAATCCTTTGTTTAGGTTTAATATATTGTACTGCTACTTGTTTGATTTTGTCAAGCTGCGTGAGCTTTATTATGCTCTATTCTTGAACATAGAAAAAGATTGATTAATCTATTATCCGTTTTATCATGATTAATATGATGCACAGTTTCCCAATCTTCTATTACTCTATTAAATTCTTTTTCAATTATTAGGCGGTGTTCATAATACCAGCCCTTAAAATTTTTAGGATGTTCTGGGACTTTAATTAGAACATAACCTTCTTTACCAATTTTCCTATCACGCTTTGTCCAAAACCTGATAGGCTGATACATGTTATAGCTTTTCGCCCTCAGCATGAACAAAAATTTCTTTCTGCCCGATTTTAACCACTGTACCACCAACCCATTCTATAACATCTGGATCAACTACATGTCTGCGTTTTGAATCGCTTATTAAGTATATTTTACCATCTGATATGTCCTGAACCAAAGTGCCGTCACGAAATCCTAGTATCCCCCCAGATTTGTAATCAGACATTACATAATCTTTTGTTTCAACTATAGGTAGCTTCCATGTTTCCCTTGCTCTATCAGATACAAATTTAAACTTTTTACCAGACTTAATATAAAAATATCCGCTTTCTGTATGAGCAATTAGCCCACTAGGTACGACGGGATTATAAACTTTTTTTGGTTTTTGCTTAAAAATATTCATAATTTCCTTAAGATAAAAAGTTAGTAATGACATATCTAGTTCCCGACTTAATCTCATGAACCTCATGTCTGTATACATAAGATGATGGGAATATTACAACATCACCTTTCTTTGGCTTGTAATTGAACTTGCCATAAATCCATTCAATATTTCCACCCTCGTAGTCATCGTTAAGGTAAAACAAAATAGATACTCTAAGTGGGACTTCACCGCCATCATCGTAGTGATCACCTAATTTATTACCTACCCCATACTTCAAAACTTCATAACTAGTTGCTTTTCTTTTTGGGTCAAAGTGAAATTCATTTAGGTAAGAACTGATGCAATCCCTAAGTGCTGGTTGAAATACTTCTGTAATCTTTTTTACCTCATCAGATTGATCTTCTGGAACAGATGTAAAACTAATTCTACTACTATTTCTAAAGTCTTTCTTTACAACTGTTTTGCCCAGCTCGTGATCATATATCTCAGAGTCTTCCCATTTAAATCTTTCTGAAGACTCTGCTGTAGCCAATATTCTTTTAAGAGTTTCTTCAGCTATGATTTCGCCAATATTGTAAACTTTTAATCCCATAAAAGGGGATAGCGTTGGAAATATCACTTGATAAGCTCTTCAATCTCTTTTGAGTAATCTTCTTTAGCCTTTGAATTATCTTCATACTCTTTAAGCTTTTCAATAAGCTCAGTATACTCTGCTCTTATCCCAGCAATCTGCAATTCATAACTTGATGTTAACTCACCAATACGTTGCTGTAGAGCAGTAATGATTAGTTCTGCTTTATCCATTTTATTCCGTTCGTTTAGTTAGTTGGAGCTGCTGGAGTTAAGGCAGCTGCTTGTGCTTCAAGCACAGAAATTTGGGCTGCACAATCATTTAGTTGTGCCTGCAAATTATCAATAATCGTTTGATCTGGAGCTGCTTTTGCTTTTTCTTCAAGCATGCTCATTTGAATGTTGTACTGATTATATTCAACATTTCTTTGATGGGACGAAATAATCCCAAGTTTATCTTCATTACTCAAATCGGCCATGTTTTTCCTCCTTGTTAATTATACCATACTACTTAGTTCATGAATGTCAAAGCACAGTATTTGGTACCCGAGGTGACCCTGTTAGCTCTATGGACATACAAATAGCTAGAAGGGAACATTATCAGTTCACCTGCCAACGGCTTTATGCTGGTATTAAAAGCTGAGAATTCTAACTCCCCACCTTCGTAATTATCATTTGGATAATAAACTAAAGATAGTCTTCTTGGGTGCTCATGTGAGTCGTCCGTGTGATAGGTAAAGAAATCGCCTGGATTATACTTTAGCATACTCCAGCCTTCTCTGCTTTTTATATTAACATAAAACTTTGTCTTATAGTCTTTTAGACATTCCGTTGCAGCCTTTGAAAGTAAATCTATTTCTGCACTGGGACTAACTATACATTCAAACCCAGTTCTTATATCTGGAATTACCGTGCTTTTCTTATCGCCATGATATGCTGCTGTAGCTGGAAACCAAGAATTGTTTTCGTCTGCTTTTCTAAAGAGTGCCATTGGATCTTCAAGTATGTCGGAATACCCTACAACCCCTGGCATGATTATTCTAGTATTCATTTAGTACATAAAAGCATTGATGCAATACCTTACCCCTTCCTTTATAGGCAGAACCCTATGTTCATATTTTGACGGGAATATAATTATATCACCCTTTTTTGGTTGATGTAGCATAAACTTAAAATCAAGTTCTCCACCTTCAAAATCACTATTTAAATAAAATAATAAAGAAACTTTATTTCCATGCCCTATATCATCGTGCCACCACAGATGATTACCACCTTGATATTTTAATATTTCGTAAGAAGTTTTACCATTTACAGATACATTATGATACTTTAAATAATCAGATATACAACCATTTAAAAAAGAATGGATCTTCTTCTCTAGATAAAGTATTTTATTTTTACTTTCACTAGAACACTGCATACTCGGTTCTAGGTTAAATAGTAAATTGTCTCTTATTGCTTTATTGACAACGTACTCCCCGTCCCTATTTTCAATTATTTTTGATTGATTCCATTCTATTTCTGGGCATGATTCTACAAGGTTTTCTATCAAATCTATAAGAAATCCTGGATCTTCTTTTGCTTGGTATAACGATAGCTCTTCATAGTGCAAAGCTGATTGCTGCATACCTAACCCCCTTTGTCGTAGGAAGTACACGATGAATAAAATCTTCACTTGATGGGAAAACAACTAAACTGTTAGCCAAAGGTTGATATGGATATCCGTCTAGGTGATCCTTGAACTGTATAGCTCCGCCCTCGTAATCATCATTAAAATATAAAACATAAGAAACTTGACATGGATGAGCTGGGCCATTATCCTTATGCCATATAAGCTTCTGAGTTTCTTCATATCTACAAACTTCCCAAGGTTCTTTGCTTTTTGTTTGAAACCCATAAGTTTTGTTATAATCTGCCAAAGCTTTTATGATTTTTTTGTTTATTTTATTGTCTAAATCATTCTTCATTTTAATAAATTCTTTAGAATCACCTGGATCTGGAGTAAGGTTTAAAATAGTACATGATCTTAAATCAGTATTTACCTCTCTATAATCACCTATAATAGATGGACCCCATGTTCTACCAAAGCTTTTGAAACCTTCCTCTATCTCTTTGATTATGGACATTCCATCTTCGATCACATTTTTGTAGACTACAATTTTTTCAGCAAGTATTTCTTTTTCCATTTTTCCTATCCATTATGTTCTATGGTAAAGTTGTTAACAAGCATTCCTTCTATAAAGTAAATATCAGAGTCAGCAGTATCTAGTGCAATAGTATTTGTGTCTGCGTTTACTACCGAGATTGTTTCAATAATATTTTCAGTTAAATCATTATTTATTAAGCTTGCTCCAACAACTAGATCAGTGGCTTGACATAGTTGCCATACATTATTGATCTTTGCAAATACATATGAATTTGATCCCACAGCTATATTACCATTTGGCAAACCATTATTAATAAGAAGATAGCTTGTAGAAGATATAATCCACGTATTCATAACAGTTGTTGTTTCTTTTGATGCCCCATCAATTGATTCAGATGCCCATGCCATATTTTCTGGATCTTTACTTGAACTATCAAATCCTGGTATAGAAGCAGACATTATTTCATCACCGATGGTTATTGTTTCTATATTTTGATATGATCCGTCTGCCATTTGAACACGGGTTCCCTCTGGGAAACCTAAGCTTACATTTACTGCAGCTGATGGAATTTCTGCACTTCCTGGTAGTGGAGCTGGAGAATCATAAACAAGCATATCTTCAGTATAAAACCATGCATTTGGAGAAGTTGTAATTGAGATAACCTCATAGTATGCAGAAGTAATAATAGCATAAGAACCAATCTTTTGCCATTCTTGATTTGCATAAGACCAAATTAAATCATTATTTTCATCAATAGTATTAGCTGGAACTATTATTGTTTTTCCATCTCTTTGCACCATTACATAGTGGGTATCTGAGAAATATTCTCCATTTATAACAACAATAACATTAGTAATTCTTGAGTGAACATCTGTTACATAGGTTATATCTTGTGCCCCTACTGGGTTTTGATCTGCTGACCAGGCAGCTAACTCTGCGGTATCTGTTTGATTAACATCTGGAACATTAATCATATTAGCAGAAAGCAAAGCATCTCCAACCTGTACCAAGTGTGCTGGCTTTAATCCATCTGGAGTTCTTACATTTGTCAAGAATCCAAGCGAGTTACCGTAGCCCGTGTTAATTGTACCAATTGTACCAATAGTGCCAATAGTGTTAATTGTACCAATTGTACCAATAGTGCCAATAGTGTTAATTGTACCAATTGTACCAATAGTGCCAATAGTGTTAATTGTACCAATTGTACCAATAGTGCCAATAGTGTTAATTGTACCAATTGTACCAATAGTGCCAATAGTGTTAATTGTACCAATTGTACCAATACCATAACCAGTATTAATGGTTCCAATCGTGCCGATTGTACCAATTGTGTTGATTGTTCCGATTGTACCAATACCATAACCAGTATTAATTGTGCCGATGCCCGTACTGATAGTTCCAATACCAGTACTAATTGTTCCAATTCCTGTACTAATTGTTCCAATTCCTGTACTAATAGTGCCGATACCGTATGTGCCGATAGTGCTTGTTAAAGTAATTGTATTTGTAGTTACAGTTTGTGTTCCTTGACTATTTGTAAACACAACTGTTGCATAGTAATTTCCAGCTGCTGCTGGGGTAGCAGTTGCTCCAGTCTCTCCATCAGACCAAGTAATTGTATAGGTGGGAGTTGGATTACCACTTGCATTTGATACAGTACATGTAAGTGTTGAACCCACAGTTGTATTACCAGAAATAGCAGCTGAGCCCCCAGATGGAGCGGTAAGAGATGCTTGTCCATTATAAAACCAGTCATTACTTAAAAAGTCTGTAGAATATGCCAATGGGCCATTTATAGTAGAAAAATTATTTTGATCAACCTGTGTATAATTCATACCATTGCTATCTGTTCCAGAATATGAATTTTGTCCTGTAGCACCCATATAGTAATAACCATTTACTGGTATTCCATATGCAACATAAGAGCCTGATACTACTGTCGCACCTTGGTACAACAAATAATTATTTCCATACCCTTTGTAGGTTCCCGCTGAAACTGAGCCAGATATGGCAACACCAGTTCCCGATCTTTCTATAAAATAATTTATAGAATCTGCTCCTGCAACAGAGCACTGTATTTGACCATCAATAGTTAAATTTCCTTCATAAGTTCCTCCTGCATATGAAGGTGTTCCTGGAGGCATTCTTACTGTTATTGTTGATGTTGCAGAAGAATATCCAGATCTTCCAGAGGTGGAAGCATACAAAGTTATTGTTTGTCCTGGACTACCGCCTTCGGTAACAACGCATGTCTGACCATTAATATTTGCAATAAAGGTAATGCCTGCAGTACCTGATGCAGTCCAAGTTGGGTATAAAGATGTGCTGTAATTTGTTATTGGAACATATACTGCTGGAGCATAGTTTGTTCCTCCTATGTTTAAAGTTGTTGGTGCACTTACAGGAGTTCCAAATGTTGGAAGTAATCCTTGTAACATTCCATTTGAAAAACTAGCTTCATTAGAAATTGGCCCCGACCCCACTGAATTTACAGCATAAATATAGGCATCGTAATGATGGTTTGGTATTGGGCTGCCAGGTGTTGTAACAACAACATTTACTGGGCTTGTAGTACCTAATGACAGGGTGGAATAATTTGATAGTGCTTGAGGAAGTGGGTGCAATGTAGTATCTATATATTGCAAAACAAAATTTGTAAAAGGTGCACCTATAGTTGGGTTTGTCCATGAAACTCTTACAGTTCCTAAACCATCATATAAGGGTGTTATAGATAAGTTGGTGGGGGTATTTGGTACTGATGGCAAAGTTACAGCTACTGTATTAGAGTAATTTCCTGAATACCCAGAGCTATTATTTGATCCCGTCCAAGGCTGAACAAAGATATAGAATGGATCGTCATTTGTATCTGGCGTTAACCCTGTTAACGTTATAGAAGTTCCACCTGTTCCAATTATTGTATAAGTACCTGAGTAAGAACTTTGATACCAAACCATATATCTACTTGCATTTAAAGAAGATGTCCATGATACGTTAATCGAAGAAGATGAGGCTGCTGATGCAGTAACAGTGATATCTGTTGTTCCTTGAAATGAAACTTGATTAGAAGTTGCTATGCCAGCTTCTGTTGAGGTTGTGGCTTTTACAACAAACTGATAGTAGTTATTTTTATTTGGAGAAACATAAGCTGAAGAAACAGAGTTAATTGTGTAAGTATTATAAGACCCTGATGCAGGATTAGTTGTCGAAATAAATCCACCCTGCATAGATTGCCAACTTGTTCCATCTGTTGACCATTGAAAATCATAAGAAAGTGTTGGGTTTGTTTTCCAGTTATAAGAGGTTGCAGTTAGCTTAATAGTATAATCAGAATTAAGTGTTTCAGTCAAAGTTGGCTTAGTAGATATGTTTAAAGAGGTTGGCCAAAACTGAGTCCACCCACTTGATGTTTTTACATATATTGCTTTTGCTGTTTTCCAAGCACTGGATGAAGCTTTTACATATACTGATTTAACAGTTGTCCATGCAGATGATGTTTTCTTTAGGTATAAAGCCAATTAGAATACCACCCATAAATCTCCTACAGAACCAGAGTCTGATCCTCCAGTACTACCAACGGGATTACTGTTGTGTGGTCCCGTCGAGTCTTGATAATAAACAGCCATTCCTAAACGAGTTATACCATCGTATGGATCTTCAACAAGCATTCTTTGTCTTGACAAAGCACCTAAACCTATTGACGGGTTATTGTCATTATACAATGTTGTTGGATACCCATTAGAAAAATTATCTCCTTGAATTGGCATTCCTTTTATTATGGTTCCGCCTGAACCCAAAACTATTTGTGAATACCCTGAGTATGCTGTATTTCCATAATTTCTTACAGTAGTTGTTAAGTTTATATTTGTGCTTGATGAAGTTTGATCATACTGTATGTAAGCAGTAGAATTACCAAAAATAAAACTTCCTGCTGAGTCTACATAACCACCTGGGTGTGTATAATCACCAATCGCTGTCTTTGTACCAATTTGTAGGTGATCAGTAACATTTACGGCTCCGCCAATTGTTGCACCATTTGCAGTCAATATTCCACCCATAGTTACCTTAAAAGATGGATTTGACAGGTTACCAATTGCTATTCCTGGGACTACTGTTCCCTGATAAGTTCCAACAGCTAGCTGAACTCCATATGCAGAATTATCTGATGCCAATATTGTTATGGTGTTAGCAGATGAATCAAGTGTTATTTTGGTGCTTGCTATTTGGGTAGCATTAACATTCCACCCACCAATTTGTGCATTTTGAGTCCAAAATGTTGCTCCATTTGCAACAGCATTTCCATAAATTTTTGTTGTAGGGTTATGGTTTAAATCATATGCTACAAGTCCAGTATAGTTGATCTGTACGCTTGCACCTGTTTGCTGAGATGCACCTGCAGTAATAATACCATTTATTCCTACGTTAACGTTGCTTGAAAAATTAGATGATTGAGTTACATTAAGTGATCCGCTAATATTTGCTTGACGTGCATTTAATATACCATCCTGGGTAATTGAAAAATTACTTGCACCGCCAGCTGTTATTAGATAAGATCCAGATATCCCATTTCCAACTATAGAGAGATTGGTAGCGTGTACAGATCCTGTAGGTGTTACATAAAATGGGGCATCTCCAGAAGAGTTCTGAGATTGCGAAGATCCAGCCCAAAATGCATAGCTTGGGTTAGATGCAGACATACCAGTATAAGTGGTAATAACATTTGGTATTAATGTACTTTCAATTGCTGAAGGGGCAATTGTCCAGTCTGCGATTTGTGCTCTTTTAGTTACAAATGTTGGGGCATTTGTAGATGCATTATTGATAATCTCTGTTGTCCAATTACCGCTTGCATCGTAAGCAAATAGACCTTGATCATTAAAGAATACTTGAGGATAAACTGAAGACCCACCTGCTCCAGAAAAAATAGAACCATTTGTAGATATCTTAATTGGATCATTAATAAGGGAATTCTTACCGATATCAACTGGAGTAACTAAAGCTCCTCCATTTAGGTAAGTGCTATAATTAGAATAATTACCATAATCATCATAGTAATGCATTATTATATAGTGATTATTATAATCTGGAGTTTGAACAACAGCAGGACTTAAACCTCTATAAACTACATCGCTATCATCTGCAGGATATGATGTCCATGCAGTTGTACTATCGTAAACTTCTGCATATGTTGCTCCTGCAGGCAAATCCCAATCTACAGTATATCCATTTGTAATTGCTGTTACTCTAAATACGCCATCTGGATTATTTATATTTGGAACACCCAGCACTGGAGTTATTCCAGCCAGTGGGTTGCTTCTAGAAAATGTTGTAACTTGATAATTAGTAGTACTTTCAATTCCAGCTGCAGATAGTACAGAAACATAAGCAGTATAACTTGCATAATACTTACCAAAAGTATTAAACATATCAGATTTTGAAATAACAAATGAAGTATCAGCAGTACCTATTAATGTATGATAAAAGTATGCTGCGTATAATGTGCTTGCTACACCACCAATTACTGGAACAAGTTTTACTTTAATTTGAGATGGGGCAGTCTGTGTTGCTGTAATTGTATTAGGGTCTGGTTGAGTATAAGTTACTAGTACGTCATTTCCAGAAGATGAGGGTGAGCCTAGTGCTGCCCACTGTGCATTTACATTGCTTACCATTACTGGAGGATAAGTGTTAGATGGAATAAATGATTTTGGAGTTACATCAACATAGTTTGAGTATGCAGAAAAACCAGCATCTTTAGATTGAAAACGTGCTCTTACCCATCTGTGTGCATCATCTGGAGCAGATATTCCTATTGGGCTTTTTGTTGCATTTTGGTTTACTACTACCCATGGAGCACCCGCTGCTGTTGGCAACTGTGTTGAATCAGTTATCGGGGTTACATACTCTTCAATAGTTTCAGCATTAAAATCTGCTATCGCTGAAGCTGTTGCAAAATTGCTAGTAGTTACAGTATAGGAATCTGTTGCAGCAGTTACCGATATTATTGGGGCGGGAAGATCAGAAGTATAACCTCCAGTTATAGTTGCAACGGTATACGAAGGAGTAAGAAAATCTGCATCTATAGGCTCTATCTCTATTTGCGTTATTGATATTGGATTAAATACACCAGTTTGAGCGATAAGCGTTGATGGTAAAGTTAGTGTCCAATTAATGTTATCTGTACTTGCCAAAGTCCATGGTTGTCCTGTTGATTGAGATGCAACTATCTTATTTGCAAATGGCCACCAAATTGATCCATCATAAACTTGAACTTGATATCCAAAAAAGTTAGATGATGCACCTATAGTGGTATCAAACGTAAAAGTTAGGACAACGCTTTTGCCTACCCATGCTGCAGTTAAGTTTGTTATTAGTGGAAGTGTACAACTAATTACTGGATATAAAGATGGATCACCTGTTGGATTTGAGCCTGTTGAAGTAGTTGCTGATTGAGTTGTTGCTGCAACCAAATTTGCAGAAATAGCCATAAGGCTTTTACTTGTACTATCAACGACAACAACTGGAGCACCCGCTCTTGCCACTGTTCTTCCATAGTTTTGTTTAGAAACACGAGGGTCTCTAACATCTATGTATATAGGTTTAGCTTGAGCTACAGATTGACTGGATCTGTATTTTGGTGGTTCAATCTTCACGCTTCCCCCTTATTTTAGCTTGGGCCAATCGCTGTCCAGTTTACATAAACTGTTCCAGTAATAGGCTTTGTTGAACCAGACCTGAATAGTCTGTAGCTAAAACTATCGGTAGTCACTGCATAAACAGAAGCAATCACATCTTCATTTGTAGATGCAGGAGTAGACGAACCAGATTGTCCTCCTGATTGGGCTGTAATCGTCACCACAGGGGTTCCATTGAATGCTTGAGCACCTGTAGCGGAATCAGCAAAGTTTACTGTATTATAATACATGCTGGTTGTTCCGCCAGTTGGGGAGTCTGAGGAAGTGCTTGTAGCTCTTCCAAAGAGGATCTGCATTGATCCTATATCAAATCTATGAGCGGTATCTGTAAGGCTATAGTCTACCGAAGCACCCGTGCCACCGAAGTTGTTTGTGATAGCACTTAAAGAGTCACTATGCTGATTTACCACATTGATAACCTGATGCCAGGCTGTGAGATCAATCACATATGGATCTGAAATTTTTACATAAGCCATTGTTTCCCCTTTTTACACTACAAACATTATACCATTTTTTGACAAAATTAGTATGTTGTACCCCTACTTAACTGATTTAAGGTCAAGGTAGTCTTTAAACCATTCTTAAATACATGCGATACTTCGTGTACAAGATACTTCTGATGGTTTATACCCGCCAAAGTGTATGTTAAATCTACTATATCTCCTACTTGAATCAAAGGATTACCAAAGATTTGTACAGCAGTATCTCTAGAGAACCCGTCATTTCCAAAAGCCACTACACTAGCTAGTCTATTAGCTGCCTCTCTTGATTGAATCCATGCAGAGTCTACTTGAACTACTTCTGACATATTTGCTGGATCCAAAACCTTTTCAAGTATTTGTGCATCTGATGGGGCAATTACTTCATGAGTCCACAAATTAACTGCTGTTGTAAACGAGTTTAATGTATCTGACGAGTGCTGCAAATAAACCATATGATTTGAATTATTAGCTATTGCGAACTTTCCACGGAATCCAGTATTGATCGCTGTAGAATAAGACAGTGCATACTCATCAACAATCTGTTGCTGGTAGTATTGCTGGTCTGTTGGATTTGTTCCTGGGAAGTAAAACCATGTATAAAAAACTGGATTGATATCTGCAACCGTCGCTCCTGGAGTTGTGTATTGAACATCATAAACGTTTATGCCCTTTACATCTGGGTTTGCTTGGAATATATAGTGATAGTATTGTGCAAACAAATTCTGTCCCTGAATTAATCCATTAAGAAATTCTCTATCTTGGAAGAAGTAGCTAACGCTTCTTTCTCTTAAAGGTTTTGAAGTTGCGTATAATTCTCTAAAATTACTTCCCTGCAATGTACTTGTTGTAGGAACTGGAATATTATAGTTTGAAGGTACATATGGATTTGTTGTTGTAAAGTATCCAAACTGTGTTCCTGAAGAAGGGGTTGATGGTAACGAAACAAGCTGTCTTGTACTTGTGACCTTATTCTTTTTTGGAACACCACCATTTGGCAAATTCCATCCAGTTATTTCAAAGTTATTAAGAAATACCTCAATTAGTGGGCCAGGAATTTCTCCGTCATCTCCCGTTGAAGTTGACCATACAACTTTTAGATCAAAGAAAGAATCTTGTGCAGTTGCATAAGAATATGTATCTGAGCCTGAAACAGTTTGTTTTACAAGTATTTTTTCAAAGTTAGCTACTATGTTTGTTGCTGCACCCGTGGCATCTGCAAATGCAACCAAGATAGGCGAGCCGTTTACTATCTTATAAATAGATATATAATATTTGTACTGTGGGGGATTATAAAAGACATAGTTCCATGCATAAGTAACTGGGTTAAAAGTACTTGCTTTGGTATTAAAGTTTTCAAATCTAGTAAACTCAACAAAATACGCACCTTCTGCACTCGAAAGTCTCACTGGCATATTAAAGAATATACCTGAGCTTACACAAGTTGCAGCATCTTTAAAATCAAATTTTGCAGAATATGTATGGAAACCTGGATCAATTTGAGATGTTGGATATATCAATACTTTATTACTTGTTGGTATAGTAGTCTGAACTTTTTGTAATGCTGGATTTGCGACTACAATATTATTATTTGAATAGGAAGAAGATACGCCGTTAGAGTTTGTAGTATTTAGTGTAACTGAATAGCTAGGGCTAAGGGTGGCTTCTGACAGGCCCTTTGTTGATAAACTTGCACCATTAGCAATAGCTGAATGACTTGTAGGAACAGTACCAAACAGTCCTCTTTGAACATTTGTTATTCTTCCTGTTGCTGCTACAGTTATATTATAATCGGTAGCTTGTGTTGGAAAACCATTAATATCAATAGTTGAGACTTGCAATCCCGTCTCAAACCTTTTGACGAATGAATTAATTGCTGCTGAAAGCTCAAGATCATTCTTTACAGAAACAGTTTGTGTGTGTCCAGATGTATCTGAGATTGTATATTCTTTATAAAGAAAAGAAACTATTTCGTTTTCTATTGCAGCATAACCATCTGCATTTAAAGAGTATGTGTGAAAAATATCTTGAATATCATTTACATTAAGAGAAAATACACTGTCATTTGGCCCCATACTATCTGATGAGTTTAGATAGTTAAACCCTACAGCATCAGAGTTTTTTTGCTCCCAGAGGATGTCGTTAGATGTTGTATAAATAAATGATGGTGAATTTTGCTGTGTTGGGTCAGTAGCATTTTGAATAGCAAGTGATTGCAAGACTTTTGGTGTTTGATATCTGATTGATATCTTTCCTGGCTTAGCTTTATTGGTTATTGAATACCCGCCCTGAATAATTTCTGGATCGGATAAAGCAACATTTGCAGAAGAATTATTGCTCATGATATCTGATAGACTGAGAAACTGCATAATTCCCCACTCATCTATATAAGCACCTATTTGATAAGATAAAAATATCTCAGACAAAGAATCATAAATAGTTGAATCTTGTGAATTACAGAAGAAATAATAAAGATCCATCGGTCTTGAATTATCGTTACATACTTTATAAAGACTATCGTAATCGTAGTCTGTAAAGCCAGCAAGGTCCAGAAGAGTGGTGATGGTATCAAATACTGGCTTGAGATTTGATACATAATCTGGAACTGGGTTCGTTTGAAGATAATTTACAATATCATAACATGTAATCTTTACAGTTTGAATATCAGTTTCGTCCCAAGCACTTGAGTAATAAACTCCTGCTGGGATATAAGTATTAGTAGTATAATTTTGACCATTCAAGAAATAAGATTTAAGTTCCCAACCAAAATAGAATTTAATATTTTTTCTCAAAGTATTAGTTAAAACATTTATAGCCTGATCATTTTGACTTGAAAAAACTGGGACTGCAGATCCATCAACATTAAAAGGAATAGCTGATAACGTTAGGGTAGCATCATTTGGGTTTATAGATGAAATTGGAATATAGTTATTTTTTGAATCCAGTTGCTTATTTATGTCTAATTCCATGACATAGTTTGAAACATCTATTTCAAGTCTTGGTGAAGCTTCCACAAGATGCATTCTTAAAATGTCTTGCTTTAAATAATTTGATCTTGCTGGGAAACCAGAAAAATTAGAGTTTACAGTCACTGCAGTTTGAGTAACAGTTATCTTTTTAAAATTAGTATAAGTAGACAAAGCTCCCGAATTGTTATATTGTGGCATAGAAGACCAGTTAGATGTAGTCCATGAACTGCCATTATAATATAAAACTAGAACCCCATTTGAAGGTATCGCACCTGACCAAATGCTTGAACCGTCCAAGCTAACTGATATTGTAGGGACAGTTATTGTAGTATTAAACTTTAAAACAATTTTATTTGTATTTACATTTGGTTCATATATTGCAGATATACTTGGGCTATACGTGGTATTTGTATATGTCAGTCCACTATTGTTTGTTCCGTCGCCTGGATCAGAAACAAAATACTTATATGGAGCAAGGGAGTTTGGCATAGCATTTTTATAAAATGGGGTAGGAGCTGACACAAGTCCAAATGTTGGGTTTTGTAATATTGGAGTTACTGGTGCATAAAGTGTTGTTTGACCATTTAAAAGAGTTGTATTAACTTTTCTAAAATTAGAAGGAAAAGTTGCCTGTGAGTTTCCAGAACCAACATATGACTCACCTGGTCTAAAGTACGTAAATGGGCTGTCAGTAGGCCACAGAGAACCGTTTTGATAGTCAAAATAGGTTGTTTGGTAAACTTCAGGATTAGTCACAAATATATTGATGGCACCTTCTGTAACAAGGGAATCGCTTGTATATGCATTAAATGTTAATGTATATGTAATTGAAGATATATTGTCACCAATACCTGTTGATCCAATATAAGTAATTATTGGTGTATAACCAAAAGAATTGACATCTGCAGTTGCTGATCCGAACTGTGTTGCAGTTCCCGTGGCATGAGCATTGGCTATAATGGGAGTTGAGTTATCTGTTTTGACATATGTAATTATTTTGTAAGCTGGAGCTGGTGTAGAAGTATTAACAGTATATGTTAGGACTAGTTGGGAGCCATTAAATGCAAACTTACTTGTTACTGACCCTGGCTTTGCATCTGATGATGATGCAGGTGTTGGAGTAGAACCATTAAAAGTAACAGTTTCTTTATTACCCGTTCCCGCCACAGTAACATAGGCGGGATTAAAAAGGTTTTGATTAAACTCACAAGAAACAATTGGCAGCATTTCTACTGCAGTTGAATTTAAAAATATACTATTATCAACTGTAGGTATCATTATACTTCCGTAAATTCTATTGATATATTTACATAGTCGTATCCAACTGCCCCCAAAGTACCTGGCATTCTCTTGGATATATCATACGTAAATGTTGTCATAAAAGCACTGTAAGTTTGTCCACTTTTAGCAATGCCTGTTGCTCTTGTATCCTGATAGCTTGTTGAATCTGGAATTGTATTTGGTGTTGGGGTTCCTGATAGATATGCATTATCTTTAGCAAAATTAAATCTAACATAGATAGGATTGAATGCATTAGCCTCATAAAAAGATTTTATCCAAGCGGGGCCAAAGGTACTACCATCCCAGTCTACGAGGTTTGAGTCCAAAGTTGGCACATCTTTCCAATCTACTTTAATGACAAATTTTCTACCAATTACATACTTTCTAAAGGTACCATTAGCC
>Ga0214192_1000234_pt1 | contig 34867 bp, 59 predicted proteins | sample TroBogEpilimnion_44_FD_153030 | JGI IMG/M metagenome (GOLD analysis project Ga0214192, IMG submission 153030) | Freshwater microbial communities from Trout Bog Lake, WI - 29JUL2008 epilimnion | ecosystem: Environmental > Aquatic > Freshwater > Lake > Epilimnion/Euphotic zone | place: Trout Bog... | reverse complement strand
TACCAACTGGGTTTTTAGAAAAACGACTTAAATCCCACCCTTGGTTTTTAGCAACATTCGAATGAAACTGAGATGGAGTCGGTGCTGCTGCTTGTTGCATCCATGCCCAGTGACGTGCTGCTGCTTCGTGATTAGTAATACCTTCTTCAAGCATTACTTTTTCAATTGCTGCAACATCATCGTCTGATTTTGCTAATCCTTTTCGCATTAAATTAGTTCTACGTTTTTCTAAATCATCCAGAGCATCTCTTTCTCTGAGTTTATTGCGAATCTCATCATTTTCTTTTTGCATCTTATAGATGGCAGAATTTGTAGACTCTTCAATTTCAATCTCAGGAATATTAATATCTGGATTGACTTCTTTAGTTAAACGTAAAAACGCTTTACGGGTTTTTGGATTGTCAGCCAATTTCTTGGACAACTCAGCCAATGAATCCCGTTCTTCAAAACTTAAATTTTCTAATGACATACGTACCCCCTACTTTAATTAAATTACTTTTTTGCCGTCACCGGGAGGAACAATCTTCATCTGATTGTTTTCTGCTGTTTTCTTAGCAGAATCTAATCCACCAAACCGGGAATACCGTGGTGTATTGATGATTTGACCATTCTTCTCATTGTCGTCAAGCGGTCTACGTGGCTGACCGGCTCCTTTTGGTTTAAATAAATCCATGATTCTATCCTTTACATTGGTTGTGGACCTGCACCACCCGGAGGAGGAGCAGTTGGAACTGGTGGTGGAGGCATACCGCCTCCGGCTGGACCTGCCATTGGCGGAGTACCCATCGCATCAGGTCCTACACCTTTTGGTAGGGATTGTAACATCTGTAATATTTCAGATTGTTGCAATTCGTTTGTTTTGCCTTTACGTTGACCAATTACACCGGTAAGCGCACGTATAGCAGCTAATGCTTTTTGACCTTCCTCGGATTCGGACCCAAGGCTAGGTAAAGATTGTTCAATTAAGTCCATCGCCATTGACAAATTAATCATTGCACCTTCTTTAGAACCCATCTTTGGTTCAGGTGTAGACATGGGTGCAGCCATTGGTGGTGTGCCTGTATCCGACATATTGTCAGTCGGCATCGGACTTGGAATAGGTGCAGGAGTCGCAGGTTTTTTACCTCTGCTCATTAACTCCATCAATTTGTCTTGGGATGCAGCCATAATTAATTCCTATCAAGTTACAAGAAAGATTAAACCTTTCTATCAGTTTGTCAAGTGGGGGATATATTTCTATTCCCTCCCCCATGGGAGGTTTACTGATAAGCACCAGCAATTCCAGAGGAATTACTTACGTGACTTACGACCTTTACGTCCTTTACGTCCAGCCATGATGAATCTCCTTTATCATGCGAGCCACCTAGTTCACAGGGCAGGCAGCTACACCCTTTTTTCCTTCTCACGGGAAACTTGTACTACCCCCGACCATATTCTCTTGCAGGGCGCCCACCCATCGGACGTCCAGATGTTCTAATACTTGTATTTTTGTATTGTAAATTCGGACCCATATTTTTATCAAGACTCCCTGCCGATACTCTCGGTTGGTCTGCTCTTGGTTGTACGTTTCCTTTAGTTGCCATTTACATTACCTTCAATTCTGGTTTACTTTTTTCTTTAGGAGCAGGTTGCTTACTTTCTTTAGCGCTCTGTTGTTTTTCTTCCAAAGTTTTCAAGCGTTCTTTGAGTAATTGTTTCATTGGTGGCTCTAGTAAGTCAAGCAAAGATTCTTTATCAATTGCTTGTGCCTTGTATAAACTAAATGCCAAATTCCGCATATCTTCCATAAAGATGGGGGAATTACTATGTGCATCTACTTTTACCGCATAATCTCTTGTAAATTGTTCAGCAATAAACGGCATATTCTGCTTGTCGTTCTCTGTTTTAAAGTGCGTATTGTCATACACCGCCATCAATTTTAAATAAAGAGTTGCTACTTTTTCTAAACTATCTTCGACAATTAAAGCACGTTTTTTTGCTCTTGAGCTACCAAGTCTTGCAAGTTGTGAGGCATGACCTGTACTACGTACACCGGACTCGCCTTTACCTGCTAAGACGTTTGTGATTCCAGATACTTCTTCAAACATTGCATCAATTCTATCTAACTCACTAAACAAGTCTGCTGGCATTTGTGGTGCTAATTTATCGACTTTAGCGTTAGGCATATCACTTGATAAGAAAGAACCGGCACGGTTAAGCGCAAAGTTTTTCTCATCCATGATGCCGGAAAAGCCACTAATCATCATTGGAGGATTCACTTGTTTGGCAAGGAGTTGTGTTATCTCACTAAAGCGTTTGTTACGTGCTTCTTGCAACAATATCATGCGTTGTACTTCACTCTGTCCCCAGTAATAATCATACTGAGGATTAGGACATATTTGTACAAAAGGTAACTCACCCTTGAGGAATACTTTTTCACCGGGTCTATCGTAAATAATAACATCTGGATTGGCACAAGTAACGACTTGGTAATCACAAGTTTCATCATTCCACAGCCACAACTCTTTCATCTCAATGGTATCTTCAGCAACTTTAGCCTTGTACTTGTTGTACTGACCAAGGTTCATGTTGACGTTACCAACCATGTTGACTTGAGATTGAGAAAGAATAACGCTCAGTCCATCCGGTACTTCATTGTGAATTTGTTGTGCATAGGATGCGTTGACTCTGTTGACTATCTGTTCTCTTTTTGGATGGTCGTAGAGTCTTGCATACAGCTCTGACTTAGTGATGTAGTAGGTATGGACCAATGCTTCTTGTCTGGAAGTGTACGGGACATCTTCTCGCAAAACCCCGATACTGCTTGGCTCAATCATAAAGGGTTGAATCCCTTTGTTGTAGATGAGCTTAATAAAGGTAGTGTTGTAGACCAATGCCCATGTGAGGGCGGTAGAAAACACTTGGTCAGCGTTGGAATTTAGCCACTCATCATTTAATGCTTGTGTGAGCTTTGGTACTTTGAATTGTTCTCGGTCATCAACAGAAGCACCAAGGTTAATACTGAATCTTGTTGTCTCTGAGGAGTACAAGAAAGAAGTTAACTGGTCGATGTGTGGATGAATCTTGTTAAAGACGGCAGGAGATTCTTCCTCTGAGTTACCAAACAGATAATAGGAGCGCAAGTTTGAGTAGTCGGTTCTACGTTCATCACTTGAGACTTGACACTTGCGTATCAGGTCTTTGTAGAAAAACTCCCGGTCATCTGGGTTTGGTGGAATTATCATGTTTTAATCTTCAAATTTTCATGGTCTCGCATGGTTGCTTTAGGGTCTATCACAGGTCCTTTATTAATACCGGCTTGTGATGGAGTTAAACCAACCGCCTCTCCTTTTACAGATTGTACTGCTCTTCCTGATAATATACTCGCCATATTGAGGTTTTGGAATCCCCCACCCCATACTGCACTGTCACCCGGTCTTGATTCACGTGGAACATCGGGCATTCGCTCGACTTTATCTTCTTTTGGACCATACTTCGCCAAATAGCCGGCTTGATGTTCACCTTCACGGGTTGACTTAATATCTGACATCTTAAAGTCAATTGCCAATTGTTTCAAGGTTTTATCGTTCTTTTTTGTCTTATCACTCACCAAACCCGGTGCTTGTAAGAAAACGACCAATACTTCACCGGCACATTGCTTCATTGGACAAATCGGTTTATACCCCTCGAAGTAACCATGTTGACTACATTTGTAATCGTGTAATACCTTAGCCATTGTTTCCCCCTAGCTGTTCATCTAAATTCTCTTGCGAATAGTCTGCTGCGTTACGAATACCTATTTTAATTTTAATCTGACCATCTACAACCTGTAAACCGGTGCTACGGACATAGTGCGGCTTGGCTTCTTTGCGGTAAGTAGCAAACCGTGTATTGTCTCGGTTTTGCATGACAACAATTTCACCCCGTTGATAAGAACGGTACGCTCTTGAAACTCGTACTTGGACGTTGTATGTCATTGGATGGAGTTCTTCAATAAACACATCTCTAAAATGTTTAGCACTCATGCCGGCTATGTCAGCAAAGTTTTCCACTGAAATACCTCTTGCTTTGTCTTTCACAAACCGTTTTATTTCAATCAGTAATTGTCTTTGTGGAATGATGGCATCCATTACGAATACACTCCGATACGCTTGAGATAGTCTGAGACATTACGACCTACTGCAATTTGTTCTGGTGTGTACTCTTCTTGTTTCTGAGAGATAGACCGTGTAATCCCTTGTTGAATGAGTCGTGGTTGTACTTGTTCAGCAAATGCCGCTGCTGCCAACGCTGCCGCTATGACTCTGTCATCTTTGTTACGTCCACTTGCCTCAATACTACCCCCATCCCGAACAATGGTTTTCATCTCCTCAATTAAATCAAGACTCAAGGTTTGCATCATGTTTCTCTCAAAGAAGTCTTTAAAGTAGGTGAGCATCCTCTCTTTTGTTGCACTGGTAGTTAACCAACCAATACTGTTACTTGGTCCACCAAGAGTGTCATTACGTCTCCAGATATAGTTAGACATAGACGCATACACATCCATCAAATCTTTACCCATCGCTGTTTTCATCGCTGCCGCTTGACGTTTGAGATTACGCATCTCATTGATAACTGCTTGACCCGGACCATTGATTTCAAGGTTGAGGGTACTGTTCTTGTAGGCTCCTGCTAGGTGGGCAATCACCCAAGCAAATTGATAGGTGTTGAGTTCTGATGTAGCAAACTCCGCTACTTGGTCCATACCGTCTGCATAGCACCTGAACACTTGAATACAGAATCTATCTGCCCAGTCTGAGCTACCGTAGGCTGGATCTGCACCAATCACATAGAAAGCTGTGTCAATTGGTTCCTCCCACACTTTAAGGGTTGAGAGTCTGTCTGTAGATTTAATGACTTGTGTGTCTTGAAAGTTAGCGCCGAAAGAATATCGAAAGTGTTGAGGATGAATCTTCTTTGCCATCTTGATTGCGTCTGTACACCGTGCATTACTAAAGAAACTACTACCGGTCATAATGAAAGCGTAGTCCTCAGTAGGAGGAAACTCTTGATACATGAGGGCATCATCTTTAATTCCTTCGTAGAGTTTCCATCGCCACCAAGCCATCTGACGGGAATTGATTTCTACGTTGTAAAGTTTCTTAATGTCTCTGGTCCACTCTTTTTCTTCAACAGTGAGTTTTCCATCCCAATACGTCTTATATACATTACTTGTTGGGTCTGCAGAGTAAAACTCATTCCTCCACCAGCCACAAAAGATGGCTCTTTGCGTTCTCGCACGTTTGGCAGTGACATACATATCATGGAACATATTGAAGCCTCTAGCAGTCGATTCAAAGACAAATAGACGCTTTGGGTTGTTCTCTGCTAAAGAAGCCAGCAAGGAAGCAAGTCCTTCTTCATCTCCCCATGAGGATGTCTCAGTACCATGCAAGTAAGTGATTCCCTTACCACGACCTAAAGAACCTTTGGCTCTAAGTCCTGCCACCTGATAAAAGAGACGACTCCTGTTCTTGAGAGATAATCCATTTCGGTTATGGGCTACCATTGGAATCCGATACGCTTGTGGTAATCCTTCCATATAGTTTGTCAAAGTACCACGGAACATATCTTTATTCTCTTCCGTATCGGTCACTAAAGTACCTTGTAAACCCGGATGAATGAAGTGCCAATACAAGTCTAGGGCTAGACTTATCGTTGTTATACCCTGTTGTCTGCCTTTAAGGATAACAAAGAAGTGAACATCGTCTGCAAGACCTTTAGCAATCTCATCCATAACGTACGTCTGAGTCCCTAAACGCTTCGTTAGTTTCTTTAAACCATCTTCTTTTGTTTCTACCGACAACTGGTCACAGAACCGATAGAAGTTATTTAAATTGAAATTCATTTTCTTGTGCTTTTAAAGTTATCTAAATCCCAATGTGCTATCGCATAACATACCTTCTTGTTCTTCGCAAAGCGTATTAACTCCTCTACCTTACGCTTACTATACTTTCGTTTCCATTCATCAACAAGCTGATGCTTCTCTTTTGCACTAAAACATCCCAGCACCTTCTGCATATCCATCTTCAACTCCAAACGGTTATCATGCAATGCCAAATAATCCTCCTCAGTGGCTTGTCTCGGTGTTAAACCCCTCTCCATCACTATCCCTATTCAAAAGCTCATTCACTCTATCCAACTCATCATACGCAGCCTGTAATAACCTCGCACTCTCCTGATGCACCCGTATCAGTTCAGCAAACAACTGATTCCAATTCATCTTCGTACACCGGTCCATATACTGTGCCTTCGCATCATTATCCGCCACCTCCTGTACAAAGTGAATCCTACCCCTTATTCCGTTCTCCATACCCTCACCCCCTCATTCTCACTTCTTGCTATAAATCTCATCCCTAACTTCTTTCCATATCTATAGTTGTTATTACATACTACAGATAATCCTAAACCATCTATATAAAAACTATCACCTATCTCCATATCTTTATATGGGTAACTTCTTCTTACCTTGTTATCAGGTATCGGTATATTCTTATTAATCTTCATCTCTATATCCTCCATAAAACCAAATATACCATATTTTTTTGGGGAGGAGACAGTTGGGGGTCTCGCACCTACTAGTCTCATACCCATCTCTTAGTCTCCGTCTATCAGTCATACTGTAACGATAGTTTTAACCTACCCAATCCCGAGCCTAAGTGTAAATAGAGCTATGCAACGGATAATGTATAAGTAATCTTCACCTAACCCCATATATATTTATATTTCACAATGCGGAAAGAGTAGATATTATGTCAAACAATCTATAATCTTAATTTCATACCTAATATATTCTTAACCTAATAACTACTATAAAATTCTATAGACTATCTTATATTACTTATACTATAAGCTAGATGAAACCTATAAGTAGAAAGACTATAAATATATTTGTATTAGACTATTGTGTTTTATAAAACTTATAGAATATAATATATACAGAAACAGAAAAACAGTTTCTCATTTAATCAATCAGGTGTATTAACTATAAGGGGTTCAACATGCAACAATCAATTTATGACATCGTTACAAATAGAATTATTGAGAATCTAGAAAAAGGTTCTATACCTTGGATTAAACCTTGGGATACGGAAAATACTTTAGATAGAAACATTAAAACAGGTAATGAGTACAACGGCATCAACCGTATTATTTTAGGTATGTCAGGTTTTCAGTCTAATATCTGGGCATCATTTAAACAGTGGAAAGATTTGGGGGCCAATGTAAAGCTACATGAAAAGGGAACAGCTATTGTATTTTATAAGCCGGTATCCGGTGTTAAAAAGAATGAGCAAGGCGAAGTAGAAACAGTCTATAACTGCGTATTCAATACAAGTTATGTATTCAATGCCGAGCAAGTAGAGGGTATAGAGATAAAACAACGTGAGAATGAAGATAAACCATTCTTAAACAATGTGCATATTGATAACATGGTAAGCAATACGGGAGCTGTTATCCGTCATAGTGGAAACAGTGCATATTACAAAAGAGATGATGATTTTATCAATATGCCGGTTAAAAGTGACTTTAATAGTGAAGCTAATTACTATGCTACTTTATTACATGAATTAACTCACTGGTCAGGTTCACCTACTCGATTAGATAGGACTAAGGGTAAGAGATTCGGGGATACAGCGTATGCTTTCGAGGAATTGATAGCGGAGCTAGGTAGTGCCTTTTTATGTGAAAAATTTGCCGTTAAAGGTGATATACGTCACGAGGGTTATATTCAATCATGGTTACAAGCTCTTAAGAATGATAACAAGATGATATTTAAAGCGAGTGCATACGCTCAAAAGTCTACGGATTACATTGTAGGATTTAAAGCTATGGAGCAAGCGGCTTAATAGTTATAACTGATAAGAGATTCTAACCAGTCTCTTATCGGATTCTAACTAGAATCATTATCTAACTTTATAAGGGGTATTACTATGAGACGTTACAAAACAAAACAATCTAATCCATCAAGGAAGATTGTAGTAAGAGATTTTTCCAATAATGCTACGTTTACTTTACAAATACCATTTTCTACCGGTAGAGAGTTTTCTATTGGTGCTATTCAGTTTGTAGATAGTGGTAATCAATACTTTAAACCAGTGCAAACCATACCCGCTTCATGGTATGTGAACCTAAACGTATGAGGGGTTATCCATGATTAAAAATAAACAATATTCTAAGATTAAATATATAGAACCTATTACCGTTGAGATATGGTTATCAAAAGGGACTATTAAACCCACATGGTATGGTGAGGAAAATACCTATTATGTTAATGAATTCGGTATTGAGTTTTATTGTAAGAATTATCCTAGTCAATATGGTGAGGTGATAGCATGAATATGAGATATGAAATTAAAGAAGAAGAATTACCTAATGATGAATACGATAATGAGTTAAACACTTGGTATATCTTGGATAGTGAGACCGATACAGTTTTACACAATAAATGGTTTGATACTGAAAAGAGAGCCTATGATTACTTACAACACTTTTTAAACGAGGAGATAGCATGAAAACTAAACTAGATACATTCTTTGAATATCTTTGGGGGACTGTCTTTATGGTTCTTATGGGTTCTTTACTTGCACTTGTTTATATTTATGCGAAAGGGTTTTAATCATGGAATATATTATCAAGCAAACTATTGAAGTAATAACAACTGTAATTGCTGATGATGCGGCTCAAGCTCTTAAAATGTTAGATAACTTAGATATTGATGATGCAGACCAAGTAACTATTCTCGAAACTGAAATAGAGACTATTGAAGATTATGAGGAATCTTTTAAATAGTCTTTAAATCAATTATCATCATTTTATAGGGGTATGTATTACCCCTTTTCTTTTAACTCAATGTAGGGGGTTTATATGCGATTTGAAGATAGGAAGGGAATTAACTTAATCAGTAGTGGTTATTCTGGTCAATGGAAATATTTAAGAACGACTGATACTAGTAACCTAGAACCTGTATCGATGCCATTTAATCGGTTTCAGATATGGTTAGGCAGATTGTTAACCCAGTTAGGTCTGTAATTACCTTACGCACATACGATTATTTATAGGGAGACTTGACAGTCTCTCTTTTTTTTTGTAGTATTTATCTCATTACGGAATCGTAACCCGTTAGTATTCAAAGCCTTTAGAGTATATTTTAAGGGCATAGGAAAGTAAGCCAGTTTATTTTCTTATGCTGTTACGAACTTAAGATATACCCTAAGGGCTTTTTTTATTGCCGAGTTACATCCGTAATCTTCGGGACTTGTAACCCAGTCCGTCCTAACGACATGACACAGTTAATAGGGATAAACAGGTAATCTATAACCTGATAAACGATGGTGTTAGTCTTTAAAAAAAAGACTCATTTCCCGTATATAACATATAAGGGGTTTGGTTTTTATATGCTTAATTTTCTGTACCTGAAGTATGCTTGTATCGTGGTTCTAAGGTCGATGACAACAAAGACGTTCTCTATTTTGAAAGAGAATAGTTAGACTAGTCCGTACTTGTATACCTGTGACTTAAATACAACACACATACATTAAAAAATGTATTGTGTAACTTGATTAAGTAGTGTATTGTAGTAACTGTTGTATGTTGTAGATTTATTAGATAAACCATTAAACTTATGAGGTGATATATGAGTCAGGAAGAATACTCTCAATTTTATTTAGAGAGACAACGGTTGCTAGAAGATGCAATCATTCGAGCAGAAAACAATCAAGCCAGTCAAGAAGATTACGACATTATACGGTTTGAGTCAGGTTTACCATCAAAGAGAAAATCACATTCTAGTCAAGTATTGGAAGATGTGTTCTCGGACTGGTCAAACATCTTTGGAGGGTCAAAATAATGGCTACTAGAGGCAGCAGACCTAAGAAGATATTAGATAACGACTATGATTTCTATTTAGAAACTATCGCTAAACTTGAACAGATAGAAAAAGAATTACGCAATAATCTTGAGTTAAAAGACGAAGAGATAGGTCAATTAGAAACAGAGATAGACCTATTAAAAGAGATTATTAAATCTTTAGCGGAGGTTCTGTAATGTCTAACGATAGAAATGATTTCGCACCAGAGATTAGGAATAGTGCTTGGTGGGCTTCTGATACCCGTCAGGCAGTCAATGGTAAAGGTGTTGAGGTAGTATTAACTAAACAAGGAACAATTCCTCCTGTTGACTTATCTGAGGTAGAAGCGGTCCAGATGGGTCATGTCATGCAACCTGTTATCGGACGATTGACGAGTGAACGATTAAAGATGGAGATTAAAGATGCTGACTATTCTCTTACTCATCCTACTGAGTCTTGGTTTAGGTCTCACTTTGATTTTATCTCTGCTGATGGTTCTACTCTCATTGAGGCTAAGAATTATAATAGTGCTGTTCGTAATAAGTTCGATGTGGATACTAATCGAATTCCACAAGCTGACTATGCACAATTAGTCCATGAAGCAGCAGTCCATAATGTTTCTCATGTTTACCTAGCAGTCCTCTTCGGTGGTCAAGAGTTTCATACCTTTGAGTTCCATATTACAGACCAAGAGAAGGATGAGCTGATACAGAAGATGGCAGTCTATTGGGGTCATGTGCAGAACGGTTCACAACCTCCAGCAGAGACCATTGAACAGACTAAATTACTTTATCCAGTATCCAATGAGAACGCTATTATGGCAAGTCTCAATATGGAGAAAGGGATTACACATCTCAAGCAAATGAAAGAACAAATCAAACAGATGGAGGCTCAGGCAGAGGAGATAGAAACCTATCTCAGAGACCAGATGGGTAATGCTTCAGAGATTAGGTCAGTCAGTGGTGATGTGTTAGTGACATGGAGAAGTTCTAAGTCCTCTAAACGATTTAGTCCTACTCTCTTTCAATCCGCTATGCCGGACATCTATAACCAATTCGTTGTCGAACAAGCAGGTTCGAGGAGGTTCTTAATCAAATGAAAGTAGCCATATATAACGATGAATGGTATCCAGTCTATCAAATAACACCAGATAAAGAAAATTTTTACTGGAATCATAACGAAGCTATTGTTGATATTTCATTAAATGAATTTATGGAATATGAAGAGTTAATGAAAAAATTTGATGAATGGCAAGACAAACTTATTAAATTGTCTCGGGAGGAATTGTAATGAGTAATATTGTCAGTTTCAATGATATGCAAAGCATGGCGGAAGCTATTGCTAAATCAGGACTGTTTGGTATGAAAGACACCAATTCAGTCTTAGCTTTAATGGCAGTTGCTCAGGCGGAAGGATTACATCCAGCTACGGCAGCTAGAGATTTTCACATTATCCAAGGTCGTCCAGCCCTAAAAGCAGACGCAATGTTAGCGAGGTTTCAAAATGCAGGAGGAAAAGTTGACTGGACAGAATATACAGACGCAAGAGTTACTGGAGTCTTTACTCATCCGAACGGTGGAAGTCTCGCAGTTAGTTGGACTATTGAACAAGCTACAAAGATTGGTCTTGTTAAGCCCGGTAGCGGATGGCAAAAGTTTCCACGTGCCATGCTCAGAAGTCGCTGTATTTCTGAAGGAATACGAAGCGTTTTTCCGGGAAGCGTCACAGGCTTCTACAGTCCAGAAGAGGTCTCAGACTTCAACGACCCTCCAATAAAAGATATAACCCCGACTAAAACGGCAATAGATGCCACTAAGAAGGATTTATTGATTGAGATGGAGAATGACTATCCGGATGAAATAGAAGCTCCTGTAGAGGGTTCTATGGCTTTGATGCTACCAGATGGTACGGTGTATTCAAAACATCATACTCTGAACGACTGGATGGATGCCTACATCACTCTATTTGTAAAGGTTCGGGACTCTAAAAAGTATGAAGGAAAAGAGAAACAAGACAAGATTATTGCTCTCAAGCAATGTAATCAAATGTTGTTGTCTCGTCTTGATATTACTCAAAACATTGACTTAGCGAGGAGGACACAACCCCAAGAGTCAAAGTCGCAGAGCTAACCGGAAAGACTCAGAAGATGCGAATTTTACGGTGGTTACAAAGTAAACCAATTACACCGATGGATGCTCTTCAACATATTGGGGCGATGCGGTTAGCTGCACACATAGAAGTATTAAGAAAAGAAGGTTACAACATCTATACCGAAGATGTAAAAAGTAACGGTAAACATTTTGCAAGGTATCACTTAAACAAGGAGAATTTATGAGCAGTCACATTCCAAAAGAAGGTCGTGGAGTTTTATTTCAAAACCTCGAAAAGAAAACAGAAACACATCCAGACTATAAAGGTCAGGTCATGGTCGAAGGTAAAATTATCAGATTGTCAGCATGGAAAAAAGTTCATGCCAACGGTCATCTGTTTTCACTTTCAGTAATGAAAACTCCTCAAGAAATGGAAAGAGAAACAATAGAGTATCCAAGAGAAGTGAAACGTAATGATGACTCAGATGTGCCATTCTAAAATGGTATATAATATAAGTTCCTTTTTAATAATGAATTTATATGAAAATTTGTCGACAATGCGGAATTGAAAAACCTATGACCGAATATTATGCTCACAATCAAATGGCTGATGGTTATTTGAATAAATGTAAGGATTGTGTTCGGTCGCAGGTTTCTAAACATAGAGAATTTAATTTAGATTACATAAAAGAGTATGACAAAAAAAGAGCTATGTTGCCGCATCGTGTTCAGGCAAGAAAAGAATATATTTCATCTGAAATAGGGAAGAGTGTAAGAAAAAAAGCTGCAGAAAATTACAAAAAAAAATTTCCATTGAAATACGCTGCTCATGTTGTTATTAGTAACGCAATTAGAGATGGAAAAATTGTTAAACAAACAATCTGTTCTGAATGTGGTTCAGATAAAAATATAGAAGGGCATCACGATGATTACACAAAACCGTTATCAATTCGTTGGTTATGCGAGCCATGCCACAAAATGTGGCACAAGCATAATAAACCCATCTGTGAATAAGTTATTGATTTGATTATCCTTTATCTTCCCTATCCGCCTAGTGTAAACAATTATTGGATTACTTCCGGTAATCGTAAGTTTCTTTCTAAGCGTGGCAGGGAATTTAAAGAACAAGTCGCAGCTTATGTCATTGAAAAGAATGTTCCAAAGTTAGGTGAGATGGCAGTACAAATAGATATTATTCTGAGACCTAGAAATAAGCGACTCATGGATATAGATAATAGTTGTAAGGCAATACTCGATTCAATCCAAGACGCAGGAATTATTGACGATGACAGTCAGGTATGGAAGTTAACTATTGAACGAGGGATTACACACACTGGGGGTAGTTGTGTCGTAATGATAGAAGAATATAAGGATAGAAGTTAAATGACAACAAAGGAGAAGTGAAATGGAACAAAAACACAAATGGAAAAACGAGATTATTGCTTGGTTGAATGGAGAAACAGTGCAATGGTCTTATGTAGATAAAGAAAACTGGCGTGACCTTGACTATCTAGCTTATCCTTTTGGATTTGACAATCCACGTCTAAAGTTTCGCATTGTACCAAAAACAATCAAAGTTAACGGACATGAAGTACCTGAACCTTGTAGAGAAGCACCTAAACATAACACCAAGTATTTTTATCCATGTCCCAGTCATCCCGATACCTATGGAACTTCTTATTGGGATGGCGATGAAGATAATTTTCATCACCTAAAAAAAGGCTTTGTCCATTTAACCGCAGAAGCTGCCTTCAAACACGCAGAAGCATTGTTGAGTTTTACTAGAGAAATCGAAGCCTCTGAAGCGGACGACCTTGAGCAACATCGGCTTGATAAAGAGCGACAAACAAAAGAGTTGGGTTTGACTAAAGAAGAAATCAAAATTTTTGATTTAAACATTGATGAAAGAGAAGAAATTATTGCAAAGGTTTGGTCAGAAATGAAAGATGCTTTGTGTCTGGACCATCGAACTTTTGGTCATCAATTGATTGAAGAAGTTTTTAAAAAAAGAGGTGAGAAATGAGCAGACCAGTTTGTAGTGAATGTTTTTGTGTTGAAGATGAAACAGGATGCGGTTGCATGGAAAATGGTCAAAAAATAGATAAAAATACTATTTTTGAATTGGCGCACGAATATGGATGTTACGAGGGTGATACGGTTGGATTTGCTAATGCAATGCTAAAGAAAGCGAGTGAGAAATGACAGTAAATGAACTAGTGAAGTATTTGGAAGACATTACAGACTTGGAAGAAAGCCCATACAGACAAGCAGCCACCACGCTACGTCAGCAACAAGCTGAACTTGATGCGTTTAAATTAAACTATTACAACACAGGCTACAGTTTGCAGTTAAGAGACAAAGACGAAACAATACGTCAACAACAAGCTGAAATAAAACAATTGCAAGACCGGTTAAATGAGTTTTTGGTTGGAGGAGACTTGGCAAAGGTCTCGAGTGAGAAATGACAGCAAAGACTCTAACAATTGAAAATTTGACTTTAATTCTTGAGGTGTTGATTGATTCTTATGACGATACAAACAGATGCTATTTGGAATATGAAGCAATTTGCAAAAATTCACCTACTCGTAAAGCAAAACTTGATGGAATGAAAAGAATGGTGGATAAGCATACTCATGCTATTGAAACGGTAGAAGCAATACTAAAAAAGGCACAAGAGAAATGAAACCTTTTTACTACTGCAATATTGGTCATGGCTTTTGGTTTAGATTTTTTGGCTATGGATTATGGGTAAAAAAAACAAAGCACCATCAGCCATTGTTTAGCGAAAGAAATGGTTACACCAATGTTTACAAGTTTTTTGGTTTTACTTTTAAATTTTTAAAGGCACAAGAGAAATGAGAATAATTGCAACAAATAGATTACGTTTTGTTGAAAGAGTAATCCCTAGCCATGATGTTGAGGCAGGTTACAAAGTAAAAATACTTCAACAATGGTGGAATTATCAAATATTATCAGACAATTCTGGTTGGGTTCCTATTGAGGGTGGTGAATGGCGTGATGTACCTTTAGAAAGCGAGTGAAGTGAGAAATGATTGAAGAAAAGAAACCAAAAATATTTGTTGGGACTCCTATGTATGGTGGGATGTGTCATGGAGTTTATGCACAGTCCATGCTGACAACACCGGCAACATTAAATAACAACAACATCGAATGTGTCTTTAGTTTTATGTTTAATGAGTCGCTCATCCAACGAGCTAGAAACGCACTAAGCAATATGTTTTTACGAACAGACTGTACACACTTGATGTTTATTGATTCAGACATTCGTTACAATCCGGATGACATCGTACACATGGTCAACGCAGACAAGGAGGTTATTTGTGGCATCTATCCAAAGAAAGAGATTAACTGGGACAGTGTTAAAACTGCAATGGATAACGGTGTTTCTAAAGATAAGCTCAAGCATCATACTGGTAGCTTTGTTGTTAACCTTGTAGACTACGCTTCTCAAGTTACCGTACCAATGAATGAGCCGGTAGAAATATGGAATGGTGGTACTGGTTTTATGCTTATCAAAAGAGAAGTATTAGAGAAGCTGCAAGGAGTTGTTAAGTCTTACGTCAATGATGTACACGACCTTGCCGGTGAATTGAAAAGAGACCGTATCCATGAGTTCTTCCCAGTCTTTATTGAAGAAGGTACAGAACGTCTCTTATCTGAGGACTATGGCTTCTGTAAGATAGCTAGAGATAACGGTATCAAGATATGGGCTGGTCCGTGGATAAACCTAGCTCACATGGGTAGCTATGTGTTTGAGGGACAACTTGTACAACAGCCTTAACGACATCCCCAGCGTCTACGGGCAGCCTTACCTCTTGGACCTTTCCAGTTACGAGACCTTGCGCAAAATGACTTATGACGTGGTCCTGACTTTTGCGGTGCTTTTAGGTTGCTGCCTGTTGCTCGGTTATATTTCTTTCTCCCTTTGGCAGTCAAACCGCCTCCTGAAGAAACGGATTGCTTTTCTCCTCTCCCAACAGAAAGGTTCGGCTTATTTGACATTCAAATAACTCCTTACTTTATCAAGTATTTCTAATTGTTGTGGTGTGTAATATGATTTTGCTTCTTCTTCAGGACCAAATTGTTTGAATGTATATCCTCTAAACAATTCCGGCATACCTGTCATTCTTTGCCACTCCGATTGGTCTCGATTCTCACCTAAATTTTCTTTGTGAAATGCGTATCTATTTGCCATTTGTTCAGGTGAGGTAACATTTTGAAATTGTTGATAAAATTGCATCAATTGAGGGTCATTTTCTACACCATGATGACTAACATAATCAGCAAGAATATCTATTGGTTTTACGCTTGGATTAAAAACTTGAATACCTATCTTTCCTTGTGGGAAAAATTCAGGTCTTTCAGTTTCGTCCGGACGTACAAATTCTAATTGACGCTCTTCTGTTATATCTGGAGTATATTTATAAACAATATCTTTATCAGCTAAATACGGATATTGTTTTTGTGCTTCTTGTAATAAAGAATCGCCTTTTTGCGTATTTAAAAAATCAAATGCAGGACTCGCATTTTGTCCTTGCATAACTCCTATAACATCGGCATCACTTGGCATTTGACGCTCCCGGACATCCTAGTACCCAATGATTATCCAATCATACTCTCCGATATGGTTTTCACTTCAGCCACACGATTTAACCAACCTGCACCGAACGTACTAAATGCGCTTAATGATTTGTAAAATTCAGTTTTTTCAGCAGCAAAATTTTCTAACAAAGAGCGTGTATTGGCTTGATTGACAGCTTGTAATGTACCTTGTCCTATCACACCGTCAGCAGCAACACCAACAGACTCTTGTAATAATTTAGATGCTCTACCAACACCCATGTTTACAGCAGCATCAAATACAGCGTAATCAACACCTCTAGGTAAGTCATCACCATGAACCTTATCCCAATAGAGTTGTTTGTATAAGTCATGTACATCTTCGTCACTAATGTTTTTTAAATCATCTTTTGTAAGATATTGATTACGTTTCCATTCCTTAAACACTGCTAAAGTAATGCCTTTCATCGTAGCTCCTCCCGGGTCAAGAGGGTTGTCACTCCACAATCCCTCGCTCTTGAGAACGTGCGCTAATGATTCTCCAAAATTACTTTGCATTGATTACCCCTTGTTCAATAATCCATTCTTGTAGTGCCTTTAATTGTTCGGTTGTTTCTGCACATTGTTGAGTAAATACTGGGTCGGGGCTGATTTCATTAGCTCCGCTGGCGGGGTTGGGAACGCTGGACACTGTACCGCTACTGGCATTGATGAACACGCTGTTAGCATACTTACGCTTAATATCATTAATTTTAGCTTCATACTCATCCTTTATTTTTTCACTCGCTTGACTTTGCTGCGCTACAATTTTTTTGTTTTCAACTTCTTGATGTTTAGCAATAGTTTCTACTTCTGCTTTAAACGTATTGTATTTGTCGGCTTCATGATTACCGTACCAAACCCCTGCGATAGCAGAAAAGGACAAAACAGCGTAAATATAAAAACTAATTGGCAGGGGGAACATCTGGTTCAGCCCCTGCTAATTGTTTACCAGCTACACCTGCCGCATGAGCACCTGCGTTGATACCAAAAGCACTTGCTAATTCAGTTAAACTAATTTGATGCCCACCATAAATTAAATAAATAGCAGCGCCTCCAATAAAAAAGAAACTTAACACAAATGACGACTTCCAAGCATCATACGTTGTATTGTCTTTGCCTGTTAAAATATGTTTTATAAATTCCATATTAATCCTATTTGTTAACCTACGTATAGAATAACCCCCGATAATTAGACACCTTCGCCAGGTGTGAAATAACACTCCGATGTACCTTCTCCAATAAATGAGATATACATATTTGAACTAGAAAATTGATACGGTACAGTAAATACTTTAATTGTTCCCGGTACTGATACTAAACAATAAGATGGTGTTCCAGCAACCGGTACAGTGGTTGTCACGTTTGCTAAATTGCTCACTGTAAAATAAACCGGTTGACCACCAGAACCAGTAGGTTGGTGATTAGCAACACACACTTGATTACAAGGACTATCCGCAGTCACTGTAATGGTTTGAGAAGCTGTTGTTACGTTTGCTTTATAAGTTTTACCTTGAGGTTGAAAAGCAATATTATTTGCCATATTAGAACTTCACTTTCTTCTCTGGCTTGCTGGTAGGAGATAATTTAGTGGAATAAGGACCGGCACTAAAATCCCAAACAGACTGAAAACCACCTTTAGGCATTTTACCTAATTGGTATCTGTCATTCATGCCGGTGTTGTCAGATGGTTTTTGTGGTCTTACTGGGTCAGCAAATTTCTGTCCCCACGACAAATTGTCACCAACAACTAAGTTAGATTTCTTTTGTTTGGTTCCTGTATCGCTCATCTTTACTCTCCATTTTAATAAGTAAAATATAACTGTAGATGCTGAATAATGCAACCACAATCACTCTTTCATATTTTGGGTCCCACATTGTCCAGCAACATAATCCAAAACTCAGACTTAATCCAAGAATAGTTAATAACCGGTCTGAGATGACCCCTAACGCTATACGCACGACAGCAACTGCATCCATGTAAACCCCCGTTTTGATGATTGATATTCACATTCTACTCGTTATCATCATTATCATCAAGTAATCCACTACCCCAACCCTCGTCAGCAATCTTTAATTTAATTGCCTCTAACTTGAGTGCTCTATCTAATATCTTCATTTTGTCAGTCAACGTCCATTCTTCATTCGTTTTCATGTCAGCCAACATATTATTGATAGCATCTTCTAAGTCTGGGTTAATACCCTTATCTTGTTTCTTAGGCACGTTTACCTCGTTTAGCTTTACGTTTAGATTTACCGGCAGTACGCAAAGCAATAGCTACCGCTTGTTTTTGTGGGCGACCAGTAGACATTAATTCCATAATGTTGCGTGTAATCGCTTGTTTACTCTTACTTTTTTCTAATGGCATATTAACCTCCAATATTTTTTAAACCGTAATAACCTAAAGAACCAACAGCACCAACACCTAATGTTTTACCAAAAAATATCAAGGATTGTCGTTTAGCGGCATCAGTGTCAGCTACTTTATTAATAATATTATTTGATTTAACAATTAATTCACGATATTGTTGTTGATTAATTTTTCCATCGTTTAATAATTTTTTTGCAAAAGACATATTAAACTGAGCAACTTGTGACGGTGAATTAGCTGTTAATAAATCAGATTCGTGTTTTAAATAATCATTTTTTAAATCAGTTTGTATTTTTACTTTTTCTCTTTCTGTTTTAGCAATATCGGTTGCAAATTCAGCACGTTTACTTGCTTTTTTAACATCTGCTAAATATTTTTCTACCATGTCTTTAGATTTTGTTAAATCAAGCATCGTTCTGTTTTTACTAACAAATTTTTCTATTGCTTTAGCATCACCTTTAATAGATTCTAATTGCGTTGCAAAATATTTACGAGCTTGGTTTTCTGCAAACGCTTTATTTCCACCGGTTGCATCAATAAAATTTTGATACGCTTCTTTATCTGCAAACATTTTGCCGGGTATTTTTTCTGCAGCAACTTTACCGTAATTAATACCTTTACCAAGCAATTCATCCGAAACTAACGCTTTACCTAATTTAGTTTGAAAAGCTCTTAATGGTTGAGAATCTTTAGCATATTGATTTAAATATGTTTTTATTTTTCCGTCACTAAATTCAATCATTACTTTTTCTACTTCTTTTGCCATATTCCCCGCTTCTATTTGACCAATAGCATCAAAACCTTCTGCAGGTAAACCATTTGCTCTATCACGTAATGACCGCCTAATATTGTCCAATGCCTCGAAACTAATTGGTTTTCCAACAATTACACCTTCCAATTCCTTAGTCGGTTCTAAAGCGTTTTTTAATTGACTTAATTGACTTGATTCATTACTTAAGCCTGTTACCGGGTTACGCACAGTAGAGTCTAACTGTTGACGTAAATTTCTATATGCTTTTGTATCTGTGATTTTTTGACCTTTTACTTCTTTTTGAAAAGCCGTACCAAAAGCATCTTGTTTTAAAATTTTAGCGTTTTTATCTCTTGTTGCTTTTAATCCCTCATATACAGTATCGGCATATTTTTTAATGTCCGTACCAATAGCATCATCAGATATTGGAATAGGTTTAAATGCACCAGCTTCTTTTTGTGTTTTGGTTCCAGGTAATTGTCTAAACTCATCTTCGCTTATTTGAGTTTGTTTAGCCGCTGTTTTTTCAGCAATTTCAGCTTTTTGTTTTGCTTGATTTATTGCGTTGTTAGCAATATTTGCTTCTTGACTAGCACGACCTGCCGCTAAATCTTTTAATGCGTTTGCTAATTTTTTTGCATCGCCACCAAAAGCTCTATTTAATAGTTTATACGCTTCCGTACCTACTTCACCAACAATGGCTCCACCACCACTTAATATTCCACCAATAATGGCAGATTCTTTACCGGCTTGTTGTTTTTTTTCTACAATACGTGAAGCGTCTGCAACAGGCTCAGTTAAAGCAGTTGTACCGCCAGCTACAGCAGATGAACCAAGTGTTCTTGTTGCAACTCTAGGAAGTAAAGACAAACCTTTTGTCAATTCCATTCCTTTTCCAATTGGCGCAAGACCCATACCTCCTGTTGCAATACCCTTGCCTAAAGTTCTTGCTCCTGTATAACCTCCGGGTGCCACATATTCTGGTGTGCTTTCAATGTCTTTAATTGTTTTTGCAGCGTATTGTTGGATAGGTTCATAAGGTACACTTTCCGCTAAACCTAAAAACGGTTCTGCAATACCCTGACCAAATTCTTTTAATTGTCTAAAACTTCCATTATCATTTTTTTGTTTTTCAAATGGGTCGTGGTCAACTGGGGTTGCGCCAGTGGATGATTTAGCAAAAGGGTCGTAATCTACTTGTGTCGCTGCCATGTTAATCCCATTTTAAATATTTACCCGGTCTGTTAGGGTCCGGTGAATAATAATGTCCATCTTCCGCAAGTTTAGCGTTATCAGGAGCATTAGATGGTTTTTCTTTTTTAGGTGTTGTTGGTGCTTGCGATGTTTCAGGATATATTGCACCACGACTATAAATATCTTTTCCGTAATTTAACAATCCTTGACCAGTAATTGCCGGGTCTTTACTTGCAGTTGTCCTAGCAACTTCATTCATTTGTTCGTTCATTAACTGTTCAAAACCAGTAGAATTAAATTGATTTTGTGACATTAATTCATTAAATCGTTTTTGGAAGGCAACAGTTGAACCAGCCCTTCCGGAGCCAGCTAACGCTCTTTCGTAACCAACTAAATAAGCAGCATATCGTTTAGCAAATACTAATGCCGGTTGTCCTTTGTCATCTTCGTTTTCTAAACCTTTTCCTGTTTTTATTGAATCAAAATAACGCTCAACATTTTGCGCCACTTGACCTTTTCTTCCTAATTGGTCCCTATGTTCGGAGGCATATTTCTTTAAATCTTCTGCAGTAGCTAAAGATAAAGCTCCAGTATTAATTGAATCTCTTTTATCTTTTTGTTCAGCCAAACCACCCTGAAATTTTAATCCCGGAAAATAATCATTCAAAGCAGTAGAACCCGTTTTTTCGGCAGCTTTTTCTCTTCTTGCTTCAGCTCTTTCCCTTTGTTTTTCTTTAAACTCTAATAAAGACAACATACTTTTATTTGCTTCATTTGCAGCAGCAATAACACCTTTTAATCCAGCAACAGCATCCACTTTTTTTAGGTAGGGATTTTCAGCTAATAAAACAGCGTACTCGTCTTTTGCTGCCTCCCTATTACGAACAGAATCTTTAGTAACTTGTTCAATCCGTTTTTGCAGAGCATTATTTTTTTGTTCCATAACTTTGATGTTTTCATCAAAAGTAATTTTTTCTTGATTGAATTTTTCTTTTTCACCTTTTTTCCAACCTTCCATCATGCCGGTTATTCCAGATAAAGCGTTCATCCCAGCATTGCGACCACCACCGCCAAGCATTGTTCCTACAATTCCGACAAGACTAAAAATAGTAGCCATATCTTGTAAGTTGGTTTGTGTTGGATGAAACTCAGGATATTCCCAATTTTGCTGCTCTTCTAATTTTTTAGTTTTTTCTGAAGTATCTTCATATTCTTTTTTTTGTTTTGCTAAGTAAGCATCACTTTGTGCTTTTTGATAATCAGCAGCTTGTCCTTTAGAGTAGACTTCTTCTAAAGCCATATTTTTTTGAGCATCTAAAATATTTTTAGATTGTTGCAAGTACAACTGTTCTGAAACACCTTTTGTTGGGTCAATATTAGCTAAATTGTTAATAGATGAACCTAGTTCTGTGCCTAAAGCTCCTGTAAGTGCAGATATATCAGCCATTATCCACCTACCTTTGTTTGATTAATGTATGTAGGACTGCCGGCTACTAAATTAGCCAAACTTGAATAAAATGATTTGTTTGCAGCATTTAATTGCTGGTCTAATTGCAACTGTGTATTAATAGCACCAAGAGAAATATTGTCACCAATCTGCATCACTTGTAATCCGTATTGATATTGGTTTTGCAATAAATTAGCTGTTAATGAACTAATTTGATTCTCAATTTGTTGCTGACCAACACCACCCATATTTGCAGACGCTTGAGCAAGTCTAGCACGTTGTTGTTGTATAACCTGTTGATTAGCTGGAGTTAATTCACCACGTTGAGCAGCACCCACTAATTGCTGACCCTGTTGTTGATATGGTGCAGCTAACGCTTGTTTTTGTGCTACAGCTGCATCATTACCGGCTTGTGCTTGTCTATTTTGTATTGCGTTGTATATTCCTAAACCTCCAGTAAGTCCTAATTTACCGAGCATTTCAGGAGTCTGTAATTTTTGTAATGCTTGATTAATAAAATTAGATTGGTCTGGTTTAGTACCTTGACTAAGGGATGCCATAGCTCCCGGAACATCAGTAGGAGGAGGATTTTGTGCTTGAAAAGTTGCTAAATCTGTAGGTGTCGGTCTAGTACCAGCTTGAATATCAGCAGCAGAAAATGCAGGTGCAGGACTTGTAGATGGCACAGGAAAGTTTAATTCAGGTGCTTGTCCAGCTTGACCCGTAGGTGCGCCCTCACCGTATCCCGGTGTAGCAGCAATATTAGAAGATACATCTTGTGTACTTGGTTGTTCTATAGCCGGTGCTTGTGTTACTGGCGCATCACCCAAAGATGGGACATTACCAATATTGTAATCACCCTCGTTTTCAAACTCCACTAAACCGGTGTCAGGATTAATGCTGCCACGACCACCTCTAGCTTTTAATAATGCAGCTTCTTTAGGGGTAATGTGTGCAAGAACGGTGTCTTTACCCCGACCTTTAGATTGTAGTATTTTTGCTAGTGATGATAGGTCAGTGCCTAGTGCTTTTGATAGTGCCATTATACAATCCCCAATGCTGATTTCAAAGATTCAGTATTCCAAACATTTCTTTTCTTACCTTGTTCACCATCTAAAATAGGAGAACCACCAACTAAAGATGTGTCGGGTTGCGTAGTACCTAATGCTTGCCCTAACAATGCTGCCGATGATGAACCGGGTGTTTTGGATGCGCTTTTAGATGGTACTACACTTGGCGATAGAAGTGAAACAGTATTATTGCTTGACGATACATTATCTTTGCTTGCCGTAACTGTTGTATTTGCAGCATTATCTTTTGTTGCATCAACAGTAATGTCTCCAAAATCTGTTGGTTTTGTTGCATCAACATTAATCTCTCCAACATCTGTTGGATTAATCAAATCTAATATAGGTTTATTTTTATCTGCTGTAACAGTAATTTCACCTACGTCTGTTGCATTAGATGGGGTTGTCGTAGGTCCAGTAGGGCTAATTAAATTAAGTATTGGCTGGTTCTTGTCGGCTGTGACAGTAATCTCACCCACGTCTGTAGTATTTGCAGGTGCGGTTGTATCAACAGGCGGTGTTGCAGCGGTATCAACAGGAGTTGTTGTATCAGTAGGAGTTGTTGGGGCTGGGGTTGTAGTTGCATTTTTTGCTAAACTTCCACCTAATTGTGAAGCAGCACCAGTAAGAATAGATGCCGGAACATCTCCGCCCGACAACGCAGCAGCAGTGCCGCTTCCGGCAGCACCACCAATAACATTACCAACCGTACCACCAATATTTGTCCCTAACGCAGAACCTAATGCTCCACCTGCTGCACCAGCACCAATATTACCTCCTGACAATGCAGGAGCAACAGCACCTTTAGCCGCTCCTCCAACAATGGCGGCACCAGTTTGTCCAATATCGGGAACAGCAGCATTTGCAGCAGTACTAATTTCAGAACCAACTGCACCTGAAACGGCTCCCACTCCAGCAGCTTTTAATATATCCGATGGACTACCTCCAGCAACTGCATCACTTATTGCATTACTACCGGCACCAATTGCAGCAGAACCTACTGCAGCAGTAGTCGCAGCAGTTGCATCTGCAACACCGGCAGCATCTAATATGGCGGAACCAATTTCAGGAATAAGCTCCGGAGCAACTATTGCTACTGCAACAGCAACCACGGTTTCAATAGCTTTAGCGGCTTTTCCCATTAGAGTTTTCCTTCATTTTGGAGTTCTTTAACTAATTTTCCTGCTGTCATTGCCATAGCAATAATTTTAAAATCCACCTTGTTTGTTATTGGAGTATCTGGAGCTAAAAGACCTTCACGAATAGCTGCCTGTAATGCGATTGGATACATTTTAGGATTTTTTAATGCTTGTCTTGCATATTGCTCACCACGTAAAATATCTTCTGGCTTTACACCAACTTGTTGAATAATTCTTAAAAGTCTTTGTTTTACTTGTTCTTTTTCTGCTTGACCTAATTCCGGCTGCGCTTGAATTTCTGAATTTTTTTGGGGGACGGGAGTCATTTTTAAAGTCCTAAAGTTGCGGCAATCTGCACATGAATATCATAATGTGTACCTAACCAATCGTAAAAATCACTCTCATCTTGAAAGTTTACGTCCAACATATTAAACGGATTACTCAAATTTAACAGTCCTGCAAGTGCTTGATGCTCGACTTGATGAGCCAATAACCAGTCATCTAGGTTGTCTACATTGGCATCTGTAATAGGGAATTTAGAGTATGTTTGACCTTTATCAGTCAATGTTTCCCAAAATAACAGGTGTTGTGTGCCATTTTCAAACAAAAACTCTCCTAGTGACTCTTTATCACCGAATTTAACAATGGAAAGCGTATCCATATTAATAGATTTACCCTACCCTTCTCATTTATCAACCTTTTGGTCTAATTTGTCAAAGATTTTACTAAGCATTTGTTTAATTTCAGCAATGTCTGACCGGTAATCATCTTTTAAAATATAACTACGAGAAAAGTTCTTCATATCTTCTTCCATGCGAGTTATATCTTTTGTTGTCTTATTAACAACAAATGCAGCTAGAAATCCAGCTATAACAATTACAAAATCAAATATTTGTTGGTTTTCCATAATTACACCGCATAGTAAGGGACTTTAACTACTGTTCCGTTTAAGTCTACCTGAATATACCCTGCTGGCACAAGAGGTAAACTAGACGTAGCAAACGTAGCACTTGAAGAAGTTGTTGATACTAAATTGACTGCTTGTACGTTAATTGAGCCACCCGTAATGGTGACATTGTTACTGTTTTGCGTAGACATGGTACCAATACCAGATACCTGCGTATTAGCAATTGCAATTGTTGTATTAGCAGCAGCTGTCAGTTGTCCTTGAGCATTAACTGTAAATGTGGCTACTGTGGAAGCGTTACCGTAACTACCTGCAGTTACCGCAGTATTTGATATAGCAATAGTAACCTGTGAAGCACCGGTATAACTCGTTCCTGATAAACCAGTACCTATTGTTAACGGATTAGGATTAGCAGCAGTAATTGTTCCTGAAGAACCTAAAGCAACTGCAACACCGTTATAAGTGACAGAATTATTTACTAAACCTGAGTTACCAATTAAGATTGCTACGTTAGACGCAGCAGTTAATTGACCCTGTGCATTTACAGTAAATTGAGATACTGAAGAAGCACTACCATAAGTGCCGGAGACAACTGAAGTATTAGTAATGCTAATAGTACCGCTGGATGTAATAGGTCCACCAGATAATCCTGTTCCTGTTGCAACACTTGTTACTGTACCATTGTACGGGTTGTTAATGGTGACATTTCCAGTTAAAGTACCGCCACCAGTTAAATTGGTACCAGCTAAAATGTAAACGGTATTCGGTACCGCACCGGTTACGTTTGCCACCGGTATAGTAGTAGAAGAAGTAACTGCACTATTACCGTTTGCATACATATACCCAGTAAGACCAGTAACGGTAATATTAGTGAATGTTTCTGTAGAACCACCAAGAATCCTCTCCCATACTGTTCCATTAAAAATAGCCCAATCACCTACACCCCATGCAGTAATACCATCAAGGTTTGTAGTGCCAGCTGTAGAAACAATATAGTATGTATTTTTAACTCCTACACCAGATACCAGCGTAGGAGTATTTGTTGAAGCGTTCCAAGTCCCTGCATAAAACAGTTGATTAATGAGGGAGCTTGCAGTTTTAAGCATTTAGGATCCGTCACCCGGAGTCAGGTATAACACACACGATGTTGAGGCATTTGCTGTAAAGTATGCGTTTGGTTGAAAAGTAATAATCTCATCCGTACCCGGCAACAATGGTAAACAGTTACCTAAAGACGTATTTGGAGTATTTGCTCCTGCTGTTGCAGTAGCAGCGTTACCACCATAACCCAAAAATGCAACAACCGTACCAGCATTAAGAATACGGTATTGATTGCTACCACCACTATACGATGTGACTTGTACAGGTGTTGGAGCAGGATTAGCAGCCGTAATGATGACAGTGTTACCAGTTGGGGTAAATGGTGCGTTTACGCTCATTGTGGTTGTTCCTGTGTTTGTTCAGGAGCAGGTGTTGCAGCCTGTACTTGTACTTGTTGTTGAGCTTGTATTGCTTGTACTTGTGGTTCTGCTTGACCTTTTAATTTGTCAATGAGACCAGCAACATCACGATAAGCCATTTGTGATAATGCGTGTAATAAGACGTTTACTTCTTCAATTGTATGATTTAAATTAATCATGGTTTTCCCCTAAAGTTGTACTACGTTAAAAAATTACCCTTAGCGTTAATGCCGGGCGTAAAAACTAATTGTGCTATACCACTTGCTGTGATTATAAATGTACCCGTATCATTATCCGCACCCCCTAATTGTTCAATATTCCACATCTTCCAGCCAGCATCTAACCTAAAACACGTTGACCCAATAAAATTGGTGACAAAATAATACTGAAAACCAATTAAAGTTCCGTTTCGATATAGTTTCCAAGAGCAACTGCCCGCATGATAAGGCGCATCGCTTGTGGCTCTGTCGCCCGCTATAACAAGCATATCGCCAGCTTGACAAGTGACCCCTAATAGTAAGTCAAAACCGTACGCAGGATTGCGCCAAAGCCATCCGCACCGATTTGCGTAGACTTGAAACCACCCTGAGTTATTTGGGAAAAACCGATGTAATGTTTGGTAGCCTTCATCGCCGTCACAAGTATTATCGTATGTTTGAAACAAAGATAACCAGCTAGGTAAATTGCCATCAGGTTTGCAAAATAAGACCACAATAGGTGTGACGAGCATAGCAAATACATCTATAAATAATTGAAATATTGCAAATACAATATATTTAATATAAATCATTGATTTTCCCAAGGTAATGGTGTTACTTCTGGTGCAATAGGTGGATTCGTTAAAGAATCAATTTGTCCTTGTATGTTGGCTTGGAAGTTAGCGATTCCTTGCGCCCCTAGCTTTGCTTGCACCCAACTAATCACATCCTCTTCTTTAAGCGACTGGTATGGCTCAATATTTGTGTTAGTAGTTGTTTTAGGTATTTTAAAACTCGTATGCCCATCGGCTGATGCTGTATATGTGCCATCTGTGCCTGTCAACGTCCATAAAATTTCTTTGACAAAGTTTGGTTGGTTTGCAACAACATTAGGTAGCGTTTGTAAAGTTTTAATTGTCCAAGTCCAATTTGTTACGGTTGGCATTTAATTCTCCTATTAAGGGTGGGTTGCTTTGTATGCGTCAAATTCTGCTTTAAGTTCTTGAATTGCTTTTACTAAGTACGGTACTAAGTTTTGGTTTAAAGCTAACATCCCATCCTCACCTTCGCTAATTTGCGCTGGTAAAACTTCTCGGTATTCTTGTGCAATAAATCCAATGTCATGCTTATCATTATTAATGTAATCAAACTCCACTGGTCGTAAAGCTGTAATAACATTTAATCCTGATTCTAAAGATGTAATATTTTTCTTTATGCGAATATCAGAAGTAATTGACCATAAAGTTGAATTTGCCCCATTATATGCACCTGAAGTACCTCCAATAAATGCTGTATTAGAACCCTTACCTGTAAGACTTGCGCCTACAACAATTTCATTTGAAACTGCTACGCCTGATTGTGTTGCACTAAAACCAAGATACGTATTATTTGAACCTGTCGTTAATCCGTAACCAGCTTGATAACCTACTGCTGTATTATTATTGGCAGTGGTGTTTGAATTTAATGCTTGTAGACCAATTGCAACATTTTGTGCACCAGATGTGTTGCCATATAGTGCGTTTAGCCCAATAGCTACGTTGTAATAACCGTTCACATTTAAATACATTGCAGATGCGCCAACGGCTGTATTATTTGTGCCGTTAGTGTTTGAATATAGTGCTTGGTAGCCTATTGCAACATTAGGCGAACCCGTAGTAGTTGAATATGCAGCTTGATAACCTACTGCTGTGTTATTAGAAGCTGTGGTGTTGGCTTGGAGGGCTGATACACCTATACCAATATTATTAGAGCCAGTTGTATTTGATGTAACCGCACCATCTCCTATCGCAACATTATTATTTCCTGTAGTATTTGTGTATAAAGATGAAATACCTAAAGCTGTGTTACTAACGCCAGTTGTATTGTAAATAGTAGAAAAATAACCTATTGCCGTATTTCTGTTTCCACTTGTATTAGAAGTTAAAGCAGAATAACCAAAAGCAGTATTTGTAGCTACACTACCCCCACCTAAACCAACGGTAAGCCCATGAATAGATGCGTCATTAGTTGATGTTACCTTGTTGGCGGTTAATGTCGTCCCATCAAAAGTTAAATTAGCACTATCTACTAAAAGACCGCCTGTGCCGTTGTAATTTACTCGACCAGCAGTTAGTCCTGAATCGGTCAAAGATGTCACTACTGCCGTACTTGGTGTAGTTGCTCCAAGTGTGCCGTTAAATGCACCTGATGTTAAAGTTAATCCAGCAATTGAAGTTGCTGTACCTCCAAGACTAACACTTGTAGTACCAATAGTTACTGAGCTATTGCTCAAATAACTATTAGGAAAAGTATTCGCTACACTAGATATAGTTGTGTTGGATAATGTTAAGTTACCAATACTTGTAATTGTATTTCCTAAATAAACTGCTGTATTACCAAGCGTAATCGCTGTAGCAAAATTTGAGTCCAATTGACTCAACGGTATAGATGATGTTGCCGTAGCAAATGTATATGGGACTGTCATGTTAGAACCTCGCTCTTAATTCATGTTCAAATTCAAAGGTATTCACAACAAATGCAGCAGAGTTAGATGTCAGTGTTAACCCTAAGTATTTACCCCATTGCTGTGCATCTGATTTGTATAAATAATAACCGCTAGTAAATAACCAATATATTACCTGACTACTGTTATTTATCCAATTTAAATCTGTTCCTACATTGTTATACCAAAGCACATTATTCTGTAATGTGTACGGTGGACTAGAACCTTGTTGACTATCAACCGTTACATTAAATATTGTACTATTTGCTGTAGTAACTTCAACCCCAAATTTGAGTGCTTGTTTGTCACGTATAGGGTCATTCATCGGCATCAATGCAGTTTGAATAATACTTGAAACGCTGCTGGTTTTATCAGCGTATAGCTGATAAAGTGCGCTGTTTTCTGTACCGTATAAATTAACTTTTCCACCTACCGGTGCAGAAGTAATATACTGTAAATTGTTACCTTGGCTTGTAAAAAACCATTTTTTCTCAAAAAATACTGCTTGAATGTAACGGTATGAATTAGTAAATACTGCATCAAAATATCTGAAATTAAATGCAGCACACAGAATATTATTTACTAATACCTGACCAGCATAGACAGGGTATGTAAAGTCGATGTTTGGAAAAATACCGTCTAACGGGTCCGAAATTTTACTTGTTGTAGAACCTACCAAAGCGTAGACCCCGTAATCATTCATAAATAATACGGACCTAAAATACGGAAATATGGCATCTGCACGTTTAGAACCAACAGAGGCAGATACGTTAGTATTTGTAAATAATGTCGTGCCGTTTGTCTGAACCCTTACGTCAGAAAATACGTTAATTGAATCATCACCAAATAAATACAAAAAGTTGTTTGCCGCTAATAATTTGAACAAATTACCGTGTAATGTGGAATCAGTTAATATAATATTTCCTGCAGACACACTGGTAAAGTCGTTGTAGGTTCCAGCAGCAGAATAATACACTTGCCTTCCTGCAGCAATCCAAACTCGACCACTGAAAGAAGCAACATCCACGTTGGGAGTGTTGTTAATGGTAGCCGCAATAGTGGCATTTGCTCCACTACCCCCACTAAGAGATACCACTAAATTTGCAGAATTGGTGTAACCACTACCCGGATTGGTCATTACAATGGTAGATATAGCATTGCCATGTACGACTGCTGTGGCACTTGCACCTGTTCCGCCACCACCAGAAATATTGACTGTTGGTGTGCCAGTATAACTGTCACCGGGATTAGTTACTGCAATAGATACCGTGCCTGTAGCAAAAGTTACAATACTTGCAACCGCATTAGCTCCTGTACCTCCGCCTCCGGCAAAAGTAATAGATGGTGCCTGTGTATATCCTGACCCGGCTTCTGTAAGCGTTACTGATGTAACTGCGTTATTTGCTATGGTAGCTACCGCTGTAGCTTGAATACCGTTTGAATCATTAGGAGCAGAAATCACCACAGACGGTGCTGCAGTATATGCTGAACCACCGCTGATTAAAGCAATTTGTCCAACACTGCCTACAAAGATGGTGTTGTTCCCATCCCATACATAGTATCCCTTATTAGGGTCTATGATGAGCATATCTTGGTTTTTCCACTGACTAATTGCAATCCCAGCATTAGAAAATTTACCTGCATTACCAATTGTGACTAATTGTTTACTTTGTAAATTAAATCCTTGAGCCGAACCATCATCTTTAAATGCAACAACGTAATCATTTAGACCAATATTAACGGATGATAAATAAGTGACGTTAGCAGAAAAGACGACTGCATTACTTGCATTATCTGTAACTGCCGAGCGTTGACCAGTAATTTTAAGATTGGAGTAACCAATAGGCATGGCATTTTCTAGCCATGAAAATTCTGTTTCTTGTATGGCTGTTCGGTTCGCTTTGGTATTAACAGTTGTAAACTGTTTAATGACCTGATACGATTTTTTTTGTTCAGGACTTTGTGCCATATTACAACACCGGCTGGTAAGGGTTTGGCATCCGTCTGGTAAATGTAGAGCTTAATGCAGCCTGTATTTGTTGGTTATATTGTTGTTTAAATATTTCCGACTCACCGTAACTTTGTTCTTTAAACTTTGCTTTATAACAAGCGTAATACGCAACCGGACTTGTATATGGGTCATTTAATTGATTGTCTACATCTGATAAATTAGTTAGTGCAGTAGGCAATATGACCGTATCCATTTCAAGTGTATAAATCTGGTCTGGAATAGGTGACAAATAAATCTGTTGTTGTCCATAAACGCTAAAGCATACAGGTTGACCAACATAGTTTTGCCAGTATCTTAACTCTGCATTAAATTGTGTCCAAGGTTTATACAATAAAGGATACCGTGTATTACCCCAATAAATATTGACGTTAACAATATCTAGCGTATTAATACCTTGCGGTAGTGAGGCATACGGGATGATTTCTACTGGACCAGCATATTGTAAAGTAACTGTACCGTTAGTAAATGGTGTAGATGGTGGATACGTATTTTGTGCATATCCTGTATTACCCGGATACGGTGGAGGAGTTGATGCAAACGTACCGCCAGTTACGACTGTGTACGTATAAATGTTATAAAACACTAAACTACCGGTTGTGGCTGTAGCACCACCTACCCATGCAATTGGTGCGTTAGCAGACGTTAACCCAGTAGGGTTAGATGGTGTTTGTGTAATCTGTAATGTTCGTGTACAACCCGTGTCTCTTGCAACCCGTTCTCTTGCAGAATTGATGTAATCCGTTAATTCTTGGACGCTATAAAATACAGCATTGGCATCATGCAAAAGCCTTTGACATTCTGTAACGTAACTCTGCAAAGTAGGTTGTGCCATATATTATCCATGTTAAGCAGGGCTAAGGATTTTTCCCCCCACCCTCTTGTTAGAAGGTAAGGGTACTCTTTCCACCACCGGGGGTATCGAATGGTTCTTTACTACTGGAGGAGTATTGCTAATCACAAACTTCTCCAATTTTTTTAATCCTTCCGGTATATCATTTAACGTCTTAGCCCAACCAAACCTTGCAAGGTATTGTGACTTGTCTGTTGCATGATAACCAAATACATGAACTACTATTTCTTCCGGCACCTCTAGGGTTTTACCCGGCTCAAACACAAACGGTTTACCGTCCCAACTATCTGTTAAAACGGTATCCGAATTATTTGTTACAAAGTATGTAGTCATTAGAAACTGACAACATCGCCATATACGGCAATCGTTACTGTGTTGTTGTTACCAGACGCAGTATTGACGTTGACATATAAAGCATTTGTATTAAATCCACTTACAACCGTATTGGCACTATAAGGTGATGCAATTGTTAAATCTTGATACAACCCGTTTGCAGTAATACTAACCGTTGTATTTGCTACAACCGCATTAGAAATATTACCGTCATTACTTGTTGTAATAGATACGTTTGCTGTCGACAAAGAGCCAGATGGATTATTGAGCGTAATTCTACGAACAATAACACTACCTGAACTATTTGCCGCTGCACCTTTAGTTAAACCACCACTTAACAACGGAATGGTAACTACTGCGTTACCAGCCGTGTTGAGCTGAGTAGCCTGAACAACACCAATACGACCATTCCCAAAACTATCTAGGTAAAACTGTGAGACTGAATCGTAACTAGCCATGTTCTACTCCTTATTGGTTGTAAGTGCCAGAAGCAGCTTGACCACCGTTAACAGTTAACAATGTGACGTTAGCAGCGGTAGAACTGTTGTTAAACCGAATGTTTACACCGTCAGAGAACAATGTACCACCTACGTTAGCAGCAATAAATGTAGTCCATGTAGAACCATTATCAGGTGTTGCTTGTACGTTGATATTTGTTGACGGAATTAAAACATACAATCCAGCAGGTACTAATGCTGTTGTTGTGCCACCAACCGCTACTGTTGTTGTTTGTAAATAAGCACCGGGGGTATTACTACCGGCACCAGCTAATATGATTTTCTGTAGACCTAAAGACATGGTTTATCTCCTTAAATGTTGAGTGAGTTATAGCCAGTCACCTTGGTCATAGACTTAGGTTTAGTGCTTACCAATTCGGCAATCATTAAAACCGCACCTACATAACCAATCTGCCAGTTAGGAAGAGTAGACTCAAATCCTGTGAACACAAAAGAACCTTGGTCATGGATATACAGACTGAGGTAGTTTGAATTCAAGAAGTACATTGTACCTTCTGGGCAATATGGGTCTGGATAAATTGGAACACCAGCAACCATTAACGCTCTGAAAGCAGCTTGAGGACCATTGGAGTCGCTATCAAATCCGTTACCCGGAGTAATAACATACTGTTCTTGACCTACGTAATCTTGTGCTAAGAGTGTCCATGTACCAAATCCGCATACACCAAATGTCGGTACTTCTGCACCGTTTTTGACTGTACCAGAAATATACTGGAGTACGTTTTGCCGTGTTGGGTTGACGTTACCAGCAGCGTATTGCTTAGACTTCCACCATGTATAGGTATTACGGTTGATGTTACCGTAAGTCGCTGTACCAGTTCCATCATCCACCGCAGCAGGTAAACCAATAAATTGTTGTGTATTGGTTGTGTTGTTGTACAAGGCAGTTGCCATTGCATCCATCATCACGTTAGTCGCATCATTCATACGAGCTTCAATGAGAGGGATAATTGCATGGTCTTGCTGTACAGCACCTTCCATACCGAGGAACGGTACAGGTGCAATCATTAATTTCAAATTAAATTCAGCATTGTAAGCACCTTGTTGTACTGACGGCTGGTTAAAAGAACCAGAATAGTCAGACCACTGTGCATTTACAAACTGTGAACCCTGAACGGGTACGGTTACTTGGGACACACCACCGGTGGCTTGTTGACTATTTGCAATCAAAGCTGCCATCAGGGGAGTGCTGTTATAAAGCTGGACAACCAATTTAGGAATAAAAGCACGTCTTGTAACGTAAGTTAATTCCGTATATTGCGAGGTACCAGCTGCAGGTAAAATACCGCCACCTATAGCCATAATGCTCTCCTATAAAAATTCAACAAAATGCCTTGATGTTATCGCAGCTACCACCCCCGTGTACTACATCAGAACCCAATCGGTTTATTTTTCCTGAGTTCTGCTAATGCTTCGTGTGCAACATCTCTTGCCGTACCAACTGGGTTTTTAGAAAAACGACTTAAATCCCACCCTTGGTTTTTAGCAACATTCGAATGAAACTGAGATGGAGTCGGTGCTGCTGCTTGTTGCATCCATGCCCAGTGACGTGCTGCTGCTTAGT
>Ga0214192_1000233_pt1 | contig 34869 bp, 35 predicted proteins | sample TroBogEpilimnion_44_FD_153030 | JGI IMG/M metagenome (GOLD analysis project Ga0214192, IMG submission 153030) | Freshwater microbial communities from Trout Bog Lake, WI - 29JUL2008 epilimnion | ecosystem: Environmental > Aquatic > Freshwater > Lake > Epilimnion/Euphotic zone | place: Trout Bog... | reverse complement strand
GCGCGTGAGATCGATGGTGTGGAGGCGGTGCAGTTCGAGCTTCGAGGTGATGGTGGCCGAGCCGCTGGCGAGGAAACTGGCGCGGACGCGGTAGGCTTCGGTGCCGAGGCGGAGGTCGATGGACGAGGGCTGAATCTGATCGGGCGCGAGCGGAGTGCGGGAGCGGATGTGGCCGTCGGCGAACATTCGTTCGAGCGCCTGAGAGGGCAGGACGCCTTTGGCGAGGGGGGATGAGGGCACGGAAGACATGGGCGAAGAATTTTCCATCATGTCATGGATGGGGCGGCCGGGTCAGGCGGCGGAGGTCGATGGCGCCGTCGAACGCCGGGCGGCTTTGGCGGCGGCGCGGCGGCGACTGGCGCGGGCATCGCGGCTGAGCACGCGGTTCCACCACATGATGAAGCCGGTGACGACCAGCAGCAGCGGCGAGAGGCCGAGGATCACCCAGAGCGTTTTCACCTTCCAGCCGGCGAAGTTGCCGAAGTGCAGATAGTAGAACCAGCGGAGCACGGTTTCGCCCGGGCTGAGGATGCGCTGCTGGCGCCGGCGGACGCGCGGCGGCCCGAAGGAATCGGGCGCGGCGAGGGTGCTTTGTTCGTCGCCCGCCTGCGGAGCGGCTTTCGCAGCCAGCTGCGGAGCGGCTTTCACAGCCAGCTGCGGAGCAGCATTCACAGCCAGCTGCGGAGCAGCTTTCACAGCCAGCTGAGGCGCTTTCGCCGGAACGGGCGCGGACACGCGAAGCAGTGCGGCGGATTGCTCCGTCGCGGGCGCGACCGATTGCGTCTGCTCGGGCGAAGGCGAAATCCGCTGGACGAAGTCGTTAAACGGAATGGGAATCGAAACGTAGACGCCGGTCACGCCCCAGATGAAGACAAAGCCGAACACCCAGAAGCCGACCGCGTTGTGGAGATCCCAGTTCAGGCGCTTCCAGTTGGCGCGCCAGTCGATCAGCAGGCTCCGCTTCCAGCGCGCAATGCCGGGCCACCAGACCACGAGGCCGGAGATGCAAAGCAGCGTGACTACGATCGAGATCAGGCCGTTGACAAAGCGGCCGGTGGGGCCGGTGAGAAGGTTGGCATGCAGTTCGTAAAACCAGGCGACGGCGGTGACCGGAAGCGGCTTCGACGGGCCCAGATCCTTGCCGCTGTAAGGATCGAACTGGCGCTGGCGGGTGCTGCTGCCGCGTTCAAGCCAGATCTCGACGGCATCTTCGGGATTCTTCGCCTTCCACAGAAAAGTCACGTGGTAGCCGGGCCAGGCGGCCACGGCGGCCTGTTTCAGCTGGTCGCGCGTGAGCCGCGTCCCGGCGATGGTGACGCGCGCCGGGCCGCGCGAAAAATTGGTGATGATCTCGTTGTGAAAAACAATGGCGCTGCCGCTGACGCTGATGGCGATGAGGTAGAGCCCCAGCGCGACGCCGGTCCAGAGGTGAATCTGGAAGCAGGCGCGGCGCAGCCAGGTGGTTTGGGGCCGGCGCCAGAAGCGCTGTCCGAAAGTGGTCGGTTTATCCATGGCGGCCGCGCGTTTCCGGCGAGTCATCATTTTAGCGGAGTTGGAGCGGGCGCGCGGAAGCGGGCGGCGCGCGGTGTAAAGTGAGGGATTCGTATGTCGCAGATCGATGCAGCCTCCACACCGTTGATGCGCCAGTATCACGCGATCAAACAGCAGGCGCCCGGCACCCTGCTGATGTTCCGGCTGGGCGATTTCTACGAGCTGTTTTTCGATGACGCGGTGACGGCGGCGCGCGAGCTGGAGATCACGCTGACCGCGCGCAACAAGGAAAAAGGTACGCCGGTGCCGATGTGCGGCGTCCCCTATCACGCGGCCGAAGGCTATGTGGCGCGGCTGATCGGCAAAGGCTACCGGGTGGCCATCTGCGATCAGGTGGAGGAGGCCGGCCAGGGCAAGAAGCTGGTGCGGCGCGAAGTGACGCGCATCGTGACGCCCGGGACCGCGACGGACGCGCATCTTCTGCGATCGCACGAGAACAACTATCTGGCGGCGGTGGCGCGCGCCGGCAACCGCACGGGCCTGGCCTACGTGGATGTTTCGACGGGCGAGTTTCGCGCCACCGAACTGGACGCCGCCGAAGCGTCCGGGATGCTGGAAAGCATCGGGGCGCGCGAGGTGCTGGTGGCCGCCGAAGCGCCGCTGATCCGGAAAGAGCAGCCGGAGCAGAGGCGGTGGATCTTCACCGAGCTTGACGAGTGGATCTTCACCACCGATTACGCCAACCGCATTTTGCTGGAGCATTTCAAGCTGCTGTCGCTCGATGGCTGCGGCCTTGCCGGACGCGGCGCGGCCGTGGCGGCGGCGGGCGCGGTCCTGCACTACCTGCGCGACACGCAGCGGGCCGCGCTGGATCATCTGGATCCGCCCCGGTACTTCGAGCGCGCCGAAAACATGGTGCTCGACGCGGTGACGGTGCGGAACCTCGAACTGGTGGAGCCGATCTTTTCCGATGGCGGCGCAACGCTGGCCGGCGTACTGGATCAGACCGCGACGGGCATGGGCGGGCGTCTGCTGCGGCAGCGTCTGCTGCGGCCGTCGCTCGAGCTCAGCGAGATTGAGGCGCGGCTCGATGCGGTGAGCGATCTGGTGCGCGAAACGATCCTTCGCGCGGAACTGCGCAAAGAGCTGGCGCCGGTGCTGGATATCGAACGGCTGCTGGCGAAGGTGACAATCGGCAGCGCGGGGCCGCGCGATCTGCTGGCGCTCGGCCGCTCGCTCGATCAGATGCCGAAACTGGCGGGCGCGGCTCGCCTCGCGGCTCGCGGGCTTTCCGCGCGGCTGGCGGCGACCTTCGCGGCGCTCGATCCGGTGGTGGAAGCGTCCGGCGCGATTCTGGCGGCGCTCGGCGACACGCCTCCGGTGGCGGTAGGCGACGGTCCGACCATTCGGGCCGGCTTCGATGCCGAGCTGGATGAACTGCGCGACCTGAGCCAGAACGGCAAGGCGTACATTGCGCAGATCGAAACGCGCGAGAAGCAGCGGACCGGCATTCAGTCGCTCAAGGTCCGCTACAACAACGTTTTCGGTTATTACATCGAAATATCGAAGGCCAACCTGCACAACGCGCCGGCCGACTACGAGCGCAAACAGACACTGGTGAATGCCGAGCGCTTCACAACGCCCGAACTCAAAGAGTACGAGCGCAAAGTGCTGGCCGCCGAAGAGAAGATTCTCGAAATCGAAAAACGCATTTTCGCCGAAGTGCGGCAGAAAACGGCGGCCGAGGGGCAGCGGATCCGCAGGACCGCAACCGCCGTGGCGGAACTGGATGTGGCGGCGGCGCTGGCGCAGGTGGCGGCGGAGAACCGCTACACCCGGCCGCGCTTTTCCGAAAGCGGCGAGATGCGGATTGCGGCGGGGCGGCATCCGGTAATCGAGCGCCTGCAGAACGAAGAGGCGGGGCGCTTCATCCCGAACGATCTTTATCTGAACGATGGCGGCGACCGCATTGCGATCATCACCGGCCCCAACATGGGCGGCAAGAGCACATATCTGCGGCAGGCCGCGCTGATCGCGATTCTGGCGCAGATGGGTTCGTGGGTGCCGGCCGACGAGGCGCTGCTGCCGGTGATCGACCGCATCTTCACACGCATCGGAGCGTCGGACAACCTCGCGCGCGGGCGTTCCACGTTCATGGTGGAGATGACGGAGACGGCGGTGATTCTGAATACGGCGACGCCGCGAAGCTTCGTCATCTTAGATGAGATCGGGCGCGGGACCGCCACGTATGACGGGCTTTCGCTGGCCTGGGCCGTGGTGGAACACATTGCGACCGCAGCGCGCGCGAAGACGCTTTTCGCGACCCATTATCACGAACTGACGGAACTGGCCGAGCAACTCGAGGGCGTGCGCAACCTGCAGGTGGCGGTGAAGGAAGCCGGCGACCGCATTATTTTCCTGCGCCGCGTGGAGCCCGGCAAGGCGAATCGCAGCTACGGCATCGAGGTGGCGCGCCTCGCGGGACTGCCGGCCGGCGTGGTGGAGCGGGCGCGCGAGGTGCTGCGGCTGCACGAAAAGACCGAGCATCGAGCGGTGGAGCAACTGGCTCCGCGCAGTGAGCCGGCGGCGCTGCAGATCCGGCTGTTCGAGCCGCAGACAGAGGAAATCAAACAGAAGATCCGCGCGCTGAAGATCGATGAGATGCGGCCGGTGGAGGCGCTGCGCTTCCTCGAAGATCTGCAGAAGGCGCTCGGGTAGATGCGCGTCGCGGGGATCATGAGCGGGACGTCGCTCGACGGCATCGACGTTGCCGTGATCGACATCGAACGCGCGCAGGTGCGGACCGTTGCCTGTGCCACCACCGCCTGGCCCGATGCCGTGCGGCGGCGCATCCTTGCGGTTTCGAATGCGGCGTGCGAAACGTCAGCGATTTCGCGGCTGAATTTCGAGCTGGGCGAGTTGTATGCGAAGGCCGTGCAGCGGACGTGCGCGCGGGCGAAGGTGGCGGTCGCTTCGATACAGCTGATCGGCTGCCACGGGCAGACCATTTATCACGAGAGCGGACGCAACACGCTGCAAATCGGCGAAGCGGCGGTGATCGCCGAGCGGCTGGGGATTCCGGTGGTGTCCGATTTCCGCACGCGCGATGTGGCGGCGGGCGGCCAGGGTGCGCCGCTGGTGCCGTTCGTCGACTGGCTGCTGTTGCGGAGCAGACGCCTGCACCGGGTAGCGCTGAATATCGGGGGGATCGCGAACATCACGTCGTTGCCCCGCGCAGCGCGACCGGAAGACGTGGTGGCCTTCGACACCGGGCCGGGCAACATGGTGATCGATCAGCTGGTGGCGCGGACCACGGCCGGCCGCGAGCGCTGCGACCGCGGCGGCAGGATGGCGGCGCGGGGGCACGTGGATCGCGCGCTGCTGGAAGTACTGCTGCGGGATGCCTACTTTCGGCGCAGGCCGCCGAAGTCTGCCGGGCGGGAGCAGTATGGCGCGGCATTCGTCGAGCGCCTGGTCGCAACGGGGCTCGCGCCGGATGATCTGATCGCCACCGCGACGGCGTTTACCGCAACCACCATCGCGCTGGGGATTCGGCGATTCGCGGCGGGCGCGCAGGAGCTGATTGCGTCGGGCGGCGGCGTACACAACCGTCAGCTGATGGCGCAGCTTGCGGCGCTGCTGCCGGACTGCCGCGTGACCACGTCGCAGGAGTTCGGCATCGACGTGGACGCGAAGGAGGCGATCGCATTCGCCGTGCTCGCGCATCGCACATGGCGGCGGCAAACGGGGAATCTGCCCTCGGCGACGGGCGCGCGGCGGGGCGTGGTGCTGGGAAAGATCACCGATTCCTGACCGCTTCAAGTAAAATGACGGTTTGACCCCTGAACTTGAAATACCCGAGGTGCGGCCGGTACGTGTGTCGGTCGTCATCGTTGCGCTGAACCGGATCGCTTCGGTGCGAAAGAGCCTCGCGGCGCTCGGCGAGGAGCATCAGGTTGCGCTGGTGGATAACGGCTCGACCGACGGCGGCGCGTCGCTCGGCGGCGAATTTCCCTCTCTGCGGTTCCACCGGCTTCCGCGCAATTTCGGCCTGACCAAGGCGCTGAACATCGGCATACGGGCCTGCGACGGCGAATTTATTCTGCTGCTGCACGACGATGTGCTGATCTCCGCCGCCGCCGTGACAAAGCTCGCCGATTATCTGGAAGCGCATCCCGACGTGGCCGCCGTCTGTCCCAGGCTGACCGATGCGGCGGGCAGCGCGGTGAAACAGGTGCGCGCGCTGCCAACGCCGGCGAATCCCGATCCGCCGTATTCGCCGGTCGCGGGCAGCGGCGAAACCGCCGTGGAATGCGTTTCCGGCGCGGCCATCATGATGCGCTCTTTCTTTCTGCGTTCGCTCGGATACATCGACGAACGCTATGGAACCTACGGCAGCGAGATCGAGCTTTGCGGCAAGGTGCGGAGTTCCGGCAAAAAGCTCGTCGTGCTCGGCGACGTGACAGCGGTGCACGAATGGGCCGGGTCTCCTGTGTCGAAATCGGCGCTCGAAGGCGACCGCACGCATGGCACGGCGTCGTATCTGGCCAAGCACCACGGGCTCATGACGGGCATGACGCAGCGGCTCAGCAGCGGCCTGAGCGCACTCGCGTCCATGAAACTGCGTAAATTCGGTGGCGCAATCGTTGGGCAAAAGATAGACGGGAGCAGCTAAAACCGGGCTAAAATCAGAGAAGACATGGACCCGCTTCTCTGGATCACCTGGTCGGGCATTTGCGCGGTAGGCACGGGCCTGCTGGTGTACTTCGTTATGCAGTCGCGCATGGAGGTTCTGCTCTCCAAGCAGCGCGAGGCGCTGGCATCGGCCAAGGCCACGCTGGCAGTGCATCAGGAGACGCTGCAGCAGTCACTGCAAAATTCCGAAGAGGCGGCGCGCCGCAAGGCGATGGATGAATTCCTTGCCGACATCCGCGTGGAAGAACGGCATTACACGCGCGAGCACAAAATGCTGTTCATCAAAAAGAAGTCGCTGGTCCGGCAGGAACGCATTTTCTTCCGCAACATTCCGCTCTCCAACTGGGTGGAGCAGGAAATGATGATCGAAGAAGGCGCCGACGTGGACAAACTGGCCCAGACGATGTCGATCTTTGCCGGGGAGCTGATGGCAGCCCAGGCGATCGAGCACGAACCGGCGCCACCCCGCAGGATGCTGGGCTTTGCCGGCCAGCGGACCATCACGAGTTCAGAAAATCACTAAGCGAAACTTAGTAGCGGGCGATGGCGGGATCCACGGCCTGGCTCCAGAGGTCGATGCCGCCGGCCATGCTCTGGCAGTTCTCCACCCCCTGGCGGCGCAGCCAGCTGACCACGTTGAGACTGCGGACACCGTGATGGCAGAAAACAACGAGCGTATGACTGTGGTCTTCGAGCGATTCCAGATGCTGCGCGATGACGCGCATCGGGATCAGCTCGGCCCCCTCGATGCGGCACACCTGATGCTCGCCGGGCTCCCGGACATCGATCAGGCGAAGCGGTTCGCCCCCGGCCAGCCTCGCCGCAACTTCGACGGGCGTAATTTCCATGGGGAGAGACGCAACAGTATTATTCACCTGATTGCGAGAATAGCAGGGTCCAGGGCGTGCGCGGGAAATCGATCGCCCGAGCAGCGAAACCAAAATGAATCGGCGGCGCGTCCAAGGCCCTTGTTATACTTCAAAGACAGATCGGCAGTAATCGATCACTTCTCGTTCAAGATGAAGCATTTCCGCCTCCCCATGATGGCCGCTTTGGCGGCAGTGTGCGCGTTCAGTCAAACGCAGGCTCCGGTATTTTCCACTGGCCAGGCGGCGCGGCTCGTGATCGGCCAATCCAACTTCACCATCTCCAATTTCGGCGCCAGCAACAGACTGATCGGCTCGCCAAGCGGACTCGCGCTCGCCAACGGAACCCTCTGGGTTGTGGACGCAAACCGTCTGGGCGCGACGCCGGACAATCACCGGGTACTGCGGTTTTCCGATCTCTCCACCTACCCCTCGCCCACTGCCCTGCCCGATATTCCAGGTAACCAGTGCGGCGTCTGCCGCGGCGTGGCGAGCCTCGTTCTCGGCCAGCCCGATTTTCTGTCCACCAATTATCAGCTCAGCCCCACAGGCCTGCGAAACCCGACCGGCGTGGCGACCGACGGCACCATCCTTGTGGTGGCCGATACCGATAACAACCGGGTGCTGATCTGGCATACTCTGCCAACTTTCAACGGACAGCCGCCCGACACCGTCATCGGACAGAAGGACCTGACCTCCGGCGGAACTTCGGTCCCGCCCACCGCCAGTTCGCTGCGCGGCCCGACGGGCGTGTGGCTCGCCGGCGGCAAACTTTACATTGCCGATACCCAGGACAACCGCATCCTCATTTACAACAAGGTGCCCGGCGTGGGAGTCAACAACGCTCCGGCCGACCTGGTGGAAGGCCAGCCCAGCCTCACCAGCTTCGTGCAGCCCGACCTGACGCAGGCGGTAAACGCCACCACCACAGCGGCAAACATGCAGGCGCCCGTCTCGGTCACCACCGACGGCAAGCGGATGTTCGTCACCGATCTCGGCCAGAGCCGGGTCCTGATTTACAACACCATTCCCACCACCAGCAGCGTGGCCGCGGACGTCGTGGTGGGCCAGCCCAACATGACCTCGGCCGTCGACAACAACTCTTACACCACGGCCAACAGCAACGTGGATGCCAACAATAATCCGACCAGCGCCACGGCGGTGCTCTGCCAGAGCAACGCGACCGATGCCGCCGGTACCGCCACCTTCCCGGCGCGCTGCGCGGCAACCCTCTCGTTCCCGCGTTACGCACTCTCCGACGGAACGCGACTTTTTATCGCCGATGGCGGCAACGACCGCATTCTGATTTACAACACGATTCCGACCACCAACGGCGCGCGCGCCGACATCATTCTGGGACAGCCCGATGAGTTCAGCGACAACACCGGCCAGAATCCGGATGGCACCGATGCCTTCCAGACGCCGGTCAGCCTCGCCTGGGATGCCGCGAACCAGAACCTCTACGTCAGCGACACCTACAACCGCCGCATCCTGGTCTATTCGCCGGGCATTCCGAATATTCCGCTGGCGGCAGTCCGGAACGCGGCGAGCCTTGAAATTTACGCCATCGGCACAGTGACGATCGGCGGACTGATCACCGCCAAGGACACGGTCACCATCGCGGTCAACGGGCGCAGCTATACGTATACCGTCGTCGCCGCGGACACGCTCGAAACCATCACCGACAATCTGGCCAAAATCATTAACGCGGCTCCGGACCCCGACGTGGTGGCGTCGAAGGACGATACGACCGACCAGGTCATTCTTACCGCCCGCGTCGCCGGACCGAACGGCGCCAACGTCGCCTATTCAGTCACCACCTCGTCCGCCGCCACCGAAACGCTCACGCCGAACGGCGCCAATCTGAACATTTATCTGCAGAACCCGACTTCGATCGCGCCGGGAACGCTCATCCAGGTCTCCGGACAAAATCTCTGCGACAACACGGCGAGCGCCAACCTCTCGCTGCTGTCCGCTCCGACCACGCTTGGCAACTGCCAGCTCTATGTCGACGGCGTGCGCGTGCCGCTGCTCTACGTCTCGCCAACGCAGTTCAACGCCCAGATGCCGGTGGAATTCACCGACCGCACGAGCGTGAGTCTGTATGCGCGGGCCACCCATCCGGACGGCTCGGTAACGGTCACCTCGCCGATTGCCGCCACCATCGTGCCGGAAAATCCGGGTATCTTCGCGCTGCCGGGCACGGACCCGCGCCCCGGGCTCGTCTACCACGCCTCAAGCTTCGCGGTGAATGAAATCGACATCTCGGGAACAGTGAATGCCGGCGACGTCGTCAACATCACCATCGGCGCCAATACTTATACGTACAAGGTGCAGTCGAGCGATTCGGTCAACAGCATCCAGAGCAGCCTGATCGGCCTGATCAATGCTTCCGACCCGTACGTCTACGCCTCGTCGTCCAACGAATTCAACCGCATCATCCTGACCGCCCTGACGCCGGGTCCGGCGGGCGAAGGCACCGCGGTTTCCGCTTCGGTGACCAGTTCGACCTCTGCCATCACGCTGACCGTGCTGGGTCCGGCCACCATGTGCTGCGATAACGTGCAGGGCGCGCCGGTGACGGATGCCAATCCGGCAATTCCGGGCGAATTCCTGTACGTGTTCGCCACCGGACTCGGACCGACCGCGCCGTCCGACGTGCCGACCGGTCAGATCTACCAGGGCGGCGAACTGAATCCGCCGGCCACACCCGTCGATTCCATTCTGACGGGCGGACAAACCGCGAATGCCGTGAACGTTTCGCTCGCTCCCGGACTGGTTGGCGTTTACTTCGTCGAATTCCAGCTGAGCACCGGCGCCACCGCAAATTCCAATACGCAGTTGACCATCGCCCAGTTGGCCAACGTCAGCAACGTCGTGACATTCCCGATTGCGGCGAAGGCCACGATTTCCGGCGACGCCGCCCGTACGCCGGCCACTCCGGATGTGCAACGCAAGCCAGCGAACGCTCCGGCCCCGGCCGCGACCAGCTCCATCCCTGCGAAGAGCGGGCCGCGCCGCAGCCTGTCCATGCTGCAATAGACGCGCCTCGCGCGGGCGGATTGTATCGGCACCAAACGCCGTTTCGTGCGAAGCTGATTTTTTGCGCAACTACCGGAATCTGCCTCCCCTTCTGGCGTTGGTCTTTTTCGCCAACGCGCTGCGCGGCACTTTTCACTTCGACGACGACTCGCTGTTTCAGGATCCGGCGATTCTTTCCGCCTCACCACCACAGGCCCGCTCACGTGCCTGAGTTTCTGGCTGGGCTTTTTGGTGAACTTCTGGGTGAGCTTCTGGCTGAACCACCGCCTCGCGGGCGCCGAACCCCTCGCCTGGCATCTCCCCGATGTCGCCATCCACGCCGGCTGCCCGGCACTGCTGTTTCTGTGCCTCGCGCGAATCGCCCCGCGGCGGCCGACTTTCCGCGCCCGGACGCGAACCAACACCAGGCTCCGCGATCGGGTGGCTCGCCCGCTGCCGCCCGGGCTGCCGGCCGCACCAGACGTTCGCCAATACGAACGGCAGCGCGTCGCAATTCACCGCGCGCTTCCCGATTCCGGCCGCTGACGCGAGTGCTATCATGACCGCGATGCCGAAATCGGGCGGCCGCTTTCAGGCGGTTTTGGGCACTGGATGGTTGCTGCTCGGTCTGGCGGCGTGGCTGTACGCGCGCGCCAAAAACCTGGCAGGCCCGGCCGCGTTTGCGGTTGGCGCCGCATTTCTCGCCGAATTTCCCTGCTACATTTCGGCCGGTTTCGACGCGGTGCGCCACCGGCTCGCGTCCCTCGGCAAAATTCGTCTCGCCGCTCTGATGCTGGCGTCGGCCCTTGCGCCGTATCTCATCTCCAGCGAGGCGGCGGGTTCCTTCGATGTGCGCGCGCTCCTGCTGCTGGCAGCCATCGCCGGTGTGGCGGCCTTCTGGTACGTGCTGCTGCCGGTCTGCGCGTGGACGGACGCGGCGCTGCTCATCCTGCTCGCCGCCACACTGCTCTCAGGCGTTTTCGACCGCATCTACATCTCGCCGCTGCCGAAGCTGTCCATCTCAATCCTCGGCCATCTGATGCTGATTCGCACGGCCGCGTGGGCCGTCCTCGGCATTCGCGGCGCTGGCCCAAACGGCGGCGGAATCGCAGCAGTCGAGGCGCGCTTCAATTTCTGGCCGGATGCGCAGCAATGGCTGACGGGCCTGCGATACTTCGCCGCGCTGCTGCCGGCGGCCGGCGTTGCGCTGTGGAGCCTCGGTCTGGCCCGGCTGCGGCCTCATCCGCTGAACGCCGGCCTCGCGCTCGCCACGTTTTTCGGCATCCTTTGGGTGGTGGCGCTTTCGGAGGAATTCTTTTTCCGCGGCCTGCTGCAGCCGTGGATCGCCGCCTGGACCGGCAGTTCGCGCGCAGGGCTGCTGGCGACTTCGTTGCTGTTCGGCAGCGCCCACCTCGCGTTTCAGCACCGCTTCCCCAACTGGCGATTCGCCATCGTGGCCGCCATTGCGGGTTACTTTTACGGCCTGGCCTCGCAGCGCGGCCGCGGCGTGCAGGCCTCCATGGTGACGCACGCTCTGACGGTAACCTTGTGGAGAGTCTTTTTCCAGTAGCGCGGCGCGAACAAGCCGGAGAAACCGGCGCGCCCGGAGCCGAATCGAATCAACATGCGTTTCTTTGTCACGCTCTTTCTGTTCCTGTATCTGGCGGCGCCAGGCTGGTCGCGCGATCTGCGGCGCTATGCGGTCGTCCTCACCGATGAAGCACCGGTGCGCACCGCGGGCGGCAATCGCGTGGCGCTCGAATCGGCGCGCACGAAAGTCGCGGCTGCGCAGGAGCAGCTTCGGCAGACGCTCGGCAACCGCGGCATCCGCGTCACCGGCGAGGCGCGCACCTTGCTCAACGCCGTCTTCATCGAAGCCGCTCCGGAAGACCTGCCGGCCGTGCGTGCGCTGGCGGGCGTGAGCGGCGTGCTGCCGCTGCAGCGCGTGCAGCTCATGCTGGATCGCGCCGTGCAGCTGATCAACGTGCCCGCCGCCTGGACGGCGCTGGGCGGCACAAGCAACGCCGGAGCCGGCGCGAAGATCGCAATCATCGATACCGGAATACAGTCCACCCATCCGGCTTTTCAGGACCCCTCGCTCACGCCGCCCCCGGGCTTTCCCCTTTGCGGCGTGCCCTCCGATTGCGCTTACACCAATAACAAGATCATCGTGGCGCGCAGCTACGTTCAGCTGGTGGCCGGCGGAGCGCCGTCGCAGGATCGGCCCGACGACGTTTCCGCGCGCGACCGCGTGGGCCACGGCACCGCCGTTGCCATGGCCGCCGCGGGCGTCACCAATACCTCCGGACCCGAAACCATCACGGGCGTCGCGCCAAAAGCCTTTCTCGGCAGCTACAAGGTCTTCGGCTCGCCCGGCGTGAACGATTACACCAGCCAGCAGGCCATCATTCAGGCGCTCGAAGACGCGTTCACCGACGGCATGGATGTCGCCGTCCTCTCGCTCGGCTCGCCCGCCCTGGTCGCGCCCCTCGATACCGGCGCGGCCTGCGGCCTCGTCACCGGTTCGCCCTGCGACCTGCAGGCAGCAGCGGTCCAGAACGCCATCGCCGGCGGCATGACGGTGGTGGCCGCGGCGGGAAACAGCGGCCAGACCGGCAACCTGAACCCCACGCTCAATTCGATCACCAGCCCCGGCAACGCGCCCAACGCAATTACCGTCGCCGCCACCACCAACGCGCACAGCTTCGCCAATTCGCTCACGGTCCCCGGCCTCGGCAGCTTTCATGCGCGCTACGGCAACGGACCGGTTCCTTCCGCCGCCTTCTCCGGTCCGCTTGGCGATGTGGCCAACGTGGGCGATCCGCTCGCGTGCGCGGCCGTGCCCGCGGCTTCGCTCACCGGACTGTTCGCCATCGTGCAGCGCGGCACGTGCGACTTTTCCGTTAAAGTGCAGAACCTCCAGTCGGCCGGCGCCATCGGTGCGCTGATCGTGAACAACCCCGGCGACGATACGCTCATCACGCCGGGCGGGCTCGGCAGCACCGCAATTCCCGCCGTCTTTGTCGGCTACAGCGACGGCCAGTCGATCCGCGGATATCTCGCCACCGGCGCGCAGCCACAGGCAACCGTCAGCCCCGCGCAGCTTCCGTTCGACACGCTGGCCACGCAAAACCGCGTCGCCGCGTTCAGTTCGCGCGGGCCCGTGCTGGGCTCCAACGCGCTCAAGCCCGATGTGGCGGCGGTCGGCACGGACATTTTTCTGGCGGCGCAGAACTACGATCCCAACGGCGCCTTGTATTCGCCGAACGGCTACCTGGTCGCCAGCGGCACCAGCTTTTCGGCGCCGCAGATTGGCGGCGTGGCGGCGCTGGTGAAGCAGAGTCTGCGGCAGCGCTTCCCTGCCCTCACCGCGCTGCAGCTGAAATCGGCCATCGTGAACACCGCCACGCAGGATGTGACCGACGCCGGCGCCGCGGCCTCGGTGCTGGCGGTCGGCGCGGGCAAGGCCAATGCCGGCGCGGCGGTTGCCGTCAATCTGCTGGCCTCGCCTTCCACCATTTCGTTTGGCGCGCCTGCCGCCGCGGCCCTGCCTCTCACGCAGAAGATTCAGCTCACCAACATCGGCGCCACGGCTCAGACGCTCGCCGTCGCCATCGTGCGCACCACCGCCGAGACCGGCGCGCACCTGAGCATCGACACCCCGAATCTCTCCGTCGCCCCCGGCCAGACCGTCAGCTTCAACGTGCTTCTCTCCGGCACCGCGCCCGCGCCGGGAATCTACGAAGGCTTCGTTACCGTCACCAGCGGCGCAACCCTCCTCCACATCCCGTTTCTCTATGTAACAGGTGACGGCATTCCCTACAACATCGTTCCGCTCGCCGGAGACGGCGACAACGGCATCGCCGGTGAGCAGCCGGCATTCGGTTTCGTGGTAGCCCAACTGGTGGATCGCTACGGCGTTCCGGTCCCCAACTATCCCGTCTCGTACAGCGTTCTGCAGGGCGGCGGCAAGCTGGCAGGCGCGCGCTCCTCCACTGACAACTACGGGCTCTGCGACGCGCAAACCATTCTGGGGCCAACGCCCGGCGCCAACGTTTACTCCATCGGCGCCGGCAGCCTCGCCGCCACCTTCACGGCAACGGGCCGGCTGCAGCCCACCATCCTCGGCAACGGCGTGGTGAATGCGGCGAATTATTCCTCGGCGCCGCCCGCGCCGGGCTCCTACGTTTCGATCTTCGGCGCAGCTCTGGCGGAGGTCACGCAGAGCTACTCAACGCCCTATCTGCCGGTGGCCATCAACAAAGTCAGCGTGAGCTTCGACGCCGCCACGGTCAGCGTGCCCGGCCACATCGCATTCGTCAGCCCCGGCCAGATCAACGTGCAGATTCCGTGGGAGCTGCAGGGCCGCTCGTCGGTGCAGATGAAGGTGAGCATTCAGGATGCCTCGGGCGCGGTCTACACGATGCCGCTCGCCGCCTACTCGCCGGCGCTGTTCCAGTACGCCTCGGGCAGCGACACGTTCGCCGCCGCGCTGGATGAAAACAACGCGCTGGTGTCATCAACGAATCCGGTCTTGCAGGGGCACGTGGTGCAGCTCTTCCTCAACGGACTCGGCCCCGTTAGCAACCAGCCCGCAAGCGGCGATCCGGCGCCCTCCGCCACGCTGGCCAAAACGCTCGCCACCCCGACCGTGACGATCGGCGGCCAATCCGCGCCGGTGCAGTTCAGCGGACTCACGCCGGGCAACGCGGGCCTGTATCAGATCAACGCAGTGGTGCCGGCCACGGGCAGCGGCGTGCAGAACATCGCGGTCTCCATCGGCGGCGTCAGCAGCACCACGATTCACATTCCCGTGAAGTAATTCAGCGGTGACGTAATTAACTCAGATTCCAGCGCGTCATCACGCGTTCGCTGTGTTCGTAGCCCAGCGTCGAAACCGCCGCCGGCGCCAGCGCGAAGCAGCGCCCATCCCGCGCCGGCAGCCCCAGCCAGCAGGCCGCGAGAACCCGCAGGATGTGGCCGTGGCCGAACAGCGCCACATCGCCTCCCGCACTCGCCTCAACCGCGCGCGCAATCACCGCTTCCGCGCGCCCCGCCACCTGCGCAAGGGATTCGCCGCCCGGCACGCCATCGGCAAAGATCGTCCAGCCCGGCCGATCCTGCTGAATTTCAGCGGACGTGCGGCCTTCATAGTCGCCGTAGTCCCACTCAGCGAGGTTCGGCTCAATCTGCATCGCCCCGCCCAGGCCCGCCAGCTCGCAGGTGCGCCGCGCGCGCCTCAGCGGGCTGCTCAGCACCAGCGCGAATTTGCCCGCGGCCAGCCGCTGCCCCAGCGCCGCGGCCTGCTGCTCACCCGCGGCAGTCAGCGCAATGTCGGTGCGGCCGGTGTGCTGCCCGGAAAGGCTCCACGCCGTCTCGCCATGCCGGATGAGCCACAGTTCGCCTGCCATCTTTATCGCCTGCCATGCTTGCATCATCCCCCACCCCTACCCGCGACTGATGAACTTGCTGCCCCGAATCGTAAAGCGCAGCGGCAGTTCGGCTGCCTTGCTGATGCCGATCCGCCGCGAGACGTCGATCGCAAACGCGTCCGGCCGCGGCGGCTCTCGTACCGTCAGCACTCCCTGCGTCAGATCCGCGCCGTAATGAGCCCGCGTGATGCCGAGCGCGCGCGTGAGCCTGCCCGGGCCGCTGGCCAGTTCGCGGTCCGACTTCGCAGCCGCTCGCCGCTCGCGCATCTCCGCCACTCCCGCAACCGGCTCCAGCGCGCGTATCAGCACACAGCCCGCCACGCCCTCCGCTTCCGCCACAATGTTCAGGCATTCATGCATCCCGTAGGAAAGGTACACGTAAGCATGGCCCGGCGGACCGAAGATCACGCGCGTTCGCGCCGTCATCCCCGCCGCCGAATGCGCCGCTGCATCGTCCTGCCCGAGGTACGCCTCCACTTCCACAATCCGCCCCGCCGTCTCGCCGTGAACAATCCACTTGCCGAGCAGCCCGCGCGCCACCTCAACCGTCGGCCGGGCATAGAACGCGCGCGGCAGAATCACTTCGCCGCTCTTCCCGAAGCCGCCGCTTTTCGCAGCGCAAACACCATCCCGCTCCAGCGTTCCCCAACGGCGCAGATCTTGTAATCCACCAGACCCACCTCGTTCGCCAGTTCCCGCACCACGTTCTGCGTCAGGCCGCCCGCGCCGCCCTTCGGCCACACGATCCACAGCTTTGTCGCCGCCGCCAGACGCCGCATGCGCCGCAGCGCCTGCCGGTACGCTTCCGGATCGCGCACGAACCACAGCGTTACCGGATGCGTCTCCTCCGGATTCTCCACCAGTTCCACGCCGTCCGGCATCTCGCCCAGCACGGCCGCATAGTCTCGCGGCGCGTCGAACACCGCCACCGAACTGCCTTCGCGAATCCCCAGCTTCTGTGCTTTGGTGCGCTGCCCGTAGCGCTCGGCCACCGTTGGCGGAGCCACCGCGTTCCGCACCGGCCGCCCGCACACCAACTTCAGTTTTGCCGCCAGCCGTCCCCTTGTCGTGTACGCCGCATCCGGCAGCAGCGCGCGCACGCCCGCGACCTTGTCCGCTTCGCCGCCCACGAACACAATCGGAATGTGCCGCGAATACTTCGTGCGACGCAGAGCGAGCGCAGCCTCGCGGCCATGGCTGGGCGCGCGCGTCAGATCGATCACCACCGCATCGGGCTGATTCTTCCGAATCCCGCGGATCAGCTCGGGCGACGGCACTTCGCTGTCGAACTCCACCTCGTGGCCCGCCCCCCGGCACACCTCCAGCAGCGGCCCCGCCTCGGCGGCCTTCCAGTGAATCACGCGCACGCGAGCCATTACATGAAAGAATAATCTGAAGCGATGCGTTTATTCACGGGGCTCGCCGTTCCCCCGCCCGTCCTCAAAAATCTGGAAGCAGTGCTGGCCGACATCCAAACCGAACTCCAGCCCCTTGCGCGCCTCAAATGGTCGCCGCCGCAGAACCTCCACATCACTACCAAATTCATCGGCGAGTGGCCCGAAAGCCGCCTCAACGAACTCACCGGCGCGCTCGCGCGAATCCCCCGCTCCGGCGCGTTTCCCCTCGAACTCCGCGGCTTCGGCCTCCTGCCCGATCCGCGGCGGCCGCGCATTTTCCATGCCGCCGTTCACGCCGGGCCCGCCCTGCACGCGCTCGCCGCCGCCACCGACCGCGCCCTGTCCGCGCTCGGCTGCGCCCGCGAGCCACGCGCCTACCAGCCGCATTTGACGCTCGCACGCATCCCGGACGACAATACCACCCAGCTACGTGACAAAATCGCAACCATGACGAATTCCGATTTCGGCCATTTCCTCGCCACCGAATTTCATCTCTACCGAAGCCAGCCCGGCACGCGGAATTCCGTTTACACGAAGCTGGCGACCTTTCCGCTTTCGCCCCCCGCCACCGAGCCAAACGCCACCAAGCTAAGCACCACCAAGCTAAGCACCACCAAGCTAAGCGCCCCGGAGCCAGGCGCACCGGAGCCAACGGCCGCGGAGCCAAACGCATGAACGGCGCCCTCGCCGCCCTGCTCGCCTATTTCCTCGGCAGCATCCCGTTCGGCCTGTTGGTCGCCAAGGCCATGGTCGGGTCGGACGTCCGCAAGGAAGGCTCGGGCAACATCGGCGCCACCAACGTGCTGCGCAGCGCCGGCCCGGTCGCCGGTGTCCTCACCCTTCTGCTCGACGCACTGAAGGGCGTCGCCGCCGTCTGGCTGGCCGACCGCCTCACCGGCGGCAGCATCGCATGGATGAGCGCCGCCGCCCTCATCGTCCTGCTCGGCCACGCCTTCCCCTTCTGGCTCGGCTTCAAGGGCGGCAAGGCCGTGGCCACCTGCCTCGGGGCGTTCGCTTATCTCGCTCCCCTGCCGCTGCTGGCCGTGGTGCTGATTTTCATCGTAGTGGTGGCGAAGACGCGTTACCTTTCGCTCGGCTCCATCCTCGCCGCCGGCCTGTTTCCGCTGGCCTGCTGGATGATCCTGCACCCCGAATGGCCGGTGCTGGCGGCCGCGCTCGGGGCCGCCGTGCTCATCGTGGAACGCCATCGCGGCAACATCGCCCGCATCCGCGCGGGTGAAGAACGAATCTTCCGATTCCGGAGGGAGAAGTCCTGACCAACCTTTCCATCATCGGCGCCGGCAGCTGGGGCACGGCCCTCGCCTGCGTCCTCGCGCCGCGCTTTGAAACCGTGCGCCTCTGGGTCTACGAAGCCGACCTCGCGGCCCGCATCGCCACCACGCGCGTCAATGACGTGTTTCTGCCGGCGGCCGTGCTGCCGCCCAACGTCCGCATCGAAACCTCCCTCGGCGCCGCCCTCGAATCCGCCGACGTTGTCCTCACCGCCGTGCCTTCCCACATCCTGCGCCACGTGGCCTCGCAGATGGCCCCGCTCCTGACGCCCGCAACACCCGTCGTCAGCGCCACCAAGGGCCTCGAACGCGCCACCCTGCTCCGCATGTCGGAGGTGCTGGCCGCCGTCCTCGGCGACGCCCGCCCCATCCTGGCGCTTTCCGGACCCACCTTCGCCAAAGAGGTCGCGGCCGGCAAGCCCACGGCCGTCGTCCTCGCTTCCGCTTCTTCTCCGGCGGCGCTCGCCATCCAGACGCTCTTCTCCGGCCCCACCTTTCGCGTCTACACCAGCTCGGACGTGGCCGGCGTCGAAATCGGCGGAGCCCTCAAAAACGTGATGGCCATCGGTGCCGGCATCAGCGACGGCCTCGCCCTCGGCCACAACGCCCTCGCCGCCCTGATCACCCGCGGCCTCGCCGAACTCACGCGCCTTGCCGTCGCCCTCGGCGGCCGTCCGGAAACCATGGCCGGGCTCGCCGGCATGGGCGACCTCGTCCTCACCTGCACCGGCGAACTCAGCCGCAACCGCCAGGTCGGCCTTAAACTGGCCGCCGGACTCGGCCTCAGCGAAATCACCGGCTCCACTCCCATGGTCGCCGAAGGCGTCGGCACCACCTCCGTCGCCCTGGAACTCGCCGCAAAGCACGGCGTCGACCTGCCAATATGTACTGAAATGCACAATGTTCTGGCCAAAGGCACGCCCCCCGCTGAGGCAATCCGCCGACTTATGTCACGATCTCTACGGAACGAGGCGGAACGAACGTAAACGGCAAATTACAATTTGCCCGCGCGCGCCCCGGAACTTCTCATGCGGCAAAGGGTTAACACGATTGTGAGCGCCGGATGCGGGGCTACCGGATGCGAGGCGACCGGATGCGGGACGATTGGCATGACCCCCGGAACGCTGGCGGACCGGCTGCAACCAGCCGATCCGGACGCCGAACTCATGCTCCAGGTGAGGGATGGCGATGAGGACAGCTTCCGCGCCCTGCTGGAGAAGCATCGGAACCCGGTGGTTCACTTTGTGGATCGTATGACGCAGAACCCGGCCATTTCCGAAGAACTCGCCCAGGAAGTCTTCCTGCGGGTTTACCGTTCGCGCGGCACCTACGAGCCCACCGCGCGCTTCACCACGTGGCTGTTCCGCATCGCCACCCACGTGACGCTCAACTGGCTGCGCGACCGGAAGAAGGAACGCGGGCACGTCCGCCTGGACGATGACGGTGACGGCGAAAACCGCCCCCGCGAAGTCGCCGACCGGACCATGTCGACCGAACAGCAGATGCTTCGGGAAGTCCGCATGCAGGAAATCCGGGCCGCCATCGCGCTGTTGCCCGATAAACAGCGGGCCGCCGTCCTGATGCACAAGTACGAGGAGATGGAGTACTCGCAGATCGCGCTCACGCTGGGCTGTTCGGAATCGGCCGTAAAAAGCCTGTTATTCCGCGCCTACGAGACGCTGCGGGCGCGGCTCGCCCACATGGAATCGGGCCACGCGGGACGGGATCACGCGGCGAGGGAGCAGATGGCGAGGGAGAAGATAATGAAAGGAGCCACGTTATGAATTGTCCGTTACAGTCGGAAGAGACGCGCGATCTCCTGCTGGACTACACCGCCAATCGCCTCCATGAGGCGTCGGTGAAACAGCTGGAGCTTCACATGGCTTCCTGCGCCGCCTGCGCGGCATTTCGCAACGATCAGGCCGCCGTCTGGAGCGCGCTCGACGCCTGGGAACCGGCGCCGGTCAGCAGCCATTTCAACCGCAATCTGTGGGCGAAGATCGATGCCGCCGCCTCCGCGCCGTGGCACGAAAAAGTACTGCAGGCGCTGCGGCTCGGCAGCTGGAAGCCGGCCGCTCCGCTGGCCCTCGCTGCCCTGGCCATCGCCGCCGGCTTCCTGCTCGATCACCCGGCCCGGCAGACGGTGGCGGCCAATATCAGCGTCGAAAGCCCGAATGCCGTGGTGGCCGTTTCCGCCTCCGAAGCCGATCAGGTGGAAGAAACGCTCGACGATATTCAGTTGCTCTACCAGTTCGAATCGCCCGGCGCTGCCGCCGGCGCCAGGGGGCAGATGTAATTCCGGCATGAAGACGCCTGCTCCGGTTTCGGCTCATTTCGCCCTCGCGATGCTCGCCACCCTTGCCGCCGTGCGCCCCGCCGCGGCCGCCGGCCCGCTCGTGGCTCGGCCCCTGGCGGTTCCCGTGAGCGCGGCCACCGCGAAGGTGCAGCAGCCGGTGGCCCCGCAGACGCTGCAACGGCTCGCCGCCATGACGCCCGAGCAGCGCGACCAGTATCTGGCCAATCTCACTCCGCAGCGCCGCCAGTTGCTGCAGCGCAAACTCGATGAATTCCAGAAGATGCCGCCCGAATCGGCGGCGAAGGTAGCGCCGTGGCTGCAGCGCCTGCGCTCGCTGCCACCCGAGCGCCAAAAGGAAGTCCGCCAATCCCTGCAGCAACTGAACTCCCTGCCCATGGAGCGCCGAATTCAGGTGCGCCGCGAAATCGCCGCGCTGTCTTTGTATCCGCCCGAAGCCCGCCAGGCGCGACTCAACGGCAGCAGCATCCGCTCGCGCTATTCGCCGGAAGAGCAGCAGATTATGGGCAATCTCACTGCCCTTCTCCCCCCGGCTCAGTAAGCCCCGCTCAGTAAGCCCGGCTCAGTAAGCCCGGCGCAGTAACCCCGCGAGCCGCCCGCGCCACACCGCGCACAGAGGTTTTGCGTCTAACGATCTGATTTTGCTACTATAGATAGTTGCGGCACGGTGCTCGCACCGGTTCGCTCAGGAATATCTCAGGAGTCTCCCGACAATGGCAAGAGTTTGTGAAGTTTGCGGCAAAGGTCCGCAGTTTGGACATAAGGTCAGCCACGCGCATAACGTGACCAACCGCCGCTGGAACGTGAATCTGCAGACGGTCCGCGCCCTGCTCAACGGCGTTGGCAAGCGGGTTCGCGTCTGCACGTCCTGCATCCGCAACGGCAAAATCCAGAAAGCAGCGTAAGTCCCTCCGGTTTGGCGACCGGTGGCCCTGGCGACCGATTCTTGGGACAAGTGGCCGCACGCCGGCCACCGGTTTTTGGGACATGTGGCCGCATGCCGGCCACCGGTTTTTGGGACATGTGGCCGCAGGTCGGCCACCGGGCCCGCCCCCTACCAGAACTTATACCAGGCCTTCTTCGCCCTGGCGTCTTCCGGATCCTCGCACTCCAGATACTCACCCGTGAGTGTCATGCGCGGATTGGTCACAAACAGACGCTCGGCCATCTCCTCGCCGTATTCCGCGGCCACGTGTTTGCGAGGCTCACGCAGATCCGGCGGGCGCCACTCGGTGTCGTGAGCGTCGCTCGCCACAAAATGCACCAGCCGGTGCTTCATCAGCTCCCGGCAGTTGGCCTCCGCGCTCTTGCCGAAGCGGCCGGTAAACGACTGTCCCGTCACCTGCATCAGGCATCCCATCCGCACCCATTCCACCAGCCGCCCCGGATCCCCCATCAGCAGTCCGTTGCGCTCCGGATGCGTCACCACCGGCGTGATCTCCTGCTGCAACATGTCCTGAAACACGTCGCCAATATTGCCCGGAATCGACCGTTCGGAAAACTCCACCATCAGGTACCGATGCCCGTTGATCGTATACGGCGCCCGGTCCACAAGGCACGAGCGAATGTTGTCGAAGTGAAGGTGAAAGTCGCAGCCCTGGTGGATGCGGATCCGGTCGCCCACGCGCTCCTGCATTTCGGCAATACGCTGGCGGATCAGAGGAAGATCGAAGCGGAATCGCAGGTCCGAATGCGGCGTGGCCACAATATCCGTGGTGCCGCTCTCGGCCGCCAGTTCCAGCATCGCCACCGAGTCTTCGAGCGTCTTGGCGCCGTCATCGACGCCAAAAACAATGTGGCTGTGAATATCGACCATTACAGCTCGAGCCGCAACCGAACCGGTGTCAGATAAACATCTCTTCGTCCTGCGTCACGTGCTCGATGTTGATTCGCCGCCCGTTTGCATACGAAGAGACCGCCGCCTTCACGCCCGCCAGAATCGCGCTGGCCTCGCGCACGGGCCGCGCCACCGCGGTGCGCACGTTTTCCCCGGCAACCTGTACCTGATCGATCGTGTGGTCCACAACGTTTTCCACCCGCGCCGCCTGGGAAACGGCGCGATCGGCAATCTCGCGGCCCACCACGCCGAAGCGCTGCACCTGATCCTTCGCCACGTCCGATATCTCTTTGGCGTTGGCGGAAATCTCCACCGCCCGATCCGCAATGGCGGCAATCTTCGGCGCATTTTCCTCGGCCATCGTGCGCACCGACTGCACCACCGGCAGCGCATTCTGCAGCACCGGCACCGCGTTCTGCAGCACCGGCACCACGTTCGACGATACTTCGGCCACACGCTGCTGCAGGCGCGACACCACACGAGTCAGCAGCACCACGGCGATGGCGAACACCAGAACGCACAGCGCCTGGATGGCCACCCCACCCGTCACAATCCAGCGAAAAGTCTCTTCCGACATCGCAGTGCTTTCCTCGCGTTCCGTTTCCCGGCCTGCTGCCCGTCCCTGCCCCTGTACTCCCGCCCGCACCCTCCGCGACGCACCCGGCGCCCGCGGCGGCCCTGCCACTAAATGATCGACTGACCGTTGGCGTGGTGGCTGTGCGGCTCCACCTTATCGCGATACGCCTGCTTGCCGGCTTCGAGCGCATCGGCGAGCGTGTCCCGCTGACGGTTGAGCACTTCGCGGCCCTTATCGGCAATGCCCGCGGCCTGTTCGCTCAGTTCCGTCGCGCGCTTCTTCAGAAAGTCCTTGCCTTCGCCGGCTTTATCCAGCAGAAGATCGCGCGTCTCTTCGCCGGACTTCGGCGCAAACAGCAGCCCGAGCCCGACACCGAGGCCTAATCCCAGAAAAAAGTTTCCCAGTCCATCTTTGTTCATATCAAAATCCTTCGCTTTGATGATCTCTTCGCCCGACGAACTCTCCGCCGGACCATCGCAGGCAGCCCCGAGTCATTCATAGTATACTTCGTCCGGCGACTTTGCAGAAGCGCCCGCGGCGAGAGAAGTACTGCCATTCGATACACTTTCCTTTCACCGTGCCTCCCGCAAAAAAGCCCCGCAAAGCGGCCCCGCGCAAGCTGGACGCCGATCCCCTCTTCGAATACGCCGTGCAACTGCTCGGCATCCGCGGTTACTCGACCGGCGACCTCCGCGCCAAACTTCGCGCCAAGGCGGCTCACCTGCCCGACATCGACGCCGCAATCGAACGCCTGCAGGAAATCGGCTATCTCGACGACAAACGCTACGCCGAATCCTTCGCCACCGCCCGGGTCGAAAACGACGGCTTCGGCCGCATGCGCCTGCTCACCGACCTGCGCGCCCGCCGCATCTCCGGCAGCCTCGCCAATCAGGCCGTGGCCCACGCGCTCGAAGGCCGTCCGGAAAGCGAACTCATCGACGCTTATATCGAGCGCCGCATGTCTTCTCTGGTAGGCGCCGGGCCGATTGAGGATGAAAGAAAACTGGCTTCCGCCTATCGCCGCCTGCGCCGCGCCGGATTCACCTCCGGCGCAATCCTCACCGCGCTGAAGCGCAAAGCCGCCCGCCCCGAGCTGGTGAACGACACGCCGGAAGAGGATGTGGAAGAGGACGGCCCGCTCTGAAACCCAACGCTCGAAAAAGGGCGCTCTCGAAAAGGGCGTTCTAGAACTGAACCTTCGGCGCATTCCGCGCGTCCGGTTCCGTCTTGAAGTACGCGTCTTCCCGCTGGAAGCCCGACATCGAAGCCACAATGTTCGCCGGAAACAGTGAAATATCCGTGTTGTACTTCTGCACCGATTCGTTATACCGGCGGCGCGACTGCAGGATGCGGTTCTCCGTACCCTCCAGCTCGAACTGCAGCTGCCTGAAATTTTCGTTCGCCTTCAGGTTGGGATAATTCTCCACCACCACCATCAGACGGCTCAGCGCGCTCGTGAGCTGGCTGTTGGCCTCGATCTTCTCCTGCGGCGACTTCGCCCCGCCCATCGCGGCCCGCGCATTGGCGATGTTGGTGAAGATCGTCGTCTCTTCCTTCGCGTAGCCCTTCACCGTCTCCACAATGTTGGGAATCAGATCGGACCGGCGCTGCAGATCGGCATCCACCTGGCTCCACTTGCCCTTGATGTCTTCCTTCTCGAAGGCGAGATTATTGCGCACGTTCACGAACTGACACCCGCCCATCACCAGGGCAAGCACAACCACAACCAACGCAATCATTCCGGCTTTCATCGCGACATCTCCTTTTCAGTTCCGAGCACCATCAGTTCCGAGCACCCTCGCGCGCATCCGTCTTCTCCAGCGCATCGACGGCATCGATGACTTTACCAATCTCTGTCAGATACGCAGCCAGCACCGCTCCCGGTTCCATCTCCTTCGCCTTCACCTTCTGCTCGCGCAGATCGAGCAGCGAAAGGAACGGTGCCGCATCCAGCCCGAACCGCTCCTTTGCCCGCGCAATAATCTCGCGCTTCTTCACCGGCGCCTTCTCGCCGTGCAGGATCAGCGCATGGCGGAACAGCACGCAGAAGGTTGAAACCGAATCGGCCAGCAGCTGCCGCAGCGCGGCGTTGTCGGAAAGAATGGCCGATGCCTTCTGCCTCACCCGCAGCAGCTTGGCGCGCAGCTCGCGCTCCACCTGCGCCCGGTAGTACGTGTTTTCCACCGTCAGCGCGCTCACCACATCGGCGCCATACAGAAGCCGGTGGCTCTCTTTGATGTCGTGGAACTCAATCGCAAAGCAATCGGTCGAGCTCGCCACTTCCTGCGCCGTCAGCAGCAGCGGCGCCGGATTGCCCTGCGCGTTCCACCAGCGGAAGACCGTTTCGGTGGCCGCCAGTTCGCGCGGCGTCAGCCGGTTCAGCACGCACAGCACGTTGTAGTCGGAAAACTTCTCCTGCCGGTCGCCCGATGCCGCCGATCCGTACAGAATCACCGACACCAGCTCCGCGCCCAGCGCCTGTTTCAGCTTCTCCGCCAGTTGCTCCAGAATGTCTGCCATAATTACCAGCCGCTCGAAGCGCCTCCCCCACCGGAATCTCCGCCGCCGAAGCCGCCGAACCCGCCGCCACCGCCGCCGGAATCATACCCGCCAAAGCCCCCGCCGCCGCGCCCGCCATAGCCGCCGCGCCCGGAATTCAGAATGCTTCCCAGCAGCATGCCGGTCCAGAAGCCGCCACCGCCACCGCCGCCGTAGCCGCCATAGCCACCGCCGCCGCGCCGCAGCAACATCATCACGAAGAAAATGCCCGCCAGAATCAGCGGCCACGGAATCGAATCCTGCGTCGTGCGCCGCACCGGCACGCGCCCAGCCGGAGGTGGAATCGTCACGCCCTTCGATTGCGCAATCGCCGCGCCGAGCCGCACCGCCGCCGCCGCCATCGCCGCCCCGTACTGCTGCTGCCGCAGCGCCGGCCGCATCTCATCGAGCAGCAGCCCCGCCATGCCATCGGGAATCGCGCCCCCGAGCCCCGGCCCCACCTCCAGCCGCGAACGCTTATCGGCCACCGCGAGCAGCACCATCGCGCCATTGTTCTCGCCCTTTTTGCCGACCCCGAACGCGCGGAAAATATCGTTGGCCACGTCTTCAATCGGTTCGCCGTCAAGCGACTGCACCGTGACGAAAGCCAGCTCCGCGCCGGTCGCCTGCTGAACCCGCCCCGCGTATTCTTCAATCGCGGCGCGGCTCTGCGCGTCCATCACCCCGGCGAAATCGCTGACGTAGCCCTGAGGTTTAAGCGACTTCCAGTCGGCCGCCCGCCCCGGCATCAGAAGGCCCGGCGCAACCAGACACAGCAAACCGGCAACAAGGCGGAAGGCGGATTTCATCGTACAGTTCCAGTGTAGCGGGAACAAACAGCAATCCGATAGGCGCTTCCGCTGATTCAAAGCAGCGTTGAACTTCCCGATCGTGCCTCCCGTGCTGAAAATTGAGATCCTGAAACCGCGCCAACCATCCTGACGGTGGGGCCGTATCGCAGGTATTTTTATAGCCACGAACCGAACGAACCGCCGCACATTCATGTCGACCGGGCATGTCGACCGGGACGCTCAGTCTGCCAAATTCCGGCTGAACCCGGTCTTACCGGCGAGGAACCTCGGATTCGCACCGGCGGAATTGCGCCACGTGCAGCGGCTGAGCGTGAACAACAACGCTTTTCTGCTGAAAAAATGGCATGAATGGAAAAATGGCATGAATGGAGAAATGGCATGAATACTTCCCCTCTTAACGCGGGCGAGCGCGTGTCGTAACGCGGGCGAGCGCGTGCGCGATGTCCACGTGACCGGGGACACGCTTGCCGTTGACCTCGCGGACGGGCGAACCATTATCGTTCCGTTCGTTTGGTATCCGCGACTTCTTCAGGCCACCGCCCAGCAGCGATCTCACTCGAAGGTGAGTGGCGCCGGCAGCTGCCGAACCGGTTCCGCTGGTTCGATAATGCCCCGAAGAGCTCGGCGCTGCTTCAGCGCCTGTCGCACAAGGAATTGATTCCGCCAGGCCCTGACCTGTTCGCGTCCGCTATCCAGCGCTGCTGCCGACATCGCAGCGCGCCGCCCGGTCGACGCGATCACTTCGTTCGGTGACGCCGGCCGGTTGTCGGATCGCGACGACTCCATATCTCCCGCCAAAATGCTCCTCGGGAAACTGTCTCGGAAACCTGCCGCGGGCATTGCGAAAATGACGGGCCAGCCCCGGTCACGCATCTTTAAATCTTTGCGTGCTCTGAATCTGTGCGTGCTACGAATCTGTGCATGCTCTGAATCTGTGCGTGCTACGATTCTGTGCGTGCTACGATTCCTGCCGCTCCGGCTCCCAGTCGTACGGCTGTTCGTAACCGCTCCGGTCCTCCGGACGCGTCACCTTCTCCTGCTCCAGCCGCTTCTTCCGCTCTTCGCGTTCTTCTTTGCCGTCCGCCATCGCGTTACCCCTTCACCATTTCCAGCCCCAGCCCGGGCCGCGCCGGCAAAATCAGCTTGCCCTCTTTCACCGTCACGCCGCGATACGGATCGTTGGCGATCAGCAGGTTCCCGTCCAGATCCGCATAATCCACCAGCGGCGAAAGGTGCGCCGCCGCCGTCACCGTGCAGGAGCTCGACACCATGCACCCCAGCATCGTCTTCATCCCGAAGCTCTTCGCAATCTGGATCATCCGCCACGCCTCCATCACGCCGCCGGCCTTATCCAGCTTCACGTTGATGCCGTCGAACGCATCCTTCACCTTCGGAATATCCTCGGCATGCAGACAGCCTTCGTCGCAAATAATCGGCATGTGCACCCGCGCGCGCACCCAGCGGTTCTCCTCGATCATGTGCGCCGGCAGCGGCTGCTCAATAAACTCCACCCCCTGCGTCTCCAGCCAGTTGATCTTGCGGACCGCCTCTTCCTTCGTCTTCCACCCTTCGTTGGCATCCACGCGCAGCGGCTTGTTCGTCACCGCGCGCACGGCCGCCAGCGTCGCCTCGTCCGTATCGAGCCCCACTTTGATCTTCAGCACCGGATACTGCGCCGCCTCTTCCACCTTGGCGCGCGTCGTACCCGGATCGTCGATCCCGATCGAAAACGTCGTCACCGGCGCATCCTTCGCATCGAGCCCGAAGTACCGGTAGAGCGGCACGCCCAGCCTCTGCGCGTTCCAGTCCATCAGCGCAATGTCGATCGCCGACTTCGCCGCGTACTGGCCCGGCACCCGCGCAAATACTTCTTTGAGGATCTTCGAAAACTGCGCCGGATCCGCCGCCGCCAGATACTCCCGCAGCCCTTCCACCGTCTTCTTCGCCGATTCCGCCGTCTCCTCGTACCGCACAATCGGCGCGCCTTCGCCAATGCCCGTGATGCCGTCGCGCCGCAAGCGCAGATGCATCGTATCGCGGTATTCGGAGGACGACATGACCGTCGTCCACGTGTGCTTCAGGTTGAGCCGGATGATCTGCGGATCGATCCCGCTCGCCGCCGTCTCCGCCGCCCGCAGCTCGCCCCGCGTGAGAGCGCGCGCCGCCAGCGCAGCGCCGGACAGCATCAGGCTCTCGCGCCGGGTCATAATGCCCTTACGCCGCCCGGTGCGCCTTGACCCACTCGTCTTCCCACTTCTTCACCGCGGCATCGTATTCGGCGATCTGCTTCGGACTCAGCACCAGATACTCTTTGTCCAGATCTTCGGCCGTTTCAATCACGCGGCGAATCTCGCAGGCGGCAATCCGCGAACACAGCGTGTCGCTCAGCGTGCGGCCCGCCTTATCGGTGTACGCCTTGATCTCGGCATGCGGCAGCACCACGGTCTTCACCATCCGCTCCTCGCCGCTTTCGAGGATGTAGCACACATCCACCGAATCGCTGTGGCGAATGGAAATCGCCGTCTGCAGATACTTGAAGGTGGCCTGCCACATGCGGCCGAACGGATCGGGACCGGCTTCGAATTCGCGAAAATTTTCCATTGCAGTTATTTTAGCCCGAACCCGCTCCCGAATTCGCCAGCCTGCGGCGCGAGCAGCAGCTTGCCGGCCATCCGGCGGCTTTCCAGATCCCGGTGCGCCTCGGCGGCGCCGGCCAGCGGATACGTCTTCTCGATCCGCAGTTCCAGCTTTCCCGAAGCCAGCCAGCCGAACACCTCGCCCGACCGCCACAGCAGCTCCTGCCGCGTCGCAATGTAGTGCGCCAGCGTCGGCCGCGTCAGAAACAGCGAGCCCTTCGGATTCAGAATATTCGGATCGAACGGCGGCACCGGCCCGCTCGATTGCCCGAACAACACCATCATCCCGCGCGGACGAATAATATCGAGCCCGCTGGCAAACGTCGTCGCCGCCACCGAATCGTACACCACGTCCACGCCGCGCCCGCCCGTCAGCCGCTTCACTTCCGCCGCAAAATCGTCCCGCGTGTAGACAATCGTCTCGTCCGCTCCCGCCGCCTTCGCCAGCCGCGCCTTCTCGTCGTTGCCCACCGTCCCGTAAACCGTCGCGCCCAGCATCTTCGCCATCTGCACAATGAGCCGCCCGGCGCCCCCCGCCGCCGCCTGCACCAGACACGTATCGCCCGGCTTCAGCGGAAACGTGGAATGCGTCAGATAGTGGGCCGTCATCCCCTGCAGCATCGCGGCCGCCGCAATCGTGAAATCGGTCCCCTCCGGCACCGGCACCAGTTGCCCGGCCGCCACGCACGCATACTCCGCATACGCGCCGAACGTCGCAATCCAGGCCACGCGATCGCCCGGCTTCACCCCGCTCACGCCCTCGCCCACCGCCTCCACCACGCCCGCCGCTTCATTGCCCGGCGTGAACGGCAGCGGCGCTTTGTAAAGGCCGGAACGGAAGTACGTATCCACGTAATTCACCCCGGCGGCGTGAACGCGGATCAGCGCCTGCCCCGCGCCCGGCTCGGGAACCGCCGTCTCGGCAAGCGTCAGAACTTCCGGCCCGCCATGCTGAGTGATTCGAATTGCCTTCATAGGATTTACGCCTTCTTCACGCGCAGCGCCCGCCGCCCATGCGCCGTCAGCGCCCACAGCAGTAAGTAAAGAATGCTGAGCGGAAACAGCAGCAGCCGGATCGCCGTCCGTATCGCCCCCGCGCCCGTCAGCCCCAGCCGCTCCAGCACAAAGATCCGGATATTGGCAAAATTATCGCGATGGAACCAGAAATAATCGCCGTTTTCGTTGATCAGCACAAACTTCGCCGGCAGCCGCACAAACAGCATCAGCTTCCACTTCGTCATTATCGGCTCGCCCGAGCAGATCATTCCCGCCATCAGATAATTGCGCGACCGCAGCTCGTCAAGGAACCGCCCGCGCGCCTCCTGAGTCGTGTAGTCCGCCACCCGGTAGACCACCGAATCCTCCCGCAGCCCCTTCGGCTGGCCCGCGTAGCACGTCACCACATCCACCGGAACATTCCAGTGCTGGTAAAAGTGCGGCAGCAGCCCTTCGATCAGCGACCGCGAACCGCTTTCTATCAGCAGCATCCGGGTCGGAACAATATCTTTGCGGCTGAAAAAATAGCGCACTCAAATCAGAATTAGCACAGCCCGCTACTCCAGCACGAGGTAGTGGCCCGAATTGCTGAAGAATACGCTGCGGAACAGACTCGCCGGAAGCAGCCCGTCCGCCGCCAGCGCCGCCCGCGGCGCAAACGCCGTCTGCGCCGGCCGGACCTCGCGTTCTCCAATCCGCACCCGCACGCTCCCCGTCGCAACCTCCGCAAACCCCGAAGCCGTGCGGATCTGCGCCGCCGCCCCCTGCCCCGCCCGGCACAGCACCGTCGTGTCCGTGCCCGAATCCACCGCCAGTTCGCCTTCGCTCGTCTGTATCGCCGGCAGTCCTTCGATCATCCGGAACGCCGCCCTCGTCCCTGCCCCGCCCTCCGCCGTCCCGCCCGGCACCGTCCCGCCCTCCGCCGCAAACTCCACCCGCCTGTTGCGGAAATCCAGCAGGTAATCGAACTTCGCCAGGAACTCTTCGCCCAGCACGCCCTCGATCGACGACGAAAGCGCGTGAACCCCGTCAAGCGTAGTAAAAAGGAACTCCTCATTCGAAGCCTTCGCCGCTCCCAGCCTCACCTCACCCACGCGGCCTCCCCTGACAAATGTCGTTCCACCGGCCGTCGCCAGCTCCACCTGGAAGCTCGCCTCAAGCCCCAGCTTCCGGGCCAGCGCCGCGTCGAACTGGTTGCTCGCCGCTCCCGTGTCAATCAGGAACCGGAACGGCCCCTGACCATTTAGATACACGTCGTCCACCACCGGCCGTCCCCCCATCAGCCGCAGCTTCGTTCCGGCCGCGGCCGGCTCCGGCGCTTTTGCGTTGCAGGGCTCGGCGGCAGTGACTATCATGAGTGAACCGATCGTAAAATTGACGACGAAACGAATGAGGTTGCGCGGTGTCATGTGGCCACATTGCGGCCAGCAGCCATGACAAGTCGTGATGCGCGGAGGATGTTATTCTGAACGCCGGTGATGGAACGCTGATGGAGTTACCCGGAGCCCCCTACCGCTTCGATCGGTTCGTTTTAGATGTTTTGAATCTTCGCCTTACAGCGAACGGCGAAATCTGCCCGCTGGAGCCGAAATCCTTCCGCCTCCTGCAGTTTCTCATCGAAAACCGCCACCGCGCCGTCCCGAAAGAGGAGCTTCTCACCGTCGTCTGGGAGGGCGTCGCCGTCTCCGACAACGCCCTCACCCGCGCCGTCGCCCAAATCCGCAAAGCGCTCGACGACGATCCCAAACAACCCCGCTTCATCGAAACCATCCCCACCGTCGGCTACCGGTTCGCCGCCGCAGTCCAGACCGACCCCGCGCCGGCTCCCGTAGTAGCCCAGCCCCCAGCCGCGCCGCCGCAACGCAGTCACTCCCGGTTCGCCCTCTGGGGACTCGCCGCCGCCGCCCTCCTCGCCACCGCCGCCGGAGCCGTCCGCTATCTCCGCACCGACCCGCCGCCCTCCCCGCCCGTACCGTTTACCAGCTACCCCGGCACCGAGGTCAACCCCACTTTTTCCCCGGACGGCAACCAGATCGCCTTCGCCTGGAACGGTCCCAAGGGTGACAATTTCGACATCTATATAAAGGCCGTCGGCTCGGAAAACCCTCTTCGCCTCACCACCAACCCCGTCAAGGACGATATGCCGCGCTGGTCGCCCGACGGCACGGCCATTGCCTTCGAACGGCTCCTGCCAGGCGCCGCCGTCGAAATCCTCCTGATCTCCCCCCTCGGCGGCCCGGAGCGAAAACTGACCACTGTCGTCTACCACGAAGCCGAAGTGCTGAGCGTCCAGACTGCCCCGCAACTGAGCTGGTCGCCCGACGGCAAATGGCTTGCCGTCTCCGGCGACCACGCCGCCGACGGAAAAGACCGCATCCTGTTGATCTCCGCCGAAACCGGCGAAGTCCGCCCCCTGACAAATCCGCCGGAAAACGACCTCCGCGATGACCGGCCCGCCTTCTCGCCCGATGGCGCCAGCCTCGCCTTCCTGCGCGCGCATCCCGGAGTGGGCGGCACCGTCTACCTCCTGCCGCTGGACCGCAATTACGCGCCCGCCGGAGATTTGCGAACCTTGCCCGGAGGGGATCTTCGCCCCCTGCAACTGCTCTGGCTCAACGGCGGCAAGGAACTGCTCTACCGCACCTACTCCGGTACCACCTACCGCGTGCCCGCCACCGGAGGCGCTGACCCGGTTCCCGTCAATACCCTCGGCACCCGCGTGGCCTCCCTCGCCTGGTCGCAAAACCGCCACCGCCTCGTGTACTCGGAAGGCATGAAAAACAGCGACATCTGGCGTCTCGACCTCACCGCCCAAAACGCCGGCGCAAAAGACGCCGCCCCCGAACCCCTCATCACCTCCACCCGCCGCGAGGTCTTTCCGCAATATTCACCGGACGGCAAGCGCCTGCTCTTCTACTCCAACCGCTCCGGCAGCATTCAGATCTGGGTCTCCGATGCCGACGGCTCCAACGCCATGCCTCTCACGCCGCCCCGCCCCGGCGTTTTCGGTTCGCCGCGCTGGTCGCCCGACGGCCGCACCGTGGTCTTCGATTCCAACACCACCGGCGATTATCACCTCTACACCGTCTCCGCCGATGGCGGCAAAATCCGCCAGCTCACCAACGGCCGGACCGGCGAGTACCTCGGAACCTGGTCGCGCGACGGCAGCTGGATCTATTACACGGTCAATTCCGGAGCCAACATCCAGCAACTCTGGAAGCTACCCGCGCAGGGCGGCACACCGGTCCAGCTCACTCAGAACGGCGGAGTCGCGGCAGCCGAGTCGCCGGACGGCAAATGGCTTTACTACGCCAAACAGGCCGGCACCGGCTCGCTCTGGAAGCGGCCCCTCGCGGGCGGTCCGGAAACGCAGCTTACCGATTCCCTGTTCCGCAACAACTTCGCCATCACCGAAAACGGCGTCTATCTCACCGCCGGCTCGGCCATCGACTATATCGACTTCAAAACCGGCAGCCGCCGAACCATCGTGAACACAAAGAAGCCCGACGTCGGCCTCTCCCTTTCGCCGGACGGACGCTACCTCGTCTGGTCGCAGGAAGACGGCACCAACTGGGATCTCAACCTCGTGGAAAATTTCAAGTAACGAAACGGTCTACGCTTCCAGCTTCGCCGTCATCGTAATCGCCGCATTCAGCACGCGCGACACCGGGCAGCCCTTCTCCGCCCCCTCGGCCGCCGTCTGAAACGCCGCCGCATCCGCCCCCGGAATGCGCGCCGTCACATCCAGATGCGAGGCCGTGATCGTGAAACCAGCGTCGGTCTTTTCCATCGTGATCGTCGCGGTGGTCGCGATGCTCTCCGCCGTCAGCCCGGCCTTCGCCAGCTGTCCCGAGAGCGCCATCGTGAAACACCCCGCATGCGCGGCGGCGATCAGCTCTTCCGGATTCGTCCCCACCCCCTCCTCAAAGCGCGTGCTGAAGGAATACTGCGTATTGCTCAGAACAGTGCTCTGCGTCGAAATGGTGCCCTTGCCGTCTTTCAGGCCACCGGCCCAGTGTGCGGATGCGGTTCGTTTCATTCGGTCTCCTTCGTTGAAGATGAACGGGAACGCAATCGGTCGCAGCAATTTTGCGCCAGGCCATGCAAACTGCGCTGAAGCCGCTCAGCAAAGCGCCGCACAGCAAAGCGCCGCACAGCAAAGCGCCGCTCAGCAAAGAGCCGCACAGCAGAGAGCAGTGATACGCTACACCCTGTACCGGAATGCCCGCCCAACGATCCTCCCTCTCCCTCTTCCTGCTCTTGCTCCTGTTCGGCGCCAGCGGCTGCTCCGCCCTGGTCTACGAGGTCGCCTGGTACCAGGTGCTGCAGCTCGCCATCGGTTCCACTTCGGTCTCGCTCGGCATCCTGCTGGCCACCTTCATGGGCGGGCTCTGCATCGGCAGCCTCGCGCTGCCGCGCTCGAAGGCCGCGGCCAACCTGCACCCGCTGCGGGTTTACGCGGGCCTCGAATTCGGCATCGGTCTGCTCGGCGTCATCGTAACCGCCGCCATGCCGCTCATCACCGCCGTCTATGTCACCGGTGCCGAACACGGCCTGCCCGGCATGCTGCTGCGCGGCGTCGTCGCCGCCATCGCCATGCTGCCCTCCACCATACTGATGGGCGCCTCGCTCCCCGCCATCGTGCGCTGGATCGAAAACACTCCCGAAGGCGTCTCCTGGTGGGCCCTGCTCTACGGCGCCAACACCGCCGGCGCCGTCGCCGGCTGCCTCGTCGCCGGCTTCTATCTGCTTCGTGTTTTCGATATGGCCACCGCCGCCTGGTGCGCCGCCGCCCTGAACTTCCTCGTCGCCGCCGTCAGCTGGATGCTCAGCCGCTCAGCCTCGCCGCACCTCGCCACACAACACCTCGCCACACAACACCTCGCCACACAGCACCTCGCTACGCAAAATCCCGCCGAACCCGAAGCCGAGCAGCCCGCCCCCGCCGACGACACCCTCCGCGAC
>Ga0214192_1000232_pt1 | contig 34915 bp, 27 predicted proteins | sample TroBogEpilimnion_44_FD_153030 | JGI IMG/M metagenome (GOLD analysis project Ga0214192, IMG submission 153030) | Freshwater microbial communities from Trout Bog Lake, WI - 29JUL2008 epilimnion | ecosystem: Environmental > Aquatic > Freshwater > Lake > Epilimnion/Euphotic zone | place: Trout Bog... | reverse complement strand
GAAAATCGCATCTTCAGCAATTGAGAAAATACTAGGGATCACTGCAAACCCCATTGCAATTCCAACTACTAATGCATTACGTTGGTCATAACCGATGCCTAATTCATTTTTGAACCAGTCACGTAAGCTTCCGTGAAATAACCATATTTCAAAGGGGGTACTGATGCTAAATGCAAACCAGCCACTTAAAATAATGACAGGAATTAAAAAGAGCGCATCCCAACCTTCTGCGACTTTAACTGTCCATTTTTTAGGTAAAAATTCCCAGCCATAAGCAAATGACATGACCATAAAAGGAGTGAGCATCAGAAAACTAAAAATACCGGCCAAATTTGCTTCCATAAACGGTGCTAGCCATAAACCTGCTAAAAATCCTAAAATAACGGTTGGTAATGCTCCCATAATTTCAATCGCGGGTTTGACATATTGACGCAAGCTAGGTGTCATGAAATAAGCAGTGTATATAGCACCCATCAAAGCTAGGGGAATAGCCACTAACATGGCGTAAAATGCGGCTTTTAATGTTCCAAAAACTAGGGGGGTCAAGCTATATTTGGGTTCAAAATCATTGTTAGATGCAGATGATTGCCAGATATAATCAGGTTTTGGATAGCTTTCATACCAGACTTTTTGCCACAGTGCTTTAATAGAAACTTCTGGGTGTTCGTTATGAATTTTCCAGAAAAGTAGCTTGTCATCTGTTGATTGCATTAATAGTGCGTTTGCTCGTGGAGATAAAGCAACAGAAGACAGAGCGCTACTCATTTGACTTTTTAGCAATTCATTTTCAGCGGTGGAGTGATAAATACCTATTTCGCCGCTTGAATCAACTGTTAAAAAGCCTTTTCGACGCTGTTCGCTTTTTAGTGCGACTATAGGCTTATCAGATACTTTAAATGATCTGATTTTAACTAATCCAGAACCTTTATGGCTGTCTCTGACCATGGTCCATTGAGAGACTAATCCAGACGAATCTCCCAGCAATAAAGATAAATCGCCATTTAAAAATTCAAGACTAGTTATTTTTTCGCCTGAAGTAATTGCTTGCTGTGATTGTTTTAAAACAGGAGTGCTTTTTTCGCTAATGTCGTAGAAAGTCAATTCTCCGTTACTATTGGTAAAATAGAGATTTCGTCCTTCTTTATCGATTAAAATGTTATCTATGTTTTTAGCAGGGTAGTCAATAACGGTATCAGTACGTTGTAATGCGCTTTCTTCAGCAAATAAAGACTGCTCTTTTTCAAAACTGATTAACTGGAGTTTATTAGCAGTTTTAATGACAATTGTGGTTGCATTATCATTAACGGCAAAAGCTATTTTTTCTATAGCGTTTCCTGATTCATTTAGAACGATAGGTTGTTTACCGATTGGATAATTAAGAGTGGGGGTAATAACACGAACGTTATTAGGATAAGCAACTTGATATTGAGGTTTTACAATAATGGCTTGACCATTAGAAAAACCATAAATAACCATGGCTTCACTGGCTGGATTGCCTTCTGAAAAACTAGTAATTTTGGAACCGTCAGGGATATCAATCGACTCTTTTAGAATGGTAGTTCCTGTTGATACATCAAAAAATACAGCCTGTCCCTGATCGGTAAAACGTACCGCGACTTCATTTTGTTCTTCCATCTCCAATAGTAACGTTTTTCCAAGTGTTTTCTCGGGTACTTCGTATTCACTAATGTGTGTCAATGTTGCTGGTAGAAATAATGGGAAAACGACATAGAGCAGATAAAAGAAAATCATGATGACAGCAACGATAACTCCTAAGCCACCAGCAATGACACCAAAACGAGCTAATGAGTCTTTCATCAAACGCCATTTTTGAAAATCGTAAATGTTCGGTCTTGCCATAGTAGAGTTTTTTTGATCTAGCATAAGCGGTACTAAAAATAAATGGGGCGAACAGTAACAAAAAAACATACAAAAAAGCGACTGATAGGTATTACTAATATTTCAGCCGCTTGATATTGTTTGCGAATATTTAAACTATTTGAATAGCTAGCCTAATTCCCGAGGCACAGCCTATAAAAACAATTATGATGCTTAAAATGAGTTAAAAACCAAACTTACTGATTTAAATCGTTTTACTCAATAGTTTTTAAAGCTTTTTTAACAATTTTTGCAGGCAGTGGAATGTAACCATCTTTTATGACAACCTCTTGACCAGTTTTAGAAAGTACCATTTTAATAAATTCACGTTCTAAAGGAGGTAATGGTTGATTGGGTTTTTTATTAACATATACATATAAAAAACGCGCTAAAGGATATTTTCCTGCTAAAGCATTTTCAGGTGTTGCATTAACAAAATCTTTGCTGTCTTTTTTTGCTAAAGGAACGGCTTTGATTCCTGAGGTAACGTAGCCTAATCCTGCGTAGCCAATTCCATTAACCGAAGTGCTTACAGATTGTACGACGGACGCTGAACCAGGTTGTTCATTAACATTATTTTTAAAGTCACCTTTGCAAAGAGCATGTTCTTTAAAGTAACCGTAGGTACCTGATACAGAATTGCGTCCATACAATTGAATGCTTTTGCTTTTCCATGTATCTATGCCTGCATCTCCCCAGTTTAGAATATCATTTGCGTAACCGCATTTACGAGTTGATGAGAAAATTGCATCGACTTGGGCTACTGACAATCCTTTGATTGGATTGTCTTTATGAACGAAGACTGCTAAAGCGTCTACTGCGACAGGTATAGCAGTGGGTTTATAACCATACTTCTTTTCAAAAGCACCTAGTTCATCGTCTTTCATTTCCCTGCTCATAGGACCAAAATTGGCAGTACCTTCAGTTAACGCTGGCGGTGCAGTAGATGATCCTGCTGCCTGAATTTGAATATTGACATTAGGATAAAGATGATTAAAAGCTTCTGCCCATAAAGTCATCTGGTTGGCTAAGGTATCAGATCCTACACTGGATAAGTTACCGGAAATACCACTGGCTTTTTGATATTCAGGTACATCCGCTTCAATTTTTTGTACTGCGTAAACTGCAGTACTTGACAAATGACCGGATAATAAGCCTATGGTTATACATAGTGTTTTGATTTTAAATGATAATTTCATGGTCGGCACGAAAAATAAGTTTCAGATTCAGAGTAAAGGGTATTAATTTTTTATGACAAGCTTATTACGATGACGTTTTTTATAGTTTTTTATTTAAAAAACAATTAAATCGATTCGAATGTTTGCTCAACTATGTTAGTTAACCGATTCACCTCGTTAATTGATAATAACACGAAGCTACCACTCACTAACTGTTGTTCATAGTCATTGATTAATTGCAGTCTTGCACAGCTACTGGTTGCTAAACAATCTGTGGGAAATTCATTATTAGAGCCAACTAAATTAGTGAGTAAGCTTTCCAAGTCTGGATTATGACCGACTAACAAAATACGTTGATAGAGCTTTAAGTAATCAGCCAATACTTTTTTTATCGGTATAATTCCTTGAAAATAAAGTTGTTGGTTTAGCTCAATATTTTTGGTATTAATACTAATTTCCTCTGCCACAATCATCGCTGTTGTTAACGCACGAATTGCAGGGGAACTTAAGATAATATCTGGCACTAATTGCTGCTTTTTAAGCCATTGACCGATACGGTGAGAGTTTATGACCCCCTGTTTGGTTAATGGACGGTCAAAATCAACATAAACTGAGCTGTGCTCAGCTTTGCTGTGCCGAAGTAGCCATAACTCTTTTTTCATAAATTTTAATTAAAAAACCGAGGATTTTTTTGCAATGATATTCCATGCCATTAACCAGGTTTGCGATTGATATGAATCGGCTTTTTTATCGAGTGTACCATTCAGTACCATTCGTAAAGTATTATTTATAACACCAAAAAAGTAAGCATTAGCTAATTGTGGATCGATATTTCTAATCTCGCCGGATCTTATTCCTGTTTGTATTATTTTAAGTATTTTGATGAAAGCAGGGGATTCGTTTAAAGCGCGTTGTTCGGGGAGAAATTCCCTGATTTTTAATATCAACAAAAAATGCATGATGGATGGTGCGTCATCGGTTAATTTAAAGAGTAAATCAACAATGCTACGGAGTTGTTCAGATGCAGTGGAATTCCTACGCTTGATATCATCGATTGAGATGCTCAAATTATCAAGTATGTTGTTGTAAAGAGTCGTAGCAATGGCATGTTTATTAGCAAAATAATTGTAGATTATTTGGGTATTATCAAGTTCAGCTACTTTAGCAATATCATTAAGAGAAGTATTGAAGTAGCCTTTATTGGTAAATAATGTCAATGCCGCGAGTAAGATTTTATCTTGTATTTCCGGATTGGTCTGAGGATTTTCTTTTTCTTGTTCCATTTTATTTCACAACCAATTCACCTGGCTGTATCTCGTCTCGTTATTAAAATCAGAAAGATCTGATTTGTGAAAACACCACATCTGTTTGTTATTGTGGCTATTTCAACGAAAATAGCCACATTATTTTATTTTGCTTGATGGGGTCAGTATTATGTTTTTGCTATCACACTCAATGCAGCTTTTAAATAATTAACCATAGACCATAAAGTTAACAATGCAGCAATATATAAAAGCACAATTCCAATAGAATTGACAGGGATACCCATTAAATCATTACGATATAATAGTAAACCGATGGCTACCATTTGTGCGGCTGTTTTCCATTTTGCTAGTTTAGAAACATTAACCGTAGCTCGCTGGCCTATTTCTGCCATCCACTCCCTAAGCGAAGCAATAGTAATTTCTCTTCCAATGATGACTGCTGCCGGAATTGCTAAAAAAGCAGAGGCTTGTTGTTGAACGATAATGACTAGAACACAAGCAACCATTAACTTATCGGCTACTGGATCGAGGAATGCACCAAAAGGTGTTTCCATGCGCATTTTCCTTGCTAAATAGCCGTCCAACCAATCAGTAATGCCTGCGATAATAAAAATCAGCGTACAGGCAAGATTGGAGTAATTCCAAGGCAAGTAAAAGACCACCGTTAAAAGCGGGATTAGCGCAATTCTTAACAGAGTGATATAAGTTGGTAAATTAAAGTCAATGACCATCTTGATGATGAAAGTGTTCGTAAATTCGTTCTGCCAATTGCCGACTGATTCCGTTAATGCTACTCAGTGAGTCGATGCTTGCTTGTGCAACACCCTGCAAACCACCAAATTGCTTTAATAAAAGCTGTCGCCGTTTGCTACCCAATCCTGAAATGTCTTCTAAAATGGATTTATTTTTTGCTTTTGCAAATCGTTGTCTGTGTCCTGTTATAGCAAATCGATGGGCTTCATCACGAATATGTTGAATCAACAATAAGCCACTAGCTCCTTGCGTCATGTTTATAGGTTGCTGCTGATCAACCAAAATTAATTTTTCCATACCAGATTTTCTATCAGGACCTTTAGATACACCTACTATCATAACATTGTTTACACCTAATTCGGCTAGTGCCAATTGTGCTGCATTCACCTGACCTCTGCCTCCGTCTATAAATAATATGTCAGGTGCTGGATGTTCGCCTTGTTGTAAACGTTTAAAATGTCTAAATACAGCTTGATGAATAGCCGCATAATCATCACCTTTGCTAATATTTTCAATATTAAAACGACGATAAGCAGAATTAACGGGACCTTCTCGGTCAAAAACAACGCAAGAAGCAACCGTTTTGTCTCCTTGTGTATGACTAATATCAAAACACTCTAAACGATTAAGTGAAGCAGTTAATGCGAATTCTTTTTCTAAACTTTTGAATCTCGCTGATAATCCTTGCTTGTCAGCGAGTTTTGCGATTAGGGCATTCTCTGCATTAGTTACCGCCATTTGCAACCACTTTTGGCGCTCAATACCAATTTTGGACAAAATAGTGACAGAATGATGAGCTAGTTTTTTGAGTGATTCCATCAATAATCCTGATTCTTCAGGTTCATGACTGACAATTAACTCATAAGGAATCGGTTTATCAAAATAATATTGTGCTATAAATGCCTGCAAGATAGCAGCGGGTCCTTGTTCATCAGGAATACTTGGAAAAAATGCTCTATGTCCTAAATGTTGGCCATTTCGAATAAAGAATATTTGAATACAAGCGATATTTTCCTTGTGAGCACAAGCGATAATATCAAGGTCGCCTTGTTCTCCCTGAACAAAGTTTTTTTCTAACACATGCCGTAAACGGTTAATTTGATCCCGATAATGAGCCGCTTTTTCAAATTCAAGTCTATTAGCTGCTTGTTCCATTTTTGTTATGAGTTCTTCAACGAGTACTCCCCCTTTGCCGCCTAAAAACATTAAAGTACTTTTTACATCTTGCTCATAAAGTGTTTTGTCAATGAGTCCAACGCAAGGGCCAGTACAGCGTTCTATTTGATATTGTAAACAAGGTCGGCTTCTGTGGTTGTATATAGTGTCATCACATTGTCGGATAGGGAAAAGTTTTTGCAGTAATTTCAACGATTCTTTGGCGGCTTGTGTGCTCGGATAGGGGCCAAAATATCGCCCGCTTTTTTTTTGCGCGCCACGATGTAAAGTAATTTGAGGGAAATCGTGTTCCGTGGATAAAAAGATATAAGGAAATGACTTACTGTCTCTAAGGCAAATATTATAGCGAGGTTTATGATACTTAATCTGCTGACATTCCAGTAGCAATGCTTCGTTTTCAGTTTCTGTGATAGTCACTTCTATATTGACAACTTTTGTCATCATAACACTTTGTTTAGGTGACGCTGTTTGTGTTGAGAAATAACTGGAAACGCGATTTTTAAGATTTTTAGCTTTACCAATATAGATAATTTCTCCTTGGGCATTAAACATTTTATAAATGCCAGGGCGTGTGGTTAGATTTTTTAAAAATACCACGCTGTCAAAATTAGGTTCTATTTTCAAGGTTGGTTTAATAATTGGGTAACAGTAACAAAAATATTAAAAAACATTGTCTTGTTAAGACGTTTAGTTTGAATATTGTAACGGCTAGTATGAAATGAATCGATCAGCGTCATCGAATTAGGTAGATTATGAATAGCATGATGATTAAATTTGTAATTGCTTAATTTTAGATTTAAAGCCTTTAGGGTCGCTTGATGAGCGACTACTCCCAGAGCTAGAATGACTGATTTTGCTGGTAGCGTTTGTAATTCAGCAGTCAAATATGAATTACATTGTTTAATTTCTTCAATAGTTGGTTTGTTATTAGGCGGTAAGCATTTTACAGCGTTAGTAATGCGACAATTAGTTAATTTTAAGTGATCAGTTATTGATTCAGAAGTTGCTTGATTGCTGAAGCCAAATTCATAAAGTGTTGCATACAGCAGTAAGCCAGCATAATCTCCTGTAAAGGGTCTACCTGTTGCATTAGCACCATGCATTCCAGGTGCTAATCCAACAATGAGAAGTTTTGCATCCGGATCACCAAAGGCAGGTACGGGGCGAGCGTGATAAGCAGGGTATTGATGTTTAACAGAGCATAAAAAATGATCTAGTCTTGAACATTGTTTACAGTTCAGGTCGAATAAGTTGGGTGAAGGCATTATTGATTTTTTGATGTTATCTAAATTATTTTTTAAGTTTACTTAAATAATCGATGGGCTTCACGTATAGATTGCAATATTGGATAAAGTTACAAGAATGAAATTGTTAATGAATCAATCAGATTTAGTTTTTATTGAAAGTATTCAGGATATTAATGAAGACGAAATCCGCTTTGCTGTCGGCGATTGTCAATTGGGTAAAATTTTGCTGGCTGTGAATAAACGAGGTGTCTGTTTTGTGTCAATCGGTGATGATATTGAAAGTATACAAAGAGGCTTGACAGAAAAGTTTTCAAGAGCTGTGATAAAGGGTAATGTTAATACTATTAAGCCGATAATTGCCAGTATTGTTAATTTCATTGAAAACCCATTACAAACTTTCAATTATCCCTTAGATCCAAGGGGAACTGTTTTTCAACAACGGGTTTGGCAGGTAATAAAGACTATTCCTTTCGGAATTACGGTGAGTTACAGCGATATTGCGCAAATCATTGCTTCACCTAAATCAGTGAGAGCTGTCGCAGGTGCTTGTGCAGCTAATCCTTTGGCTATTATTATTCCCTGTCACCGAGTGGTTCATCGTGATGGTTCGCTTTCGGGTTATCGTTGGGGCATTGAACGTAAAAGAAGGTTACTTGAAATCGAAAAGTTATTTTATTGAAGCAGTGGCGGCAATTTTATTATTACCGCCCATTATTGCATTACCGTTGATAAACGGTTAACAAAATCAATATTTCAAATATCTTGTGGGTTATTTAACCTGAATTAGAGGTATCAGTTATCAAAAAATATCAAACGATCCTCGATATTGACAAATTAAAAAATTAACCAGCCATTTAGCATCAAAGTATTATTGGCATTAGCAAAATCTCCAACCCCGTTGTATTGGGTATAACCAATATATTGCAAGCTGGTTCGTAAATTAAGCCAAGGATTCATGAATGATCCGGATTTACCAAAGGGCACATAAACCAGTTCTGCTGTAAAATACTCACTATTGGGTTTAGTGCCGCCAGCTAAAGGTATTGGTGAGCCTGCAAGGTTATTATATGCGAAAGTTATCCCATAGGTATGGTCAAAAGTGTAAGAGCTATTAAATTTAAAAGTATTTAGATGGCTGTTGATTGGACTGTTGACCGATAGCTTTTGATCTTCATAAATGTAAGTGGTTTTAATTTCAAATATATGTTCAGGATTTGCCATGTATTGATAGGTGGCATCAACTGCAACATCAGTAAAATGATCGGATGTGGTCGCGGGTGAGTTGCTGTTTGGCAGGAATACGTCTGCATTCATGCCGTAGTGACCAATGGTAAAAAAATGTCCTTGCCAATCAAATTGTAAGGCGGTACGCCAATAAGCGGCTGGACTTGCGAGCTTGATAAAACTGTCGCTGAGTGCGCCTGTTAAGCCTCTTTGTAAATCAGCTGAAAATGAATCGTAAGCGCCAGCTTCTAGATACAGCAAGTTATTAATCATAGTATAAGCTGTTGCACCACCAACTTGTCCGGTTCCTAAACCACCATCGATTAGCGCCCCCGTAGCTACACTCGGCTGAACGGCTGTTTTTGTATAAGGAAATCCCCAAGCAGGCGTGGTATTCCATAAATCCTGTACAGTGGGACTATTATTTAAGGAAATACCGTAAGTAATGGGTAAGTCAGCAATCTCGGTATCATTGGCAAAACGAATGTCCGTGTTATCCATAAATACAGCATCATTATAGCCATCATAAGTAAATTGACTGAACGCCCCAATTTTGTCATAAATTCGCCCCGCATAAAATAATGAGGCTTGATCAAAAGTGACATTATCATTGGGTTTGCCGCCAGATGGCGCGGGAGATTGATCTTTGTCAGTATGGGTCAATGATCCTTCAATCATAGCGCTGATGGGTGGGAGTTTGGCATTGGGACCAGTGCCACCGGTCATGGTATAGCCACTGAGTTTAAAATCACGACCAAACGGTGTCAAATTTACTCCAAAAGACTGGGTATGGCATTCGCTACAAGCGACACCAGTTTGTCTCGAAAAACTAGGTACTGCGTTAGCAATTTGACTGTTTGTAATCAACAGCATCAGTGAGGTTAATAAGACCCAATGACATAGTGATAAAGATGATTTATATAGAGTAAATTTTTTCATTAATAATTTCCAAGAACAAAAAACAGTGTGGATCGAATAGGATGGTTACTAAAGTCTCGTATCAATAATGAGTTTAAGTTATTAATCCGGATTTAAAGTTAATCGATTCAAGTAAGATTATTGTAGATTAAATTGATGACCAGTTGATTAAAAATATTATAAAAAACATGGTTAATGTCTTTATATAAAGTTAGCAAGACGTTTTTTAGTCAATAAAATATCGTGGGGTAAGGGATTTAATAAAATTAAAATTGCGATTTTTTTGAGACTAGATTGAGTTTATTTCGATAGTTTTAAATATGTTGATTAAAATTATAAAGCTCATAAAAATACTATATGTTGTGTTAGAATGTGACTATGTTGCCTATATATAGTATTTTTGCCTGATTTTAGCGATTAACAGGCTGTTTTATATAGTGTATTTTATCAAAATTTACTATTCCTACCTTCTATGACCGAAATACCTTTTCAAGATGCCTCTATTGATATTTGGGACACTAAATATCGTTTAAAAAGTAAAGAGGGAGTTGCCCTCGATCAATCGATGGATGATACCTATCAGCGTATTGCTAGAGCATTAGCACAAGTCGAAACTGGCAAGTCGAAACAGGAAAAATATTATCAAGAATTTTTATGGGCTTTACGCCAAGGAGCTATTCCTGCAGGTCGTATAGTTTCTAATGCCGGTGCTTTGGCTCACAAGCCAGCTACATCGACTATAAATTGTACAGTGTCAGGTGCAATTGCAGACTCCATGGACGATATTTTGCACAAGGTTCATGAAGCGGGTCTGACTTTAAAGGCGGGTTGTGGAATTGGCTACGAATTTTCTACCCTACGTCCTAAAGATGCTTATGTTTCTGGAGCGGGTGCCTATACATCGGGTCCTTTGTCGTTTATGGATATCTACGACAAAATGTGTTTTACAGTTTCGTCAGCTGGAGGTAGACGTGGTGCTCAAATGGGCACGTTTGATATTGCTCATCCTGATGTAATTGAATTTATTAGGGCTAAGCGGGAAGATGGTCGCTTACGCCAATTCAATTTATCATTGTTGATCACTTCAGAATTTGTTGAAGCAGTTAACAATGATCAATCTTGGCATTTGTCATTTCCGGTTACAGAGAAAGAAGCTAATGCCGAAAAACTGGACTTAAATGATCAACAGCAATTTATTTGGCGTGATTTTCCTTGCTCTGAGAATTATGTGGTTAATGAAGCTGGGTTAGTGGCATGCCGTATTAGTAAAACATTACCCGCTCGTCGACTGTGGGACATAATTATGAGTTCGACATACGATTATGCTGAGCCAGGATTTATATTGATTGACAAAGTCAACGAAATGAACAACAACTGGTTTTGCGAAAAAATTCGTGCTACTAATCCTTGTGGTGAACAGCCTTTACCACCGTATGGAAGCTGTCTGTTAGGCTCTATTAATTTAACTCGTTTTGTAAAAAATCCTTTTACCCCACAAGCTGTTTTTGACTGGGATAGTTACCGTAAAACTATTCGAGTTTTCTCGCGTATGCTTGATAATGTAGTTGAACTGAATGGATTGCCATTGTCCAAGCAACAAGAAGAAATTATTAGCAAGCGTCGTCATGGTATGGGTTATTTAGGATTAGGTTCTTCAATTACACTACTTGCTATGAAATATGGAAGTGCCGAATCGATAGAGTTTACAGAGCAAGTCACTCAGGTGTTAGCGTTGGAAGGTTGGCGAGAAGCATTATCTCTAGCTAAAGAAAAAGGTTCTGCACCTGTTCTAGAACAACTATTCACAGTGACCAGTGAAATGTTGTACAAACGTCCGGAAATGCTGGCCGATGGTTATAAAGTCGGCGATCAAGTAGCAGGCAAAATTTTACATGCTAAATATAGTCGCTATATGCAACAATTAGCCAAAATTGAGCCGGAACTAGTAGAACAATTGGCTGAGGTAGGAGCACGTTATACGCATCATAGTTCAATTGCACCTACGGGCACAATTTCATTATCTCTAGCCAACAACGCCAGTAATGGAATAGAGCCAAGTTTTGCACATCATTATTCTCGTAATGTTATTCGTGCCGGAAAAAAATCTAAAGAAAAAGTTGATGTTTATTCTTTTGAATTACTAGCCTATCGACAATTAATTAATGCTCAGGCAATACCTTATAGTGATAATCCTGACCAGCAACTGCCAGATTATTTTATAACAGCCGATGATATTACTCCTAAACAGCATGTTGATATTCAAGCAGCGGCACAAAAATGGATAGATTCATCGATTTCTAAAACCGCGAATATACCAACCGATTATCCATACGAAGATTTTAAATCAATTTATCAATACGCTTATCAGCAAGGTCTTAAAGGCTGTACTACCTTTAGATTTAATCCAGAAGTATTTCAGGGTGTATTAGTTAAGGAGTCTGATCTTGAGAATACCGTTTATCAATTTACTCTAGAAGATGGTTCGATAGTCGAATTTAAAGGAAATGAAGAGATTGAATACGATGGCGAAATTCATTCAGCCGCTAATTTATTTGATGCACTTAAAGAAGGCTATTACGGAAAGTTTTAATAATTTGATGTAATATTATTTTGCTTTTTGAATAACTCTGTTAGTGACTTAGAAGTTATACTCAAACGATTTTTATATTTTAGTGAAGTCTTCGTCAATCCAGAAACAATAATAAGTTTTCTCAAACTATCGTGCATCAGGTGTTTATGAATCAATCCAATCTAATCCTTAGTGGGCTCACGACTCATGCAACATTGCTGGATAACGCTACTGTAAACCCTTTTAGTAAACTGATACTGACGGATTATTATGCAAAAGCCAATCAGTTAGCTCATATTTCTTTTGCTGCGGCTAATGGTATTCTGAGCGGTATTGGATTATCTAACGGTGAGGTTAATAATGGTATTGTTACTTATACGCTGATTGCTGGAAGTGCTGCAGATTTGGAACTGACATTACAAAATTTGACTTTTATTCCGACTGTTCATCAGGTTCAAACTGGACAAGCCGTTAACACGTCGATAACACTAAGTATTACAGACATTGTCAGCCCCTACATACCTTTTCAAACGTTATCGAGTGGTATTTCTGGACCATGGGCTTTTGCAATTGATAGTCAAGGTCAAGTTTGGGTCGCTAATGCCGGAAATAATACAGTAGAACATTTTTCTGGTTCCGGTGCTTTGCTACAGACTATAAGCAGTGGACTTTCTTTTCCTGACGGTTTGGTTATCGATGCACAAAATAATATCTGGATTGCCAATGCACTGAGCAATAATTTGGAAAAATTCTCAAATTCTGGGGTTTTATTGCAAACGGTGACGAGTGGTATTGCAAATCCTTCTAATCTGGCTATTGATAGTCAAGGTAATGTATGGGTTACTAATAAAGATAACAACAGTATTGAGCTTTTTTCGAGTTTAGGTGGATTGTTAGGCGTCTTGAATTTCAATCCATCCGATCTTCAAAGTATTGCACTTGATAATCAAGGACATTTGTGGATTGGCAACGGTAGTCACAATTCAATAGAAGAACGCTCTAATACCGGTGCGCTTCTGCGAACGTTGTCTAATGGTATTTCTGATCCTGGCGCGCTGGCTATAGATAGCCTCGGCAATCTTTGGGTTTCCAATTACGGTAATCATACAGTTGAAGAGTTTTCAAATTCTGGTGTGCTATTGAATACTCTGAAGACAGGTAACTTAAACCCCCTTGGTATTGCCACTGATACTCTGAACAATGTTTGGCTTGGTTACAGTAACAATACAATTTCTGGTTTTTCTCCAATCGCAATGACTAAAACAATTGTCGATCAATCTACTCAAATTTATGTTACATCAACTAATTCGGCACCACCTGTTTTAACGGCTGTTAATTATGATGCTCAAACGGGTAAACTGTCATTATATGGTAATCATCTAACCTTGCAATCGAGTGATTTTATAATCGGTGCATTGACATTGACCGGTCAAAATGGGCTGCATTATACGTTAACTGGAGGTATCGTAGAGGTTGCTTCTACTAACCAAATAACGTTTGATTTGAGTGCTACCGATCAATTAACTGTCAATACTTTATTAAATAAAAATGGTAACAAAGCATTAGACAATACTTTTTACAACTTGTCTCTTAATGCAGGTTGGGATAAGGGAGCTGGATTCATTGATTCTCAGGTGTTAACAGTCAAAAACGTGGTATCTCCTGTGCTAACTGGTGCTAGTTACAATATTTCGACGGGCATTTTAACAGTGACCGGTAATCACCTTGCCAGTTTTGGCAATCAATCATTTAATTTCAATTCCATATTGCTCAAATCAGGAAGTCACAGTTATCAATTGGCTAATGGTAGTGATAAATTAAGTGATCTTACTTCCAATGGTTTTAAGGTGACTTTAGCGGCAACTGACCGTGTGTTAGTTAATGGCTTTTTTAATACCAATGGCACTCGATCAGGCGTAAACGCCTATGGTTTGTCAGTTGGTGCTGGTTGGGATACATTAAACAGTTCGGCAATTAGTAATTTACCGATTACTGTTGAAGGGGCACAAGGCATTACCATTAGTGGTTTCAGTACAAATAACACGGTCTTGGATAGTCAGACTATTCAGCCTTTAAGTTCAGTGTCTGTCGTCGATAGCTACGCAAATGCCAGTGAAACAGCGAAAATTTCTTTTGCTGCAGCGAATGGCAGTCTTAGCGGGGCAGATTTATCAGTTGGTGTGGTCAATAATGGTCTGATTTATTATACCTTGTCAGCTAGTAGTGCTAATGCGTTACAACAAGCTTTGCAAGCACTGGTTTTTACCCCGACTGCTCACCAAGCTTCTGGCGGAGAAACGATTAACACCACCATCAATCTCAGTGTTACTGATAGCGTCAGTCCGTATAGTGCCCCTTTTCGAACTTTGCCCAATAGTGTTGCTGCACCTTTAAGTTTAGCTACGGATATTCAAGGGCATCTTTGGGTGGCTATTAGTGATAATGATACTGTAAAAGAATTCACAACAGCAGCCACAGGTTTCATGAAACTTGCTTTAAATAAAGGAAATGGTTTGTTTGAACCTTATAGCATTACTGCTGATAATCAAGGCAATGTATGGATTGCTAATAGTGGCAATAGTACGGTACAACAGTTTTCTGCATCGGGAATACTTTTGCAAACGTTGACCAACGGTATTTCCAATCCCCATATTGTTGTTAGCGATGGGTTGGGGCATATCTGGATAGGTAATGAAGGCAATAACACTGTGCAGGAATTTTCTTTCTCTGGATCGTTGCTAAATACGTTGACAAATGGCATCGCCCAACCGATTAGTCTGGCTACTGACAGTCAGGGTAATGTATGGGTTGGTAATGGAAGCGGAACGGTTGAAGAATTCTCTGCATCGGGTCGATTATCAAACTTGATTACTCAAGGAATTAACCAGCCTGTCAGTTTAGCTACTGATAATCAAGGTAATGTTTGGGTCGCTAATCTTAATAATATGAAAGGGAATGTAGAAGAGTTTTCAAGTGCAGGTAAGCTTTTGAATACGCTTACAAATGGAGTTAATCATCCTGTTGATTTGGTTAGTGATCATCAGGGTAATATTTGGATAGCCAACAAGGGGAATAGTACCGTTGAAGAATTCTCAAGTTCAGGTGTTCTCTTACATTCATTATCTACAGGTCTATCCAGTCCAGTCAGTTTGGCTATTGATAGTCAAGGTACTGTTTGGGTAGGCAACAGTGGTGATAATTCAGTCGTAGGGTTTTCTTCATCAACGTTGTCTCATTCTGTTTTCTATGATTCAGCCCATATTATAGTGACAGCCACATCGAACAACATTGTGATTGACGCAACTGCGACTATAAGCAATCCAACTGTTATTAGTAATGCACATATTGGGGATCAGTTGAAAATTGCAGATGCTCTCAGCTTTAATGCCAAAGCAATTACTGCGAGTAGTATTTTAGTACAGGGAGGGGATGTAAGTACGCTTGCTGGATGGGTCAGTGGTATCTTAAGTATTCAAGGTGCTAATGAAGCAAGCCATAATATTGACTGGTTTAATTTTAATGGCAATACTTATCTATTGGAGCAGGCTCATGCTCAAGGTAGTGTCTACAGTGCAGGAGATAGCTTGGTTGAATTAGTCGGAATTTGGAATGAAAATGCGGCGAGTTTTAATAATCATGTTTTGACTCTTGCGTAATTATTATGAGTTATTTGGGACATCAATATTAGGATTACTTCATGTTAATAATTGAAGTAGACAATCTTTATCAAATTAACCAGAAAAAATAATGTTTAATGCATAATGACTGACATCATCCAGCAAATTAACAATTGTCTGCCCCAGACCCAATGCGGACAATGTGGATTTAAGGCTTGCCATCCTTATGCACAGGCTATTGCTGAGGGTAGGGCAGATATTAATCAATGTCCACCCGGTGGTGATGAAGGTATTTTGGCATTGGCCAAATTACTAAATGTGCCTGTTAAGCCATTAAACGCACTACATGGGATTCACAAACCTCAACAGGTAGCTTTTATTATTGAGCGAGATTGTATCGGTTGTGTGAAATGCATTGCCGCTTGTCCAGTTGATGCAATTTTGGGTGCAGCAAAATTAATGCATACAGTGATTGCTACAGAATGTACCGGCTGTGAATTGTGTATTGCGCCTTGTCCTGTGGATTGCATTGTTATGCAGCCTGTTGAAAAAAATAATGAAATGACTAAGCGCGAGCGTGCTGACAGAGCTAAAAGCCGTTTTGAAGCACGAAATATTCGAAAAAAACGTGAAATTGAACAAAAAGCTGAGCGTATTCAGCAGAAAAAAGCTGAGCTGGCTAATCTAAATGACTATTAATAGTCATTTATTAATGTTCCATAGTTATTTTATTTACATCGTTTGTTAAGTTGATTTTCCTAATCATCATACAGTTAACATAGCAATAACTTACTTATTAAGGAAATAGGTGTGGCAAAAGCAAGTGATTTAAAACGGGGTATGGTTGTAGATATCAATGGTATTCCACACGCGGTTAAACAGGTTGAAGTAAAAAGCCCATCTTCTCGTGGCGCAACAACCTTATATAAGGTTCGTTTTACTAATCTTAAAAGCGGACAAAAGCTTGATGAATCATTAAAGGGAGATGATTCTTTTAAAGAAGCTGAATTAATTCGAGCTAAGGTTCAATATTCATATAAAGATGCGGAAAATTATGTCTTTATGAATAGTGAAGATTATGCCCAGTATACTCTCAATGAAGATGATCTTGAGGGACAAATTGAATATTTAACTGAAGGTTTGGAAGGCATCGTTGCTTTACTAATTGATGATGAAATACTAGGAATAGAATTACCAGCTTCAGTTGTTTTAGCCATTGTTGAGACAGCACCGGTAATTAAAGGATCTAGTGCTTCTGCAAGGACTAAAACAGCAAGGCTTTCGACTGGATTGGAAGTACAGGTCCCTGAATATTTGGAAATTGACGAACTAATTAAAATAAACACAGAAACGGGTAAATTCATGGCTCGCGCATAAGTCTCATGTCTGAGAAAAGTATGCAGGTTGGGCAGAACCATTTTGTTTTGCATCGCTGGCCCTTACGTTCTGAAGCGTCATTAAGAGCTTGGGATGCTGCCGATGAGTATTTGCTTGATTATCTCTTTAGTAAGGGGTTATCAGGAAATCAACGTATGTTAATTGTAAACGACAGTTTTGGTGCTTTGGCCGTTGCTCTTCATAAGCAAAAACCTGAAGTGATGTCTGATTCGTTCTGTTCTCAACTGGCTACACGTTATAATTTGCAAGCCAATCATTTATCAATTGATCAAGTTAAGTTGATATCAAGTCTAGACGATCCGGCGGATATATTAGATTGGCTGGTTATTAAAGTACCAAAAACTTTGGCGTTACTGGAATATCAATTAATCCGTTTGCACCCATATATCACGCCAGATACTCAAATAATTATTGTCGGTATGGCAAAGAATTTACCTACTTCTGTTTGGAAGCTTTTAGAGCGTTTAGTCGGTGTTACGGATACTTCATTAGCTAAAAAAAAAGCTAAGCTAATTTTTAGCCAATTAAATCCTGCGTTGGTTTTGCCAAGTAATCCTTATCCCGTTCAATATCATCTTGAACACACAGATTATATTATTAGTAATCATGCCAATGTTTTTTCACGTGATTCATTGGATATTGGTACACGCTTTTTTTTGCAAAATTTACCGATTAACTCTAATTTTAGGAATATTGTTGATTTAGGTTGTGGTAACGGGGTCGTTGGATTAATGGCTGCGACTAAAAATCCAGCGGCAACTATGTATTTTGTTGATGAATCTTACATGGCGGTATCATCTGCAAAACAGAATTTTAAGAGGGTTTTTACCGATATAAGGCAAGCTAACTTTATGGTAAGTGATGGGTTAATGACATTTGATACTGAGAGTATCGATGTGGTGTTATGCAATCCGCCATTCCATCAAAACCATAGTATATCTGACATTGTTGCTACGAGTATGTTTAAACAATCTCGATACGTGTTAAAAAAAGGCGGGGAATTATGGGTTATTGGTAATCGCCATTTACCTTACTATAGCGAGTTAAAGAAAATTTTTAGCAATTGTTTACTTATAGCTAGTAATACTAAATTCTCTATTTTTAAGGCAACCAAAAATATCTAATAAAACTGAACCTAAAAGCTAAATCACTTTTAGGTTCAGCTAAAAAGGGGGGGTATTTATGCAGGTGTTACATTTTCTGCTTGAGGACCTTTTTGACCTTGAGTTACTTGCATGGTAACTTTTTGACCTTCGCGCAAAGTTTTGCGACCGGTGCCGTTAATTGCGCTGTGGTGAACGAAAACATCTTTGCCACCTTCTTGCTCAATAAATCCAAAACCTTTTTCATCATTGAACCATTTAACGGTACCTACAACTTGATCTGACATATCACACTCTTAACTTAAAAATCGCCATATGGCTGGCTTACAAATCCCAGCTTATAAAAAGCCGGCTTAAACTTTTACTGCAGCCAATGGTAGCACTAAAAATGTGGGTAGAGCAAAAACATTTTCGTTAGAATGAAATAAATTTTTTGCGAATGGTATGTTTTTATTGGTCTATTATTTTAAGTTGAGATTTTTTTCATTCTTTGTTTAATTTAAGCAACTATATCTGTTTATGGTTTTACAGTGGATATGTTACTAATCAATATTGATCAATACGCTGGTATAAAATAGCTTATCATTAGTAGAATTGTTAAATTATATAATTTTGTGTAGGAATCAATGGATAAACAAGAAAAAACAGTCACTATGACGGTGTTAATGACACCTGATATGGCTAATTTTGCTGGTAATGTGCATGGCGGTGCATTATTAAAACTACTTGATCAAGTAGCCTATGCTTGTGCAGCAAAATACTGTAAAAATTATGTAGTCACAGCCGCATTGGATCAGGTTTTTTTTAAGCAGAACGTCAATGTAGGAGAATTGGTTACTTTTTATGCACGAGTTAACTATGTTGGACGCTCATCAATGGAAATCGGTGTTAAAGTTGTTGCCGAGCACTTAAGAACCTATGAAAAAAGACATACAACTTCATGTTTTTTTACCATGGTTGCTATTGACGAAAACGGAAAATCAATAGAAGTACCTCGCTTGCAGTTAGAAACTGATGCCGAAAAAAGACAATATGCAGCAGCAGAAATGCGTAAACGTTTGCGTCAAGAAAGCCTTGAAAAAAGTCGTGCGTTGCAAGTAGATAGTGAGGATGACTTTTAGTGCGAATCATTGACAATTTTGAACAGCTACCACTTAAAGACTTTGCAGAGAAGGCTTATCTGGATTATTCGATGTATGTCATTTTGGATAGAGCTTTGCCTCATCTGGGTGATGGTTTAAAGCCAGTACAGCGGCGCATTGTATACGCCATGTCAGAATTGGGTTTGACTGCAGTAGCTAAATATAAAAAATCCGCCCGAACAGTCGGTGATGTGTTAGGTAAATACCATCCACATGGCGATTCTGCTTGTTATGAAGCGATGGTATTAATGGCTCAGAATTTTTCTTATCGTTACCCGTTAATTGATGGGCAAGGTAACTGGGGGTCTCCAGATGATCCTAAGTCATTTGCAGCAATGCGATATACTGAATCAAGGTTAACTCCCTATGCACAAACATTATTAAGTGAGTTGGGACAAGGAACGGTGCAATGGACTGATAATTTTGATGGGACGCTTGAAGAGCCTTCATTATTGCCAGCGCGGTTGCCAAATTTATTGCTCAATGGCACCATGGGTATTGCGGTTGGAATGGCAACTGATATTCCACCACATAATCTGCGAGAAGTGGCTGCCGCTTGCATTCAATTGTTGGATGACCCAGAAAGCTCCCTTGAAAAATTAATGAGTCATATAAAGGGACCCGATTACCCAACTTCAGCTGAAGTTATAACTTCAACTGAAGATATTGATAGAATTTATCAAATGGGTGCCGGATCGATAAAAATGCGCGCTGTTTATGAACAGGAAGAGGCTAATATTATTATTACTGCGTTGCCTTATCAAGTTTCTGGTGCCAAATTGATGGAGCAAATCGCAGGTCTCATGCAAGCCAAAAAATTGCCAATGCTCGAAGATTTACGTGATGAATCTGATCATGAAAATCCAACTCGTTTAGTGTTAATTCCTAAATCAAAGCGCTTGGATGTTGATGCGTTGATGTCGCATTTATTTGCAACAACTGATCTTGAAAAAAGCTATCGAGTCAATCTTAATATGATTGGTTTAGATGGTAGGCCGCAAGTAAAAAACTTACGAACTATTTTGTTAGAATGGCTAGACTTTAGAACCCAAACTGTCCGTAGACGCTTGCAATACCGTTTGGACAAGGTGTTAGCTCGTTTACATGTATTAGATGGTTTGTTAATAGCTTATCTTAATATTGATGAAGTAATCGCTATCATTCGCAATGAAGAAAAACCCAAGACAGTGTTGATGCAACGTTTTGGGATAACGGATAGTCAAGCCGAAGCTATTCTGGAATTAAAACTTCGTCATCTTGCTAAATTAGAAGAAATAAAAATTAGAGCAGAACAAGACGAATTAGCTCAAGAACGCCAAAATATTGAACAAATCCTTTCAGAAAAAGAGTTATTAAAGCAGTTGATACGCTCTGAAATTTCGTTTGATGCAGAAAAATATGGTGATTTACGACGTTCACCAATCGTTGTTAGAGAGACAGCCCAAGCAATGGCTTTTACTGCTTTAATTAATAACGAAGCAATGACAGTGATCTTGTCTGAAAAAGGATGGGTCAGAGCCGCTAAGGGTCATGATATCGATGTCGAAACGTTGAATTATCGTGCTGGAGACTGTTTTTTAGATGCGGTTAAATGCCGTTCAACGCAGCCGTTATGTATTTTAGATTCTACTGGGCGAGCATACAGCACCAGCGTTCATGACTTACCGTCGGCACGAACTCAAGGAGAGCCCTTGACTGGTCGACTTAATCCACCGGTGGGTGCTTTTTTTACGCATTTATTGGCTGGTAATACTGAGGACTTCTACTTATTAGTTACCCATTTAGGTTATGGTTTTAGAGTACAGTTCAAAGAGTTACTTACAAAAAATAAAGCGGGTAAATTGCTGATTGCTTTGTCCAATGATGCAAGGCTTCTGAAGCCAGTTGCATTACAAAATGATTTTCAGCTTTTAGCGGTAGTTACTTTACAAGGACGTTTGTTGATTTTTCCTTTACAAGAATTGCCTGTGTTAGTGAAGGGTAAAGGCTATAAAATCATTCAGCTTGCTTCAAAAGATATAACCGAAGGAAAAGATGGCATTGTTTCTGCGGTTGCAATGTCTGCACAAAGTCAGTTAAAAATCTTATCTGGTAAACGAGTACTAACCCTTAAAACTGCTGATATAGCTTATTATTCAGGTAGCCGCGGTCAAAAAGGAATGAGTTTGCCAAAAGGCTTTCAGCGCGTTGATGGACTCTTAATTGATTAATTAATAAACATAAGCAAAAGCTTTTGTGTTTAAAATTATTTTTTGTAGCGTCTTGATGTTTGAGATCTGCATTATTTTTGTTACTTATAGAATATATTTTTTATGTCGCTAAAAACTCATAGTCGTAATTTACTTTCCAATTGGGGATACTGGAGTCTCCATCATCCGCTACTGGTTTTGTTGTTCACTGTTTTTGTTACTTGGTTGGCCTTTGAATATATTTCTGTAAATTTAAGTGTCAATACCGATACGACAAAATTAGTGGCACCCGATGCACCCTTTCAGCAAAATCGCCGTAAATTTGAAAAGCAGTTTTCTCAGGATGCTCAAACTTTATTGGTGATAGTTAAATCCGATTCCCCTGAGTTGACTAAATCGGCAACTAAAAGGCTAGCGCGTCTATTAACCGCAGATCAAAACAATTTCAGCGCTGTCTATCTTCCAAATGAAAATGAGTTTTTTAACCAAAATGGACTACTCTATTTGGATGTTGATGAATTACAAAGTTTGTCTAATACCTTGTCACAAGCACAGCCGTTTATTGGCAGAATATATCAGCAAACAGATTTAACAGGCTTTTTTTCTGTGTTTGATGATGCGCTAGCAGAGAAGAATTCGGGTCAAAATTTACCGGTTGATTTACCTGCATTACTAAACAAGGTGTCCTTGGCACTGCATAAAACGATTAACGGCGATAATGCCTTGTTATCATGGCAAGCATTAATCATTGATAAAAAGCCTTATGCCGGAAATGTAGGCTTTATTTTAGCTTTGCCCAGTTACGATTACACAAAAATTCGTCCTGCAGAAAATGCCATTACCGTCATCCGTAAAGCAATTACACAAATTCAAGATGCTAATTTGCCACCAGTTAATGTGACGATTACAGGGGAGGCAGGACTTGAAGATGATGAGTTAGCCGGTATGAGCTCGGGAACTTTTACCGCAAGTATATTTTCTGCAGTACTGGTGTTATTTATTTTGTTATTAGCTTATCGATCAATATTATTGACCTTAGCTACTTTAGTGACATTAGCGTTAGGAATGGTTTTTTGCGGTACTTTTGCCGCTGTCGCTGTTAAGGAATTAAATCTAATATCAGTAGCATTTGCGGTATCTAATATTGGTTTAGGTGTTGAATACGCAATCCATTTTTGTTTACGATACCGCGATTATCTGTTGAGTCACAGTAATAAGGAGCGAGCTATCCATAGTGCATTGTTAGCTACCAGTCCATCATTATTGTTGTGTGCTAGTACGACGGCTATCGGTTTGTATGCTTTTATTCCAACTGATTACAAAGGTGTTTCTGAATTAGGTTTATTAGCAGGTAGTAGTTTATTTATTTGTTTAGGCGTTACCTTAACCGTATTACCTGTTTTGTTAAAAATATTACCTGCTCCGGTAACGGAAGCTAGCAAATTAGTAACTTCTGATAGCAACGGCATATTAACAAAATTGCCTAACAAGTTGGCTTTATTGACATTGCATTTTGCCAAGCCAATTGTTTGGGGAACCGTTGCTTTAACAGTCATCGCTTGTGTTTTGGTTGCTCATGTACAAACGGATTTTAATCCTATTAATCTGCGTGACCCAAATACTGAATCAGTCATTGCTTTTAAAGAATTATTGAAGGATAAAGATTCTTCGCCAATGACGTTAACTATTCTTACTCAAGATGAGACTAAAGCAAAAAAATTGCAAGAACAGTTAGAAAAGTTGTCTGTTGTTGATCGTACTATTAGCCTTTTTAATTTTATACCAGCTAATCAAGATGAAAAGTTGGCAATTATTGAAGAGATGGCAACTATGCTTGGTTTTCAGACGACTAAATTTCCAGTACTAAAAGATATCACCGATCCGAGCGAAAGTATTAACCATCTCATTGCAACAATTGATTCTGTTTTACCGAAAAAAACTGATGTTAATGAAATAGCGTCATTAAAAGCGTTTAAAACTGAACTAAAAGCAATTTTGCTAGAATTTGATAATCGTCAACAACCTGATCAGCATTTGTTTATTGAAAAAATTCAAACAACATTATTGGGAACTTTGCCCAACGTAATGAATGAATTATTAACTGGTTTTAATGCAAAAGAATTTTCCCTGAACGATTTACCGAGCGATATTAAAGAAAGATGGTACAGTAAAGAAGGGTGGTATCGTATACAGATATTTCCAAAAAAAGACCTGAATGATTTGGCTAATTTGGAAGAATTTATTAAACAAGTACAAGCGATAGAACCAGAAACAACCGATTTGCCCATTATGTACTGGGAATCAATGAAAGCAGTTGTTAATGCTTTTCAACAGGCTATTACCATTGCGTTGGTTACCATAGCTTTAGCTTTATTATTTATTCGACGTAATATAACAGATACTTTATTAATTATGACGCCGTTGATTTTGGCTGGATTATTTACCATGGCAAGTACGGTTATAACCAACACGCCCATTAATTTTGCCAATATTATTGCATTACCTTTGCTATTGGGCTTTGGTGTTGATAACGGCATTCATATGGTAGAAAAATTGCGCCATTCGCTTTCTGAAAAACAGAATATCTATCAGTCCAGTACAGCTAGAGCAATGTTTTATGGCGCATTAACCACCAGTTCCAGTTTTATTGGCTTAGCTTTTTCTCCGCATCAAGGTATTGCCAGTATGGGCCTGGTGATTACTTTAGGCATTTTCTGGGTAATGACTTGTACGTTTATTATTTTACCAGCGTTGAGCAAATTGGTGTTGCAAGCTGAACATGATATTGGACATCATGCTTAACAGATTTAAATAATCTGTATTTGGTTAGTCTAAATCAAAAATAGATTGTAAATATGAAACTATTGAACGATAATAGTCAGCCTTTAGCCAGTAAGCTAAAATATTATGGTGATCGTATTGGTCCTCTCGCAACGATACGCTGCGAACCCCGCCAGGTCCGGAAGGAAGCAACGGTAGCAGCAGATTCGTGTGCCGTGATGTGGCTAATGCGATTACCGCCCTCAGTATCTACCCATTTGAGTCTGCAATGAAATATCAGGTTTTGGCCCGAAAATGGCGACCTCGTAATTTCTCAGAAGTTGTCGGACAAGATCATATAGTAACATCTCTAACAAATGCTTTACAGCATGATAGACTTCATCACGCCTATTTATTTACAGGAACACGTGGCGTTGGTAAAACCACTATAGCCAGAATTCTCGCTAAAGCTATTAATTGTGAGAATCGTCAAAATTATAATCCATGTGGCGTCTGTTCAGTATGTACAGCCATTGATCAAGGGCGCTTTTTAGATCTAATAGAAGTTGATGCTGCGTCGCGTACCAAAGTAGAAGATACCCGTGATTTGCTTGATAATGCTCAATACGCTCCCAATCATGGACGTTATAAAGTCTACTTGATTGACGAAGTTCACATGCTTTCAGGGCATAGTTTTAATGCCTTGCTGAAAACCTTGGAAGAACCCCCTGAACATGTAAAGTTTCTACTAGCAACCACGGATCCACACAAAATTCCGATAACTGTACTCTCACGTTGTTTACAGTTTAATCTTAAGCAATTGTTGCCTAAGCAAATTTTTACTCAAATGACTTATATTCTTGAACAAGAAGTCATTGAATTTGAACCGGCAGCTATTAGAACATTATCTTGTGCAGCCGATGGTAGCATGCGAGATGGACTAAGTTTGTTAGATCGAGCGATTGTGTTTAGTAATGGGCACATACGTAACGAAGACATCAATAATATGTTGGGCGTAGTCGCACAACAAACTCTCCAAACTTTATTGACTGCATTGGCTGATCATGATGTAGCTGCCATTTTTGACAAAATAACCGAACTTTGTCAATTCAGTCCTGATTTTTGTCAAATAGTACAGCAATTATTAAAACTATTTTATCGTCTTGCTTTATTGCAACAAGTTCCTTCTGCTTTAGCTGATGATGACGATATTCATTGGCTTACTGAATTATCTACACGATTTAGCGCAGAAGATTTACAACTTTTTTATCAAATAGCCTTGTTAGGTCAACGTGATTTGGAGTTAGCTCCAGATCCACGTATTGGTTTTGAAATGTTGATGTTGAGGATGCTTACGTTCAAACCTGCCACCAATGAAAATTTAGTCGATAGTGATTCGCTTAAGGTTAAAGAAATTGTCCCCTTTTCATCATCAAGCGTATCAATTCCAAGACAAGCCAAGGATCATTTAGAAGTTCCAATTCTCAGACAGGATATGAATTGGCAGGCTATGATAGCAGCAATGAAATTGGAAAGTCTGACTAAACAGCTCGCCAATAATTGCATGCTTGAACAACTTGATGATAGTGTTTGCAAATTATCCTTAGATCCCGCTCACCAAAATTTGTTAACAACAATGCGCTTAGAAAAGTTGCAGAAAGCCATACAGCATTTCAGAGGTACGGCTGTTAAATTGGTTATCAATACAGAAAAAAAAGAACTTGATACGCCCGCTATTCAGCAGAGTAAGCGACTACAAGATCAACAAGAGTCAGCGGTAGAGGCTATCCAGTCAGATACTCATGTAAAAAGATTGATAGAGCAGTTTGATGCGAGAATTTTACCCGATAGTATAGAGCCGTTATAACGACTAAAATTAGGAGAGAAATATGAAAAATCCATTGGGCGCATTGATGCAACAAGCTCAAAAAATGCAGGAAGATTTAAAAAAGGTTCAGGAAGAGATTGCGACAATAGAGGTGCAAGGTGAGTCAGGTGGTGGACTAGTCACTATTATTATGAATGGAAAACGCGAAGCTAGAAAAGTAACCATTGATAGTTCACTTGTCGCTGAAGATAAAGATATGCTTGAAGATTTAGTTGCTGCCGCAATTAACGATGCCGTTAATAAAGTTGCTAAAATGAAAAAAGAAAAAATGTCCTCAATAACATCTGGACTACCTTTACCTCCTGGGTTTCAAATGCCGTTCTAATATGCAGCGGAAGGGACTATTAAAACAATTAATACAAAGTTTATGCTGTTTACCCGGTGTTGGTCCTAAGAGCGCACAGCGAATAGCATTTCATATTTTGCAAAGAGATCGTTTTAGTGCAAAAATTTTGGCTGAGACCTTATTGCAGGCAATAGATTCTATAGGTTATTGCCAAAGTTGTCGGACACTAACAGAGGAAAGTCTTTGCGAAATATGTGAAGATGATTCAAGAGATAAGCGTGTTCTCTGTATAGTAGAAAATCCATCAGATGTTTGGGTTATTAGTCAGGCAATAGATTTCAAAGGTCATTTTTTTGTCTTGCATGGGAGGCTTTCTCCGTTAGACGGAATAGGACCGGATGAACTCGGACTTGATCATTTAGAAAGAAAATTGTCAAATGGAGGTGTGGAAGAATTAATCTTAGCCACAAATTCAACAGTAGAAGGTGAGGCAACTGCCTATTTTATCGGTGAACTTGCAAAAAAACATCAAGTACAAGCAAGCAGAATAGCACATGGAGTGCCTATGGGTGGTGAACTTGAATTTATCGATAGCGGAACTTTAGCCCATGCCTTCAAAGGACGTAAACAAATTTAGTTATTAATCAATAAGGAGTAAGCTATGAAAGATTGCTTATTTTGTAAAATGGTTGCTGGAGATATTAAGCCCGATATCGTTTTTGAGAACGATCAAGTTCTGGCGTTTAATGATATTAATCCACAAGCCCCTGTACATATTTTGCTGATCCCAAAGCAACATATTAGTACACTTAACGAACTTGAAAACAACCACTTGGCGGGTGAATTGTTAATGACCATCAGCACTATAGCTAAGCAGCAAAATTTAGCAGAACAAGGTTACAGAACAGTGGTCAATTGTAATAGTAAAGGAGGGCAAGAGGTTTATCATCTGCATTTACATCTGTTAGGTGGTCGTCAAATGCTATGGCCTCCAGGCTAGAAAGTAACAGGTTAATAAGTTGCTGATTTTATTTGTTATCAAAAAATTATTTTTTTAACTAGCTTATAAAATAAAACCATTTAATTATTAACCACATTTACTTTCACCACAATTAAGACAAGTCATGCAGTTATCCATTAATACAACGGCTTTAGTTTGACATTTATTACACAATAATGCTTGTGCAGGGAACTCTTCTGAATCATTTTGATAAGCACTATCAGTATATTGATTTTCGAATTCTTGACGTTTAGCGGTTAAAAAGCGTCTTTCATGTTCGCTGAATTCTTTATCTTTTAGCATACCAATGCTTTTTAAATGTGATTCAATAGCACAACCAATTTCAGCAACTAATGAGGGCATAAATACACCACCCTTTTTAAAATAGCCGCCTTTAGGGTCAAATACAGCTTTTAATTCATCAACAAGAAAGCAAGTATCCCCACCTTTCCTAAAGACAGCAGAAATAACCCGTGTTAAAGCTAGTACCCATTGAAAATGCTCCATATTTTTTGAATTAATAAATACTTCATAAGGGCGACGCTCTTCATGTTCAGTACCCTGATTCAAAATCATGTCATTAATGGTAATATAAAGAGCATGTTCTGATTGAGGTGTTTTTATTTTGTATGTTGAACCATACAAAATTTCTGGACGAGTTACATTTTCATGCATACTTTCCAAATCATTGCTTTTCACAATGTCGGTGGCTTGTTTGTCAGCTAAGTTTCTCTCATTAGACAGTACTTTGTAGCCAGTAATTTTTTTTTCAATTTTAAAAGACATAAAAGTTTTTTAGATTATTAATTAGAAATAAGGCATTTGATTGAATAAATACCTATCATGGATTCCGAGTAGATGCGCTAATTATAACACTCCTATTCAAAAAGAAGGGTACAGTCTAATAATCTAGCCCATACATAAAATAATAATATTTATAATTAATTCTGTTAAACAAAAACAAGCCCGAGAGGAGCTATTAAAGATGCAGCAATATACTTATCAACTTTTTCGTTCAATAACAGATGTTGATGAAGATGAATGGTATAGTTTAGTTAATAATGACTTAGCAATGAATATTGCACTGATTCGCTTGATGGAGAATACCTTAAGTAGTCAGGCAAAATTTTGGACAGCGATGATTTATAATAATCAACAACAACCCGTTGCTTGTGCTTGTCTCTGTTTATTTCAATCAGATGGCATACAATCCAGTCCACTTTGGGTTATCAATCTTTTTAAATCGATTCGAAAGATATGGCCAAATTGCCTTAAGTTTAAAGTATTATTTTGTGGTCTACCATTTCCGAGTGCGGAAACACATTTTAAAATTGCCGATAATGTGGAAGCAAAGCCCATTATGTCTTTGATAACCAAAATAATGCATGAATTAGCCCACCAGCAAAAAGCCTCATTAATTGTATTTAAAGAACTTTGTGATAATCAACGCAGCCAATTAACTAATATTTTTACAGAGTTGAATTATATTCAGGGGGATATCGTTCCGACTTACCAATTAGAAGGTAGCTTTACGGGGTTTGATGACTATCAAAATGCTTTACGATCTAAATATCGTTGGCAAATGCAACAAAATATCAAAAAATTTACCACCAGTGGTTTAACGATTCGTCAAGAGACTGATCCGAAAATAATTGAACAATTGTTTACTGATGAAGTGTATCAGCTTTATTTAAATGTTTGGGAAAAGGCTAACGAAAAATTAGAATGCTTTCCAAAAGAGTTTTTTGGTCAGTTAGGTTATGCCATGCCCAATGAGACTCGATTAACATTGATTTATCAGGAGGATGTCGTTGTCGCGTTTGCTATTGGGCTTTTGCATAATAAATGCTATAAAAATTTATATTGTGGGATAGATTATGATGTTAATTTAAAAACAGACTGCTATTTTAATTTGTTTTATGCAGAATTAGGCAGTGCTTTTGCTGAAGGGGCTACTAAAATTCAAATGGGGCAAACATCGGATCATTTCAAATCACGTTTAGGAGCTCAGCCACATAAGCGTTACTTTTTTGTCAAAAATAGTAATAAATTAGTCAATAATGTATTAAAAATATTTAGGCAATTGATTTTTCCGGCGGTTCAAGAACCTATCAAATGCCAAGTTTTTAAAAACTAACTATATCGAATTTCCGAAGATTAATCATACCACTTTATAGTTGAGTAAAAATTATCTATAAAAAATTAAGAGTCACTGGCTAGATAAAAGGATATTTAAATGCTATGTCGAATCGGCTGTGGCGCTTGCTGTATTGCGCCTTCTATAACCTCAGTAATACCGTTACATCCACAGGGTAAAGCGGCGGCAATTAGGTGTTTGCATTTGGATGTCGATAATAAATGTAGTATTTTTTTAGATCCTAGTCGTCCTTTGGTGTGTAGCGGCTTTCAGGCGACTGAGGATGCTTGTGGTAGCAGTAAGGAAGAAGCGATGGCTATTCTGACCGAATGGGAAATTTTGACATCAGCTCAATAATTAAGGCAGCAGAAATAAAGATATGGATTACTTTCTAAAAAATAGACTTTGTTCACTAAGCTTAATTGACAATCCTTTCAGTTGTTTTTTGGTTTGCGCCGAGATCATTTTTTGACGCTCGTTTTTCCAGATATCTATACCTGTATCTAGTGAGATTTGATTTTTTTCGATCATTTCACATAAACCTTTTCTTATAGCGACTAAACGGACAATGCTTTTGTCAGTTGCATTTTTTATTAATAACTTTTCAAACTCTTTTTGATCACTTAAATCAAGACAATAGTTTGCTTCACTTTGTTTTGGTGCAGCTACAACTTGCAATGATAGGATAGTAAGCAAAACAACTAGCCAAGCAAATTTAATCTTGATGTACATTTAATTTTTCTGCTTCTCTTCTATTTTTGAAGTTTTGGTGATGTAGAGGAAAGATAAACCATCAATAATTTTCCTATTTATTGATTATTAGTAATGAATCATATAAATAGTCAACTTGAGCTAATACAGAAGTACTTATACAAACGCCCTGAACAATTTATGCCTATCAATTAATCAGGGCGATGCGGGTTTATTTACAAATGAATTAATTCACTGTTACTAAACTTTGAGCGTAATCTGCCGGTGGTTCAAAACCGAGCAAGGTAATGCAGGTAGCTGCTAGATTAGCAATACCTGCATCAGTTACATTTGTTAGTCGAATACTAGCTTTATTAGATGGATCGTAGATAATTCCGGGAACAGGATTTAACGAATGTGCCGTTTTGGGTTTGCATTTGCCTTGGTCATCTAAAATGACTGAGCCTGTTTTTTTATCCAGTTCACACATATCGTCTGCATTTCCATGGTCAGCAGAGCAAACCATAATACCATTGGCTTTTTTTAGCGCTTCCATGATTTTGCCAACACTTTCATCAACGGCTTCAACCGCTAATTTGACAGCATCTACATTACCGGTATGGCCGACCATGTCCCCATTAGGGAAATTTAAACGAATAAATTTATAGTCACCGCTCTCAATTGCTTGCACAACCGCATGGGTAATTTCATCCGCTTTCATGCGAGGTGCATCTTCGAATGGGCAAACATCAGATAGTATTTCTTTCCAAGTTTCTGTCGAAAACTTACCTGAATTGTTGCCGTTAAAGAAATAGGTTACATGACCATATTTTTGTGTTTCTGAAATAGCTAATTGTTTGACGCCAGCATTAGAGAGGTACTCACTCATAGTGCGATCAATTGCGGGAGGCGTTACTAAATATCGAGAGGGAACACCAAGGTCGCCGTCGTACTGCATCATGCCAGCATACATTACGTCCAACTTGGGTCCTCGATTAAACTCTTTTAATTCTTCGGCTTCAAAAGCTTTAGTGATTTCAAGTGCTCTATCGCCACGAAAATTGAAGAAAATAACACTATCCCCATCAGTTATAGGACCGACAGGTAAGCCAGCACGTGCAATCACAAATGCAGGTAAATCCTGATCTAAAACGCCTGGTATTTCGCTACGGAAGGTTTCGACGGCTTCTTTCATGGATGCGAATGTTCTACCTTCTGCTTTAACATGTGTTTCCCAGCCTCGTTTTACCATATCCCAATTTGCATCATAACGATCCATCGTGATATTCATGCGACCACCGCCCGATGCCACACAATAGTCAACAGTGCCGTCGGCGTTAATTTCTGCCAAGAAGTTGTCGAAGCGATCGATATATTCAAAAGCGGATGTTGGAGGCACGTCTCTTCCGTCAATTAAGGCGTGAATGCGAACAGTTTTTACCCCCTGTTCTTTTGTCTTTCTCAACATTGATTCTAAATGATTAATATTTGAGTGAACATTGCCATCAGACAATAGGCCGATAAAGTGTAGTGTTGAAGATTTATCCTTCACATTGTTGATAACTTCTTGCCAAACTGAGCCATTAGCATACATGGCGCCTGTAGCTATCGCTTTACCGACTAAAGCAGCACCTTGTTCAAAAATACGACCGCAACCGATAGCATTATGACCGACTTCAGAATTGCCCATATCCCCGTCATCAGGCAAACCAACGGCGATGCCGTGGGCTTTTAACTCAGTATATAAAGCATTTTCACGTAACCAGTCTAAATTCGGGGTATTTGCCTGTTTTACAAAATCACTTTCAGGATTTTTACCAATTCCAACTCCATCCATAATCACTAATACTACTGGACCTTCAGAACCGGAAAAATGCTTACTTTTTTTCAGATCAATCATTTCAAACTCCAAATTACAGGTACATCAATTAACGATGCTCAACCTTTGAGTGTTAACCAATGCTTTAATAAACAAAGGTGAATTATAAATTTATTTTTCAAAAAATTTCTTTTAAAGCAAAAATCATATAACCTTTGCATTTAAGCAACAACCCATAAAAAGCTCTAATGCTTAGGGTGTTAATGCGTCTTATTCTTGTTAGAGTAAGGAGCGGTTTGCTATTGAAAGAAATTATGAAACTCGTGCTACAAAAGAAATTTATAATCATTACAAGGCAATTGTAGTTAGCAAAGCTATTTATACGAATTCAGCAATAAGTGAATAAGTGCAAAAACTGATTGGATGTGTAGCCCATTCATCGTCATGGACTTGTTGAATATTATTTATTGAGGCTGTTTTGGGATAACAGTATTCGCGGAGTGATAACTAATTCAATATTAGTAAGCAACAAGCATAAGAAGCCAAAAATATCGGCAACTTCACTTGCTTGTTAAATTGCTCAACTAATTTAATTTGAGTCAACAGCTTAATTCAGGCTAATCAAAATTTAATTATTTAAATTAATTTATTATGAATTAATTGGCGGAGAAGCAGGGATTCGAACCCTGGGAGGGGATCAACCCTCAACGGTTTTCAAGACCGCCGCTTTCGGCCGCTCAGCCACCTCTCCGCAAGAACGGGCATTATATTGGAATCGCTTAAAAAAGCAATTAATATTTTTTAATCCTATTGTTAAGGATAATTTAACCTTCGCTATAGTCCAATGTCTAAGTAAAGAACTCATAAATACTAAATAACAATCATGTCTTCGGGATTATTTATAAACGGTTATGATAGAATCACAACCTTTTAAGCCATGCCAATTGCTAACTTCACAATAATTAACTGAAATTTTCTCATGGTCTATAAATCCTTGCTAAAAGCGTTGCAAGATAAAGGTAAGCTATCGCCTTCAGAATTGAAAAAAGTTGAGCGAGTAAAAAAAACAACAATTACTGAAAGTTTGCCTCAATTATTGGTAAAACTTGGATTGTGTTCTGAGCTTGATGTTGCGGATGCATTTGTTAGTTCAGGAGGATTTGAAAAAGTAGTATCTGATCAATATCCAATGGAGCCCCAGTTACCTGAAGGGATTTCCTTACGATTTCTCAAACAGTTTCATATCATTGGCTTAGAGCAAAGTGATAAAACTGTCACCGTTAGCATGATGGATCCACTCGATCAGTTTGTGATTGACGCTTTAAAACTGGCAACTAATAAACAAATTATTACCAAAGTTGGGTTGTTGTCGGAAATAGATAAAGCTCTAGAAGTTCAATACGGTGAAGGTCGTTCGCAAATGGATAAGCTAGTAGATGGCTTGACAATGGATGACGTTGGTGAAGAAGATTTGGAACATTTAAAAGATTTAGCCAGTGAAGCTCCGGTAATCAAAATGGTTAATTTAATCATGCAGCGGGCTATTGAAACCAAAGCTTCAGATATTCACATTGAACCATTTGAGCAAATTCTCAAAGTTAGACTTCGTATTGATGGTGTTTTGCAAGAGATTGACGCGCCCCCAGTCAAATCAACTGCTGCGGTAATATCCCGTATTAAAATCATGGCAAAGTTGAATATTGCTGAGCGAAGATTGCCTCAAGACGGTCGAATAAAAATTCAGATGTTGGGTAAAGAACTGGATTTACGGGTATCGACCATTCCAACCATGTATGGAGAAAGCGTAGTTATTCGTTTGTTGGATAAAGAAAATACCGTACTGGATTTTACTGCGCTTGGCTTTGCCGGTCGACATTTAGATGCATTTTTAGAGGTTTTAGCATTACCTCACGGGATTATTTTGATTACCGGTCCAACAGGTAGTGGTAAGTCAACGACCATGTATGCAGCACTTAAACAGTTAAATACCTCCTCTCGAAAAATTATTACGGTTGAAGACCCCGTAGAATACCAAATGGAAGGTATTAATCAGATTCAGGCAAAGCCTCAAATTGGTCTTACCTTTGCTGTCGCGTTACGTTCTATCGTTCGGCAAGACCCTGATGTCATTATGATTGGTGAGATGCGTGATTTAGAGACGGCAAGAATAGCAGTACAATCAGCATTAACGGGACATTTAGTCTTGTCAACGCTTCATACCAACGATGCTGCTGGTGGGGTGACACGTCTATTGGATATGGGGTTGGAAGAATACCTATTAACATCAACCGTTAACGGTATTTTAGCGCAACGTTTAGTCAGAAAATTATGTACTGTCTGTAAAGAAAGTCAGTTAGCGTCTCCTGAACTCATCGACAATTTACGACTGCGTCGCTTTGTTCCTGAAGGTGATATTGTCTTGTATAAATCGGTGGGCTGTGCCGCTTGCGGGGGTATGGGTTATCGTGGGCGAATGGCAATTATTGAGTTTTTACCAATGACCGATCCAATTCGTAAATTGATAATGGCACATGAAGAAGCGGGTGCCATTCAAAAACTTGCAATTGAAGAAGGGATGCAAACATTATATGAAAACGGTCTAGTTAAAGTAGTGCAAGGAACAACTACGCTTGAAGAAGTCATGCGCGTTACGGCAGAAAGTTAATGGCTTTATATAC
>Ga0214192_1000231_pt1 | contig 34936 bp, 34 predicted proteins | sample TroBogEpilimnion_44_FD_153030 | JGI IMG/M metagenome (GOLD analysis project Ga0214192, IMG submission 153030) | Freshwater microbial communities from Trout Bog Lake, WI - 29JUL2008 epilimnion | ecosystem: Environmental > Aquatic > Freshwater > Lake > Epilimnion/Euphotic zone | place: Trout Bog... | reverse complement strand
ATGTTAAGGTCGTATTTATTGGACTCTTGATTTTCTTTATTGTTACCGCATGCAAAATAAAGACATAATGCTAATAGCTGAGTACTGACTAAAAAACCAACCATGTTGGCTGATAGCACGGCAAACAGAACGCCGGCGAAAAATAAATCAAAAATAAAATAATAGAGCAAAAACAAAAAATAATGGCGAGGTTGGTTGCTGGATAATAGGCCGACTACCAACAATAAGCCGGCGAAAAAGGCAGCTAGTCGTATATTGATCCCAGTCGTTATAAAATTAACTCTGATATTAAGACTATCGCTCACTAACCATGAACCAATGCTAAAAAACCCGTGATTTTTACCTAAAAAATCACTGATTAATAGCGTCAAAACCATTAGAAAAGATAAAGTCGCTGAGCCTGTAGCTATATCAGTTATTATTTTTTTTGGAGGGAAATAGCCTAATAAATAACAGGTTACGATACCTATAGCCGCCAAAAAAGGTAATAGAGGCACTAATATGACTAAGGCGTCCATTGAATCTTTAAATCCTATTTATATAATTGCTGTGGAATTCATTCTGATGTGCTTTTTGAATAAGTTAACTATCATCTTATCAATTATGTCAGTATAAAAAGACGCTTAATCGTCTCTATGAAATTCACCTTCAAGTGTATTTTCTGATTTACTGGTTTTAGGAAAACCGCTGACCGCCTGTAGCAAATGATTTTCCAAGACATATTGAGCTATTTTCCTTCGTAAAGAAGGAATTAAACAGGCAAAACCTAAAATGTCTGTTAGAAAGCCGGGGGTTAGTAATAACAATCCACCGATTAGTATAATCGGCCCCTCAATCATTTCATAAGCTGGTATTTGACCTTGGGCAAGATTTTTCTGACAGCGCTGGAAAGTCTCAAAACCTTGTTTTCGCAAAAGTCCTGCACCAATAATTGCCGTCAATATAACTAGGATTATAGTAGGTATGGCTCCAATAATACCACCTACTTGTAAAAGTAAATAAATTTCCACAAATGGAACAATTAAAACCACGAGAAAAATAATTTGAGAAATTTTCATTGCAATACTCTTGTATAATTTCGAAGATAGACTATTGGTTAGATAGTCATCTCTATGTATAACTAACTTCCGCCAATGTGATCATGTTAAGGGTTATTGGCTTTAATTTCTAGAACTAGAATATTGTTGGTCATCTACACTATGTCAACCGATTTTGAAATTATTTTTTGTACTTGCCCAAATAAAGATACCGCGAAAAAAATTGCTCATCTTTTAGTCAGTAACCATTTAGCGGCTTGCGTGAACATTTTACCGGGTATCACCTCAGTATATAGCTGGGAAGAACAAATCGAATCAGTACAAGAGCATTTGTTATTCATTAAGTCTAATAAAAATAACTATCAATCAATTGAAAAGATGTTGTTTAAACATCATCCTTACGAAATTCCTGAAATAATCGCCGTGCCCATTGAGCGTGGTTTAACTGAATACTTGGACTGGATAGATTCATGCCTTTCGCCAAATTAATTTTTGTAATTTTATTGACCGTTATGAGTCAATATGCGTTTTCTATAGAAAATAATTACTTACTTTCTGAGTCAAAAACTGGCTCTCTACTACAACCGTTTAAGAAAACCAGTTTTCATTTAGAAACTCGACAACCAGAGCTGTTGCCACCAGATCAAGCTTTCCAGTTTTTTGCTGAGATTACAGATACCAATACACTCAAAGTTAATTGGAAAATTGCTGAAAATTACTATCTTTATCGTGAAAAAATTCAACTGGAAATTATTAATCCAACAAATGTCAAGCTAGGAACTTATACTACACCTCATGGGACTCCAAAATATGATGAAGCTTTTGGCCAAGTAGAGATATTTCATGATCAACTAGCCTTTGATATACCTATTCTCCGCACTTCCCAAACTGATCAAGTTATAACTCTAAAAGCAAAGTTTCAAGGCTGTGCAGACAGGGGCGTATGTTATCCCCCGATGTCCAAAACATTAGAATTAAAGCTTTCAGCTACTTCAATATCGCCATCTACAGACAACAAGCTATCAGATCAAGATCGGATAGTTCAGTCATTGCACGATAAAAATCTTTGGACAACATTATTAAGTTTTTTTGGATTTGGTCTGTTGCTATCTCTAACGCCTTGCATTTTTCCAATGATTCCTATTCTTTCGGGAATTATTGTCGGTCATGGCAACCACATTACGACAAGAAGAGCTTTTTTATTATCGCTTAGTTATGTTATTTCTTCAGCTCTAACTTATACCACTTTTGGTATATTAGCAGCCCTTTTTGGTAGTAATTTACAAAGCACTTTTCAGCACCCCTTGATTATTGGGACGTTTAGTGCTCTCTTTGTAGTGCTATCTTTATCAATGTTTGGTTTTTACCATTTGGAAGTACCCAAAAGTTTACAAGCAAAGTTACATAATTCCAGTGAAAGACATCGCAACGGCTCTCTATGGGGTGCCGCCATCATGGGTTCATTATCGTCTTTAATAGTAGGACCATGTGTTGCTGCACCTTTAGCAGGCGCATTAATTTATATTGGTCAAACAGGCAATGCTCTTCTCGGAGGATCTGCCTTGTTTGCAATGGGTTTTGGTATGGGAGTACCGCTGCTTTTATTAGGTGCTTCAGCGGGCAAATTGTTACCCAAAGCAGGCGATTGGCTGAATGCCACAAAAGCAGTTTTTGGCGTTATCATGCTGGCAGTAGCTGTCTGGATGGTGAGTAGAATTATACCGCCAACTTTGACTATGTTTCTGTGGGCAATACTACTGATTTTGCCATCAATTTATTTAAAAGCAATTGATCCATTACCTGAACACTGTTCCAATTGGTACAAACTATGGAAAGGTATTGGACTGATAATGCTAAGTTATGGACTGCTATTGTTAATAGGACTCAGCATGGGCAATACCAACCCGTTGGTCCCATTACAAAATCAAACCAGTAATTCTGGCAAAATTGACAACTTAGCATTACGCTTCCAACCTATCAAAACTATTGAAGAATTGCAATCCAAACTTGCAGAAGCAAAGTTAAACCATAAAAAGGTTATGTTAGACTTTTATGCAGACTGGTGTATATCTTGTAAAGAAATGGAAGTTTATACTTTCAATGATCCAGAAGTAAAAAATTACTTATCTTCACTCATGTTATTAAGAGTAGATATTACTCAAAACACTGCTGATGATCAGGCGTTACTAACTAAATTTAGTTTAATCGGTCCCCCTGCAATAATATTTTTTGATATTGATGGATCTGAAAAAATAGCACAACGAGTTATTGGTTACCAAGATGCTCCCACATTTTTACAAACGCTTACACAATGAAATCTAATACTATTGTCGTGTTTATCGCTACGTTAGCTTTAATCGCCGGCATCGCTACAAAAGGGCTTGTCAATCTACAAAATCAGATGGAAACAACACCATTAGAGGATTTTAGTCTAAAAGATTTAAAGGGCGAGGTTCATAGTATTTCTGAATGGCAGGGGCAAGTAAGAATCATTAATTTTTGGGCAACTTGGTGCCCTCCTTGTCGTAAGGAAATACCGGATTTAATGGCATTGCAACAAGATTATCAAAATCGTGGCGTAACAGTAATAGGCATTGCCATTGATGATCCTGAGGCTGTTACCGAATTTCTGTCTACAACACAGATTACATACCCTTTACTAATAGCGACTGATGAGGGTATTAACTTATCACGCCAATTAGGGAATACTATTAGTGCAGTTCCTTTTACTGTAATTATTGATGCGCAAGGTATAATGAAATATAAACATCAGGGTGAATTAAATAAACTGGACATTGAAAGCATCATTGAACCATTGCTGAAACCTTCGGCAACTCATTAAGCTTGATTTTTAAACTGATGACCCATTTGTGCTATTCCCAAAATTACATAAATTTATATTAAAAACACTTGCTAACTGCATACTATTCTGCTAAAAATGCCCGGTTTTATTTTTCTTGTTCCAGGAGTTAATGGATGATCGAAAGTTCTAAAGTGGTAACATCCCCTTTCAGCTTTAAGCCTTATGATGAAACAGCAGGCGAAGAGTATATGAATCCCGATCAGTTGATGCATTTCGAAACAATTTTAAAAAATTGGAAAGCTGAATTGATGCGCGAAGTTGATCGCACGGTTCATTATATGCAAGATGATGCGGCTAATTTTCCTGACCCTAATGACCGCGCAACTCAAGAATCGGAATTTAGCTTAGAGTTGCGAACCCGCGACCGGGAAAGAAAACTGATTAAAAAGATTGATGAGGCTCTGAAAGAAATAGAATCGGGTGATTATGGTTATTGTGAATCCTGTGGTATTGAAATTGGAATTCGCCGATTAGAAGCTAGACCAACCGCTACCTTGTGCATAGATTGCAAAACTCTCGATGAAATTCGTGAAAAACAAATGAGCTAGTTTGGGTCATATTGTTATAGCACCTTCATTATGCTGGGTAGTAAACCGCCAATAGTTATTGGTCGGTTTGCGCCATCACCGACCGGTCCACTTCATCTAGGCTCACTCTATACAGCAATAGGTAGCTTTCTTGATGCTCACTCCAAACAGGGGCGCTGGCTTTTAAGAATAGATGATTTGGATACTCCGCGTAATATACAAGGAGCGGATAGTCTCATTTTGAAAACGCTAGAAGTTTACGGTTTACACTGGGACGGACAAGTTCGTTACCAAAGCCGACATATTAATGACTATACTGAAGCACTTGAGCAGTTAATTGATAAAAGACTCGTTTACCGCTGTTACTGTTCGCGCAAAAGTTCTGGCAGTATCTATAATGGTCGATGCCTCCAGCTGGTTGATAATACCATCAATACCCCCTATTCGTTAAGGGTTAAAACAGATCATCGCAGCCTAAGTTTTGATGATCGCTTAAACGGTCATCTTTGTCACCAATTGGACTTACAACACGGTGATTTTATTTTAAAAAGAAGAGATGGCATCATTGCTTACCAATTTGCAGTCGTGATTGATGATTATCTTCAGCAAGTCAATGAAGTGGTTCGTGGCACAGATTTACTCGATATCACTCCCAGACAAATATATTTACAACAACTACTGGGGCTCCCTACCCCCAGCTACATGCACCTACCAATTATTGCTAATAATGACGGCACAAAATTGAGTAAACAGACCAAAGCTAAAGCTGTTGATTTAACTAGACCAACAGAAAGCATATTTTTTTTATTAGCATTACTCAACCAAAATCCACCCGTTGAAATCAAAGACGCTAAGGTATCTGAACAACTCAATTGGGCAATCAGTCATTGGCAACCAACTGCATTAGCAGGCATACAAACCATAAGTCTGCACTAAGCTTAACCATCGGTTATAATTTACTCTTCGCTTTCTAGTGTGTTTGCCGCATCATGACCCCAGAAAAATTTAATTTATATGTTCAGCAGGGCTATAACCGCATCCCTGTGTGCCTAGAAGTTCTAGCAGACCTTGATACGCCATTAAGTGCTTACCTTAAACTCGCAGAGGGTCCTTATTCTTATTTGCTTGAGTCAGTTCATGGCGGAGAACAGTGGGGACGTTATTCTATAATTGGTCTGCCCTGTAAAACGGTTATTAAAATAACAGGTTCTCGCATTAACTTAGAAGAAAATGGAGTCCTATTAGAAAGCTGTTCCAATATCAATCCGTTGGAGTGGATTGAACATTTCAAAACACGCTATAAAGTACCAGAAATTGCCGAGTTACCTCGCTTTAGCGGCGGTCTAGTGGGTTATTTCGGTTACGAAACGATGGCCTATATAGAGCCTCGGGTATTAAAAATAGACAAGCCAGATCCTCTCGGGTGTCCAGATATCCTTTTAATGGTTTCTGAAGAAATGCTGGTATTTGATAACTTGTCCGGCAAAATGTTGCTACTCACGCATGCTGACCCTTCGCAAGATAATAGCTATGAACGTGCTGTCTCCAGATTAAATAATCTAGCTATTAAATTACGTGAGTTAAAAGCCGAAACAAATAAACCTGTCGACCCTAAGCATATCGATGAATCCGAGTTTATTTCTGGTTTTACCCAACAAGGTTATGAGCAGGCCGTTCTCAAAGCAAAGGAATACATTAATGACGGTGATATAATGCAAGTCGTATTATCTCAGCGCATGTCGATTCCTTATACGGCAGCGCCGCTTAATTTATACCGCGCACTACGTTGTTTAAATCCTTCTCCCTATCTGTTTTATCTACAAATGGATAATTTTTATGTGGTTGGCTCTTCACCTGAAATCTTAGTCCGCCTTGAAGATGATACCGTCACAGTACGCCCCATTGCCGGCACTCGTAAGCGAGGCGCTACACCAGAGCAGGATAATGCTCTTGAACATGAATTATTAGCTGACCCCAAAGAAGTTGCCGAACATTTAATGTTAATTGATTTAGGTCGCAATGATGTTGGACGTGTAGCAAAAATCGGTAGCGTACAGCTTACAGAAAAAATGTTAGTAGAGCGTTATTCCCATGTCATGCATATTGTTTCTAACGTAGCCGGTCGTTTAGAAGAGGGTAATGATGCATTCGACGTTTTGACTGCCACATTTCCAGCAGGAACTGTTAGTGGTGCACCCAAAATCCGCGCAATGGAAATTATTGATGAGTTAGAACCCGTTAAAAGGGGCATCTATTCAGGTGCAGTTGGTTATATTGCTTGGTCAGGCAACCTTGACACCGCCATTGCTATAAGAACAGCTATTATTAAAGACAACATGCTTCATATTCAAGCAGGCGCAGGTATTGTTTACGATTCTGTTCCAGAAAAAGAATGGGAAGAAACAATGAACAAGGGTCGTGCTATTTTCCGTGCCGCAGATATGGCACAAGCCGGTCTAGATGGAGAATAAAAATGAGTATTAATGTTGTGATGGTCGATAATTACGACTCCTTTACTTATAACCTAGTGCAATACCTAGGAGAACTCGGGGCAAAAGTGACCGTGGTTCGTAACGATCTAGTAACCGTTGAAGATATAGAGAAATTACTGCCGGATAAAATAGTTATCTCTCCCGGTCCTTGCACACCTAAAGAAGCAGGCGTTTCAGTTGCGACCATTAATCACTTTAAAGGTCGTATTCCTATTCTAGGAGTATGCCTCGGACATCAAAGTATAGGTTACGCTTTCGGAGGAAATATTGTGCATGCAAAAAGTATTATGCACGGTAAAACTTCATTAGTTTACCATCACAATACCGGCGTATTTAAAAACCTTAATAATCCATTTACAGCCACCCGTTATCATTCTCTGGTTATTGAACAAACTAGTCTACCTGACTGTTTAGAAGTAACTGCTTGGACAGAAGATGATGATGGCCAACAAAATGAAATTATGGGTGTTCGCCATAAAACTCTGGATATTGAAGGCGTTCAGTTTCATCCTGAATCCATTTTGACTGAACATGGACATGATCTATTGCGTAATTTTCTAGACCGTTAACAGGCTTTTCACTTAAATTATTAATGCTGAATAACGCGTTATGCTCTGGCACATACCCAAACGTCTACTTTATCAACACCCGAATTTTTTAGTATTGTCGCAATTTCATTGGCTGTGGATCCAGTGGTCATGACGTCATCCAAAATGGCAACAGAATGAACAGAAACTGGTTTGACCAACGCAAATGCTCTTTTAACATTACTTTGTCGCTGTTCAAGCGACAATTTAGACTGCTGCAAAGTGTTAGTCAGTCGACGACAGCTATCAAAGTCTAAAGGTATATCCAACTTTTTAGCGACAGCTCTAGCTATTTCTATGGATTGATTAAAACCACGTTGTCGATAACGACTGTTGTGCAATGGCACAGGAATAATTAATTCGGGGCGTTCTGCGTTTTTTTGCAAATATTCAGCTAATAATAACCCGAGCAAACGAGCATTTTTATAGTCAGCTCTAAATTTTAATCGTGTTATCAAATAACGTATCGCGCCTTGATACATAAAAGGGGCATATGTTTCATCAAAAGCAGGACGTAAAGAAAGGCAACGACCACAGAGCATTGGATTGCATGCATCGATTGGCAACTGTTGGGCACATTGATAACAGCATCGTTCATTTCTGGGCAAATGCAAATAACAACTTTGACAAAGATCGCGATGATCGAAACCGGAATTCCCACATAATAGACAAGTAGTCGGTAAAAAATAATCCTGTATAATATTAATCCAGTTGTCTCTCATTTTTTATAAAAAAGTTGATAAGTGTGATTAATTGACGCTTATTAACACTATAACCGGAGTAACCCTAAATGTCTCTATTACGCCATGATTGGCAGCTTACTGAAGTGCAAGCATTGTTCGACTTGCCTTTTAATGATCTTATTTTTAAAGCTCAAAATTTGCACCGAGAATATTTCGATGCCAATGAAGTACAGATTAGCAGCTTACTAAGCATTAAAACTGGCTCTTGTTCTGAAGATTGCGGTTATTGCCCTCAAAGCGCACGTTACGATTCAGGATTAACACCTGAAGCCTTAATGCCCATTGATAAAGTCTTAGCAGCCGCCGAAGAAGCAAAAAATCAAGGGGCATCGAGATTTTGTATGGGGGCAGCATGGAGACAACCCAAAGACCGCGACATTGAACGCGTTGTGGAAATGGTGCAAGGCGTTAAAGCGTTAGGTATGGAAACGTGCGTTACTCTGGGCATGCTAACCGACTCACAAACTTTGCGCTTAAAAGAAGGTGGTTTAGATTATTACAATCACAATTTGGATACTTCCGAGGACTATTATTCAGAAGTCATCACTACTCGTACTTATCAAGACCGACTCGATACCCTAGCAAGGGTTAGAGATGCGGGCATAAATGTTTGCTGTGGTGGTATTATTGGAATGGGAGAAAGCAGCAATGACCGCGCTAATTTGTTAATTGAATTAGCAAATTTGCCCAAACATCCTGAAAGTGTACCGATCAACATGTTAGTACAAGTAGAAGGGACTCCACTAATGGGCTCTGAGCCATTAGATCCTTTAGTTTTTATCCGTACTATTGCGGTCGCCCGTATTATGATGCCCTCTTCTCGCGTACGTTTGTCAGCTGGTCGCAAGGATATGAGCGATGAAATGCAAGCATTATGCTTTTTAGCAGGCGCTAATTCGATTTTTTATGGCGATAAGCTGTTAACCACTGATAATCCAATGACTCACAGTGACGTATCTTTATTCCAACGTTTAGGACTACATTCTGGTGGCTCAAGCTATGCGCAGGTTTAATTAAAGCCACATGAGCGGACTCACCAGTGCCATTAATGATTAACATCGCCGTTACTCTACAAAATCAACTTAAAAATTTAAGCATACAAAACCTATACCGCCAACGGCGCATTATCGAATCTCCACAAGGTGTGAAGGTGTGTGTTAACGGCAAACAAGTGGTTAATTTTTGCAGTAACGATTATCTGGGATTAGCTAATCATCCAGATGTAGTACTCGCTTTTAAAAAAGCCGTTGATTATTATGGAATAGGTAGTGGTTCAGCACATTTAATCTGTGGACACAGCACCGCTCACCATGCATTAGAAGAGGAATTGGCTGATTTTACCGGACGACCAAGAGCTCTATTGTTTTCTACCGGTTATATGGCCAATCTAGGCGTTATCACAACGTTGGTTGGACATGGTGATAGTGTTTTTGAAGATCGACTCAATCATGCCTCGTTACTGGATGGTGGCTTATCATCAGGTGCACTATTTAAGCGCTATCGACATAAAGATGTCGCTCAGTTAGCTCAATTATTACAACAAGCCAAAGGTAACAAACTTATTGTAACCGATGGCGTCTTTAGTATGGACGGCGATTTTGCACCGTTAACTGAACTGGCACAGACTGCAAAAGAGAATAACAGTTGGCTAATGGTTGATGATGCCCATGGTTTGGGAGTAATCGGAAAACAAGGCGGTGGTTTATTAGATTATTATGGCCTAAGTGCCGACGATGTTCCCGTATTAATGGGTACCTTTGGCAAAGGCTTTGGCACTTTTGGCGCCTTTGTTGCTGGCTCTGAAACACTCATTGAATCATTAATTCAAAAAGCCAGAACTTATATTTATACCACCGCACTTCCACCAGCTGTCGCAGAAGCTACTCGCGCCAGCTTATCCATTATTCGCAGTGAACACTGGCGCAAAGACCGTGTCCATTCATTGACCAATTACTTCAAAGTCGGCGCAAAACTGTTGGACTTACCTATAATGCCTTCTTGTTCAGCTATTCAGCCAATCATGATTGGAGAATCACATCGAGCAACAACCCTAAGCAACACCCTGTTTGAACAAGGTTTTTTAGTTTCTGCCATTCGACCACCGACAGTACCCAAAGGAACCGCTCGCTTGCGCATTACTTTTTCTGCATTACATGAAGAATGGCAAATAGATCATTTACTGGCAGCTATTAAGAAATTTTTGTAGTAAAAATAGCTCCTTATTTCTTTATTACACATCAGCAAATATTAATCATAGATACGTTGTGTAACGTTACCATCAAAATGAAGATTGGCTTTCAGAAAAAACAAATCTGAACCTTCTGTTAACCCAAACCCCAAACCAAAAGAAGCTTTCATTGTATTAAACAGTGGGGTATGTATTGTTGGCACTACATAATGCTGCTGTTGCCCAACTGGCGTGACATCATTAACTTTTCCTGGCGAACCATAAATTTGAATACCAATACGAGTTTTTTCCATTGCCTGATAACTAACCTCACCTCGCCAGCCAATTTCAAACACTTCCTTACGATTAGCGCCAACCACCACTTTTTCAACATCGGGTGCATTAACAATAACAGTCCACTTACCAATATCTTTTTGTAAAGTGGCCATAAATTCACCTTCAAGTTGATCATCATTAAAATGTGGATGCCACCATTCCATTTCTGCGTACCAACCGAAATCTGCAGGCAATACACCCGCCTCTGCAAATCGACCGCGAAATCGAAATTTGGAACCCGCATATTGTAAATCTTGTGCATCGGGACGCGCTAAATTCAGATAGTAGGCAAAATCAACTTTATCAGTAAGACCATATTCCAGTTCAATGGCATAGCGCTGCATGCTCTGGCTTACTGAATTGGGAGATGATGTACCACCATCAGATGTAGTATGACCAACCGCAATATAGCTGGATAATAATTCCGGATCTAACTCTCCTTTACCTTGAGTCGCATAACCATAAATCTGAAACTCATAGGGATCAACAGCATAAACAAGCCCTGTGAAACTCATCGCACTAACACTTAACAAAGCAATAATCAGATATCTGAATAAAGGAAACGAGTTCATCGACAAATAATCCCTTAATTAAAACTAAAGCTATATGATAATGATTCTCATTTAAATTTCAAGTAGCAATTTTCTCCTAATTTAAGGAGAAATTAAAAACTATAAGAACCAAATAATTTCGGCATATTAATCTCTAGCTAGTTCGCGTAACATGAGCATTCTTTTATTTCAGCGCACTCTCTCAAAATATAATGAATACCGCCATACCTTTGGATAAACGCTTTCGAGGTTACTTACCTGTCATTATTGATATTGAAACCTCTGGATTTAATCCAAAAAAGAATGCTTTATTGGAAATAGCCGCTGTTCTGGTAGAATTCGACAGCAACTGTGATTTACAAATAACCGAATGTTATTCCGCACATGTTATTCCTTTTAAAAATGCAGAACTTGATGAATCAGCTCTAAAGTTTAATGGCATTGATCCATTTCACCCTTTTCGTATGGCAATTGAAGAAAAAGATGCTCTGGAATACATATTTAAACCTATTAGACACGCTATTAAACGTAATCAATGTACTAGAGCCATTTTAGTTGGACACAATCCTGCTTTTGATATTAGTTTTTTGAATGCAGCCATCACTCGCAACCAAATTAAGCGCAGTCCATTTCACCCTTTTAGTACGTTTGATACGGCAACACTAGGCGGATTAGCCTATCAGCAAACAGTATTAGCAAAAATCGCAGAAGCCGCGAATATGGAGTGGGATAATGAAAAAGCACATTCAGCCATTTATGACGCAGAAAAAACAGCTGAAATATTTTGCAAAATAATCAATCGGTGGAAACAACTTGAACAGACGATTTGTTAAAAGGCCGAATCTTAAAGTAAGTATTCGACCTTAATCGTTAGATTAATATGATTGAACTTATCAAACAGCGGTGGCTAACAGGGTTTGCAATTTTCCACTCTTATATAAATCAACAACAATATCGCAACCACCAATTAATTCACCTTTGATATACAGTTGCGGATAAGTTGGCCAATTTGAGTAACCTTTTAAGGCTTCTCGCAATTCAGGATCTTCAAAAATATTAATTGATAAATAATCAGCCTGACAAGCATCTAAAACTTGTACCGTTTGCCCTGAAAAACCACATTGTGGGAAATCAGGAGTCCCCTTCATATACAAAACAACCGGGTTGTTTTCAATTTGTTCTTTAATTCTTTCGATTACACTCATTTTTATCACCATTGCGTATTAATTAATAATTGATTAATTCTATCAACTTTATCCGACAGTAAAAAGGAAAATTAAAATCATAAACTTGCTTGATAATTAATTGAATATTATAATTAAAAATTTTTTTATTGGCAGGCATTGTCAATACTATTGTTTATAGGCAAATCTTATGACCAGCCATATTATGCCAACCTATCAACGTTTACCGGTAAGCTTTGTCCGCGGTGAAGGTGCTTGGCTATGGGATGAAAATAATAACCGATACCTTGATGCTTTATCTGGCGTTGCAGTCTGTAATTTAGGACACGCGCACCCTGCCATTCATCAGGCTATTTGTGAACAAAGCAAAACGTTGCTGCATACATCCAATATCTATAGCATAAAATTACAGGAGCAATTAGCCGATAACCTGACTGAAAAAAGTGGGATGGATGCGGTTTTTTTCTGTAATTCAGGCGCTGAAGCTAACGAGGCTGCAATAAAATTAGCACGTAAATATGGTCATAGTAAGGGAATCGACTCGCCAACTATCATTGTCATGGAAAAGAGTTTTCATGGTCGGACTATGGCAACCCTTAGCGCAACCGGCAACAACAAAGTCCAACAAGGCTTTCATCCGTTGGTAGATGGATTTATTCGAGTTCCTTATAACGACATAGAAGCAATCAATTTAGTGTTAGCCGAGCACAATAATATTGTTGCTATACTGGTTGAACCTATTCAGGGTGAAGGAGGTATTAATATTCCTGACCCAGATTATTTACAGAAAATCAGAGCAATATGTGATCAACATTGCATTTTGATGATGCTCGACGAAATACAAACAGGTATCGGTCGAACCGGCAAATTTTTAGCTTATCAGCATAGCACCATTACTCCTGACGTTTGTACCTTAGCTAAAGCATTAGGAAACGGTGTTCCAATTGGAGCGTGCCTTGCCCGAGGAGCAGCTGCCGAACAGTTAACAGTTGGCAGCCATGGTTCTACTTTTGGAGGTAATTTGTTAGCTTGTCGTGTAGCACTAACCGTATTGGCTTTACTCGATCAAGACAACCTTCTAGAACAAATAGAACCTAAAGGTAAATCTATTTCAGGAGCTCTTTCCGAACGCTTAAAAAATAACATTCATGTCATTGAGATTCGGCAAAAAGGCCTAATGATCGGAATAGAGCTTGATAGACCTTGTTCAGAGCTAGTTAAAATAGCTTTAGAAAAAAAATTATTAATTAACGTAACCAATGAAAAAACTATCCGGTTATTACCGCCTTTGATTATTAACAATGAACAAATTGATCAATTAGTCACTACTTTATCTGCTATTATTCAAGCATTTACCGACTCGTTATAGACAAAAAGCTATGAATCCTAGACATTTTATTAGCCTGCTCGATTTGTCAGGCAACGAATTACGTAATTTAATTAACAGAGCTATCACTTTAAAAAGATATCGCGATCCCAATTATCAGCCATTAAAAGGAAAAGTGCTGGCAATGATTTTTGAGAAATCATCGACTCGTACTCGTATTTCTTTTGAAACAGGTATGATTCACTTTGGCGGTAGTGCATTATTTTTATCTCCAAGAGATACCCAATTGGGGAGGGGAGAGCCACTACAAGATAGCGCAAAGGTAATATCTAGCATGGTTGACTGTATTATGCTGCGAACTGACCGCCACGATACTGTCACCACGTTTGCAGAACATTCCAGCGTGCCCGTCATTAATGGCTTGACCGATCAACAACACCCTTGTCAGTTACTTGCAGATATGCAGACTTTTTTTGAACAACGAGGAGATATTAAAGATAAAACGGTTACTTGGATTGGTGATGGTAATAATATGTGTCATTCTTATATCCATGCTTCTACGGTTTTAGACTTTAATCTTCATATTGCCTGTCCTGAAGGTTATAAACCTGACCCTACCATTGTCGCTAGCGCAGGTAATCGTGTTAAATTTTTCGATACAGGTCTGAGCGCCGCAATAAACTCGGACTTAATAGTCACTGATGTCTGGGCTAGTATGGGACAAGAAGAAGAGCAACAGCTAAGAAAAATAGCTTTTGAAAAATATCAAGTCAATAGTGAAATCATGAGTGTAGCTCATAAAGATGCCTTATTTATGCATTGTTTACCCGCTCATCGCGGCGAAGAAGTCAGTAGCGAAGTCATTGATGGCAATCAAAGCGTGGTATTCCAAGAAGCAGAAAACCGCCTGCATGTTCAAAAAGCTTTATTAGAATTTCTTATCTGCGAAAAATAACGTTAAAATCATCCTAATATAAATCGTTAGCAGAGATTCCTGTGAAGAAAATATCGCCCTGGTTGTTTACCTTACTAACTGCTATAGGCACAGTGTATGCGGAAACCGTTTATGTTACTGATAACCTTAATCTATCAATTAGAAGTGAAGCTAACGCTCAAGCACCTATCGTAAAATCAATTCCCAGCGGCACGCCTTTGACGGTAATCGGTGAAAAAACACGCTCCGGCTTTATTTATGTTCGTACTGAGAACGGAATTGAAGGTTATATTCAAAGCTCTCATACTAAAAAAGAACCTCCTGCCCGAGATCAGTTTGAAATCGCTAATAAAACCATCAAAGCATTACAAGCTGAGAACTTATCATTAAAAACAGAGCTAAAAATCGTAAAAGAGTCCATTACGCCGGGCACATCCTTGGAACAAGCTTTAGCGAATGAACGCGATCAATTGAGTTTGGAACTCAATGAATTAAAAAGCTCTGCTGCAGGTGTTGTTCAACTGAAAAATGAACGAGATGAATACCAAGAGCGAGTTGTTAATGCTGAACGCGAATTACAACAGATCAAACTAGAAAATCAGGCACTTAAAGACAGCACTGAACAAGACTGGTTTTTATACGGCGGTATCCTTAGTTTTTTCAGTGTTATTTTAGGATTTATTCTGCCTAAGCTCAGTTGGCGACGGAAAGGGCGCTGGGACTCTTATTAGCTAAATAAGAACATCATAATATAATATTTAATTGATATATAAGTATTATTAATTTTCAATAAAACTGAAATTACCCATAAATAGAAAAAATGGCTAAAAACCCAGCCAATTTCTCATACCTTAACTCTCTCTAGGAACTCTTAATATATTATGGCAAACTCTGGCGATCAAAATACCCGGACATTTTCTTCTTTAGTTGTTGATGGAATGGAGCGAGCACCTAGTCGCGCCATGCTGCATGCTGTCGGATTTAGTAACGAAGACTTCAAAAAATCTCAAATCGGCATTGCTTCAACTTGGAGCATGGTAACTCCCTGTAACATGCATATCAATAAACTAGCTGAAGAGGCAGGACGCGGTGTTGATAATGCCGGAGGTAAAGCCGTCATTTTTAATACAATTACTATATCTGACGGCATTTCGATGGGCACTGAAGGCATGAAATATTCTTTGGTATCGAGAGAAGTGATTGCTGATTCAATAGAAACCGTCGTTGGTTGCCAAGGTTTTGATGGTATTGTCGCTATTGGTGGTTGCGACAAAAATATGCCCGGATGCATGATCGCGATTTCAAGATTAAATCGTCCAGCTATTTTCGTTTACGGAGGAACTATTTTGCCAGGTTGCCACCAAGACAAAAAACTTGATGTAGTATCAGTATTTGAGGCTGTTGGCGCACGCGCTAATAATAAGATAGATGACTCAGAACTAGCTGCAATTGAAGCAAAGGCTATTCCGGGGGCAGGTTCTTGCGGTGGCATGTACACAGCTAACACAATGGCTTCTGCTATTGAAGCACTTGGCATGAGCTTACCCAATAGTTCCGCTCAAGTAGCTATTTCTGATGATAAACGCCTAGATTGCGAACGGGCAGGAGCTGCGGTTGTTCAATTACTGAAAAACAACATTAAGCCCAGTGATATCATGACCAAAGATGCCTTTGAAAATGCAATAACAATAGTCATTGCACTAGGGGGGTCTACCAATGCCGTACTACATATTTTGGCTATGGCTAATGCGGCTAATGTTGATATATCGCTCGATGATTTTACCCGTATCGGCAAACGCGTGCCTATGTTAGCTGATTTAAAACCCAGTGGTCGTTATTCAATGGCTGAATTAGTAGAAATTGGTGGCATACAGCCACTCATGAAAGCTTTATTAGAAAAAGGGTTATTGCATGGTCATTGTTTAACAGTAACCGGTCAAACGCTGGCAGAAAATCTTGCCAATGTCAGTAACTATCCTGATGGACAAGATTTAATACACCCACTGGATCAACCAATAAAAAAAGATAGTCATTTAGTCGTATTGTATGGAAACCTTGCGCCTGAGGGTGCTGTTGCAAAAATAACAGGAAAAGAAGGCCTGTGTTTTAATGGTACCGCTAAGGTATTTGATGCAGAAGAACAGGCATTGAAAAGTATTCTAAATGGCGACATCGTCAAAGGTGATGTTATTGTCATTCGTTACGAAGGTCCTAAAGGAGGTCCTGGTATGCGTGAAATGCTTTCTCCTACATCGGCTATTATGGGTAAAGGCTTAGGAAAAGAAGTCGCTCTAATTACTGATGGTCGTTTTTCAGGAGGCACTCATGGCTTTGTCGTTGGACATATTACGCCAGAAGCTTATGTAGGCGGTCCCCTAGCTATAATTCAAAATGGCGATTCCATAACAATAGATGCAGAACGTAATGAATTGACTCTGCATATTAATGAACATGAAATGGCTAGACGCATGGAACAATGGCGTCAACCCGCTCCACGATATACAAGGGGAGTGTTAGCAAAATATGCTCGATTAGTTAATTGTGCTTCTCTCGGAGCGGTAACTGATAATTAATACGGATTGATGTTAAATGTTAAAGCTCAATAGAAAAAAATTGCTTTGACTTGTTAGTTTTTTCATTTAACCCTCAAAAACCAATATGACTATTTTTTTTATAAAATACATCAATACGTTAACAAGCATCTTATGAAAAGATTCTTGTTAATGTTGCTATCTATATGGAAACAGCAGGCTAAAATTTATTTTACCGCTTCATTAATTGGAGCGGGCATTGGTATTTTTATTTTAGCTCCTAGTTATGATTATATTTATTCACGTGAACATAATGCTGACACACTTTCTTCCATAGAATATACCCTTGTCCAAGCCAAAGATCTTTTAACGGGAAACTTCTCTGCTAATAATTTGGTTTTATTTTATGCCGAAATTGGTGCCATGCTGGGTTTATTATCTCTCAGTATTTACCAATTTTTGAATAAGCGTTTACTTCGGTTAGATGCTTTAAAATCTGAACTAAATAAAGATTTACCGTCAATTATCCGTCAAGGAGAAGGACCTTTATTAGAATTTAAATCATCTTTACGCTGGGATTTACAAGAACATAGAATTAATCGAAATCTTGAAACGGTAGTTCTAAAAACCTTAGCGGGTTTTTTTAATAGTCACCTTGGTGGAACTTTATTAATTGGTGTCGATGATAATGGTTCGCTTATAGGCTTAGAAAAAGACTACCAAACATTAAAAAAAATGAATTCAGATGGTTTTGAACAAGCATTAATGACCGTTATTTCTACAAATTTAGGTGCTGATCTTTGCCATTTCACACATATTCTATTTCATGTCATTGACGGCAAAGATATTTGCAGAGTTATCGTTTCGCCAGCCAATAGACCTGTTTTTTTGACACAAGGTAATGCCCAAAAATTTTATGTGAGAACCGGCGCAGGAACTCGTGATTTAAATATTCAGGAAGCATTAGAATATGTTTCTGGACGTTGGAAGCATTCTAAATAATTTTCTTTAAATCAAGCTTTATTTCACTATAAAAAATCCATGTATCAATTTTATAGTTCGAATTTAACTTAATAATTAAGATAACAATGAGTATCTTATCTACCGATAAGCATAATGATATTACAACATGAATTCGTTAACTGGTTCAGAGCATCTTCACCCTATATTCATGCTCATAGAAACAAAACTTTTGTTATTGGTTTTGGCGGTGAAGCTCTCTTAGCTAAAGACTTTGATCATCATGTCCACGATTTTGCCTTACTCAATAGCTTGGGAATCCGCTTGGTACTGGTACATGGAATACGTCCACAAATTGATCAACGACTTAACCAGCTCAATATCACGGCTCAATTTCATAATAACTTACGAATAACTGATGGACAGGCCTTGGAGTGTGTTAAAGAAGCTGCAGGCCTTGTGCGAGTGGAAATAGAGGCATTACTTTCTTTGGGATTGGCGAATTCTCCTATGTCCGGTGCAAAAATTAAAGTCGCATCAGGTAATTTTGTTACAGCTAAACCATTAGGAGTCATTAACGGCATTGATTACGGTTATACCGGTGAAGTACGTCGTATTGATCATGCCGCCATTCATCAACAATTAGATCAAAACAATGTAGTTCTGATCTCTCCTATTGGCTATTCACCTAGTGGAGAAGTATTCAATCTTTCTGCTGAACAGGTTGCTACCGCCGTTGCTATTGCTTTAAAAGCTGAAAAATTGATATTGTTAACCGAGGAGGATTGCTGTCATCCTGAAAATAATCAAAAAATTCAGCAAATGACTACAGCTGAAGTGGCTGTTTTTCTAGAACAAAACACGAATTTAAAAGCTTCAGTCAACCATCCATTAAAAGCCGCTATACAAAGTTGCCAAGAAGGTATAAGTCGGGTACATCTTATCAATAGAACCATTGACGGCGCCCTGTTATTAGAGTTATTCACTCGCGATGGCATTGGTACATTAATTAGTTCATCACCTTATGAAGAATTGCGTCCTGCTACGCTCAACGATATCGGTGGTATTCTTGAACTCATTAAGCCACTGGAACAAGATGGTAAATTAGCAAAAAGGTCTCGCGAAAAAATTGAGATGGAAATCGCTGATTATATTGTTATCGAAAGAGACCGGCTAATCATTGGTTGCACTGCTCTTCACTATAATCACCAACGACAGTTTGGTATTATTGCTTGCGTTGCTGTACACCCAGATTACCAAGGTTCCGAGAGAGGCAAAAGAATGCTAGATTATATTGATCGTAAAGCCAAACAAATCAACTTAAAAAAATTATTTGTGTTATCAACCCAAACAATGAACTGGTTTGTTGAACGCGGTTTTATACCCTCTAATGTAAACGACTTACCTGAGCAAGTTAAAATACTCTATCATCCCGAAAGAAAATCAAAAGTCCTTTACAAAGAAATAAACTAAAGAGCTACCATGAATAAATCCGTTAATAGTTTCTGTATAGCACATCTAACTGATCTGCATCTTTTAGCTAAACCTGAAGATCAGGTACAAGGTGTTAATACAGCTGATTCTTTTCACAAGATATTAGAAAAATTATTAGCAACGCATTCCGTCGATCTTATTTTACTAACGGGAGACCTCTCTGAAAATGGTTGTGCCGCTAGTTATCAGTATTTAGCAGACTATCTACTTAACTTAAAAATTGAATGTGTCTGTCTACCGGGCAATCATGATAATTTTAACTTAATGGAAAAAATTCTTTTTAACCAATATGTTAGCTGTAAAAAGCAAATTATCTTGGATAATTGGCAAGTTATCTGTCTCAATAGTCAAATTCCTAATGAAAACGGTGGTCGCCTAGATGAGAAAGAATTATTATTTTTGCAACACTGTTTGAATGAATACCCTAATCATGATGCGCTAATTGCCCTACATCATCATTGTTTACCAACACACAGTGCATGGATGGACACCATGATTGTCGAAAACTCTCATGAGTTTTTTTCTCTTATCAGTCAATACGATCAAACCAAAGTAATCGTTAATGGCCATATTCATCAAACAATGGACGAAATTGCTCATGAAAAATTTAGAGTCCTCTCAACCCCTTCAACGTGCTATCAATTTACATCACGCAGTCCTACTTTCGGAATTGACAGTATAACTCCCGCCTGTCGCATTATTTATTTGCAAGAAGATGGAAATATATTGACAGAAGTAATCGAATTAAAAGATTACCCATAACATTTTGAAACTTAAAATATCATCATTATAGTTTCAATTATGTTTAAATATTATAATCAAACAAACCTTTGCAATGTGATTAATGTAGCTGTAAGTACAATCAAACTAGGCATTACAGCTATCAAAGGCGGATTCAATCCGTAAATTAAACCGATATGACCAACAGTCGTGTCAATAATATTAAAGCCCATTCCTATTACAGCGCCGATTAATATTCTCGCACCTGTACTTATACCTCGCCTAACACCAATAACAAAAGGCGTTGAAACCATTAGCATGACAAAAATAACCAGTGGATTCACAACTCGTCCCCAAAATGACATTTCATAAATTTGCGATTTTTGTCTATTATCCTTCAAAAATTTAATATACATCGCTAAATCGTAAAGTGATAAATTATCAGGATTAACCACTACAATTTTAATCAAATCGGGTGCAATTGATGATGTCCAAAGTTGCTCATTCTGGTTATTAGCAACCACTTGATGAGTTGCAATATCTGACTGTGTTACCTGTTGTAAACGCCATTCTTGGTTACCAAGAAATACTGCCTTTTCTGCATGTAATGAATGCCTTAACTGTTGCTGATCATCAAGTTCATAAATACTAATATCAACTAAATCACTGTTATCATCTATGTGCCTGACATTAATGAATCGCTTACCTTCACGTAGCCAAAGTCCATAACGAGTTTTGAGTAACACCTGCTTATTTTGGCTAGTCACTTTAATCACTTGAGCTTTTTCTTCTGCTAATGGCGCGACAAATTCACCAATTGATATTGCAACAGTAGCTAATATTAAACCGGCGAGCATAACTGATTTAATCATCCCAAAAAGCGATAATCCTGCAGCACGCATAGCAATCAATTCATAATTATTTGCCATTCCCCCCAAAGCAAACAAACTACCTACTAAAGCAGAGGCTGGTAATAACTCATAACAGACAGTTGGTGATGTTAGCGATACAAAATAAAATACTTGTAACAACCCATAACTACCTTTACCAATATCATCGAGTTCGTCACTAAATGTAAATAAGTCAAATAATGTCAATAATAAAATTAATGCAATAACCGAATTTTTTATAATTTCCTTGACTATATAACGAGTTAATATATTCATCACGACGCACTTCCAACCATTACCTGCTTTACCCATCGCCAACCATACAATTTAAGCAATAGTATTAGACCTATTAATAACAGCATAAAATTCATAGTGAACGCACCGAGCCATGTCGTAATTACTCCCTGAGCAACCCAAAGCTGGCAAACTCGAACCACGTTACCGTAACTAAAATAGATTAGAAATCCAATTAGAACATTACCGTAAACACCACCACGTGGTGTTGTTTGCGCCAAAGGTACACTAAGAAATGCTAATAAAATGATTCCTATAGGAACAGAAATACGACGCAAAAATTCAGCAATATCTGGCAATAATTTAGATTGCCAAAGTTTTTCAATAGGTATTGCCACACGATTGTAACTGACGGCTGTTATTGCTTCTTGAATACGCACAGCATATTCAGAAAACTCTTCAATCAGATAATCAACCCGCCCGGGCTGACCCTGCACTCTCTGCCCATGTGAAAAAACAAGATAATTGCCGTCGGCTAACTCAGTGAATCGTGCAGATTGAGCATTGATAACAGCCAAAACCCCATTTTGCCTGATTTGCACAAACACACTTTTCATAATTTTATCGGCAGTAATATTTTCCACATAAAACACCATATCGCCTTGGCTATACTCACTAAATTTACCTGCTGCAATCCCTCTCAAATCAGAAGTCTCGGCATCATGTTGCATTAGTTGCGTAATTTTGGCTTCAGCCCAAGGCGAAGCAAATATGGATAAGCCGGCAGCCATCATACTCACTGGAAAAACCATCAAAAAAACAGCTTTATAAATTGTTCCAGTGCCTGCTCCGGCAGAAAATATTGCTGACATCTCTTGGTCTCGATACATTTTACCTAGAACCATTAACACCGACATAAACAAAGACGCCGGTAACAAATCGGTACTTGTCGTCACTATTTTTAACGCAAGAATAGATAATAATGTCTCACTTGAAACTCGCCCTTCAATTGCACTATCGAGTACTCTAATAAAACTTCTGCTTACAATAACAACCACAACAACAGACCAAACCGATAACAGTGTTTTCAATAAATTTTCTACAATCATTTTATTAAGAACAGTCAATAGGTTGTTTTTATATTCACTTACTACCAAGCTCATCTCCTGAATGCTGCGTTGTGATGTATAATCATCCAATATTCTTCTGACGGACACCCGCTCAGAATATCTTTCCTTTAACCACAGTACAATATCTGATATGGACTATTCTATAGAAACCGAGTCATTAGAAAAACTACAATCTGATTGTCACATTGTCGGTATCTACCAAGACTCACAACTCAGCACTTCAGCCAAAGCCATTGACCTTTGCGCTCAAGGAGTTATCTCAGAAATACTCGAAAGAGGAGATATCACTGGTAAAATTGCCGAAACCTTACTACTTAATGTTATTCCATCTGGCAACCACTCTATCCAACGCATTTTACTGGTCGGATTGGGCGAAAATGTACCATTATCCAACAAAAACTATCTTAAAGCACTATCAATCGCTGCTTACGACTTAAAAAAACCTTTTATTAAAACAATAACTTGCAGTCTTGCAGAAAGTGATGTCACAGGTTATAACTGGCAATGGAAAGTACGACAAATCGTTGAAACTTTTGGTGATGCCGTTTATCAATACACGCACACTAAATCCAACAAGGAAACTGAAAGCCAACTAGAAAAAATATTTATAACAGCACCTGAAACGCAAAAAAAAGCCGCATTAACTGGCTTACAACAGGGGCAAGCAATTGCCGAAGCTGTAAATTTAACAAAATGGTTGGCAGACCTACCGGGTAATATTTGTACGCCTAGCTTCCTTGCAGAACAAGCAACTGCATTAGCAGAAAAATATCATAAACTGGATGTAGAGATTCTTGAAGAAGCCGATATGGAAGCATTGGGAATGAACTCATTACTTTCCGTATCTCGTGGTAGCCGTCAACCAGCTAAACTAATATCCTTAAATTATCAAGGTGGCGAAAAAAATGAAAAACCTATCATATTAGTTGGCAAAGGATTGACTTTCGATGCAGGTGGTATTTCATTAAAACCTGGACTAGGAATGGATGAAATGAAATACGACATGTGTGGAGGCGCAGCTGTTATTGGTACTTTACAGGCGGCTGTGGAAATGAATTTACCTCTAAATATCATGGGATTTATACCTGCCTCCGAAAATTTACCTGATGGAAATGCCAACAAACCGGGTGATATTTGGACGAGTATGTCCGGTAAAACCATTGAAATTCTTAACACCGATGCTGAAGGTCGATTGATACTCTGTGACACGTTAACCTATGTTGAACGATTTAATCCTGACGTTGTTATTGATTTAGCAACACTCACTGGTGCTTGTTTGGTTGCATTAGGTCGTATCCCCAGTGGCATGCTGGGTAATGATGATGATTTATGCAACGACTTAATCACTGCCAGTGAAATGGCAAATGATAGCATTTGGCGCTTACCTTTATGGGAAGAATATCAGGATTTATTAAAATCAAATTTTGCCGATATAGCTAATATTGGCGGTAAAGACGCAGGTACTATAACCGCAGCTTGCTTTTTAGCTCGGTTTGCAGAAAATTTTCGTTGGGCACATCTTGATATAGCTGGAACAGCTTGGCGCACAGGTCCATTAAAAGGAGCAACTGGTCGCCCTGTTCCACTGTTAAGCCAATACCTGATTAATCGTAGTATTGAGCATTAATGACAAAAGTTATTTTTTATGTTCTTTCGAGTACAACTGAACAAGAAAAATTAATTTTTGTCTGCAAGCTATTAGAAAAAATTTATCTTAAACAACTTTGCTGTTATGTTTTGACAGATAATATTGAACAAAGTAAAAATTTGGACAATCTGCTTTGGACTTTTCGTCCAAGCAGTTTTGTTCCTCATCAACTATTTATGGGAGAAAAATTTAATTCTCTGGATAAGATACTCATTGGCACAGATCTCCCGCCTGAAGGTTGGCAAGAAACTATTGTCAATTTATCTTCACACTGCCCTGAAAATACGCTTCAAACGACTAAGATTTTGGAAATTGTAAACAATAATACAGCTTCGAAAGAAAGGGGTAGACAACACTACCGACAATATCAACAATTTGGTTTATCAATAAAAACTCATCAAATTTAAATTTATTAAATTACTCGCTTATTGATTTACCAATCATTATCATCCTGTCTTTGTTTTTTTTGTTGACTGTATTGATATTTAAACTTACGCCTTAACAACCCTGACGGATCATCAGGAATTCTTTTCAACCATTGCTCATTTGCTTGTTCCTGTTCATTCAATGGTTTTGGAACAATAGATTCAGTCTGGTTTTTTGAATCTTTTTTAGCAAAATTATTTTCTTTATCTTGCTCAGTTTTTTTATTTTGCTCTGCTTCTTCTGTTTTCTCAGAATTGGTTTCTTGATTATGGGATTGATTGGCTAATTCCTCTCTATTCGATCTTTCAGGTTTTTGTTCCGGTTTTTTATCGTTCTCAGCATTTGAGGACTGATTATTTTCTGTCGTTTTATTCTGATTATTATCTTGTTGGTTATTTTTTGGATTAGAATCTTCTTGAGAGTTATTTTTTTGTTTTTCTAATTCTTTTTTAAGCAGTTCCTTATTATATTGAGCATCGGAGTTCTCTGGATTAATACTCAATGCCTGCTCATAAGCTTTAATCGCCTGTTCCAACTGCCCCACTTTAGCCAATGCATTGCCTTGGTTATAAAAATCATCACTTGTATTTTTTGGCTTGGTTGTGAAGTTTTTTAAAGCCTCCTCATATTTACCTGCTTGATAATTAGCAGCAGCTTTCCATTCAGGACTACTGAACAACTCAGCCGCCTGATTAAATTCATGTTGTTGGAAGGCCTGATAAGCTTGTTGATCTTTTCTTTGCCAAAGATCTTGCCATTCAAAAGCGTAACTATTGTCAGGAATCATTAAGAACAGCAAAATAAGACTAAGTAACCCCTTTCTAAAACCAAAAGCTGCTAATGGTAAAATCACTAAAAGCAACCAAGGTCCTTTATCATTCCAAAGTGTATATAGTTGATTGGCATTTTCTTGCGACTGTTGCTGTTGTATAAAACTATCAAAAAAACTAATTAAGTTCTCAATATCCGTATCATTTTCAGTCAATGCTTGATAAACACCGCCACCAGCTTGAGCAAGTTTCGATAATTTTTCTGTTTCTACTTTTGGTATAACAATAGTCCCTTGTGCATCCTTCAAAAAGCCGCCATTAGGCAAAACAATCGGCGCACCACTGTCTGTACCTACCGCCAAAACAGAAACACTGAATTGCTTGGCAATAGTTGATGAGTAATTTAGGGCATTATCGACATCAACCCCATCTGTCACCATTAAAATATTACCTTTTGAGAGACCGGCTTGTTTGAAAAGATTAACCGCTTTTTTCAGTGCCAAATTCGCATTATTACCTTGATTAGGCATAATTTCAGTAGCCAGCGCTGACAATTGACTTTTTATGGTTTCTCCATCATTGGTTAATGGCGTTACTACAAAAACATCGTCAGTGAATACTATTAAAGCTGTTTGCCCTTCTTTACGATGTTGTAAAATATCCGATATTTTATATCTCGCTCGTATTAAGCGACTGGGTTTGACATCTTCAGCATTCATTGATGACGATAAATCTAGCGCAATTATTAATGCAGAGGTATCTCTAAATACTGGTGCAGGTAGACGCTCCCAACTTGGACCAGCGAGAGCAATGATAGAAAAAAAAACAGCTATTAAACTAGTTATTAATGACCATCGATGACTGGTTAATTGTTTTTTTTTAATTAGAAACGGTAATAAATCTTGATCACAGACTTTTAACCATAAATTTTGACTTTGCCTATTTCTAAATAAAAATACCATTATTAGTATCATTGGCAAAAAAGCCAATAAATAATATGGTCTAATAAAATGAAAGTCTGAAATCATCTCCATGAAGTCGCCTTTCGTATAGCAATTAAAGCCAGTAATACCAACGCCAATGATAACGGCCAATAAAATAATTCAGTTCTGGGTCTAAAATACTGCTTATCTTTTTCTATAGGCTCTAATTCATCTAAGCGCAGATAAATATTATTTAATTCATCTGTATTTCTTGCTCGATAATAGTGTCCACCGGTACTTTCAGCCATTTTAATTAAGGTATCCTCATCTAAATCTACTGAGGGATTAACTTTACGATTACCAAAAAAACTTCGAACAATCATTTCATCGGCACCGATTCCTATTGTATAAATCTTTAAATTTTTGGCTGCCGCTAATTCAGCTGCTTTTAAAGGTGACACTTCACCCGCTGTATTAGCACCATCCGTCATTAAAATTAATACTCTACTTTGACTAGATTGGGCCCCTAAACGTTTAACAGCTAATCCAATCGCATCTCCGATAGCCGTTTTATCGCCAGCCAAACCTAAAACAGCTTCGTCAAGCAAACTACTTACTGTCTTGCGATCAAAAGTTAACGGCACTTGTAAATAAGCTTGACTTCCAAATAAAATCAAACCGATTCTATCGCCAACACGACGACTGATAAAGTCGCTGGCAACCCATTTCGCAGCTGTCAGTCTGTCTACGGGTTGTTTATTAATAAAAAAATCCTGTTCTTCCATACTTCCAGAGAGATCGACTGCTAACATTAAATCTCTACCACTTACAGCTTGCTCAATCGGTTCGCCTAACCATTGCGGTCTAAGGCTGGCGGAAACCAATAAAATCCAAGCAATTACAGCCAACAATAAATTACTTTTAGAGGATTTAACGTGAACTGATTGTTCATCAGTCAAAAAATCATTTAAAAAAGGTATTTTCATTGCTGTCGGCTGCATGGGAACATGCACAGGAAGTAACTTTCTGACCAATAAAGGTAATGGCAGTATCAATAACAACCAAGGCCATGCAAAATGGATCATACTTGCTTCCCTCGCTTTGGTCTTGAGCTTTTTTTCAACCACTCCTCACAAATAGTAAATAATTGGTCTAACTCATCTTGGCTAGGCAATTTTTTTTGGTAAGGAGCTGATATTAATAATTGACCAATACCTCCACTAAAAGGAGCTCCCTCAACTGACTTATCTAGAAAAGCTAACCATTCTTGTCCAGTTAAACCAGCAACTTGTTCTTTAGAGATACTGATAGCAACCCGACGTAATAAAATCGAAAGCTGTATTAATTTTTCTCGTTCATCTAGTAGATCATTTTTTTTAAGTTCAACTAATATTTTTCTAGCTACTTTAATTGCTGTTTTGCGTGTTAAATATCGATATAACCAAAAACCTGATACCAATATTAGTGGTACTACTATAATCAATAACCACCACCCAATTGCAGGTGGCCACCAACCGACACTCTCGGGAAGATGTAGTTCTTTTAACTGAAGCTCTGTAGACTGCATCATTTTAATCGCTGCAAGGGGTCATCAACGGTACTGCATTTAATTAATGTAATACCTGATTTTTTGGCAATTTTTTCCAATTTTTGTTGCCTTTGTAAAAATTGTTGTTGATAACGTGTCATACGTTCGTAATCGGAGGTATCGATTAGAATATCGCGGTTTTCATCAGTAAAACGATAACGTCCAGCTGAAGGTAAGCTTTGTTCTAAAGGGTCAAAAACAAAAATAAGTACAACATCACAATGTTCAGATAGCTTAATTAAATTAGTTTCTACCGAACTATTAACACCCCTAAAATCACTAATTATATAAACGATACTTCCCGGGCGTACGTGCTGACCTAATCTTGACAAAGCATGCTCAAAAGTAATTTGTTTATTTCCTAGCAACTGCGGTTTTACTAAGGAGTTTAAAAATTGTAATACTGCATGCTTACCATTCTGAGGTTTTATTTCATTGCAACTAACTTCGGAAAATCGCTGCCCACCGATTTTATCTCCATAATGTTGTGCAGTCCATGCTAATAAAGCTGCTAATTTTGCTGCTAAAACAGATTTAAATACTCCTCTAGTTGCAAATTGCATCGTAGAACGATTATCAACAGAAATAAAAACAGGACGCTCTCGTTCCTCACGAAAAATTTTGGTATGTGTTTTTCCTGTTCTTGCCGTTACCCGCCAATCGATACTACGAATATCATCGCCTATTTGATAAAGTCGAGTTTCATCAAACTCCATCCCTCTTCCCTTAAATCGTGAGATGTATCCTCCGTTTTGATGGGCTCGAATACTAAATTGTTGACGTTTTAAAGTAGCAGCAGGTTTTGCCAAATCTATTAAAGTTTTTAATGAAACAACGACACGTTCATTTGATGTATTAATGATCTTGTCCTGATAATCTGATTTTTTAAAAAGCATATTACGGAACAGCAACCCTATTAAGTAACTCTTTAATTATATAGTCAGCAGTTATTCCTTCTGCCTCAGCTTCGTAAGTTAAAATAAGTCGATGCCTTAACACATCATAAGCCAATTCTTGTATATCTTCTGGTGCCACATAATCACGTTGCGACAACCATGCTTTTGCTCTTGCACAACGATCTAAGGCAATACTTGCACGAGGACTGGCACCATATTGTAACCAACTTGCTAAATCTCGCCCATAAGCACTGGGTTGACGAGTGGCTAGAATTATTTGCAATAAATAATCTTCCAAGTTATCAGCCATGTAAATTTCCATGACTGCATGTCGAGCAGCAAATATTGTAGATTGAGAAATTGGTTCATAATGATCTATCTTTTTAGTGGCTTTTTGAGTAACTTCAGCCCTTACTAATTGTAAAATCAATTTTTCGTGCTTTGAACTTGGATAATCTACTTTTACATGTAAAAGAAAACGGTCTAGTTGCGCTTCAGGTAATGGATAAGTTCCCTCTTGTTCAATCGGATTTTGTGTCGCCATGACCAAAAATAATTCTGGTAATGCATAAGTTGCCTGTCCAACTGTTATTTGCCGCTCAGCCATTGCTTCTAACAATGCTGATTGTACTTTAGCAGGGGAACGGTTTATTTCGTCTGCTAATATTAGATTATGGAATAAAGGACCTTTTTGAAATTCAAAATTTCCACGTTGAGGACGGTAAATCTCTGTACCCGTTAAATCTGCCGGTAGCAAATCTGGAGTAAATTGAACACGATGAAAATCGCCAGTTACACCTTTACTTAATACATTAATGGCTCTTGTTTTAGCGAGACCTGGCGCGCCTTCAACTAGGATATGACCATCTGCTAATAATGCAATCAACATTCTTTCAATCAACATATCTTGTCCTATGATTTGTTGATTAATGAATTTTTTTAAATTCAACACTTCCGTTTGTAGCTGGTTAATATCGTTATTCTGTTCTGACATATATAAATGACTTATCGGATATTTAGATTAATTACCTTCTATTTTTACCATGAAATCTAGGCAATTAGCGAGTTATTTCCTTGCTCATATGCTACAAATTAGCTCTACCACTTATCTTTTCATCGTATCTATGACAAACAATAAGTTAATTTTATCCCACGGCTGTATTAATTTTATAACAGATCGTTTTTACTCAGAATAGCTGATAAATCAACAAAGGTAGCCAACTTTATGAGTTCTATATTTCTTATTTTATTAATGGAGTGCTAGATCCTTCAAGTATTTATCATTCAGTTAAAAGTTCACTAAATAATTTTTTACTATTTTTTAATAAAAAAAAACCCCCGTTACCGAAGTAACGGGGGTTTCTAATTCCTTAGTTATCAGCAATACACTGAAAACTAATTACTTCATTAGATGAAAGTTGGAATTAATGGAGCATCAATAGTTACTAATTGACGGTGTCCAGCTGCATCCCAGAAGAACAGTAAGCCAGCAAAACGGCTATCTGGATCATAGATTAAGTCAGCTAAACGATAAACTTCCCAAGCAGCATCAGATGCAGTTACTTGGATAGTTCTTGATTGACCTGGAGCAAGTGGGCTGTTATCGCTAACAGTCAAACCTTCTTCAGCCAACAAGTCGTCTGGGTAACCAGTTTCGTCTTGAGCAACAGCAGGGTCCATGAAACGAACACCAGCAGTGTTGAACTCACCCAAACGAATTGCAGAATCACCATTGTTAGTGATAGTCAATGTCATTTGCATTGCACGACCTGGTACACGGTAAGTAGCATCTTCAACTTTAACAGCTACAGTTGGAGCTGGCATTTCGATTGATTTAATACCACGTAACAAACCAGCTTGTAATGGAGTAGTAACTGGATATTGTTCGTTAGAGTTGCCCATAGAGATAGCAACGATAGCGATAGTACCAGCAGCAAAACCCATAGCTACTTTTTTGTCAGTTGGAGTGATCAATGAATCAGCTTTACCTGCTTCAACAGCGATAGAACGTGGGATAAACAATGGTTTACGAGCCCAGTATACTAACCATGCTAAACCAATTGCATACCATAAAGCATGCCAGAAGTAGATGTTGTCCAGGTTATATTTTTCCAAGTTAATGGTTTCGCCAGTCAAAGTAGTGATGTTGTTAACAAAATCACCCATTGAACCAGTTACAGTAACCCATTTACCTGGTCCAATGATTGGACCGCCGCCTTTTACGTTCAACATAGTGTGAACGTGCCAGTCACCTGGACGACGAGCTTTTAACAATACTTTGAAATCATAAGTTTCGCCCAGTTCTAAAGAAACTGAACGTGGAACTAATTGACCACCAATCCAAGATCCTGCACGGATAAATACTGGACCTGGAATACCGATGTTCAAGAAAGAGATTTCTGGTTTATCAACAGTTTCAGGCCATCCGCTGAATACGAAGAATTTACCTGAAATAGTCATTGTATCGTTAACAGCAACTTCTTCTTTTGACCAGTTCAAGTCAAACCAGTGAATAGTACGCATACGCATGAAAGCCGCTTGCGATTTTTCACCATGAGCTGATGCAGTTGGAGTGTAAAACATCGCTGCTGAAATAGTGACCAGCAGTGCGACAAAGGATAACTTAGCAACCTTGTCTTTAATAAATTTCATATATCCTCCTCTATAATAGAGAATCTATAGTTTCAAGAGTATCTAGTTGACATGTCATGTTATGAATCATGAAAACCAGTCTTTTTTTTAGTTTAATTATGCAGCTTGTACAAATTTAGTCGATGCAAACCATTGACCAAAGAAGTGCCACAAGAAGTAAATTAAGATACTCACGAAAGCAGAGAAGAACGCTGATACTGGAGCAACGTCTTTACCGAAAGTTCTTAGTGTACCTTTTTCAACCATTCTGATGTACTCAGGAGTACCTGTTCTTACATAGTGGTAACCTTGTAAGTCAGCTAGAGTCATCATCATACCGTTGTATTCAACAGGTACGTGTAATGGAGCGATAATTGGCCAGTTGCCTGGGTAGAATAACAGACCCCATGCCATACCACCGATTACAGCAGTTGCAGTCATACTTCCAGTCATCATCAAAACAACGTCAAGAACGATAGCGCCTGGCATTAAGTTAGATGGGAAGCAGAAGTTAACTGGGAAGTATGTCCAGCCCCAGAAGTTTAAGTATCTGTTGATCCACTCACCTAAAAGAAGACCTAAAATACAAACAACAGCGCCGAATGGTAAACGGTAACGCCACCACAAACATGCTTGAACAGCAGCAGGGAAAGTGATTGAAACGATTGGAGCAACAGTTACCCAAAGGCGTCTATCTTTCCAGTCAGTCCAGAAATCCCAGTCACCGCCAGTCAACATATAGTGAATGTGATAACCGCCTAGTACAACGAAAAACAACGTAAACAAAATCATCCAGTCAAATGTGCGTGAAACTTTTACCGCTTCAGCGCGTGACCGTACAGCTGATTGAGATGCGCTCATTAGCTTACCTCCTAAAGGATTTAAATTATTTTTATTTACTATCTTCTATCACGCTACTTCATAATGAAGTAGCGCAGGAGATAGTTATTTACAAGCTACAGACTGGATATTAAGCCAAGTCTTTTTTCAGAAGTTTAGATAAAGATTGAACTTCTGTGTTCACAACACCTAATACACCTAAAGCAGCCCATCCGAAGAATACGAAACCGTAGTGTAAAGGAGCAACGAACAATTCTTCCATAAACCAGAAAGTGTGACCCCATTCGTTCAAACCTACGTTTGGCAGAATCATGAAAGGACCAATTACTGATACTAAGTATTGCAGAGACAGACCTTGTTGATAAGCAGGCAGTCTAGTTTTTGCATACAAGAAAGAAGCCACACCAGTGATGATGTAGATTGGGTAGCTTAAGTAGAATTCGATGATGTGACTTGGAGTGAAGTCAGTATCACGAACGATTGTTTGGTGCCAAGTACCATCTTGTTCGGTGAAATAGCTTGCACCGTAATAGATAGCAGTACCATAACATACCAACCAAACCCAATGAGTAAAGTGTCTTCTCAACTCTTCTCTTGGAGTGATCGACATAACTTTACGATCACGAGTTTTCCAGATGTAACCCCACAGGATACCTGCAGTAGAAACTTCTAAAATAAATTCGATATACAGGAAGTTCATCCAGTATGTTTCGAACTCAGGTGCAAAAGAGTCCAGACCAGCTGACCAGCCATATACACCTTCATACCAACGAACCCAGCCGTAAAATACTACATAGAGTAATACGCCTAGAATCATATTTTTTGTATTTAACAGCGGTGCTTCCGCAGCATCAGTTTTCACTGATTCAGTTGTAGCTGCCATTTCTATCTCCTAAAAATTATTAAATCTTGGCATTACCAAGAGTCGATAGTTACAATTCCATCTTCCCGTTCAAATTTAAAAAAGAACGACACCAAGTCTATTTGGTGAGCAATCAGTCTACCAGTTCGGTTTACCTTGTCAAGTGAAAAACTTTCTTGATACCTGTTTCATTTGTTGCCTGAGCGGGTATATCTATATTTTAATTATTTAAAGCACTCTGATGTCTGTTAAAATTTTTATCATTCATACCTAACAACCTAAACAAATATTATGAAAAAATACAGTTCTCTACTACTAATCATTGGATTTGGCGCTTTACTTCTTACCCAACAAAAATTTATTATGCCGTGGGTTTATGAAATAGTTTCATCTGATTTATTTCTTGTAGGCAGTAAAGATGAGGCTAGTCAATTACCTATTTCAAGCCATCTAACTGATCTGGCATTTAAACATTGCAATCAATTTATAAAATCGAAATTGGATAGCGATAGCACAATCACTTTTTCTGAAAAACCGATTAACAGTTGGAGCTTAGGCAACTATCAGTATGTTATTAATGCTGAAGCAAATTTAACCACTAAAAGCGCGAATACACCAAGCTCACCGAAATATGTGTGCAGAATTACTTACAATAATGGGGACGATCAAAGTGGAATTGAGAACTTTGATAACTGGACAGTAAGTGGAATATCAGGCTTAGAAAATATGTAAAAATAAAGCTAAAATCCTTATAACTTCTGAAACAAATAACTAGTTACTTTGATAAAAGAACTAGTTATTAAAGTTTGATTTTGGATCAAAATTAAAAGCAATAAATAATTGCCTTACTAATTACGCTGCTGTTTTTTTGCCTCATCCCAAAGCCTATCTAGCTCTGCCAAATCGCAATCAGTCATAATTCTTTCTGAAGCAGCGACTTTTTGTTCGATATATTGAAAACGAGTAGTAAATTTTCTGGTAGCTGCTTTTAATGCAATCTCTGGATTAACTTTTAAATGTCGAGCTAAATTAACAACTACTAGTAGTAAATCTCCAAGCTCTTCTTCAATATGGGTTTGATTTCCGGAAATACAGGCGTCTTTTATTTCTTCTATTTCTTCTTGTACTTTTTCAAATACCGGACCAATATCAGGCCAGTCAAAACCATGCTGAGCGGCGCGATCTTGAATTTTTTCACAAGCCATTAATGCCGGCATGCCAATCGGAACACCCGCTAAAACACTCACAAAATGATCACTTATTTTCTCGCTTCGCTCTTCTGCTTTAATTTGCTCCCACGCTTTATGACGATCTTCGTCTGTAGCAAACACTGCATCGGCAAATACATGAGGATGACGACGAATTAATTTGTCACTAATTCCTGCAGCAACTTGCTCAAAATTGAACAACCCCTGCTCTTGAGCAATCTGAGAATGAAAAACAACTTGCAGTAATAAATCTCCCAACTCTAAACACAAATCATCCATATCATTGCGCTCGATTGCATCTACAACCTCATAAGCCTCTTCAATTAGGTAAGGGATTAACGTTTGAAAATCCTGTTTAACATCCCAAGGACAACCTTGTACCGGGTCTCTTAATCGCGCCATTAAAGCTAAAAGCTGTTGTGTGTTTGTTAACATGT
>Ga0214192_1000230_pt1 | contig 35079 bp, 46 predicted proteins | sample TroBogEpilimnion_44_FD_153030 | JGI IMG/M metagenome (GOLD analysis project Ga0214192, IMG submission 153030) | Freshwater microbial communities from Trout Bog Lake, WI - 29JUL2008 epilimnion | ecosystem: Environmental > Aquatic > Freshwater > Lake > Epilimnion/Euphotic zone | place: Trout Bog... | reverse complement strand
AAGGTAATAATAAAGATGGTTATACTGGTACACGTCCACTTGATGAAGTTGTAATGCACGAAGTTGGGCATTATTTGAACGATCACGTAATTGACAATCGTAAAGCTTATCTTGCATCTATTAAAAATCAAGATGATCGTAAAGCAGTAGAAAATGCTTTAAATAGATTAACCAATAATTATAAATATGCTTATGGTAAATTAGGTAAAAAATATAACATAAGAGGCATGAAAGAATTCATAGCTGAGTTTTGGGGTAATTCTGCTTTTCAACTTGATCTACGCACTATAGATATTGAAAAAGAAGGACAGTATGTACCTGTAGGACCAATAAAAACTTATAAAACAAGAGAAGAAAATAAAAATTTATTCCAAAGAATAATTGGTAACATAGCCGAAGCATTGGGATTAGGGCAAAATAATAAACCAGGCGAAAGTATAATATTTAAAGAGCTTTTAGAAGATTTATCTAGAATTGCATCATTACCTACACAAGAGTTTAAAGGTAAAAAAATATCATACGCAGAAACTAAAAAAGCTGAAGATATAGATAATGGAAGCATACTACCTAATGAAAAATCAAATAGCGTAAAAGAAAAAGATCAGCCTAAAAATATGGCTTACTTTAAAAAATTATTCTTTACACGTGCTGGTTGGAGAAAGATTGGTCATGCTGTTCAAAATGATCGTATCCATATAAAACATTGGCAAGATATTAATGACTTACGTAATAAAATTTACTATGAAGGTAAAGACAAGATTAATAATATCTATGGTCAATTAGTACGTGCGCCAGCACAAGGTATGAATTTATATAAGTCTTTAGTAGAAGATAAATATCAAGTACTGGATAAGGCTATATATGATTTATCTAAAGCTACTGGGTACGATATAAAAAATACTTTAGAGTTGCTACATAATGTAGCAGTTGGTAAACATGACTATGAACGTCGCCTTATTAAATATTTAAAAATCGTTCCGTTAGATGACACCAAAAAAGATTTTACGTATGATGGCAAAAATATTACTGCCGCTGATTTCCGTGAATTAGCTTTTAAGAAACTAAATGATAATACGGTAACTGAAGCTGAAGCTAGACAGTTACGTGCTGAATTAGATGCCATAGTGTTTACTAAAAATTCTAAAGGTGAGTTAGCGCCTAACATGAAATATGTTAATGAATTTGGGGCTAGTCCAAAACAAGTTACAAAAGAAGGTGGTGGTCGTGCTGGAGTTGAAACTAATATTGATTCAAATAGATATGATGTGTCTGTTTTAAGTTATGCTGCGGCACAGCAACGCATTGAAGAGTTTCATAAATATGAGCATAAAGATTTAGTTGATAAAGCGCTTAATGAAGTAAAGAAATTGCATGAAGTAACTACTGAACTCAATAAGATGGCTAACTATTGGTCTCAGCCAGTAACTAATCACGTAGCGTTTTATGGTTGGGATAACTATGTACCTTTAGTTGGTTTAGCTAAGAATACTGAAGAAGATGAGATGTTAGATTTTGATAGTAAACGTATGGGACGTGAACTACAAGATGTTGCGCATTCATTTGAAGGCCGTGTTACAGAATCTGATAATGCTATATTACAATCTATGACAGATGCTGTACGTGCATCTATGCGTGCTGGCCGTAAAGATTTAACTCAATCTATTAAAAATGCAGCAGCGTTTGATGAAAAACTTAATCCGAATGGTCAAGGATTATTGCCATTAGCTAAAGTAATTAAACGTATTACTTTTGAAGAAAAACGAGATGAAAATATATTAAGAGAATTACCTCGTGAAAAAACTATATTTCACTATAACGAAGATGGCAGTATAGATATTATTGAGCTTGGTGATCCTAAGTTACGTGAATCAATCCGCCGTACTTTTAAAGATACAAACCCTATAGTTGACTTGGCTAATAATCTTACCAGCCGACTAGGTATGATGCATACGCGTTATAACTTTAACTTTGCGCCTTTAAACTTTGTTCGTGACACATTGACTAATGCTTGGGCTATCGGCGCTGAAATGGGCCCGTTAGAATCCGCTAGGTATATTGCTGATATTGCTACTAGAGTTGTGGCATACAATAGTTTAGGTAAAGCATTAAAAATTGCAGCTTTATATGAAAGCAAAGATTACAAACAAATAAAAGCCTTAGAAAATTCAAACGATCCTGTTATTAGAGATATGTACGAGTTTATTGAAAAAGGCGGTATGGTTAGTTATCTGCAAGGGCTATCGCTTAAATCTAATTTTCAACAACTGCAAAGAGAAGTCGGTCGTAGTGGCATAATGCGTAACATAGCGCAGCTTAATAAGTTAGTAGATATATGGACTGACATGTTTGAGATATCTAGTCGATCTGCTGCTTATGCTATTGCTAAAAGAAACTTTGAAGGTAAAGGTTTAACAAAAGAAGAAGCATCTAATAAGGCGGTTGAGTATGCTAAGAACTTAGCTAACTTTGAGCAAGTCGGTGCATATGGTAAAGAACTTGGCGCTGTGTTTATGTTCTTCCGTCCATCAGCAACAGGTGCTGTTCGTGCTATAGAATCTATTGCTCCTGCATTCCAAAAAGCTGAAGACGTTATCAAAGACCTTCCACCAAATATAAGCGCAGCTGATAAAGCAGCTTTCATCGCTAACTTTAATGAGCGCCAACGCAATGCTAGATATATGGCTTCTGCTTTGATGGGGCTTGGTGCGTTTGCATACACTATGTCAATGATGATGGCAGGTGATGATGACTTGGGTAGAAATAAAGTACAGAATGATGACCCAGGACAATGGACTCGTTTTGCTAGATTCTTTACACCATTTAGTGATAATCCAATTCAATTGCCGTGGGGTTTTGGTTTAGGTTCATTTGCTGCGGCAGGCGCACAACTTGCTATGGTTGGTACAGGTCATCAGTCTTTTGGTGGCGCTATGGGTAGTATTCTTGCACAGATTTCTTTAGATTCTTTTGTACCTATTCCAGTATCACGTATGCCTATTCAAGATGATCCAGCATTGTGGGCGCTCGATTCGTTAACACCAAGTATGTTCCGTCCAGCTTTAGAATTCGTTGTTAATAAAAATGGTTTAGGTCAAAATATTTATAACGACTCTCAACGTAGAATGGGCGATGCTTATTTAGGTGGCGATAACATACCTGAGATCTATAAAAATATTGCTAGAAGATTGTTTGACGCATCAGGTGGTGCTATAGATTGGTCGCCTAATAGTCTTTATTTCTTATCTAATAGTTATGCAGATGGGCTTGGACGTGTTATTGAGTCTATCACTAATGGTATTTATTTATCAGCAGGACAAGCAGAAGAAAAAGATTTACTGGCTAGAGCAAAAGGTACTCCATTAATAGGCTCATTTATTGGTGCTGTACCAAACGTAGACAGCCGTGAATTTTCATCTGTAGAAAAACAAATTAAAGAGAAAGAGCGTATTTATAATCAAGCTAAATTAAAGCCTGAGGTGGAAGCTGACTATCTAGAAAGAAACCCACTTGCTCCTGAGTTAATTGATTTCTATAACAAAGAAGTTAATGGCAGATTAAAAGAACTTAGACAACAAGCTAATGAGGTAAGGTTGGTACAAGGACTATCGCCAAGAGATAGAACAGCAATATTAAAGTCTATTGTTCAGGAAGAAAACATAATCAAATACGAATTAGTTCAGCAGTTTAGAGCGTACGGAATTAAGCCTTAACCAGTACGCCAACAACGTACACCTATGTAGCCTTCCTTTTCTGCAACGTACGATTTTACTCTAATACCAGCACGCTTTGCGCCGCAGTCAATGGAATAAATTAGTTCCGCTGGGCGCAGGGTAGGAATAAAGAAACTATCCCCAATCCCCATGCCTTCAAACGGCAATAACCATTCAGGTTCAATTATTTGGTTCGGGTTTATCATCTAGGAAATCATTTTTAATAATGTACACATAAGATGCCTGAGAGTTAGTAGTTGGTTTCCACCCAGTTTCCAAATGCTTTCTATCCACCTTAATAAGTATGCCCTGCTCTTTCATTACCTTTTCAAATTCCCTAGTAGATAAATTGCGTTTGTTCAAATAATCTTTAAACACTTCTTTAGATATACGTGTAGGCTCATCGGTTGATACCCTTGCAACTAACCTACCACGGGGTTCATCAACAACTTTACCATCTCTAATACGTAAGATGTTACCCATGTTTTCATAAATAAAGTCCGTAAGTATAGCTGAATAGTCTGTGACATTAATTTTAGATACGTTTTGTTTCATATAATTTAATGTATCAATCGTCTTCTTATAAATATGTTCTATATCATAATCAAGGATGCCTGAATCAACTACAATCTCAGCGGCAGTAAACGTACACATTATAAAGTTTTTATAGTAACGATAAGATGCATCATTCTGCGTATCATTTGTGTAACGCTCACCCCATTTTTCTAGCTTATCCATAATCTGATTGGTACTAAACTTGAATAGTTCTTTGATAAACATAGGGCCTGCATGACCATAATTAAATCTAAAAGGATCAAATATCTTTCTTCCTAATGCGTCACCTTCAGGACCTTTAAGAATGTCTGGTTGCTCTATGTAAAGCTCTGCATATCTAGCACGTTCACCATGCGGAGTTGATCTATGCTTCTCAAGTTTGCCTTCAAGAGAGTCGTTAGTAGTAAGAATACCAATCAAAGATGCGCCTAGTGAATGTTCTCTTTCAGCATTACTTGAAGCTTGCATCCTGATTCTAGCTGTACCCTGCGATATCTTATGAATAAGTTGAGATACAACTGCTGGATCTTTATTAGTTACTTCATCCATCCCAAACACTAAACTACGTAAAGTCACAAAACGCTGAGTCATAGCATTATCTGTAGTATCAAAAAGGCTCAATGCTTTAGGATTGCCAAACGTACTAATTGCTGCATACATAGCACCTGTTTTACCATTACCAGACCCACCATACAAACCGATCGTAAAGCCGCCTTGATTAATGAATTCCATAAGTGGTGAACCGAATCCTGATAGACACATCAAAGCATGTAGTTCAAGCCCAGGTCTTTTAAGTTCGAGAGCGCTTTGTTTCCACTTTTCAAAAGTACCGATTGGTTTAAAATGCTCGGCTAATTGTTTTATGTATGGTGATACAGGCGACTCTATAATTTCAGTAGTTGATATAACTTCATTCTTACCAAAAACAAAAGTCCTATCATCCCAATTATCACTAGTGCGACTTTCTGACCAACCAAACTGCATACGCATCTGTTGGGCTTTGCTTATTAAAATCATATATTGACCCCATCTAATAATGTATTCTTGAATATTAGTAGCCACCTTTGGTGAATGAACTACTTGATTAAATGATAGTGTGCGTTTTAATTCTTCTAAACTAGTAACAGCTTTTAACGGTAATAAGAATTCTTTTTTACCATCGTTAGGTAGAACTAAAACCATTGATAAACATTCGCCATCAAGCGGACTATAAAGTCTACGTGTCGGATATAATACTTGTGGTAATATTTCTATAGGTTGGTGATACTCAATACCCTTCTTACTTTTTGTAGGTGGTAACTCTTGGTATACACCGCCATTCTCACCACGGAAAAAAGGTTTTAAGAAGTCTGGGAAGACTGGAATCGTTTCGGTACTCGGTGTCTCCCGAACTGATTCCGTCGTATTAATTTCGATGGGAGTTTCTTCTGTTGCTTTTCTAAGTGTTTTGCCGAGGACGATCGGCGTGTTGATTTTTCCATAATGTTTGCATCCTTTACACCGTTCTGGGTTCTGGTTTTCTAAATGCTGGCAGGTTTGTGGCTTGCCTAGCTTTTCATATTCAAGACGTTTCTTTTCAACATTTTCATATGTGTATTCAGGATGAGGTTTAGATAGTTCATGTATCCATTTATCGCCGTCTTTGCAAAAGTATGCGATGTTCATACTGGAGAACCAATCTTCGTAACCTAATGATTCTAAGTTCTCTAACCAATACTTTACTTGGTTACATCCATCGCCAGCCACTGAGCGATCAGCTAACTTCTCAAAGTCCCATTCAAAGTTATCCATCTTCTTCATGGCTAGGGTATCTTCATCTAAACCCTTCTTGACTTTTGCGAACACATCGTTTGCTAAGCCCTGGACCTCTACATCTTGTGTCGCTAAAAAATCTTTAAACTCATCAAGGTCATACACGTGTATAGCGTCGCTTGTCACAACAGCCATGCGTGGTGGATCGTATCTGTAGTTTAATGTATCAGGACATCTCATCAGCCTTGCGCCATCAGCTGTTACACTGCGGTCTAGGTTGATATGCTTTTGGCATACTTCTTTAAACTTCTCAGCGAGAGGTTTCCATTCTTCATAGGGTATGTCCCTATCCATAATCCAGTATGCATGGATGCCACCACCCGAGTCGATATAAACTGGGTCAGGTAAACCTGTAACTTCTATTAAGTGGTTTAATGCTTCTATTGTTTCTTCTTTAGAACCATAAGAGTTTTTTCCGTGAGTATCAATATCTAAAAAGAATGTTCTAACAAATGCACAGTTATCAGCCTTCCTACTCCATCCTTCGTATGATGCTGGTGTTACATATACATTAATTTTTTTCTTCTTTAGTATTTCAATATTCGTATATAAATCATCAAGTGTTTCTGCAAATCGGCTTGTTGTTTTACCTGTTGCTGGGTCTATACCGCAAGTGCAATAAACTCCTTGTGATGGCAATGCTTTCTCGTAAAATTGTTTTAACATATGCGCAGAGTCTAAAAAAGCGGATTGCTCCGCTTTGGTTATTGGGCTAGGGTTTCCCCTAGGATTTAAAACTTCTTACCGATCATATCCTCTATATACTTCTTTGCATGAGCAGTGTTCTTAGCAGGTAATACACCATTATCTAAGTCTTCCTCAATTAATTCAGTAAATACGGCTACCATACGGCGCTTCTTATCACGAATAGGATTGCCACGAAACCAGCTATGAACTGTCATACGAGTAACTTCTAATGCTACAGCAACGTACAATGCAGGGATGTTTGCCCTAATGCATGCTTTTGCTAACTGTATCCCCGTGGTATCGAAAGGGCGCAGTGTTCCTAACTCTTTAATAAATTCTTTACTATATGTTCGTGGCATTTCTATCCTTACTTCTTAGACCATTTTTTAATAGTGTCTGAAATATCAGAAGCCTTCTCACCGACAGGAGCTTTTGACTCACGTTTAACTGGCTCTGGTGTTTCATCCACTTCGGGTGAAGTAGCTACTTCAGGTGCATCCATCTGATATACGTTTAACTTGATAGCTTTCTCAGCTTCTACACTCTTAGACTGACGAGCGATTATATCCAAATCATCTTCAGGTACAGCACCTACTGGTGAGAACAATACCTTTGGTGTAGGAGATTTTGTATCGAATGCCATCTTAGTAACAACACGGCCCGCTGATACGTTGTGCGACGCTAAGTGTTGAATGTATGGTCTGAACGGCCATCTTCCATTATCTTCTTTACCGAATGAAGAAGTTGCTGGCAAAACTAATTGCATAACGTCGCCTGCTGGATCGTTCGGTAGAACAACAGCGGTTCTCCATGATAGTCTGCATTTTGCGCTTGTACCATTATCGCTAGAACCTTTAGCACTGTTAGGACAATTTAAACAACTACTTGCGATTGGGTTTTTTACATCTGCATCAGGTGCTTCTGAATCAGATGACCAGCAAGCTGGGCTAACCTTTTCACCTTCTTTATAACCTTTATCGTAAAACATACGTGAAGCTTTATGTGCCATCTTTACAAAGATAACATTCATGTGTCGGTCTTCAATAGCACCGATCTCTTTACCACCTGCATACTTGCGGAAGACTCCACCTTTAATAGAGATACGTTTGTTACCATCACGCTTACCACCAGCAACGGCTAATGTATCTTCGTCAAGTTCTCCTGCAACTGTCAATGCTCCCAATGCGCTTAAATCTAATAATTCATTACTCATTTAAAACTCCTTTTAACTTAATTAAACTAATCTGAGCTTGGTTTACGAACTACGATTGTAAACTCTCTCATAACATTCACTCCTGGGGGTAGACCTTCGTCTCCTCTTTCAGAAATAAATTCTTTAAAATTGCCCTGATGAATACGTGCCTCATACAACTCAATGGCATCATGCTCACGGACAAACGCATCAAAACTACTTCTATCAGACAAAGTAAATCTTTCGCTTAACTTCTTAACTACAGTGCCTTCGTTGGTTTTAATGCTTGTGGCATTAGCCTCGTTGCACTTGATTAACATTTGTTGAGCTATAATATCTAAATCGTTTTTCAGTTCTCTGTCTTGAAGCTCTAGTTTTTCACGTTCACTTCTTATTGTCAAGTAAATTTTTACTAATTCATCTAAATTTATATCGCTCATTTTATTCCTAACTCTTCCTTGTATAAATCAACCAACTTCTCATGGTTATCTACCTTGCCTTGTAGCATCGCATACATCTTTCGTTCGACCTCTGAGCCTTGTAAATGAACTACAGTCATGTTATTCACTTGACCTACACGATCAATACGAGCAATACATTGTAAATATGTTTCCACACTCATGACCGGCGACCAAAAGACTACAGTATTGGCAGCGGTTAAAGTAACACCATGTGATGCTGATTGTGGTTGAATAATTAAAACCCGTGGAAAATCTGTTGTCTGAAAACGGTTAATGATTTCAGATCGTTCTCTTGCGCTTACGCTTCCTCTAATAATTTCATTTGTAACTCCTTCTCCTTGTAAATGTTTAGAAACTAAATCAATGGTGTGACCATACGGAACAAATATAATAACTTTATGTTCTGTCTCATCAAGCACCTCCGTTAGGGCATTTAATCGTGGTGATACATCAAACTCCACAATATCATGGGTGTCCGTATAGACAGCCCCTCCCGAAATCTGTAACAGCTTTGTTAGCTTCGCCGCCGCATTGACAGCGCTAACTTTTTCTCCTGCGGCTTCTATAAGCATTTGGTTTTTTATATTGTTATAGTATTTATTAACTTGATTACTAAGTGGTACTTCACGTGTCTGATACATTACTGGTGGTAAATCTAGACACTGCGCTTTTTCAAATCTTATTGCTGGTTGCAAAGCATTGTAGACATCATGCCGTGCAGTAGGTCTAGGTACGTATTTAAATTTAGTAACTTGGTACATTACTTTGTCTCTCCATGCCGTAAGATACTTTGGCACATTAGCGGGCGAGACGAGCTTTGCTAGACCGAAGGCATCTACTGGTGACTGAGATGCAGGAGTACCTGTTAACATCCATAAGCGTGTATTAGGAGTGATTAACTTTGCCAACGTCTTCCAGCGCTTTGTGGTGACAGTCTTGTAGGCATTGGCTTCATCAACTACGATCAGATCAAAGTCTGCTTTAGCGATATCTTCACGGACAATATTTACACCGTCATAGTTAATGATTACAAACTCATAAGCACCATTAATAACTTTCTTGCGTTTACTTGCATCTCCATAAGCGACTGCAACGGTGCGGTGCATAGCGGTTTTAAAAATGTCTGCCTGCCATGCTGAATACATAATTGATAAAGGACAGATAATCAATACACGTTTTACTAGACCTTGTGACATCAAGTAATCAACCGCCCAAATGACTGAAGACGTTTTACCTGTACCAGCTTCATTGAAACAAAAAGCGCGTTGATGTAAGGAGAGGAACGATGCTGTAACTTTTTGATGATGGAAAGGTGTATACATTCCGGGCCAGATGTAATCCTTTTCTATCGGTGATGGAACTTTTTCCTGAAGGACTTTTGTTAGGTGTTGCATTTCTTCAATACCCCAATACACTAACACTTCAGCATGATTCCCGTTGTCTGTCAGTATTTCACTTTTTTCTATATGATTAGTTATTAACCCAACATTATCTGACTGTATAACAACTTTTACCGCTTGATTTTGTACTATTTCCACGACTGTCCCTTAACTAAATTTAACAACTCCTTACGGGAGTTAATCGGTTGAGCCTGTCGTGCAAGGAGAAGTGCTAATGGGGTTACACTAGTCTTCAGTTCACCGCTCAACTGACATGGTTTTAGTCCACTCATGCCTTACGACGTCCGACGTAACAAACTATTTAACTTTTACTACCTTACTTAATTTCTTCTCTCCGCCTTTTTCTTTCTTAGACTTCTCGGAAATCAGATTACCTTTTGAATCTCTCTTAAAAGAACGATTGCCATGTGCGCTTTCAATAAACACACCAGCTTTATTTGATCCACCTTTATCGAGTGCTTTGACGTGTGCTACGTCTTTGCCCTCACGGATATCGGCTTTGCCGTTCTTGTTCTTGTCTGCAAACTTTTTATCAATCGCACGTCTAGCACGTTGACGCTCCATGCGTCGTTCATGTTCACCACGTGATTTCTCTTGTTGATATTCTTTTGCGTATGGTCTAGGTTTGTTTACGTATGGCATATTAATTCGCTTTCTTTTTGATTACTTCAATACCCATTAAAGTTTCAGTGTCCATATTTTTTGCTATTTCTATAAGCTCTTCAGCAATTTCTAAAGCAATACCTTCTCCCCAAATCTTAACGAATGTATGTGTTTCGTCTTTAATGTGAATTTCTATGGTAGCTTTTTCCATCATCGTTCCCTATGAAACTCACAAGTCTTAACTGGACACCACGGGCAAAGAGGTGTTGGATTAGCTTGCCAAACATCATTTTCGTATGAAAGCTGTAATCTTTCAAGGTGGGATTCAAAAGTTTCCCACATCTTATCTATGTTCTCACGTCTATAAACTTCAGTAACGAAAGCATCGTGCATGACAAACAATAGACCAGCCTTTATATTGTTAACTTCAGGGAAGTGAGCGAACGTCATTAAAGCCATCAAAGTTAATTGTTTTACATCAGGGTATTTTGCACTGCCTGTTTTATAGTCAATGATAAAAGCCTCATTACCATCCACGATTAGCAAATCTACAATCCCTCGTACCCAATAACCTTTACCATACGCACATGGTTCTTTCGCTGATGAGAGTGCCATCTGATGCTCAGGATACTTTACACCCGGAATAGCCCGTAGTGAATCGAGTGTACTCTGAAACCTCTGATAGTTCTTCGCAAGCGGTATATCTCTAGCAACGTAGTCCTCGCAAGCCTTATGCACTTCCGTACCATAACGCATCTGCTCCGTCGGATATTTGACGTAGCGTTTAAGAACCTTAACTTCCTGATACTGCTTAGGACAGTTAATATAGTCTTTAAGAGAGGAGAATGACCATGTAAAGTTCATCTATACATATTACACTAAAAAGTCTTCTTTGGTATAGTTTTTTTGCTTTAAATAATGCCTTAATTTTCGCAACGCAAGTTTCTCTAAAGTATCGACTTGCGATCTAGATATTCCTAGTGCTTCAGCAACCTCATGCTGTGTCATGTTGTTTTGCCGACCAAGTATTTCTTCTAAAGACATGCGTTCTTTACTCATTTTATGCTACTCTCTTTGATCTTTTTAATGCGGGTTGCCTTGCGTAAGTCATGGCTATGAAGTTTCTTACCTACTGACTTGGGAACTTCACCTGCTTTCTCTGCTACCTTCGCAGCCTTCTTGCGATTAACTACTTCTCCATCAGTTAATGCAAACTCGTGTTTAGCGCCTTTAGCTTTTTTGCCCTCTTTAGCAATCAACTCATCATGCGACCATGCCTTGCTCGGCGCTTTGACAACTTTACCAGACTTCTCTTTGATAGCTGGCACTGCTACTTCCAGTTTCTTCTTAGCCATTTTCTTACCTTTCTTAAAAAGTTTTTCATCAGTATATATCGGTATGTCATATCCGTCACGCTTGCGTCTACTAAACCAAAAAAATTTTACGCTCTTGGTATATAGTGCGCCTGAAGACATCCATCCGATTCGTTTAGTTTTCAAAACGGTGCTTCCTCTACTTCATAAGTTTTATACTTTTGGGGTATAAATTTAACTCTTAAATCAGAATCTTTAGAAGCAAACTCATCAGCCTCTTTCTTGGTTGCAAATCCTCTTAGCGGACTATCAAGTTCGTAGACCATGTAACGGATAGCTGTGAATACAGGTATTTTAATTTCTATGCTTTTTTCGGTTTCCATTCTTTCATTTCCCCATAGTTATATCCATATTGAGCCTCACAAGCGACGGGTAGTCCTTTAGCCCAGTCTGGTGCTGTTGACATGACCTCGACGATCCATGCACAAGCCTCATCTACATCATCTTCAGGCACGACACACACCGCTGCGTCGTGTACAGTAAGCACTGGGCGATAACGCTCAGTTAGTTTTAACATCTGTTCACCTACAATAATTCTTGCAAGTGCTTGCACTACGTTTTCCACAACTGATCCGCCCCACAAACTAACGGGCCCTTTGCGTGACTTATATTGGTATCCGCTAATAAGTTCATCAGTGTTAAGCTGGAGTTCAGGGTAACGGATATAGAGTCCGTTCGGCAAGCGTATACCATCGCTATGCACTTCAACACATCTATGCTTGCCATAGTAGAAAGGCTTTTTATCTTTAGTCCAATTATTCATAGCCTTTAATGCTTTGTCGCCTTCCTTCCACAGCTTCACAATCTGATCATTCTCAGATCTGTATAGCTTAACAATATCATCACACACGTCTTCCGTAAGGTCAGCTCCAGGGGGTTGTGTCTTTAGCGTGTGTTGTAACTTTAACGCACCAGTCCCATATCCCAGCCCAAGTATGCACGTCTTGCCCACAAACCTTTCAATAGGGTCTTTTTTACTGATTGGTCTTTCATATATTTTCGACGCAAACTCGGAGTAAACATCGTTCCCATTGGCAAACGAATTGACCAGTCCTTCCTGACCTGATAACCACGCAAGGACTCTAGCTTCAATTTGCGACGAATCACAGTTGATAACGACATACCCGTCAGGAGCGATAACGGCATTTTTAAGAGCCTTTTTCTTCTTGTCTCTACTCGGTAAGTTTTGGAAGTTGACCTTGTCCGAACCCGCCCACCTACCTGTATGTGCGCCATAATATTTAAGGGGGATTGGTAGCATACCCTTGTTCCTAGCCCCAACATCGATAAACCGTTCAATTCTACTTTCCTCAATTGTTGATTTCGTTCCCAAACGCACCGCAGCGAGTTGTTGTACGAATGGGTCTTCATGTTCTACTAACTCAATAAAGCCTGTATCGTTCTTGGCTAATGCAAATGTTTCTTTACCAGTAGTAGGACTTATTTTTAATGGCACTGGGATATTAAACTCTTTGAGCAAACCTGCAAACTGCTTATTACTTGCCAAGCGTTTACGCACAGCTTCTTCGTTTTCACAACTTAGTTTCTCTTTGAGCGTCCCTAATAACTGTAACTTCTCATGCTTCAGTTCTTCCAATCGTTCTTGCAATAAATCATAATCAACTCGTAATACAGGTTGAATAAACATACGTAAAGTCATGTCGATCAGGTTTATCTCATCGGCAGGAAACGCACTAGACAATACTTGGAAAAGTTTGAAAGTTAACTCCACATCATTTTTACAATACTCGCCGTATTGGGCAAGTTCGCTATTTGTGAAACCAGTTATATTTTTACCTTTAGCCTCAACTACCTCATGCCCCTTCTTCCCTAAATTATATTTTTCAGCAAGGTAGGCTAACGACCCACCTACATCAACACCATGTATAGCCCTACCCATACACAAAGTATCAAGATATAACTTAGGACTTAATTGAAAGCGCCACTTAAGAATCGCACCATCAAACATTGTGTTATGACAGAGTAAGGCACTATCGTTCCACGGCAGGGTGGAAAGGTATTTAGCGACCTCAAGATGCGAACCACTAAACCACTCAGTAACACCATCGTTGAGTTTAACTCCGACACCTATCACCTCGAAGCGTTTGTCTCTAATGTATTCCTCAGTAGTGAGTTTCGTTAGCGAGTAGTCTTGACTATACATCGTCTCAAAATCTAATGTTATTAGATTCATTTAAGTTTTGCCTTCGTCTTACTTAGGGAAGATTGTTGCGCCGACTGTTGTTGTGCCGAGGCTAAGCCTATTTGCCCAGCTTGTAACTGACTGATCAGCCCCTGACCATAATAGGGGTTTATTGGTTGCGTGGTAAACGTGTGGGATTGGAACTTTCCCATGTCACTCGCTTCGCCCTCTCCTGCTAAATGTTGCATCACACGACCAGTAAAACCCTCTCGGTTTGTTTCACGGATAGCGATACGGACTGCATCTTTTTCTGTTTCATCAAAGTATTCAGCGTCCATTATCTCTCTAAGAAAACTTCCCCATTTACTATCGTAATGAAACGTCGATCCTAGCGCAAACTCATCAGGGTGTGTCTTCATGCGCTCTAGTATTATTTCAATTCCTGCATTTATCTCACTCATTTCTTTCTCCCTATCTTTAAAGCAATACCAATAGCAACACCAATTAGAAACATACTTAACCATAAAAATTCAATACTCATTTTTCACTTCCCTCGCTTTCTTAGCAATTTTTCTTAGGCATTTTTTGTAAATTTGATTCGCTCTTACACCTGTAACCCCAAGCTGTTCACCTATTAATCTGTATATCATTCCTTCACTGCGTAATTTGTAAACAAGTTCTTCTCTAGGTGTCATTTCTCACTACTCGCTTTCTTTAATAACTCTTTAGCAAACTCAATCGGCTTTAAATACATTTGCCCTTCATCAATGTTGTACAACTCTACTCTATCGTATATTTCCATTATTTCCGCATCCGTTAGTTCACGCATTCTTTTATACTCAACGCCTTTCCAATAACCAGTTGCATAAATAGCAGATTCTCTGTTTTCAATCTCTTGACTAAAATCAGATAGTCTTTGTAGTGCTAGTTCTTTTTTCAACGCTTCTATTTCTTGGGCTTGTTGACGTAGCATAGTGGCAACTTCTTTCATCCAATTTACATTAAAACCTCTTGGCGCTTCGGCTTTGTAATGCTCCATAACTTCATCTGCTAGTTCATTTGCTGTCATTTCTCACTCGCTAGTTTTAGTATTGCTCTTGCAAAATCATGTATTTCATACAGTCTTTTTTTACCAAATGGTTCGCTGACTTCTTTATACACTTGGCTTATTTCCTCATCTGTTAGTTCACGATATGGTTTGTAGATTGTTGCACCACACTGAAGACATATTGATTCGTAATTTGGGAAACGGTCTTTTGCCTTTGAAGTCATTTCTCACCTTTCATCTTTTTAATTACTGCAATCTGTGCATCGCTCAGTCCGTCTTCCTTCATATCCTCTTCATCAGCATCTAATTGCGTAAAGCCATGAAACATCATTGGATTGCTATAATTTCTCATAATCCTTTTATCTTCTTTCTCTTCATTTACTAAACGCTCTAAGACTATCCCTGTAAATTCTTTCTGACGACACTCTTTCAGTTTATTTTCTAATGCTTGAACATCCTCTCTAGGCAGGTCTTTAACAAAGTCCATAATAAGATTGCGCCACCTACTGTCTTGAAAGAACTCCTCAGGGTGCGTATCCATCCTCGCTAATAATATTTCTACTCCACCGTTCATTTGTATCTTCCTTTTGAATTATATTTAACCGAACTGCCTTCACGTTGCATTGGCGCACTTCCAAAAACTCCTGTGGATAGTGTCCAACCATCCTCGTCCTCTTTTTCTTCCTCTTCGGTCAGCGTAGCAAATACCATGTGGTTAAATTCTTCCATGCGAATCTGTTTGATTTTCTCGAAGATCTGTCCCTTCTGCACTTCTGTCATGGCATCTCTAAAATATTCTTTATAGATGAAGCGCCACTTCTCGCACTCGCCCCAAAACTCCTCAGGGTGCGTGTCCATTCTTGCCAACACGATGTTCACTCCGTTGCTAATATCAATTTGTTTTTCTTCACTCATTTACTTCTCCTTTTTTCTTTGCATAATACATAACAATATCTTCCATAAAAAAATCATCTACACAGGCGTTCCAGTCGCCTTTATTATTTAAAGTAAAACAAATAGTAGCAATCACTATATTGCCTGAACTGCCATCGTAAAGTGGCAGATCAATTCTAGGTGTGTTGGGCTTATTAAATGTGTTGTGTGCTAAGTCTGATAATTCTTTGGGGGTCATTTTAAAATCCTTAAATAACGTGGTGTATAGTTACAAAAAAGGGGAGCAAGGCATGAACCTTACCCCCCAAAAAATTACTTACGCTTTGCTTCTAAAATAGGTAGATTCGCTTCAGTCGGCACATAGATAATCTGATTCTGCGTGTGTTCAAGATTATTGATATACAGATATCGCAAATACGCTTCGTTGTTGTTCAAGCTATCGCCAATGATCTTATTAGCTTTTGCAACTCCTTCAGCCCTGATCACTTCTGCGTCTGCAAGCAACTTAGCGGATTCCATCTTAGCGTGGGCTTCTTGTATAGCAGTTTGTTTGCTAAAGTTTGCTTTCGCTAATTCGGCTTCGCCTTCCATCTGTTGATGATAGACATTGTATTTGGGCATTCCATACATACATCCCCCAATACCACTAGTTACAACAAGGATACCTGCCAGTAGTAATATTACAAATCTTTCATCCATTATTCTTCTCCTCGTTCTCTATCGCACGACTCAAATACCATTGGGCTTTCTTCAAGTCTTCTAACTTGTTACCCTTGTGGTCTGCTCTAGTAATATATTTGACGACGTTACCGAGATGGTATCCCAACTGCTTCGCTTCAATGAAGTCGATTGTTTCAATGCCACCTGTCTTGTAATGAGGTGGGTGATTGACGTTATCTACTGTTCCACGTCCTAGTGAAATGCTATATACAAAATCTTTTACCTGTTCGACGCTTACTGGGGGTGATGCTTCTTCCTGTAAAACGGCTTCTATCTTTTTAATATCAAATTTTGGTTTTCTTATCTTAGACATCATTGTGTAGACATAGCCAATCTTAATGCCTAACTTCTTGGCTATCTCGGATGCTGTCAGATTAGGGTTTTTGTCCATCAAGTTTTTTACTGCTTGGATTTTACTTACTTTCATTTCTACTTCTCCTCTTAGGTTGATTTACTGCGGTTATCCCCATCTTGGGTTCTTTTTTGTTGCGGGCTTCCATCATAGCGTCTGCCATCATATAAGAGTTTTCTGCAACACTATCTACTATTTCTTCTCTTATACCTCGACTTACTATCGCATTCATGGCGAAGCACGCAAACAAATCTCTTAAATATTCTTTATCTTGGTTGGTCATATTGAAGCCAGTTATCTAGCATCTCCCATCATCTGTATCATCAAATAATCCCTCTAGCATTGTGTCGACATTCCTTTCATCAACGACAACTGCCGTTCCACCCCCACGTTGAATTCTCTTCATGTGTTCTCCTTGTAATGCTGTTGGCTTTTTACCATTAGCCTTGCACTCTATCGCTATAAACTTTCCTTGATAACACACAAGTATGTCAGGCACTCCGTTCGCCCCAAAACCAGCAGTGAACGGCATAGTAAAATAAATACCTCTAGCGGTAAGATAATCTTTTACTTTCTTTTTAACTTTTGCTTCAGGTGTTTGTGCCATTATCTTCTCCTCGATCTCATTTGTATTACTATTCTTTGCACTTCGTTTTGGTCTTTTACTTCAGTCTGCTCGAACCTTTCCTCAACTGTTTTGGGGTCGTGTAGTCCTCGCTTAAGAAACTCAAGGTTCATGTTGAAGTGTATTGTCTCTATCACCTCAGGCAGTAAAGCGCCCTTTGACTTCTCCCTTTCTATTAAGTGTATGGTTGCAGTTAAGTGATTGTCAGTCATATCAGAGATTCTATATGTGCCACCTTTCTTGTCTCTCCAATAATTACCTGTCATCAACTCTTCTTGGCTAACCAATACTTGTCTACCCAACGGCATTGTCATGCGTTTCTCCTCTTAGTTTCATTAACGACGCTAGGGGTAACACGATGATGAACCAACTCTCACTCCTTTGCCACCCCACGTCTATTAACGCATCATCTTTTACAGATGACATCAATCCTAAGTGTGTTAACTCATCGTCATGTGCGATTTGTTTATCTCTCGCAAGTATCATGGCTATCTTAGTTTTGATCTCATCAGGTAAAGTGTTCTCGTCAAAGTCTCTCTTATACCCATCGGCTACAAATAGTGTGTAATGATTTCCGTCTTTATACAACGGAACACGATATAGCCCATGTGTATATTGATGTGCTATTGGGCTAAGCATTTCTATCTTCATACGGAAAGTGCTGTGCATGGGATAAGAGTCCAAGCTAAGTCATGAATGTGTGGCTCACGAATATTCATCTGAATGATGTCTAGGTCTTTTAGGTATCCACTGTATAGTGGAATGTAATTTCCGTAGAACTTAGTGTATTTACCTTGTTGCTCATGGTAAACTTTTTGCATAGTCATGATTGCTTGTAGATGTTCATGCTTACTGAAGTCCATCACCCTCTCGAATGATTCTACTATTTCGTAACTAGATTTATTTTTCACAACTTTCCCCACTATTAAATGATTAAACATATCTACACCAACTGCATAGAAACCTTTGTTGAAGAACCTATCTACATCTTCGTCTGATTCTTGTTTTATTTTATCTAACGTATTATATTTGTCAAGTATTTTTTTACATTTATTTTCATCAAATAGAGTAGTAGTTTCGCCTAGTGCGTATCTCAATAAAGAATGTTGTTCATCTAAAGTTAACTCTACATCTTTTCTGTGTTTACCATGTGTTTCTTGTAAAGAGTAATTAGCATTAGTGAAAATACGGTTATGAATAGTTAGTAGTTGTGGACTATCTTTAGTAGGTATGACTCCATTAGTTTTTAGCACACTCATCAAAGATGATAATTTCTTACCATAATAAGTTTCTCTATCCTCACTAGTCCTACCTCTATCCTTTGAAGCGTAAGGCGAACGATAGTGATACACGATATCTTTATTATCTACTGTTGTCCATACTCTACCTACGGCAAACCCACCCATAGGGTCGGTTAACACAACCTCGTTACGGATATCTTCACCCCCTCGTCTTTCGATTGTTATTACAGTCAACGCTTTTAAGCCATACTTGTAATTCAGTTCATATATGAGTTTCTTTACTGGTGAACCCTCGATATAGTCTATTGTTGATTGCTTTGTAATTCCTTCTATTGCGTATTTCATTTCACTTCTCCTTCATTAAAATTTTCGTTAATAAAATATATAACTCTTCATCATTGAGATACCCATACACATCATTGTTGCTAGGGTCTACTGCGTCATACCACAACGCATTATCTTTCATGGGACATAATTCATATAAACCTGTCCCCTCATCGGAATAAAACAAATTACCCATAACAACACTAGCGCCGTATCCATTAGGAAACTTATACCTAACACGTCGAGCAGTATAGTTAGAAAGATATGCTAGGCTCTCGTCTACCTTGTCCGAAATAACGTATTCCTTATAAGGCATTTCTACTTTTTCTATTTCGACCATGATTCTCCTTAGTATTGTTTTACTTCTTTACCATCAACCATGACTCGTATCCCCCAGTTACTTTCTGGATATGGTTTGCCCATCTGGAACGTAACGTCTTTCATTACTTCATGGTGACGCTTGTATAGTTCATGATTCAACTTACGCTTGAGATTTGCGTAGAGATTCATTGGCTCTGAATTCATCCAACGGAATTGATTACTGTTTGAGTCAATAGCGTGCGCTCTCATTCGTCGATACATATTACCTATGTCATGCCCAACTGCAAATGCTAGGGCTGAGTCAAGTGGTGCTACGTCAATGTTATCATCTGCCCACGTTATTATTTTCTCGTTTGATGTGCTACTGATGTAATAGTTTTGTAACTCACTTTCATCTACCAATGAACTCACTACGTCGACTGCCGTATCCATCAATGTCTTCCAATCAATCGTCTTGAACATAACCTCATTTACTTTGTAGAATGTTTCGTATCTAGTTAAAAACTTCTTGGCATCAATACGTGATACACGTCTACCTAACACTTGATAGTTAGAAGATTCATGAGGCATCATGGTATCCATGTTGATTCGCATACCTTCGAATATCGGATGAAAGATACTTCTATCATCACCTCTGTATGCGTTCATATATAACATTCCACCATGACGTGAACTACTAAAGAACCAACCCTGCCCCCAACTACTAAGCATAGTATTGTCACCTTGTCCGTAATATTTGGCAGTAAACTGAAACGTATTGTCAGAACGCACGATGCCTAAGTCTCTAGGTATAGTAGTGTAGGTAACATACTTCTTACTCTCGTCTTCTTCCCAGTCTCTACAAGATATTTTATTTGGGTCTTTCTCCCACTCTTCTTTGGTGTGATAGATTTCTTTGTAATGATTGCCATACGTCACTCGATATACAGTCTCGCCATTTAGTTCTTCTACATAAAAACACTTTGTATTATGAGATCTATTAGCGATAGGAAACCTATTAGTTGTTCCACGAAAGGGTTTCACAGTTTTAGCTATGTCTGTAAGTCTATCCCAGTTTAATACTCGTTCCATATTACTTCTCCTTGTCTAATAAAGTTAATACTGCTTTCCATAGTTTTACTTCTTCCTCACTACTACTCTCATTAACTACTCTTTCCAACGCATAGAAATATGCTCTATCCCCATGCGTTTCTTTTAACAACTCTGCTATATCGTTTGCAAATCTAGGGTCATTCGCATTGGTGCTATACCATAGTTCTTTTCCATCAGGCATACATATCCTTATAAATTGGGTTTGCCAATCACGTGAATACGCTATCTCTCCATTAACATAATTAACTCGAGCGTTTGCTCTTACGTAATTGGCGAATACTTCAATCATTGTTAACTACGACTTTCTTACCTGATGGGACTTCAAGTGATTTGTTCTCAGTTACCATCCACAGGGTAGGGGAAGAGATTGTCCACTCGATGTCACTTTCTACATAACCATCGGTAAACACGATGACACATTCTGCGTTAATCTTCTTCTCATTGATGTAATGGTTGACTGATGAGACTCTAGTGCCACCACCACCTAAGGGTTTTAGTAATGATGCAATACCTTTGTAGTGTTCGGGCTTGAAATATTGCTCACCATGAACATCGTAATCCCACCATATAACTCTAACTGCTTCAGGCGACACAAGATCGACGATTGATGCCAGTTCCGTTGCAAACTCTGTCAACTCACGCTCACCGATTGAACCTGAAGTATCTATCGCAACGACAACCTCACCGATCGTCTCGTTCTCCATGCTTGGTAGATAAATGTCATTAGCCATGTGACGCTTACTCATCTTGCGCCATGTGTATTCATCGTTCCCTTTCATCGTGGAAGCGACAAACTCACGCAAGACTTCTCGCCAATCTACTCTCGGTTCAAGCAAGTCACTAATCTGTCTAGGCATCTTGCCACCCATACGACCTGCAAGCATACCACCCTCACGCAAGGCTCTATCAATCTTATCTCCCAACTCCTTGCGTTCCTCGTCGCTGAGTCCTTCGACATACGATTCCCAGTCATGTTCATCGAATTGATGCCCAATATCATAAGGCTTGCCATTCGCATATATCGTTCCACTACCACGTGGACTACTATCTTCATCTCCATCGCCTTTGGTAGGCTCATCACATGAGCCATCACTAGGTTTCTGTCGCTGAGGATTCTCTTTGCGTATGTGGTTATATACTTCACGCATCGACCAATTATGAAAGAATGAGTCATACAACGCACCATCAGGTAACTCTACGATAGGCTCGTGACCATTCGCAACTGTTCCTGTAATATTCTTTATTATGTCGTTGACCACAAAGTCGGCTGCCATGTTTGCAATCTGTTTATCTTCCTTGAACATATCCTTACCTCTTGGAATCTGTTTCAATGCAACGTGAAGATTCTCATGCAAGACTAAGCCACGCAACTTCGCTTCGATAAGTATTTTCTCAACGAATGGCTTAGAATATCTCTTGTTCACACCATCTGTATATGCAGTAAATACTTCGTCCGCTATCTCGCTCTTACCCATAAGCATCACACCTGAATACAACGCAGTCTCAGGGTGTTTCATCAATGCGATATGTGCTTTCTTCAGTCTTGTTTCCTGTTTGTTTTTCATTTCCATGATTAGTCCTTTACCCTAATTATTTGGATTGATTCGCCATTGTCTACAATCTTCGCTTCGCCTTTCACAATCTCTTGCAACTTGCGAACTGTAAACTGTTTGAACTCCTCTGACTTGTATAATGTTCTTTGCCATAAGACAGTCATAACTATCCCCCATATTATTAAAATAAACTCGCTTGGTGTTATCGTAATCATTTACTTCTCCTTAAAATAATTCATGGTTGTTCTTAGCCCACTCTGCAATCTGTGCATTATTGCGAGCCAACTTAATTGCCTTTGCATTACGCATCATCATAGTAAAGAATACGGCTTGAACTTCTGAACTAGGAATCTTATTAACGAACGACATAAACTTCGTCAACTCGTCTTGCGTCTCCAATACATCTACTGCCTGAAACATAATCATCAACTGTGCAGATATCTCATCAGGTATTTTTACTAACTCTGGTGCTTTGAGAATATCTTTTACATCTATTAAGGTTTTCTCTAGCGATAGAAACGCTGACATATCTGCCGATGCACTCTGTCCGATAGTGCCTGCAAGTGCGACCATTGTTGCATTCTCACCTAAGACATCTCTATTCTTTACAATCACGTCGCACTTCGCTAAGGAACGAGGCGAACAGAATGACAAGGCGTTCATGTTAGGTTTGAAGATGTATGGGTTATCGTCTTGGTTGCCATCTCTATATGATGCGAGAACTCTTGGGAACAATGCAACGAACGCTCTGACAACACGAGAGATATTATTATCTGATGCCCATTGAAGCCAAGTATTAGTATCAGGCTTTGCCATCTCTACCTTACATACACGATTGCCAGCATGAGCAAGCATTGAGTCGCCTACACCATCGGAAGCATTGTTACTCGTTGCGAAGATTAAGCTTCCACGTGGTAGTGGAACATCTCCTACCATTCTCTCTAACATCATGCGAGTAAAGATAACTTGCAATAACTTGGGTGACTTCATGAACTCGTCTAGACAAATAACCTTAGGTCTTGGGTCATCTAAACAGAATAGACTAGACACATAATACTCAAGGGTCTTGGTAGTGTGGTTCGGTATTGTCATACCTATGTCTGACATATCTTTTACAGGACAGTCAACGTAGATATATTGGTAAGCATCTCCAAGATCTTCTTCCATCATTTTTAATAGACTTGTCTTGCCACAACCAGGTTCACTCGTTATGACTACTGTCAATTCTGATGCTATTACAGGAATGAGTTTACGCAACTCGTTGATAGATACTGTTGGAACAAAATTCATCTTACTCATTTACTTCTCCTTTTGATTAGTTAAAAATTCCCAACAAGCCAACCAGCTTGTCTTCTGTGCTTCATACAACTTTTCCCCTTCGGGTGTGAATGGCACTGCCCATTCTTTCCATTCATAAAACTGCGTTAATGCTTCATCCATGAAACCTCCTATACACAACTAAATGCACCGAACTTCGACAAAATGCCATCAATCCCCTCTTTGACATTGGAACGCACAGCGTCACTATCTCGGATATCCTCTGCCGTAACACCATGTAAGACTTTCTCTAGCGATGCACGTGCCAGTTCTAGCTCGTTATCATGCTTAAGATTAAATCCTTTAAAACTCTCACACATCTCCAATGCTTTCTGTATCGTCGTATCGTATATCTTGCGACGCTTGGTTTTTATTTCACCACCATCTTTCGGAACTAACTCGTCCACACCACAACAATGAGAAATACTCTGCATCACATCTATTAGCCTTTCGACTTGTTCGCTTGCTATGTTCTCTATAATTGACTTGGTTTGCTTGGACAATGAACTAAAAAGGTCATCTGCGATATCCCTTGCAATATTGCATCTAAAGTCATTAACAGGCACTTCGCTCACATACAAGTTAAGACTGAACTTTGATGTAATCTGTTCTTTGGGTGGATAATCATTTCTGTTAAACATATCACCTTGTTTGAATGCCATATCCGATACTATTGAATCATACTGGTTCTTAAACGTATCCACTAGGACGTGGAACGCAGTTTCATGTTCATGCCACTCTTGCTTAAACTTGGGTAGGTCAACGCATGGTAGTAATTCTTGTGACTGATTCCACTTATAAGTGCGACGCTGAAGCCAGTTATATATAGTCTGCCTATAATTCACAATGGCTTTGTGCGACGGGTGGTTCGCCAATAGATTCTTAACGTAGCGACCTGCCGACTTGTCTGCATTCTTTGATGTAGTAACCTCATCACTGATACCCCTATCTTGTTTCGTTGCTGACCACACGCTGACATCGACGCTTACTAATACTGCGCTTGTCGCTAGTGAGATTAAATGCTCAGGCATTTCTAGGTTGGTTCTAATACTGTCCATAACTTCTCCTTAATTGATTAAATGAAAATCCACTATGACGTGGAAGGCTAAATAGATTAAAGCACCTACGATTACTAACTTCACTACGATATCTTCTAACATAAATATTCCTTTCCCAACTGTTATAAGTATATTATAACTTTACATATTATACAAGTCTTTTATTCTATAAAGTTATTTCGTTTGCTAGGCATACAATTTCATAGCCTAATTGTTTAATAACTGATATATCATGCTTGGTTAACGTCACATGGTTGGCTAGTTTCGCCAATAGTTTTGCAGTCTCACACTTGGGATATATCATGTCGTTGCCATACACGTTGCGTCTTTCAACTAAGATTCTCATATCTCTTTCCCATCTCTACATATAGTTCTACTGATAGATAACCAGTCGCTCTCGGCAGTTCCAAACCATTGCTCGTCGTTGTCAACTACTTCCTCGCCAATCCTTACATAAGCACCACCGATATATGGGTTACCTGTCGCTTCATCTTCGCACCACTCTTTCGCTAATGAGAGTAACGCTTCATGACAATCGACATCAGGATAGCCGTCATACCACTTGACGTGCCACGCAAGGAAGTCAATCTTCATCTCTTGCTCATTAACATAAAACCCCTCGCCATTTTCTTCTTTAACATTGATGGCTTGGTCTTCGTCGAAACATAATTGTGTTTCTGTCTTGGCTTTCGCTTCGGCTAAGAATGTATAAAATGAATCACGCACCCTACCTAAAGGTTTCTCGTTTTCATCAGGTATAAACCTGATCGTGTATGCTACTGCTGACCTATATCCCATTTCACTCCCCTTTCTTCTGTTCATTGGTTATCATTTGACAAGTCCTCCCTTGTTGTTGATACCGATTAAGTCATCTCGGTTAGTTATCATTACTAAATTGCTCTTGTGCATTGGCACAACGCAACGCTTGACTTGCTTTGCTACGTCGTTACCACATGGCATGCAGAATAAGAACCCTATATCAAAGCGACGCTTATCATAGATAGAACCACATAACTTGCACTGTGGTGTAAAAGATTCATCAATCATTGTCGTTCTCCGTGTTGTCCATGTCATTTAGTTCTCCATCTGATAGTGGATGCTTATAAGTGATTTGGTCTAGCCAGTTGTTAAAGTCGTTGACCCATTGTGGTTGCTCGACTGCTTTGTGAAGCCATGCAAGGTCATCTTCAGGGTCTATATTGTGTTGCTCGCACCAGTTCATGTATTGTCTTTTGATTGCACTCATAACTTCTCCTAAGTAATTCCACGTGGGCGTGGAAGATTAAATAAAAATACGACGATAAGTAGATGGTGAGTTAATTTACTTCTCCCATCTGTTATAAGTATAACATAACTTTACATATAACAATACCCCTTTAGTTTATTTAGTTAGTTTGAGGTGGTGGGTAAAAAATTCCAAGTTTGATGGAAAATTCCAAGAAAAATTCCAAGTTTGGGGTTGAGGTAAGTGCTTGATTTTTTGTTGGTGAAAATCGCTAAGTCCTTGTATTTATTAATTAAATAATAATAATAATAATAATAATATATAAAAAATTCCAAAAATTCCAAAAATTCCATGTTTTTTTAAGTATACGGGACTTTGCAGGCGATTTTTTTATTTACTAATATGCACTCTGTGCAAGACTCTCTTGATATGAAAAAAACTGCTTTTAACCTGACATACTCCCAAAAAAAGTTGGAATTTTTGGAATTTTTTTTATTGTTTAACTAAATCAATAAGTTACAAGCGAAAAAAATTCCAAGTCATTATAAAAATTCTAGAATTTTTTTGTCGAACACATGAGGGCGACATCAAAAACTTGGAATTTTTCCACGTCCACGTGGAAAGCAAAGTAAATCCTATCATTTAGAATAAAATTAAATGATGCAACAGACTCGATCACGCGCGCGACCACAAGTAACTGGTTTCAAAAGGATTTGACGGACGAAAAAAAACCTGATACACTTGCGTGTATCAGGTCTAAAAATAATTAACTATTCCATATTTTCATGAAAGCGTTAATTGATTGAGTTAATTTTGCTTCGTTTGCTTCAGTATCGTTTCTTTGCTTCTTAGCAGTCTTACAGCGTGCAACTAAACCATTTTTGCCGTCGAATACTTCCTTAACAACTTCGTTGAAACTCTTAATTGATGAGCGTGTATTACTAGCAGGGTCTGATTCTTTGACTATCTGTTTACCTACACGCTTTAAATCGTTGACCCTGTTACTGCAGTAGGTCTGAATTTTCTTACGAATTGGCACTAACAACTCATGTAAGTATGGTTCAGACTCTTTTAATGCACCAAAAGCCTGACCACTAAATGACATGATGTAATCTGCACCAATTACACGCTTTTCATAATCTTCGTGTAGTGCTTCATCATATACAACAAAATGCCCATTAACGATAGCGTAGGTAATCGCTGGATTGTTCTCATTCCATCTTAAGAGATAACCCTCATTCAACTGTTCTAAAGATTCCTTAGGGATATCTTCAGGAAAGCCTACAATGTTATTGATAGCATAACGAGCAACTACACGGATTGTATCGTTTGCTTTCGCTTGTTGATAAGCACCATCTTTTAAAGATGTAACATTGAGGGATAATACAGTTTTGGCTTTAGTGTTTGCCATGATTACTACTCCTTATAAAATAAGTAATACGTTGATAGAATACTGAAACAAGTTTGCTTCAGTAATTACACTTTTACATGATAGTATGTTATATGTAAAGTTTCCACGTTATAGTGGAAGCCTAAATAACGCTGTTGACCACACACGCACGCTACGCACTCGACGACAAGTAACTGGTATCAAACCGGCTTGCGCCGGTCTGGTGTTAAATCGGACCATCACCTATTTTTAAAAACTTTTCAGGAAATGCGTTGACTAATTTAGCCACATTATGTAAGTCGGCTTGAAAGAATAGTTTGCCTAGTTGACTATCAAATCCGCCACCTTGTTGAACTAAACGATGCGCGTTACTATGTGCAATCCAATATTGATCTTGTTTAATAGTGTTCATGATTACTCCTCCTCGTTGATTGATAACAAATACAAGAACGCTAAGCCTAGCGTGATACATACTGCAGTGATAATGTAATCCATATACTTCTCCTAGTTGATGGGGGACTTGCGTCCCCCTGTTGATTAACGCTTGTATTTAATAGCGACTGTCTTACCGAACACGTCAGTCACCTTGATGAACACATCTTCATTAGGATACTTGTAGAGCCATGCAAGTGCTTTACTCTTAGACCATGATGTGTGAGTAGATTGTTTGTTACCCCATAATACTGATACTGTAAACATATACTTCTCCTATATAAAGGTTGATTAAGGTATGGATTTGTTGTCCATGATTAACTTATACCCTAACCTACCCCATATGTAAAGTTTCAGCACGCTTATCACGACCCCCACCCCCCAAATCTATGAATGGTTCCATCTCGTCCCCCATACCCCAAGATATAGACAAATAACCTCACATTTTCCCAAAACACTTAGCGTTTCTCCCTCAAACACACAACCGTCACACTTTACATATCATATCCTTATAAATCAACAACTTAACCTAAAAGTTACCTCAAAATCGGCAATAAGTACGGCATTTGAATCATGTATAAATTACCCCCTATTTAATCCAAAATCCATGACAAATTGAAAAAACGAACTATCATAACTTATTGATTCCAAACAATAAAAAACGCCAAACACACGACCTAAATTGATAGGTTTTATAACTTTACATATTATTTTTGACCCCACCCCCTGACTTTTTTAACCTGGTAGGTATGTGTTTGAAATATAGAAAAGACCCCCTTAGGAGTCCCACAATTCTAAAAATGGGGGTATACTATATATGATTTTCCCGTGAGATGTGTTTAGGGGGTTAATGCTACCCCCTCTTTTTTGTATAAAAAATCTTTACACTAAATTTAAATTAGTTGTACACTCTTGCTATGGACGCGTATATCCCAGAAATTGAGTCTAATATCACACTGCCAAAGAGTGCGCAGGAAGCTTTTCCGTCTCTAACACCCCAAGAAGAACTCAATATGCGTGCCAATGTGGTCGCTTTAATGGCAGATCTTACTGGTCAACCTATACTTCCTAGTAAAAATGATGTCCAAGATGCTAAAGAATTAGCTGTAAAGATGGCTGAAGACCCAAAATTCCGCCCAGAATTCAATAAATACCCCAATGAAACCCTTGCAATGCTGGCTGGTATGGTTGCACAGATGAATGTACAGATAGTTGATGAATTATCTGAGCTAAAAACATATGTAGTTAATCAGTTAGTCCATTCAGTTGAGGCAGCTAAAGATGTTAAGACTAAAGTATCAGCTTTGAGAGTATTAGGCGAAGTAGATGGAGTTGATGCTTTTAAGAAACGCAGTGAAGTGACAGTAAAAATACAAACTATGGAAGAAGTTGAAGCTGAATTAATGGAATTATTAGATCAAGTAGAAGACAAATACATAGATGTAGAAGCAAAAGAGATCATAGACGAGGTTGAAAGTAAAAATGAGTGAGCTAAAACTCACCCAGGAGCAGTTATTTAAACTACGTTTAGTGGTAAAAAACCCTAAAACTCCGCCTGAAATTAAGCGAAAAGCGAAGGATTTACTGGAGAAATATGATGAGTTTCTCACACAAGAACGAGGAAAAGTATCCTTTTTGGACTTTGTTAAACACGTATACCCAGGCTACAAGGTCGGGCCACATCATCTCAAACTGGCTCAAATTTTTGAAGATATTGCTAATGGTAAGAAAAAACGTGTCATTGTTAATATTGCTCCACGACACGGTAAGTCTGAGCTCATTTCATACTTGGCACCCGCATGGTTCCTTGGAAAGTACCCCCAGAAAAAGATTATTATGGCATCTCACACAGCGGATTTGGCTGTTAACTTTGGTCGCCGTGTTAGGAATCTCGTTAGCTCAGACCCGTATAAAAACATTTTTCCGCAAGTAGAGTTGCAAGCTGACAGTAAATCAGCGTCAAGATGGGGTACTAATTTTAATGGAGAATATTTTGCTATTGGTGTTGGTGGTGCTCTGGCTGGACGTGGAGCTGATCTATTTATTATTGATGATCCGCATTCAGAACAAGAAGCTAAGACCGGAAGACCCGAGGTGTTTTTACCCGCCTGGGAGTGGTTTCAGTCTGGTCCTATCCAACGGCTTATGCCTGGCGGGGCTATTATTATTGTGATGACAAGATGGTCAAAGCTAGATTTGACTGGACAAGTTATTAAACAAATGGAACAAAATGATGTTCAAGGGGACATAGTCGAGCCTTGGGAAGTAGTAGAATTCCCTGCTATTAAAGAAGACGGTGAAAGTTTGTGGCCCGAGTTTTGGCCTGTTGAGGAATTACTTGCTAAAAAAGCAGTGCTAGATATTAGGTATTGGAACGCTCAATTCATGCAAAACCCTGTGTCAGAAGAAGGAGCTCTGATCAAACGGGAATGGTGGAATATATGGGAGGAAGATGAACCGCCACAATGTGAGTATATTATTATGTCGCTCGATGCGGCGCAGGAATCAAACAATCGTTCGGACTACAATGCGCTTACGACGTGGGGGGTTTTCTTCAATGAAGAAGTTGGGAATTACAACATCATACTACTCAATGCGATTAAAAAAAGAATGGAGTTCCCGGAGCTTAAGAAGCTTTGTATTGAAGAATATAAGATATGGCAGCCGGATTCGTTCATGGTTGAAAAGAAGTCCAATGGAGCGGCACTATACCAAGAGTTTAGGCGTATGGGTATTCCGGCGCAAGAATTTACACCTGGCAAAGGTCAAGACAAAATTGCTCGAGTTAATGCTATCTCTGATCTGTTCTCGGGAGGAATCGTCTGGGCACCTGCGCACAGGTGGGCTAAAGATGTAATTGAAGAATGTAACGATTTTCCTAGCGGTCTTAACGACGACCTGGTAGACTCAACTACGCTTGCTCTGTTAAGATTTAGGCAGGGTGGATTTATACGTCTACCAAATGATGAACCAGAAGATAACTTGCTTTACAAATACCGCAAAAAAGTGGCTTACTATTAAGGATAGATTATGGCAATAGATAAGGCGTTATATCAGGCCCCACAGGGAATAGATCAACTAGCAGATGATACTGGCGACCACGCCTTAGAAATTCATATTGAAGATCCAGAAGCAGTAGAGATTGGCATGGACGGTGAGCCGCTGATCAGAATGGAGAAAGATGACGAGCCAGATGACTTTGATCAGAACTTGGCTGAAGTATTAGATGAACAGGTATTACAGTCATTAGCCAGTGAATTAACAGCGGATTTTGATAGCGATATCTCCGCTAGAAAAGACTGGATACAAACTTATGTGGATGGCTTAGAACTTCTAGGTCTAAAAATTGAAGAGAGAGCCGAACCGTGGGAAGGGGCTTGTGGGGTTTACCATCCACTCCTAGCAGAAGCTGTAGTCAGATTCCAAGCAGAAACAATGATGGAAACATTCCCTGCAGCTGGCCCAGTTAAAACACAGATTATTGGCAAAGAAACCCCTGAGAAGAAAGCTGCTGCTCAGCGAGTACAAGATGATATGAACTATCAGATCACGGATGTGATGAAAGAGTTTAGACCTGAGCATGAGAGAATGTTATGGGGACTTGGACTTGCCGGTAATGCGTTTAAGAAAGTATATTTTGATCCGTCTTTACAAAGACAAGTATCTATATATGTACCAGCAGAAGATGTCGTAGTTCCATACGGGGCATCAAGTCTTGAGTCTGCAGAGCGTGTAACACACGTCATGCGTAAGACAGAAAATGATGTACTAAAACTTCAGCATGAAGGGTTTTATAGACAGGTTGATCTTGGTGAACCTGTACAAGTCATGGATGAGATTGAGAAGAAAATTGCTGAGAAGTTAGGGTTTAGAGCTACAACAGACGACAGATTTAAGTTATTAGAGATGCATGTTGAGCTTGATCTTCCTGGGTTTGAACATGAAGATGATGAGGGTGAACACACAGGTATAGGTCTACCATACGTGGTTACTATAGAGAAAGGTACTAATACTATATTAGCTATTAGACGCAACTGGAGACCAGAAGATGAAATGCATCGCAAAAGAGATCACTTTGTACATTACCCATATATTCCAGGATTTGGCTTCTATGCTTTTGGTCTTATTCATCTTATTGGTGCTTTTGCCAAGTCTGGCACTTCCCTTATTCGTCAACTGGTCGACGCTGGCACATTATCTAACTTGCCCGGTGGTTTCAAGACACGTGGTATGCGAATCAAAGGAGATGATACACCGATAGCCCCAGGAGAATGGCGAGATGCAGACGTAACAAGTGGGTCTTTACGAGACAATATGTTACCGATGCCTTACAAAGAACCAAGTACAGTTTTATATCAGTTATTCCAAACTATCATAGATGAAGCTAGAAAGTTTGCTGGATCTACTGAGTTACAAGCATCCGACATGAGCGCTAATGCTCCTGTTGGAACAACATTAGCTATCTTAGAAAGAACTCTAAAAACAATGAGTGCTATACAGTCACGTATACACTATGCAATGAAGCAAGAGTTCCAACTTCTTAAAGATATTATTAGAGATTACACTCCAGAAGAATATGAGTACGAGCCTGAAGAAGGTGATCGTATGGCTAAAAAGTCAGACTACGATATGGTCTACGTTCTTCCTGTTTCCGATCCCAACGCAGCAACTATGGCGCAAAAGGTAGTGCAGTATCAAGCAGCTCTACAACTCGCTCAGACCGCACCGCAACTCTATGATCTACCTATACTCCATCGTCAGATGTTGGATGTGTTGGGAATCAAAAACTATCAGAAATTGGTACCGTTACCAGAGGATATGAAGCCTCGTGACCCAATAACTGAGAATCAAAACTTACTATCTGGTAAACCTGTAAAAGCCTTCCTCTATCAAGATCATCAGGCTCATATAACATCTCATCAATCTATGATGCAAGATCCACATATAGGTATGTTGTTGCAGTCAAATCCACAACTAGCTCAGCAAATTCAAGCGGCTGTTGCTGCTCACGTGTTTGAGCATTTAGGTATGGAGTACCGCAAACAGATAGAAGATAAGATGGGTGTTGCCTTACCACCTCCTCCAGAAAATGAGGATGAAGAAGAGAAAGGTATGTCTCCAGAAATGGAGGTTCAGATCTCCAGAATGGCGGCTCAAGCAGCTCAACAAGTCTTACAAGAATCTCAGCAATCAGCTAAACAACAGCAGGCTCAGCAGCAAGCACAAGATCCGATCATCCAGCTTCAGCAACAAGAAGTTCAGATTAAGATGCAAGAGCAACAAAGAAAAGCTCAGAAAGATCAGCAAGACTTCCAGATTAAACAGTTGCAACTTCAGATTGAACAGCAAAGAATTGCGGCTCAACAAGAAACTGAAGGAGCTAAGATGGCTATTCAAGCTCAGCTTGCTAAGAGTAAAGAACGTACCCAACAGGAAACTGATGGTGCAAGACTAGCTATTGATATAGGTAAAACTCGTGAGCAACATGCTCATCAGAAAGAAGTAACAAGAATGCAGACGGATGTACAAAGAGAATTAGCAGCAAAGCAGTCGGAAGCACAAACTAAACAACCCAAAAAGGAAAGTAAATAATGGATGCTGATACAGCATTAAATCATCTAGCACGTCAGTTAGATGAAAAGGTTTTACAACTTCAAGAGGCATTAGCAGACGGACGGATTGATACTTTTGAAGAGTATAGAAGAGTATGCGGGGAAGTTAAAGGTCTACTTACCGCACGTAATTATGCGTTAGACCTTAAACAAAAATTGGAGATCTCAGATGAGTAATCTTACGGATGTAGACTTAAGTAGAGCAATAGACTTAGGGGCAATAATGCAGCAAGCCGAAGAAAAGGCTAGACAACTTCCAGAACCGAAAGGATATCGCATTCTGTGCGCGATCCCAGAAACTGAAGAAGCTTTCGATAATGGTATTCTTAAATCAGACATAACAAGACGACACGATGAGTTACTAACTACAGTGTTATTTGTTGTTAAGATGGGGCCTGATTGTTATAAAGACCCTGAGCGTTTTCCATCTGGAGCGTATTGTAAAGAAGGGGATTTTGTTTTGACAAGACCCAACGCTGGCACACGTCTAGTTATACATGGAAAAGAATTCCGCATTATTAATGATGATTCTGTTGAGGCAGTCGTACAAGACCCTCGCGGTATCACACGTAAGTTTGTTTAGGAGGTTATATGGCAGAAGCTTACAAATTCCCCGATGAAGTAGAAAACGAAGCTACAGAGGACAAACTAGACATATCTTTAGAAGAAGGCGATGATGTTGAAGTTGAGATCGTCGATGATACTCCTAAAGATGACCGTCATAGAAAGCCTCTGGAAGCAGAAGTAAAAGACCAACTTGAGTCTTTAGACGAGTCCGAAGATTATTCTAAAAATGTAAAAGAGAAGTTTTCTCAATATAAGAAGGCTTGGCATGAAGAAAGAAGAGCAAAAGAGGCTGCTTTACGTGAACAACAAGAGGCTTTAAGAGCTGCTCAGGCTATTTTAGACGAGAATAAACGTCTACAAAATATGCTAAGAAGTGGTGAAAAAGAGTTAAATTCCAACTATAAATCAGCTGCAAAAGCTGAGTTAGAGAAGGCAAAACAGGATTATAAAGATGCTTATGATTCTGGAGACTCTGATAGGCTCTTAAAAGCACAAGAAGCAATGGTAAAAGCACAGTTAAAACTTGATAAAGCTAAAAAGTTTAAAAATACTGTACAAAATAGTGAAAATAATGTAAAAATGCAGTATGGGGCGACTCCACAACAGGTACAGCCTCAGATGGACCCTAAATTAGCTGAGTGGGTGTCACGGAATCAGTGGTTTGTTGATCCGACTAAAAAACGGATGAAAGTATACGCTGAGACATACCATGAAGAATTGCAAAACAAATACGGAATGGGTTTCGTTGGTACAGACGAATACTACAAGCGTATTGACAATGAAATGAAAACCAGATTTCCGGATGAGTTTGGTGAAGCAGCAAAAAACGATGAGGGAAAACCTCAACGTACGTCAAAACTAAGCACGGTAGTAGCGCCAGCAAAAAGAAGTACCGCGTCTAAAAGAATCGTACTTACTAAATCAGCTCAAGCTATCGCAAAAAAGCTTGGCTTAACCCCCGAGCAATATGCCCGTGAATTTGTTAAATTGGAGGCCTAAAAATGGCAACAAATAGATTACAACGTGAGATGGAAAACCGTGAATTAAAAGAGCGTCCTAAACAGTGGATGCCTCCTGAACTTCTCCCTGAGCCTGATAAACAGGCTGGTTATGCCTATCGCTGGATTCGTGTATCAATGTTAAACGCTGCTGATCCCCGCAATATTTCTGCGAAATTTCGTGAGGGTTGGGAACCGGTGCATGTAGACGAACAACCGCAATACAGACTGTTAGCCTCTCGTGAAGGTCAATATAAAGACAATATCGAGATAGGCGGATTATTACTCTGCAAAATCCCTGAAGAAATTGTAGAACAACGTATGGCTTATGAACAAGGTCAGACGGCTGCTCAAGCGGATGCTGTAGATAATAA
>Ga0214192_1000229_pt1 | contig 35096 bp, 58 predicted proteins | sample TroBogEpilimnion_44_FD_153030 | JGI IMG/M metagenome (GOLD analysis project Ga0214192, IMG submission 153030) | Freshwater microbial communities from Trout Bog Lake, WI - 29JUL2008 epilimnion | ecosystem: Environmental > Aquatic > Freshwater > Lake > Epilimnion/Euphotic zone | place: Trout Bog... | reverse complement strand
GGATATACGTATGCTTTTGTAGTATATTGGGTCTTAGTGAGTTAGTACGATCCGATTATAATCACAAAGCATACAGAATCCACGCAAGTATACTCAGATTATACTCAAAAAAGTCACGAATAGACACAAAAGTACTCAGTTAGTCATTAGGTTTTCATTGCGGTGGGCTCTGAGAACCTTTGTTTGCAATCTTGGTGGTTGTGCAGGGGGTGATTAGATCCTCGCTTTGCAGTGCTATGGGTTCTATTATACACCAATCACTCCCCATGGCAAGTCACACAAAAGTTCTCAGTATCCCCAGTGGGTTATTCTATGATGACGCTTGCCAATTTTGGCCAATGTGATATACTTGCTCCAACAAGTCAGGAGAACACCATGAAAACTGTAACCATACAATATTTTGGCAAGGCCTACTCTTACCCTTTATTGACGGCAGAGGACATTGGTGTAGATAGAATCGTTCAGACTTTCAATTTTGAATTTAGTGAGCAAGGCTATGAGCAATGTTATAATGAGTCCAAGCGCTTTCACTTTGTCACAACCAAGGAAGAACTGGTTAAACTAAAAGAACTACAGTAATAACCCACCAATCCGGTACAGTAATGGTTGCCATTTTCACCGATTCTGTTATACTCCATCCATACATTCAAGAAAGCGAGAAAACAATGGAAGTCAAAATCAGTGGGTTGTATAAGGTAACCGTTATCGAATACGACCGGGGAGTCCAACGGATGGACCCAGATTATGACAAATACTACACTACCGAGGCAGAAGCCAAGGCGTATGCACACCAAATCCAAACCATTGGAAATAGTGAATGCTACTACCGTGCAACCGTTGAAAGGATCTAAAATGATATACCCGATGTTAATGGTTTTGATCGGAGTGGCAGCATTCTCAGCAGTTGTGTTCGGTATCGTTCCATTCCTAACCGCATATACTGGATTGGCACTGGTATGGGTGGCGTTTCTCTTTGTTATTTACTGGACAAGAAAATGACCGTATCCGAACTAATTGCCATACTCCAGACTATGCCACAGGATGCACCGGTTGCGGTCAATGACTTCCGCCGTGGTAACTTTTATAAAACCGTGGATGGTGTGGACCATTTTGACGCTGATTGGGGACATACCGCTGGCGACCCTGAGGTGGTGGTAATACAGGTCGGAGAGGTCTAATACTTGACCGGTTTGCTGTAATACTTTCAGTATAGGTTGCCTTTTCCCCTGATTCTGGTATAATTGATCCAACAAAACAAACCAAAGGACAGATTATGACAACCATTACAGTAGCAGCCATGATAGAAGCTCTCTCCGCATTGCCTCCAGGTGCAAAGCTGGTGGTAACCGAAAGCGGTTACTACAGCTATTCGGAATTTGCTGAAGTGATGCTCCCAGAGCTTTACATTGCCGAATCCGATGCCGATGGTATCACCGCTGGTGGTGCCGTTTACAGGATTGGTCACAGCCACCAGTCCTATTAACCCAGTATGGCACTGGAATACTAAAGTCTTCCGTTGCCAAATCCGAATCCATCCATTACAATCCATCCATCTTAATTGAAAAGGAAACAAAATGCAGAAGCAATTCACCACCATTATCGCCAACTTTGCCACTTTGACCATTGCTGAACAGACCCAGATGGTTAAGGAATTACGTGCCACCCTGTACCTGAATAAAGCTAACCTGAAGTCCTCACGTAAGCAAGCACAAGAGCAACGTGCTGCTGCCAAGGCTGCTAAGGTTGCTGCTCAGGTTGAGAAAGCACAAGCACGCCTCCAGAAGCTGCTGGAAAAACAAGCTGCACCGGTTGGCATCAAAGCAACCAAGGCTAACCGCAAACCATCCAAGGTGACCACCTTCGGTGCAGAGGACAATGCCATTGCTGCTGCCATCATTGCTCGCAAGACCGCCAACATTGCTGCCATCCGTCAGGCTTAAGGAGAACTATATGACTAAGTTTTTAAACCGATATGAGACTTTGGTTCTCAATACTATTATGGTCTGCTGTGCGCTGGTTGTGCTGGCGGATGTGGTTTGGTGGAGGGGTTAGTACTTTAGGATTGGGTGTTAGTCATTTTGGCATACTTCGGTATGCCTTTTTTTTGGCTTGACGGATTGGTTGACCGGTTGGGTTGGTTGAGGATTGGTTGCGGTCCGAGCAGTGTCCTGGGGTAAGCTAATAAAAGTTGCCACCAGGTCAAACTCTTTTTTCCAATTTTTTATTTTCTCCGGAATCCTCAGAGGATTTCAATTTTTCACTTTTTCAGATTCCAAAATTTTTTTCAGGAGGTCCTCACAGATTCCAGAGCGTTTCAGTATTTCTTCTACTTGCGCTTGACTATACATTCCCACATGACTCCAGACCTCTTTTTCTGGTCCGTTAGGCCATACAGCTAAAACGTCATATGTTCCGGATAGATAGCCTGACAGGTTCGTGTCTCTCGTCCATCCGATTGGTTTGACATAATCAGTTATTTTCATTGGTGTTCTAGTAAGGTTCGACTATCAATTTCCCAGTAAAGTTCTACGGCTTTACGTGCATAGTCAGAATCAATGAATTGCCCAAGGACTTCTTCGTTAACATTTCTGAGGTACACTCGAGCACCCCAGATACCTGTAGTAGTACCGACTTTATACACAGCACCAATGATTTTACCATCTTGTGTGTCAAAGTAAACCCACTGGGAATATTCTTTTTCAGTCCATTGTTTCACGTATTATTCTCCAGTAAATGTATCTGGACGGTCTTTGCAAAATTCGCATTGAGGGTCTGAACAGCGTGGTTCGGTCCACTCTTTGGTATCATCATAGTAAAAGGCGTCCCACTTTGATGAGTATGAAGTATCTCTCAGATTTTCTTCGGTTGTAACAGAGGTAACATTCCACATATAATTCGGTAAGTTTGGCCAAGGTTGGTAGGGATTGGTAGGACCTGGAAATACCGGAAGCGCCGGTTGCGGTGCTGGTTGAATGGGTTCCATTTGTTTTCTCATACCATCTGCAATCTCATAGGCCTTAACCATTATATACATGCATTGATTTTCGGTTTCCAAATCTCTGGTGTATAATTCTAATAAGTCAATATAGATGGCGCTCTCTAGTTCATTCATGTTGTTCCTTGGATATATATTAGTATAAACACTAATCACGTAACTACTATGTCACTACTTAAATCAATTTTCAATTCCATCAAAAATGCTCGTCAAGTTCAATTGGACATGTACATTCTATCACGTAACCCACAAAGTACAGGTGATGTAGAACGTCTAATCCGTGAATATGACAAGAAGACACAGATGGGTATTTTCCACTATTAATCTTCTTTATATGTTTTCTTTGTCTTTATATTTTACAATGTACAAAAGACAAAGAGTAAATAGAAAGGTCCATGCGGACCAATTGTAGGTGACCACAAGGTAAGTGGTGCCTACAATCAAAATTAAATTGTAAGTCAACACTAACAAAGTGATTGCAAATTCTTTCATAATTTTACCTCTTTCCATCCTTGATTCCACCAGATAGCCATTAGTCCAGAATACGGACAATCGGTAATTGGTTTACCGTTTTTATGTGCTGCACGACCTTCTTCACGAATTTCGTATGTGCGTTTTGAATAATCAACAAAGCTTACCGAACTGACTGGACTAATCATTTCTTTTTCCTCTTGGAAGCCTTTTCATCGGCCTTACGTTCGACTTCCAGTTTTTGTTCACGTTCTTTTACCCATGCAGCATGGTCTTTGACGGACTGGTTGTATTCTTCTTCAGTCACAGCTTTGTCATTGATAAAATATTTCCAATCAGCCACAATGATATTTCCTGTAAAGTCGGACAAAATAAGCAAACCGTTTAGGCTCTTGGTCTAGGTCAGGTAGAGTTTTGTAGATTTCTACCATTCTATTATAATGGTAAATCAATTCATCATCAGTCATCTTCTGGTTGTCTTTCGTTTAACGCCAGTCTTGGTTGTACGGTAAGAGGTCTTGGACTTACCGGATATAGTAGACTTCACGGTAGAAGTTTTACCAGTTTTCTTGTTCTTGGTTGTAGTTATTTTTGTGGAACCAGAAAGTTTCCGAATTGCTCTCTCAAATAGACTTCCCATTACAGACCTTTAATTTCAGACCAAACTTTTAACTTTTCTCTTTTGGCTTTACGTGCCTCATTAACTGCACTATCAGAGATTATACACTTTTCAATAAGGATGTCAACCATGCAAAGCAGGTCTCCAACTTCTTCCTCTAGGTGTTCTTTGTTGTTGACACCAGTTTTAGGATGAACAGAATCCCAACCAAAACGGAAGATTTTAGAGACTGCTTGAGAAACCTCTGCACACTCTTCCTGGGTGATACAGAGAATTTCTTTGATTTCATTATCCATTGACAATATTCTCACTCAACAATGTGGGTCCACCAGAACCTTGGCCTTTGACAAAATCTTCGGCCAAATGTTTGGCATCTTCTGCACTATTTGATAGCGTCTTTTGAATCAAAGATTCATTAACGTACATCGAAACTTCCCATTTGTCAAAGTATGAGTTATGTGGGTTTCGAATACGGTTAACGGCCGCCTTTTTATTACCTTCGTGGTATTCACGATATAATTCCATTTTCTTCTCCTTATACAATTAATTTAATGAAACGGTTCAAGACAACACGACTTGATACCTTGTTGCCAGCATACTTAGTAAACGCTGTGGTCATACCACGAACGGTGGCATTTTCATGGAACTGCAATTCTTCACCATCATCCGTATCCATGCCAGTAGCACGTAGAAAGTAATATTCATCAAAGCCTTCTGATTCACCAACCAAGAATCTTTCTTTTCTGAATTGACTTTTGATTTCATCCAAACCGTCAACTTGTTTGACTTTTTCAGGCCAATAAGTTGCCGCCAAATGAGAAATTTGAGTAGCACCACAAATATAGAAACCAATCACATTGGATTTTGTTCTAATTCTCAATAAGTTCAACAACTTCTTGGTTTGTGCCATGTGACTCCATTGTTTGTTTTCATAGATTTCTTCACGGCGAGTTTTAGGATCACGAAACACCAAGTGTGTATAACGATTATCAACATAACCATGTTCATCCATCACACCACGAATACCAGCACCTTCACCATCAGTAAGAAAAACCGTGTTCACGTTTTGCAAACGATTTTCTTTTTGGAATTTTGGAACAATTTCCATGGCTGCAATAACAGCTTCATTCAATGGAGTACCACTGAATGATAGGAAAGTTGGTGTTCTTCTATAACCAGCCAAACCAGAAATTGACATTAGGCCGCCGCAAGCACAGAGGAATTCTGTTGCTGACATTTTACTTGATAATAGATTAGCCAATGCAAAACTATTTACAACCAAATCACCTTTTTTGATATTTTGCTTAATGTTGCGGTTTGATTCATCCAGAAATGAATACACTTCAAAAGGAATATTAACTTTCTTACAGAACAATACCAAGTTCAATAATTGTTTCATTGTAGAACCAATATGTGAGGTCATTGAACCTGACCAATCCAAGAAAAGGACAAGACCGTGTGACTTACCACCAGGCAAAACAGTCACCTTCTTGAAAATATCTTCAATCAAAGTGTGTGCATACAACTTGGACATATTCAAATCACCAGTTTTGGCTGTTGAAGCACGTTTCAGTTGGTCAGCATTCTTACGCAATTCAAATTCTTTGACAAGGTAAGAAACAACTTTGCTTGATTCTTTACGGTATTTGTTGAATTCTTTTTTGGCAACGTGACCATTAGAACTGATATAGTCTCTCCACAGGTTTTTGTAACCGTAAATATCTTCTAACGGAAGTTCAGGAATGTTTCCGTACTTGTATACAGCACTTCTATCAATGTCGAAAAGTTGTTTTTCTTTCTTGTGAAAGCTTTCATCAGTTTCGGCAACCAAATCTTCAGGTTTGATATTGATATCAGCATCAAAACCTGATGAAGGTTCAGAAGTATTTTCATCTTTTGGTGTATTTTCAGAATCTTGTTCTTCTTCTTTTTGTTCAGGCTTGGTTTTTTTGTCTCGATTGTCTTCAAATTCAATCTCAATCTCAACATCATCATCTAAAAGGTCAGGAAGTTCTTGTTTTTCTTCTTCATTGCCTTCTTTTTCTTCAGAAGAAACAGCAACAATTTTGATTTTGATTTTTTGCTTCGCTTGTTTTTGTTCTTCCTCTGCTTCTTTCAGCATGTAATCTTGGATTTCTTTAGAAACACTCAACACATCTTCAAAAGTTTCAGTGGTTTCGACCTTTTTCAACAATTCTTTTTCGAATTCATCAAATTGGATGTTCAAAATAGAGCCAACCTTACAGTGAAGATTCACTCGGTCAATAAAATTATACTCACTCAAGTCTTTTTGATAAGTTCCAAAGAAGTCTCTATCATACAAATCATTGTAAGCACGAATAAAAGGCGCTTTGATACCAGGATATTTGTTTTTAATCTTGCGTTCGATACGGGAATCTTCAACAACGTTAACAATACCTTTGTTGAGCTTCAGTTCAATTGATTTTTCTAAGTCACATTTTTGAGTATACAAGGCGTGGCCAACTTCGTGACCCATAAACAAGTCATAAACATCACGAGAAAGGTTTCCGTTCAAAATAGGAACAGTCAAAACTCGTGTTTCAACGTTGAAACTTGCTGTATCGACATTAGATTGTACGATATGCAGGTCTTCTGTAGCCATCAACTTGGCCAAAAGCGATTTTGTATCAATTAGACTCATTAGTTTTCTCTGTAATAATCAAAACATTGCCGTTTTCACGTTCTTGCACTTCTAAATTTAGCAAAGTGCCTTCTGTCCAGCCCCTCAAAAGCACTAATTCAGGTGGAAAAGTCAAAATACCATCGCCAGTGCCGTCATTTGCATCTTCAATAGTTGTAACCCACGACCCGCCATAGTTTTCCATGTCATTTTCCCATTGTGATGATACTGCCCATTTACGGGTAGCGTCATCTAACTCTTTCCATTCAATATCAGTAGACAATTTTCTCTCCTTTAAGAGGATGTTTCTCTTTACGTTTGTATTTTACATCATTTTTATGTTCTTGAACAGGTTTGATTGGTGTTCTACAAACTGGACGTTGTAATTTTACAACAAATTTTAAATCTCGTTTCATTTTAGCGCCTCATGCTTGAAATTTCAACTGCTTCCTTGTCATTAAACACAGGAACAGCGTTTGATTTGTGCATTGTTGCAATACCGAGCACTTTTGTGCCGGTGTAGACCTTTGGTTCTGCCTTGGTTGCAGCAACATTGCCTGTATTTAATGAAGGAATCTTTGGTGTTTCACGGACATACATTTTTGTGCCAGTCCAAGCTGAAGCATTAGTGTTAACTATCTTCTTAGGCTCGTATTTCTTCACAATGTCATTCCACTCCGCAGCCAACTGACGTTGCTGAGCAGTAGGTTTACTTTTTTTGCGTTTAGGTTTGATGTGTGCGTGAATGAACATAAAAAAACTCCTTGATATAGTGTATTATAACACATCAAGGAGTTTTAATCAAGCGGATTGTTGTTTTTTTACAACATTAAGGGTGTCGTGATTTTCTACGTGAAGATTTCTGGTAATAACCATCATCCTCATACATCATTCTGTCGTAATCGTAGTTTGTCAACTTTTTGGTTGGATCATGTTTACCTGAACGCTTACGTTTCTCTGAAAAATCAGAATCATCATTGTAGTCCCTGTCTTTACGGAACTTTGCAACAAACTTAGACACTATTACTCCTTAATTAATCACTTCGAAAGTTATTCCTCTAATTCTTGTTTCTGGCATGTTGTGCATATCATACTTTGAAACATACGTTATGTCTGCTTGAGGATAAAACAGTTTAACGGCTTTTAATAGGTTGATTGAAGTACCATCGGCATCATTAAATCGTAGTACTTCATCAACACATCTTAATCCTGACAATAATTCTTGTCTGTCATCATAGGTGTTTCTAACATCACCAGTTTTTAGTGTAACTAACATATCAGAGTTGAGGCCGACTATTAACCAGTCACCTCGTTCTTTACATTTCTGGAGGAATCTGTAATCATCAACATTCAATAAATCATAATCACCGCAGGTAACAACAATCTTATCTTTTGTCATGGTAGTAAGTTTGGAAATGCCTCTTTAACAAACTTATAGTCTAAACCTGGAACACCCAAGTCTTTTTGGAAGATGCCAAGAACAACTTCGGCTTCTCGTGGTTCAATCGAGTTAAGAATCTGAAATAGAAGTTCCATTCTTCGTTTTTCTGTTAGTTTTTCCGCAGTTGGGTCGCCTTTACGGAAACAATACAATCTACGCAACTCTTTATTAAGACCACTGTATGTAATTCCAGGCAAAACGTCTGTAGCAACACGATAGTCTTCCGGCATTTCTGTAATCATCCATTGGAAGGCTGGATGATACGTCAATTTAAAAACATCAACTAAAACATGAGATAGATTGTTCTCAATAACTTTCATTCTCTCTGCTTTATTTGTTGCAGCCTCGAATTCGTCTAAAATTTCGTATATAGCTTTCATTAAAATTCCTCAATCACTTCAATTAGATTTTTCAGTTTGTTTGTAATCAGATAGTCCAAGATTTGACCTTTTCTGGCAGGCTTGGTTTCTTCATACGTATTTATAATTGCGGTTTGTATATCATTAGGAATGTTCTTCAAGTCAATCAACGTGGAATTGCGTGAATAACCAATCTTAGAGGTTTCATCCCAATCATTGAAGTTTTCCGTTAAGAATTTCTCCATACGACCTTCTGTCATACGCTTCTGGCGAATGTCACGCACAAAGGTGTCACCTGGAGATAGTATGTTTGGAATACCATCACCTGCATCACCACTGATGACTTTCATCTTCAAGTCTTTGATAGGGTCTTCTGACAACACAAATTTCTTTTGAGTTGGATTGTATTGCTTGACGGTAAAGTTACCCTTGCCGTTATATTGTTGCAATTGTAGAAAGTCACCATCACTAGAAATGATTAGGATGTTTTCGTGCATGATGTGACGAGGTACCAATGTACCAATAATGTCATCCGCTTCTGCACCTTCAACATCAAGTACTTTATATGGGAAGTTTTCTTTCAATTCACGTTTGAACTTGGCTAACATGTCAAAAATCATGTGCCAGTCCAAATCAGACTTATCACGGTTCTTTTTACGATGTGCCTTGTAGTGTGGAAAGAACTCCTTGCGCCAATACTTGCGGTTATCAGCACACAGTACTACTTCACCGTATTCTTTGCGGAAGTTTCTTAGGTGGGTTCGAATGATGTTCAGAACCATGTGTCGAATAAGGTCTTCTTTTAGTTCGACCTTAGGTTTCTGGTTGGCAATCTGAGCCATGAGGCCAGCCAACAACACTTGGTTTAAGTCAACGAGAATCATAATATCTTTCAGTAGTTTTCTTGTATTATATCAACAATTCAACCATTTGTCAAGTGGCCATGTAGGGTTCTAGGACAGACTTCCAACTTGGGTCAAAAATCAATCCTAATATCACTCTTACACCATCGGTATTATTAAATGTGCCGTGTGGTTGGTTACAATGAAATGCCAAGAATTGACCTTCAACCCAACGGTGAGTTTTACCATCTATAACAAAACCAATATCACCTTCTGGTACAACAATTGGTAGGTGAAGAACATAGTGTTCACCTGGCCAATCATAATGTGTATGAGTTGGTACAGTGCTATGTGGAGCAAGCAAAAGAAAACCACCAGTGTACTTTCCTGGTCCGTTCTCAATTATTTTAGCTGTCTTAGGGAATCTTTTCAGGAACTGTTTCAGTGTCTTGAATCTGGACCACAAGTAATATGTTCTCCAGTGTTCCAAGTGAACAGTTGGGTCTGCAAAGTCTGGAAGTGCAAATGATTTCTCATCATCACGATTAGCCATGAATTCTTCTTTGATAACAGAATAGTTATCTAACAAATTTTTAATAAATAATTCTTTTTCATCCATATCAATCTTCCGACCAATCAGCAAATACATCATCAACGATGTGTTGTGATGTGGTGGTTTTTCTGGCAACCATACCATACCAGTTTTCTTTTATCATTCGATGTACGTATACCTTGGCATCAATCAATACACCATCAAACTTATCCAAGTCTGTAATATCATATTCTTCATCCAAACGAAATAGGATAATATCAAAGGTATCACCTGCAACACCAGGTTTAAGTTTTTCACCAGGTTCTTTATAGTGTGCAGCAGTGACTACGGTCAATTCTTCATTTTCATCGTTGGGTGTGAAAAAAATCATATCATAGGATTTGATTTCATCTAATGCAGTTCTCATTCTAGTCCTTTAATATGTGAATCTCTTACACGTACCATAATCCAGGTATTGTAATAGTCATCACTTTCCAAAACACCATTAATGAACTGTTCTTTTGCTTCAAGGTAACCTGCTGTGCCTTTGGTTGGACATAAGTGGATAATCTCTCGCTTGAACTGTTCTCGTCCATGCATTATAACATCTTTTTTCAGTTCCTCGTTGGAACCGTAGTAAGTTTGCCAATCTGAAGCAACTTTTAGTTTCTTCTTCTTACCTTTGACTATCTTAGTCTTTTGGCTGTAGAAGAATTTCTTACCGATGTATTTTCTACCACTCACCAGATTGGTAATCACGTATACAAAACCGTAATTCTCACCAATCTGGTCTTCTGTAAAGTCATTGTCTTTGTATAACCAGTTTATTCCCATTTCAAATCATTTTCATCTAAGTCATTATCCTCTATATAGTCTTCGGTAATGTCTTCGATGTGTTCACCGCAAAATGGGCAGTGTTCCGGTAACTCTTGAGATACGAGTTGCTCAACATAAGCAACTTCGTAACTCGATTCACAATTTAGGCATTCGCCTGTAATAACTTTTGACATGTGGACTCCTTAGTTAGCCCAAACATCACCCCAGTTTCCTTGCAATGCACCCTTGGCATAGTCTGTTGCACGATTTTCAAAGAAGTTGGTATGAGTTGGTGCATTAATCATTTCTTCAACCCATGGTAGTGGATTGCGTTTAACTTTAAAGATACCCTTCATACCAAGTCCAATCAATCTACGGTCAGCAATGTAACGAATGTATTTCTTAACATCTTCTTTAGTTAAGCCTTCCATTTCACTTACATCAAAAGCCAAGTCGATAAACTTATCTTCTAGTGCAACCATCTTTTCAGCGATTGTATAGATGCTAGACTTCAATTCATCGTTCCAGATTTCGGGGTTCTCGTTTATATATGTTTTGAATAATTTCATCATATTCTCGGCGTGCATCGTTTCATCAACGATAGACCAAGTAACGATTTGACCCATACCTTTCATCTTACCGTGGCGTGGGAAGTTCAACAACATAATGAATGATGAGAACAACTGCATACCTTCAGTAAATGCAGAAAACACAGCAATGTGACGAGCTGTATTCTCTTTACTACTGTTCTGACTTGCAATGTCTAACACATAGTCGTGTTTGTCTTTCATTTCTTGATATTCCAAGAATTCACTATATGTGGTTTCTGGAAGACCAAGAGTTTCAATCAAGTGTGAGTATGCTGCAATATGAAGTGCTTCACGAGCAGCAAAACCCATCAACATCATTCTTATTTCAGGCTGAGGAAAATAGGGAAGGTAATTATTAACGTAACCACCAGCAACATCAATATCACCCTGAGTAAAGAATCTAAAAATGTGAGTAAGGAAGTTTTTTTCATTTTGTGTTAGTTTTTTCTTCCAGTCCTTGGTGTCCTCCAACATAGGAACTTCTGTATGCAACCAATGTGACTGTTCGTGTTTTAACCAGGCGTCATAAGCCCATGCATAGTTGAATGGTTTAAAATTACTGCGTTGGTCAGTAATTCTCGTTGTTGTTTTCTTAATCATACTGCCCACTCTTTCAATTGGTTGACTGTCTTACTACCAACTGAACGTTTCACTTCAATGTTTTCATCTAACATCACCAAAGTTGGTACGGAACGAATTCCATATTCATTAGCAATATCTTCTTGTGCATCAATGTCGATAACTTCAACAGGCATCTTCAATGCTGCACGTTCTAGGTTTGCAGCCAAGGTTTTACATGGTTGGCACCATGATGCGGTAAATCTTAAAATTCTTTTACTCATCTTTTTATCCTTCACAAGCGATACAGTCATTGCCTTGAACAATTTGACTCATATCTAGTTCTTTAATAACTTCTCTTTCAACTCTCTTAGACACTTTATCTGCCTTAGCAAGTTTTTCACTACGGCAGTAGTACATAGTCTTCAAACCTTTCTTCCATGCCAAGAAGTGAATTGCATGTACATACTTGATGTTTGCATCTGGACGGAAGAACACATTCAATGATTGTCCTTGGTCAATGTATTGTTGACGGTCAGCAGCATGTTCAATAATCCAACGTTGGTCGATTTCCATTGATGTTTTAAAGATTGCTTTAGTCTGTTCGTCCATCCATTCAATGTGTTGTACAGAACCATCATTAGCAATGATAGAAGACCATACATCATCAGCCCAACCTTCTTTATGATTCAATGCTTCATTTTGAATGATTGCGTCTAACCAACGATTCTTGTTTAGAAATGCTCCAGATAGAGTGTCCTGACGGTAAGCGTTAGCACGGTAAGGCTCGATACTAGGAGAAGTATTTCGTAGAATGATAGACGAAGAAGCATTTGGAGCAATAGCCATAATATGACTGAAACGTTGACCAGTACCGATAGCGTCAGGAGCTTCCCCACGTTCTTTTCCCAAAATTTGGTTAGCATTGTCTAATCCTTGTCTGATATTTTTAAAGATGCGATTATTCGCAACTTTGGCCATAACACCTTCAAAAGGAATGCCGTTGCGTTGCAAGTAAGCATGGAAACCAAGAGCACCAATACCAATACTACGTTCACGCATTGCAGAATACTTAGCACGCTTGATTGTTTTGGGTGCATTGTCGATAAAGTATTGCAAAACGTTATCTAACATTTCAGCAACATCTTTTAGGAACTGGTCATCGTCTTTCCACTCATCATATGTTTCCAAATTCAATGAAGACAAACAACAAACAGCAGTGCGTTGTTCATCTGTTGGTAAAATGATTTCGGAACACAAGTTTGATTGGTGAACTTTCAAACCTTTGTCTTTCAAGAACTTAGGTAAGAAACGATTGCTTGTATCAATAAAGTGCAAGTATGGTTCGCCAGTATGCATACGCAATTCAAGCAATTCTTGCCATAGTGCTCTTGCTGACACCACTTCTCTCACTTCTTTTGAAGCTGGGTCAATCAATGGCCATGAATCATCAGCATCTTTATCTACCATACAGCGTTCAATGATTTCCATGAACGAATCTGGAATATTAACACCGTGGTGCAAGTTCAAACAACGAATATTAGGATCACCCGTTGGTTTACGCATTTCTATAAACGGAATAATATCAGGATGGCTGATGTCCAAATAAGCAGCATAACTGCCCCTACGGGTACGGCCTTGACGATAAGCCAACGAGCTTGCATCGTACATTTTAAGATGCGGTAATACGCCAGTCGATTTGTCGTCTGCCGAACGAATACCAAAGCCAATGCCGACACCGCCACCAAACATACTAAGCCAATTAGTTTCACTAAGATTATCAACTAAACCCTCCGATGTATCTTCAATGTAGTTTAAGAAACAAGAGATTGGTAAACCTCTTTTCGAACGGCCAAATGATAAGATTGGTGTTGAGTATGATAACCAGTGTTTACTTGAGTAATCATACAGTCTTTGTCCGTGTTCTTTGTTTGTTGCAAATGTCTTTGATACAAATGCTAATCTATGTTGCGGTGAAGTTTCTTCTTCACGCATATAAGATTCTCTAAGTCGTTTGATGCCTAATTCATCAAATAACTTGTCTCTCTCTAAATCAATCTTAATTCCTAAATATTCCATGGTTGTCCTTATTATTTTTTCAGAATACTCTTAATATCAGGCGGTGTCCATCCTTCTGGTTTAAGGACTTTGCCGTCCTCTCGCTTTAATACTTTTCCGTTCGCACTAATCTTTGCTAGATTACTACGAGCAACTTCATCCCATACAGCTTGTTGTGGAATCTTGAGTGTGTGTTCAAGACCTTCAATAACCCATTTCAAGTCAGCACATGCATCTGCAATTTCAACCATATCACGGTTGCCAAATGCAACTACCAACTCTTTAAATTCTTCAATGATTAAATCGACATAAAGGTTGGCTTGTGAACCAAAATCGGACTCGTTCTGGTCACATGCATACATAAATTTTGCTACATCATCATGGCTGTTCATTGGTAAACTCCTCAATCATTGGAAAAATAGTTTTAATTACTTCAGCACAAGCTAATGCAATATCTTGATGTTCTTTTTGCGTTCCGTTTGCGCTGCGGAGTTGTATATAGTGAACCCAAGAACGAAGTGTTCCGTTCATGTACATGCGTGACATTGTAATGCCTTCAGGCAAAACAGCACGAGCTTGTTCCTTAGCAATTCCGTTTTTAATAGCCCAATCGTACTCTTTTTGTACAGCAAACGTTACACGTTTCTGTGCTCTCTCCCACTCAATTGCAAGAAGTCTTTTTTCCTCATCTTCATCGTTAATGCTGATGGAATTTTGACGGTTCTTTGTATCCTGCAAACGCGTTTCTTTGTAATCCCAACCCAAGTCAGCAACCGCATACCGTTGACTAAACTCTTGAAAAGAGAATGAACGGTGACGGAGAATCTGACGAGCAATGTCTCTGGTCGTATTGATTTCCAGACACACGGAAACCATCTCCAATGGACTCCAATGTTGATTCTTGATAAGATAACGAACCAACTTTTCAGAGGTTGCATCGTTGTTTTGGTTTGCGGGGTTTGATACTCGTGCAGCATAAGCAACTTGGTCTAACAAGTTTTTACCATCGGCACCTTGAGAATATGATACTAATTTCACTTCCATAATTATACTTTCTTCCAGTTAATAAATTCCATCTTGGCTCTCAGATTCACAAATGTATGATTACTTATGATATCTTGAATTTCGTCCGGTGAGAAACCGGCAAGTACCATTTCATTGATATCCTTTTCTTCAATCCATTCTGGCCAAATCACTACATTATAATGTTCCTCAATCGACTTTTCAATCTGTTTACAGATATCTTTATTGCGAGGTTCGTTGTCATACACCAAAACCAACTTGTCCTTGGCTATGTGACGTTCTGCTGCTTTCAGATTAGAGTCGGCAGTCGCTCCAGCGTTCTCCAAGAACATCGAATCAATTGGTCCTTCTGTGATATAGACCATTTCATCTTGATTGATCCTATCGAGTCCAAAGACTTTGTGTCCATCTTCACTTAATTTGACGGTAATGTACCGCATCTTAGATTGACCAAGAGCACGACCTTGAATTGCAACCAGATTCTTCTCCGCATCATAGAACGGAATAATCAATCGTTGGTCATCATCAATCAAACCATCTTTTTCTACTTTGAGGTCTTCTTCAACAAATTTCTTGAAGTCCTCTGTAAAGTATAGTTCCGTAAAGAATTTTTCTGGAATCAGACGTTTCACCACATACTCTTTTGCGAAGTGTTCATCTGGTAAACTTGCAATATCCGGTAGATTCAACTTCTCTTTGAATACAGGTTTTTCTTGTACCGTTTCCAAAAGTTCTGGCTTCTTATAGTTCTCATTACCGTTATTCATACCAGCACCACCCTCTTTGTATCGTTCCAAAGAGTACTCTTGAATCATGGTGGGTTCGACCTTTTCCAGAAAGTTGAAAAAGGTAGTGGATGCACCACAGTTGTGACACATATAGAAATAGTTGTTCTTTTTGGCAAAAATATACCCACGAGCTTTGGATTTATTTTTAGTAGAGTCGCCACAGAGAGGACACCTGAAATTGTACAGGTCAGTTTTCTTCTGTGTGAATTTTTGAAGTTTAGGTGACACCCTCATCAAGAAGGTGCGGTCAATGAAAATGCTCATAACGAAAAGGAAAGATTAGTTGAATAATTTCCCTATTGTATCATAATTAACATGAGTTAGCAACCACATACAAACAATTATTCCACCCAATGCCATCCATTTCCATTGCAGGATTTTTTGGATATCATCTTCTTCTTTTTTGTTATGTTTGGCAATATCACTCTTGAGATTCTTCAATTCTTCCATAATACGGCGTTCGGTAAGTTCCAACTTATCCGAAAGGTTTCTATCTACGGTTGTAATTCTGGAGTGGAGGTCTTTAATGTCAGCAGTGGTGGATTCTTTTCTTTTATCCATGTCATCGTAGATTTGGTTGACCATACGGTCGTTATTATCCATTAGTCGGCTTATAACCACATCCATCTTATCACAAATCTGTGTGAGTGTTCGGATTTGTTCCTTCATCACACTTACGTCAATTTTGACCTCTACGCACTCATCAGACATTATTTTTTGTCTTCTACTTCTAGTTTTTTGTGAACCTTGATAGTCTTGCATGTTTGTTGTGGTTTACCGTCTTTGCCGACAAGAACTTTACCGTCTTTACCAGTCTTATCGACACAAACTTGTTTTTCTTCAGCAGCAAATACGGAAGCTGCAACTAACAATGCAATCAACGCAATAATTTTTTTCATTTTTAGGTCCTTATTAAGTTGACAGCATCATTAGAAACATGCAAGAAGTGTGCAAGATGCTGTCAGTTTATTATTTATAAAATTGGAAATGGTGGTTGAACTGGTGCTGGTTTGCCACCAATTGTTGTTACTGATGGAGTGAACATCGGTGCAGAAGGTGCAGGTGGTGCAGTTGTAGACATGGTACTTGTCATACCACCAACAGACATTGTTGTTGTCGTTGTTTGTGGTATTCTTTCCCATCCTTTATTTGCAGCCTGTAACGCAGCTCTTTGAGATTCTGGATCTTTTCCGGCCAGCATGATACCAGACAATGTGCCTGTTAAGAATGTTGCAATCGGAATAATCAATTCAAAGAATTTTTGGTCAATTGGAGAGATAGCGTTCAATGGTTGTGTCACAAAAATAAGTGAGAACAAAACCACAAATACAATACCTGTCAATGTCAATGCAAGACATACACCGATAAAGAATTTCAGACGAGCCATCAACTGCTCTTCTGTGTACATGAAAGGAGTGTTATTATTTTCCATTACAGTTGGCTCCTGGTGGAAGAGGCGTTTGAGTTTGTTGAGCATTTGGTGGTCCTAATCTTGGGTCACGTTGTCCTTTGAATATGTGTTCAGGACATGTTCTAGTCACATCACATGTGGGTGCTTTACACAAGTCTTTGTCCCAATTAGTTGGGTCTTGACATGGGTATCTGAATCTGTCACCACTACACATTGCCAATAACAAAGGCAATAAAAGTAGTAACAAGAAATATTTTACTAATCTGTGGTCGTCCATTTTAGACTCCGAAAACTTTTAAGAATCTTTCATAACGAGCTGTACGGTCTTCAATACCAATAGTGCCGCCGTTAATCTTCTTAGTCATGGTAACAAAGTCGTCAATGTCAGCATAGTGATTAAGATTATTGTTTTCCCAGAACCAGCAAGCAGATTGTGATGCACCTTCAAAGGTTTGCATGTAACCTGATGCTTCTTCTGGTGTAATACCGATAGATGCAGCAAACCATGTGTAGTTTTCTTTACCAGTAACTTGAATTAGTCCACGGCCACAATATCTGTAACCGTCACCAGTTTCTTCTGGTCCGTTACCCATGCGTGAGGCATAGATTCGGTTTGCAATCTTTTCTGGTTTGTGTTCGTATTCTTTTGCTTCTGCAAGACCACCAGGAAAGTGACTACCAAACAGTTTAATTAGAGATTCTGCTTTGTAGTTCAGGTTTTCTTGTAACCACAAGAAGTCGCCAGACTCGTGGGTGGCTTGAGCGAAGAAGGCCGCCATGCGTTGTGGCGTATTAATCTCATAATCCGGAAATAGTTGACTTAGGTCTTTAAACCAGTGTTCGACATATGGATTTTTGGGAAGAATTTGTTTTAGTTGTTGTAATGTCAATTCCATTATTTTACACTTTCGAATATACGTTTCTGAACTTGATACCATTCATTCCAAGCATCATTTTTCACGGCACATTCGTAATATGTAGAATAATTAATCGTAACAGTTGTGGCCACATCACTCAGTTTGGCATCGTCTTTCAGTTTTTCTAACTGTGGGCATCTGTCAGTATATTTAGGAGGTTCAGGGAATTTAACCGTCACTGGAACGGTTGTGGAACATCCTGCAAGCATTAATACCAGAATAAGATATTTCATTTTGGTGGCTCCGCTGAATCGTTATGTGCTTTCACAAACTCTTTTGGAATCACACACTGGTCATTATACTTTGCAACTTCACGGTCAATGTATTGTTTGACCACAACTTGTTTCTCAACAATCTTAGTTTTTTGTTGTTGAGTTTTAGAATCAATCTTGTTGTTGGCTTCTTTAGATTGTTGTTCGGCCTTGGCGACCTTGGCTTGCATCTCATCTACTCTACTCTGCCATGCTTTGTTGTCATGTATTGCACCTGACATATAAGTTCCAATGGCAATGAGACAAATAGACACCAACTGAACTGGTGTCTTGTACATGTATATGAAGGGGATAGGAATTGGGATGTACTTTAACAAGTGTGTGAGAAGATAACCTGCCACACCTGCTAATAGTATTGCATAAAATATCCAATCAGGAAGCCATTTCAAAATCCACATTTTACATCTTAGGTGGGTTTCTTTTACCTAAGCCTCTCATAACTGGATTGTGTTTCTTACTTACACCAGGTTCTCTTTGACTTGCAGGAAGTCTTGAGTCACCAGAACCTGCGATAGCTGCAACATTAACGCCACCACCCATGGCACCACCATCTTCTTCAATAGTTTCTTCATGCATTTCACTACGCATGTAATTTGCAACAGTCATAATGTAATCTTCAGCCAAAGTGATTTTCGATTCAACCCATTCTGGCAATTCGGTATGTTCACCCAACATTTCAACCAATTCTTCTGCATTGTGCATGATAGTTTTTAATTGATTAACTGCCATGTGTGGGTCTGAATACTCATGGTCTTTTGCTTCAGGTACACAATTAGGAACTGTGCGGCCGCCTTTTTTCTTTGTACCAACAGCTGTATAACCTGTCCAACAGGCTTTCTTTAAATCGCCTGTTGGTTTCTTAACTTCTTTGATGTATTGTGTAAAAGTTTTCATTAGCAGTTCCACTTTCTCAGTGATTTATTAATACGTGAATCTGGGTCTTTTGCAGTTTTTGCTGAAGTTAAACGTTTCTTCATACCAGACATTCTAGCACAGAATGATTTACGGCGTTTAGCTGACTTAGAATCGGGATCCAATTTAGATGGTTTAGTTGTAACAGCAGTTTTCAATTTAGAACCAGGATGTTCTCTACGATAAGAGTCAACGCCTTTCTGGTTTAAACCACCAGAATCTCTTTTACCTTCTTTGCGTTGCCAAGCGGCAGATTCAACAAATTGTTTAAAGGTTTTCATATGTTTCTCAATATTTCTACAACACCTGAATTTAATGGTATATCGGATGTATGTATGTTTTTACCGTTAATTCCACAAATCACATCTGGCATAAGGTTTAGATAGTCCAGAAATGTCTTCAAAATATCATAATCTCGTTCATCAGTCTTATAGAACAATATTCTAGCTGTGGCTTCTGTGCCAAAAACATTGTTCAATAAAATGATGTGATTCAATATCAAACGTTCTTTAAGTGATTTGGTCACTTTATATCTACGGAATAATCTCTTTAGATACTTAGTTCGTTTGATATCTCCCTCAAACTCTGACATAATGCAATGCGGTGAGCTGTAACACTTCACCGCATACATCAAAAAATTATCTTCATTCAAGTTTTCAAACATATTATAAAAGACACCCGAAGGTGTCTATATTAAACTCCAGTGTAAACTGAGCCAAAACTTGTGCTACCAGAAGTTGTATTAGAAGCAACTGGGTTGGCCAAAGTGACTAGAGTTTCTTGCAAGATACGAACAGTACCATCGTTGTTCACTTTCTTCTGATAGTGATTCCAACCAACGTGTGCAGCACCACCCAAAGACAATTGACTGTTTGCGTTAGCTAAACGTGTTGGTGTCACCAAAATGGTATCTGAGTTGTATGTTTGTTCAACAGTTTTTGTTGATGGACGTGAAATTGCTTTGTCAAATTCAACACCAAAGGTATTGCTGACGTTACCGAACAAGTTGGTAGACAATGTGATTGTATTACCGCTGATTCCAGAAACTGTTGTGTTTGATGCAAACATACCTGGAACGCCGTTGCCGTTTTGGCCACCATTCACACCAAATCCATTTGCCCAAAAGTAAACGTATTGACCACCTGCAACACCAACGTTTGCAACGTTGTTTAGACCACCGTCATTGTATGAAACTTGAATGACGTTATTACCTGCTGTGTTGCCAGTAAGAACTTGGAATTGCAACGTTTCACGAACTTCACGTTCCGCTGGTGACTTTGGTTTTTGATTGTGGTTATCTGTATTTCCCCATGCTGACATTTTTTTTCTCCTTGAAGACTTATTGTTTATTTATTCAACCGTTTTTTTGTGGTTTTTCGTTTTGTTTCTGACCGTCTGGAACATGTTTACGCATTTTCATCATCGGGTCAATTTCGACTACATCACGAGGTGTACCAGTCATTGTTTTACCACCACTTAGAACTGCCGCAGCTTGGGGTTGTTCTTTTGTCACGGAATCTTCACCTGGTTTTTGGAAAGTCGTTTTCTTGTTAGATTTAACAGACTTGTCCTCTTTTTCATGGTCATACAATTCTTCTTTTACCACTTTAGTCTTTTTAAGTGATTTAATAAGTTTTGCAGCCTTAGAAATCTGAGGTTGTTTAGTTGGTTGTGGTTCACAGTCATTTGAACTGTTTGCACCATCAACTGGCGCTTGTGATGGAGCGGATGGATCCATCATATTCTCTTTCATTGCAGGTATTGCTTTAACCTTTTTCGCTTCGTTATCACGGCGATAAGATGCCTGCATACGAGCAGCAAGAGACTTCATATCAACAGGTTTCTTTTCTGCCTTTGCTTTTACTGCATGGACAGCAGATTGATAATCACCACCGTAGTCTGCTTCTTTTGATTCATCAACAAATCCATGACTACATGCACATGGGTCTTGATTACATTCTTCGCAAACATTCATTTCTGAAACGATATTACCTTCCAACTCAACAGAATCACCTACGTATTGACCTGGTTTCTTGGACTTATAATAGTCGCCTGCACCACCCATAACATGAGCTCTATGTTTTTCTGCATTATCTGGATTAGAAAGATGTTTCTCTTTTGCTCTCATAAACAACTTATGAGCTCTTGAAGATGTTTCTTTATCACCAGCTTTGAATGCTGAATCTGAACGTGCCAATAGTTTATCTGCACGAGGACCTAGTGTAGATTCTTGGTGATGAATCACTTTGCCTTCACGTTCTTTTTTCTTAATCTGACGCAAACGGTCCATAGTTGGAGAAGGAGTAACAGTATCTTCTCTCATTGCATGGTCACGAGCCCATTGTTTGAACTGGTTACTTTTAGAATGAGCAACCTTTGTGTCTTTAGAAACGAACTTAGGATTGATACCTCTAGACAAAAGATATTTGTCGAGACCGGCACTCTCACCCAACTCAGCCTTAGTAGACCAAGGGTCTTTTGGGTTAGTACCAAAAGTGGCCTTATCGGCCACATTGGTCTTAACAATTGATTTAACTTTTTTGGCTGTCATATTAATTGTTTCCTGGTGCTTTACCCAACATTTCGGATTTTAATCTTTTCATTGATTTCTTAGCAAGGTTTTTTGCAACTGTCATAGGTTTGCTATCACTTGTTGCAAAATTTGGAGCAGAACCACAACCTGCATCCATGTTAGGGTCTTTTGCTTCTTTAACTGGTTTTTCATCATCATGTTCTGGTTTGTCAGCTTGTTTGCCGCCACCATAACGTGAACCCTTTTTCACACCAGAGCCACCTGATGGTTTAGGACCAGACTTCACTTTATCTTGTGCAGCCTTAACCATGTCATCCCAACCCTCTTCAACAGTTTCTTCTTTTACACTATGTGTAGATTTAATATCATTGTGTAGTGTTTGCATGTTGTCAGCAAAATGTTGTCTTGCTTCATCATCCGATTTCTTGTGATATTGAGCATCTTTTGCCATTTTTTTGTGTTTATTTAAAATTCTGGCGGCTTGTGGATGATTCTTCAACTTGTTATCTATTTCTTTTTGTGCCACATTTACATGGTGCCATTCCAAATCATTTTTGTTAGTTAATCTAACCATCTGTTTGATTGCCCAATGGCCTAGACCTTCTTCAATTTGTTCAACTTCTTCTGAAATTGGAGTTGATTTGTGAGCCATCTTGTTTTTTACCAAATGATCCTTTATGGCCTTTTTCTCGTCATCAGAATGATGCGTCATAAAAGTAAGTCCACGATTTATATGGCTATGCACTTCAAATTTTTTTCTTGCTCCGCCTTCTTTCTTAATGTTTCCTCTATGTATTAAAGTGTTTGTATTATAATATTTGTCATCCGGATGTGTATGTGTTTGACTATTAACCGAATGTTCACCATGAACCGTTTGGAATAAAGTTTCTAATACCTTTTCTTCAATTTGTTCAACTTCTTCATTCTTCTTGGCCATTGCAGGTTTACCAGTTTGTGGAACACCCATCTTGCGTTGTAGGTCTTTTCTGTGTCCTTCGTCATCTGGACCACCAAGTGCCTTACCAACAGCTTTGATACCTTTTTTCAAGGTGTCAACAACACCTTCTTCAACGGCTTCTTCATTTTTTTGTTTTGCGTAGTATGCAGCAAGAGCTTGTTTCTTACGTTCTTCTTTAGACTTACCAGCAAACTTAGGATTGTCTGAATGAACAAAGTCGTGAATCCATGCACCAGCAGAAGCGTCTTTAGAAAGAACTTCGTTAATCAAGTCATCATAGATTGAACTTTCTTCATATTTCTCTTTGAACATTTTAAGAGAAATAGATTCTTTCATACCCAACATTTTACGTTCACGTTTTGCTTCTTTGTCTTCCATTTTTTCTGGTTGAGGTTTAGCGGTCTTAACTGTAGCTGGAGGTTTGCCTTTAGTCAATTCTTTGGTTTCATATTCTTCGTTTTTAGGACCTGCATGGAAACGAGCTTTGGTTGATTTACCATCTGTACCAGGACCAACATCGTCTTTACGTTTAGTCTTGACACGACCACCAATCATATCTTCTGTACGGTCATTTACGTCAATTTCTTCTTTATGATGCATTGACTTTTCGTGACCTTTAACTTCCTTTTTAGCAATATTTTTTGCTTCAGGTTTAGTTACACATTCAGCTTCTTCTTGTTGAAGAATTCTTGCAATAGCATCAGCAACCGCGTCTTTTTTGTTAAAGTTAATCATTTTTTTACTCCAGCTTTCTTTTTATTTTTGATTACATCGTAAGTATAACCTACCTTGTTTTTTGGATCTTCCATCGGTTCTTTATTACTAGCACCGCCTAATGTACCACCAACACCCGATTCAACATCATTCTGGAACCCATTGAATTCCTTAAGATTTTTTTTGAACTTACTAAAGGATTTAGGTTGTTTTGGTTCTCCACTTTCCAATGGGTTTGGTTGTGGTCCTTTTGTCATGGCTGAGTAGTTAACAACATCACCATTACTTGCTTCTGGACCAATACCTTCACTGTAAGTTTGATTACCTAAACCTGCACCAGCTGCGGCACCTTGGCCACCAGCTCTTGAATCATATTCTGAACCTATACCATTATTTTGTTGTACACGACCTGCACTAGGACTTAATCTTGCTTTTTTACCGTGCTTTTCTTTGTCGTTGTCTTTGCTGAAATTGGTTTCTTTTGGTTCTGAGAACTTTTGGACTTTTGGACCGGTTTCTTCACTGTAGGTTCTGAAGGTGTAGGTGCCTCTTTTCTTCGGCGAGTCCCACTTGATGTTGTCGGCGTTTTTGTCTCCTGCACGATTGTCGGCTGGGATACTGTCTGGAGTTTCGGCTGGTTGTCCTGTTCCTCCAACTTTGGTAAATCCGCTGGCTTTTCTCTCGTTAAATTTTTGAATAAACCTAGAGCCTTTTTCAACATGTTTTTCTTCCTTAACAAGTACTTTAATAGAGTCATTGGTATTTAGCTTACCGTGACTTTCCAACCAAGTATATGCAGATTCGGTATATACTTTTTCATCCAAGAATACACTCAAATACTCATATGCATCGGTAATATCTTCTTCGATTGCACTTAAAGAACCACTGTTATTAAAACTAATAAACTTTCTAAAGTCTTTGTTGTAAGTTTCTTTAAGTTGTTGAGATTGTGTCCACTTTTCGAATCTTGCGTTTTCTGCAATCATCTTAGTCAACTTTTGATTTCTCATGTAACTGGCTTCATTGGTTGTATCAACAAACACCATGGTTGTATTGTAACCTAGTTCTTCCAGTTCTTCTTTGACTTGAATCATGTGTTCATAGTCATCGGCAGGACCATTGATAATCAAAGGACCACGATTACGAATTGCTTCTCTACGGAAGTCACCTGATTTTTCAGAAAGTTGTTTCTTATCCATCAGATAGTTAAATGCCTGACCAACATTCAACTCAACTGCTTTACGTTCTGCAATTGCTTCACGAATGATAACATCTTTACCGGAACCAGGTCCACCAGTCACAAAGATGGCTTTGAACAAACCACGATTGTAGTTTTCGTTGATACCCATGCCACGGCGAACATCACGGAACAATTCTTTTGCATGTTTTTCTGGAACGTGTGATGGTATGCCTTGTTTGAATTCACCAAAGTTATTATTGGATGCATGTTCACGCATTTTAGATGCGGACATACCTTCTGCACCTTCGGCATCAGGGTCACGGTGTCCAGCAGACTTCACTTCAATCTTTTTGAAGTTGTATAGTGAACCTTTACCTACACCATTGTATTGTTTTAGTTTATTTTCATATTCAGGAATACGGTCAGAACCTGCAACCATAATCAAGTGGTCGTGGCCTGCTTGAAACAGTTTTTGAGCATGTTGTAAGAAAGTTGGATGTTCTTTCGATGATGCTTCAATATTTGAACCAGGGAAAAAACGTTTGGCATGTTTCAGTTTAGATGCAACATCCAATGGATTCTTTTTTGCATCAACTGAATGTGAAATGATGATATGGTGTGGTGCCTTATAATCATTTGCAATTTGTTTTACTTTATTGACTAATTTTTCGTGGCCAATAGTAGGTGGATTCATCCGACCAAAAGCCATAACTACTGGCTTCTTGGTTTTTGAATCATCTTCTAATTTTTCTAAAAATGATTTCATTAGTCTTTAAATCCTAAACTTTTCTTAAAATTGAACAAATGTTCGTCATTATCTAAATCAATATGACTTTTATCCAAGCCATTTTTACCATCAGGATGAAATGCAACAGTTCTAGCTGACTTGTTACCTTTCTGTTTCTCACGAATTCTCCAGACACCTTTACCTGATATATTAGGTAGACCGTGGCCAGTTTCATCTTTTTTACCTACACTATACGTTCCAAAACCACCAACTTGTAACACATGAACGTGATGGTCTTGTAGGTAGGCATGACCTGGATCCAAATTCGGATGTTTAATCTCAATTGTCTTTGCTAGACCTGAAGCTGTCGTTTCAGCCTTGTTAGGATCTTTTAGGTGTTTGTTTAAATGTTGCAAAATGCCAGATTTTTCTATTTGTTCAGCGTACTTTGGTCGTTTACTTCTTGCGGCGTCACCAATATGCCAACCTTTTTCTTTTGTGTGATGAATGGTCAATTGACCCATGGCCGCAGTTACACCATTCTTTGTTTCACCATTTAATAAGTTTCCATCAACAGTACCTGGATGGAATGTTCCTTTTTTACGATTTTCAACAGCAAAGTCTGTACCTGAGGTTGAACCTGCACCAGATAAGTGTGAAGGCATAATTTGATGTTTTTTCAAACGTTCAACAAACTTGGTTTCATAATCATGTCCTTTGTTTGTTGGAGCCTCACCTGGTTTGTGTAGTTTAGATAGAGGAATAATTTGTTGTAATCCTAGGTGGTCTCTTGCATCCACATGCATTTTCCCACGAAAATTCAACACTTTTTTAATTTGAATTTTTGAACCGACTGGCAAATCCTCATGTTCGGCTGCAAGTGTATGTGTGAAATCTTTTGAATTAATATATGGTTTGATATACTTATCAATATGTGCTTGTGCCATTGCACCAGAAGATGATAATTTACCTCTTTCTTCCGCCAACAATAAGAAAGTTTTGAATGTAAGCATTAAATGTTCCTTATACCCGCAAAGTTTCTACGTGAGAATTCTGCACGGTTAACAAATTTATCAGATTCGTTACCATGGTGAAATACGTAACCTTCAGGATTGGCCTTCTCACCACCATGTGTGTGCTCGAATTCTTGGTGTTGATTCATAACGTTAATCAACGCATCTTTGGCCTTTTGTAGATGGCCATGTAGTTTGAATATGTTATTGTAATGTTTCTTATTGCGTTCAATCTTATCAAGTTCAGACTTCAGTTCACCTTGTTTGGTAACCCTATTCTTTTCAACTTTCAACTTATCAATATCTTTATTCTTCTTGGTTTCTAACCAATTTTTAAAGTTCTGGTGATTAGGTTCTTCACCTGTACGAACTGTATGATTCATATAAGTTTCTAATGCACCACCAACACCGTGATGTTCTCTGGTGCCTGCATACATGTCAAAACCATGTGTGTCGTGTTGTTTCTGTGCAGCAATAATATGTTTATGGAATTCTTTTTGTTCTTCTTTACCAAAATGAACTTTAGATGTGTCCATTCTTGGATCCACAGAGAATACATCAGGGTGTTTTTGGAATTTCTCGTGGTTTACTTCATGTGAAGCATTTAGATTGTGTGAATCGTCACCGCTATATGATAGGTGAGTTACAACACCAATCTTGGCTTTTTTAACTGCGGCCGCATGGTCTCCGTGAGCCGTATAAGTCAAACCTGAAGGATTTGGATGAAATGAATGTCCTTCACCAGATTTAACTTTATCACCTTTTGAAGTTCCAAACATCATATCACCTTGATAAACACCTTCTTTTGGTGCAATCTTAGGTAGATGTTCTAGTGCATCTTTCAATTTAGAAACCAACCCTGGAGCGTGTCCGTGGTTCATTTCAATATCTTTTGGAGTGTAGTTAATCTTTGGAGTCTTGTTGAAAGCAGACTTGGATGCAACAAAAAATTTACCAGTTTTTGGGTGATGGCCATAGACAATTGCTGGTGAACCATCATATTTTGTTGTTAATTCTGAAGTCTTCTTGCCTTTAGAGATGTGGTCAGCTGCTGCGGTCAAAGACTTAATTGCATGTTGAGCACCTTTTTCTCCAGTCTGGAGAGGACGGTCTTCTACGTGCGTCAGATGTTTAATCTGGCGACTCGCACCTTCTTCTTCTTCTTCGGTGCTCTCTTTGATGTAGGTTTTGAAAGATAACATTAATACCTCTGAGATTTGCAACACACTTTGGTTGCCACAATGTATTTATAACAGTTTCACCTAGACTGGTCTAAACTGTAGGAATGTTGGGAATGATATATACTCGTTAAACTATCTTGGTGGCCACAATGGTCAAGATATTTGGTAGTGAATCTACTGGTCTGCGAATACCATCTTCTTCGTTTCCAACGTGGACAATCTTATAACCAGAGTCGGTTAGAAGTCCGACCAACCCATGAACGTCAAAATGATGGAAGTGTTCGTTTGGTTTTCTGTGTTTCCAAGTTGTAAACCATTCAGAACCCTTGTGTTCATGGAACCAAGGTAGTGAAATGACCACATGTTTAGTCTTTAGATTTCTCAAGAAACCTTCTAGGTCTGGTTGTTCCATGTGTTCTAAAGAGTCAAAGAATGTTACAACGTCAACATCAATATCTTCTACACGGTTCAATCTGGTGACACCCTCAGGTACAGGATAATCTGAAACATCATATCCGTAGGCTTTTTTGGTGATACTACAATACTTTAAAAAGGCACCATTTCCGTAACCAACATCACAAACCGATTCAAAATTGTCAATATAATCCCACAAAACATTGTATCTGATTTGTGACATTTTATCTGAAGGAATCTTGTTGTAGTATTCCATGTAGTCGTTTGAGTAAGTAGGACCGGGACCTGTTCTAACAACTTGATGCCAGTGACCAGGTCTAATCATTTCATAATTTTTAATCATAGTAAGTCTTTCAATTCGGATGCATGAACTAATTTACAGTTTCTATTTGTATAGAAGTGTCGTTCAAAAGTTTGTTGAATGTTTTTACCATTGTCCCAAAGAATGTCTTCACCATTCCAAAACTGTGGTGCCCAATCTTCTTTTTTCCAAACAACCCACATTTCTTTGTCAAGTAGGTTGGCCAAAACGGCAGAACCGGTAAAGTTACCAATGAAAGGTTTGTTGGAGGATTTAATGATAGCACAGTTTGTCAACAAGTCTTCATTATAGTCTAAAAACGTCACTCCGTCAAGTCCTGCCAAGACATTTACTGCACGGCGACCATCAATTTGTGGTCCTGCCCAACGGTCTCCGGCAATATAGTCATCGGTTTTATTTGTAGTCATTTCTGGAAACTTAATAACAAAGTTGTCATCAGCTTCAAACTTTAAACCGTACATATCCTTCATTGCATTTTCAAATCGGCAAACTTCACCTGGACGAATCGGACTATTGGTGAATTCGTTAATTTTATTTGGTGGAATAAACATGTGCATAGCACCTTGAACAAAGACCTCATCGTCAAAATTAACTGACGCAAACAAGTCTTGGTATTCCAACAACTCTTTGATGCCTCTGAATTTGCGATTGGTTGATTTGATGATAAGTTGAAACTTACCATAGGCATCGTGAATGCCTTTAAGTGTTGGTAGTCCACTTAGAAAGTCTCCAAGTGAATCTGTCATGTTCATGTATATAATCATAGAAAATCCTGTAAGTTATCACTGTCACGTTTGATATTTATAGCTATTGCCCGTGGGTGTGGATTTGCATTGTTGTAGTCATTGATTAGAATACGACTTGTTGTTTGTAGACCATCAATATAACTAAAACTCTTGAAACCTAACTCATACAACATTTCTCTTGTTGCTGGACGATATTCAGATTCTCTTGCTGTAACAAAAATGATTTGTGAACCTTTCTCTTGTAACTCCAAAAGTCTGTTGACATTGTTCTGTAGTGGTTCGTATGGTTTACGTGTTTCCAAATCCAAACGTGATTGAGCCTTAACGATTGTACCATCAATATCACAGAAGATAACTGGCTTGTCGTTGTATTCAAACCAATCCGATGCGGTACCAACATCAATATAATCTGTCACAGATTTGTTAACGAAGATTTCACCCCAACCCAGCATCATATTGATAACGTCAGACACAAACACTTCACGGTCAGTTTTCAAAGCTTTGAATGCTTGAATGTATTGTTCAACAGAAGCAAACTTGTAACCACCAACACAGAATGTATCTGATACAACTTGTTTCTCTATAATATCGGTAATAATATCATGTTCATTTGCAACCGTAAAACTCTTAGATGAAAGTTTCTTCAATACTTCATGTTCAGAGATACGAGAGATACAAACGTAGTTGCCGTCAGATTCTTCATGTTGAAAGAAACTATCACAGTCTTTGATTAGAATGGATGTGTTATTGATATTGGCCATTGCTAAGATTTGATACACAGTATCGGCAGGACCTCTAGTGGGTTCATCCAACACCACAACATTGACCAACATACCAAACTCATGTTCGATAAACTTAGATGCTTGGTACTTGTCATCATGTTCTTTGAGAATGCCAATAGTGATTACATATTTACCCAAAAATGGTTGAATGGCATTCTTCAACATCAAGTCACCTTTGTAATCATACAAAAGGTACTTTGGTTTCATGTCGGGAAATCTGGTAGACAGACCAGCTGCTGGTACAATTATTTCCATAATCTTTCAATCTCTTTCATTAAGAACCGGTAGTTATCATCATCTTTTTTACAATGTTTCAATACCCTCAACAACATCAATATTAATAAACTATCATTGAAGTATGAAGGAAAAGATTGTTCTAATAATTCAAACAAGGTTTGTAGTTTGATGTCCAAATGAACATCACTATTACGAATAAACCATTTACATTGTATATCTTGTCTCAACTTGGCCATATCGAATACGAATGAATCATATTCAATCGTCACAGGATCAATTAGGTGAAACCCAGGATCAGTATATAGAATGTTCTCTAGTGTGAGGTCACCATGATACAAGGATTGAGGTAGGAGTTTAGGTAACTCTGCAATCAACTCATCTTTGGTAAATAGAAAGTCACTTGGTAACCATTCCAGTTTTTCGTGGTATGTTTCAGTATAGTCTTTGTAACCAGTTACGGTTTGTTCAAACGATTCAATCAACTCACAGATAAATTCATATAACGCAACCGGATTATTATACAATAGATAGTTCTTTATGTCAAGTCCATGAATGTATTCCATGTCTAGAACATCGTTTCGGTGGTCATAGATTTTTGGTACAGGATAACCAAGCTCATTCAATACAGATAGTCTTTCCACATTTCTTCCAACATTAAAGACTTTACGTACAAACAAACGTTTTCTTTTTGTGTCTTCTAAAAGTGCTACAAAACTACCTGAATGACCGTTGAATAACTTTACGACTTTTTCCATTGTTCAACATCATCACGAATCAGAGAATGCCAAGAACCATTATGTGGACCTGGTGGGAATGGATTATTCATGTTGACATACTCAAGTTTATCACCGAACAAACCATGTTTATGTAAGTTGGCTTGCATTAAGTTTTCACCAATGAATACTGCACCTTCATTGTAATAATCTTCTATATTCAAATAGGTTGACATATACTTCATCATGTTTTCTTGTGAACTGAAAGCAAATTGGTCATTACCAAAATCTTTTTCAGGTACCATACGACAATTTGGTATATACAACTTCGAATTGTCCCAATGTTCAAAGGGAATTCGACCATTGAGTGCATAGTCAGAACGTGACTTAATCACCCAATCATACTCACCATTTATAAGTTGACTGCAACGATACATTGAATATAACATACTCTCGGTAAAACGTGGAGGATGGCGTTGTGGATTTGGTGTATTCGTATACTTTATATCGGCTTGTGTGGTTCTTGTAGGTTCACGTTGCCATGCACAAGCTTGATACAAGTCAATGTATTCATGTGCATTAGGAAAATCCCATGTATGAATGTAAACATCCACATCATAGTGATCCAATAGGTTACGTTTGTAATATTCGTAACCTTTTTCAAATGCTCTGGCCTGACCAGAAAAGCACAATGCTATTTTCATACTCTGTAAGTAAAGAATTGTTGTGGATCATTTTGACCATATTTGACACGAACAAATTCTTTCCATTCTGGCACACGGTCATATTGGTGTACGATGGCAAATTCTGTGCCTTTAGAGTTGACTACTTTACCATCAACAAATTTTGGTTCTGGTTCCAAAAGATTTGGTCTGAAACCATCAATCTTAGATGGGTCTGCAACTGTACCTGCTTGAACTGCCCAACCATGATCCATCCAAGTTTTGAACACAACATTTTTGTATGGTTGTGTATTGATTAGTACGTTGAATACGGCTTGGTCAACAATAGGAATTGGACGATTGGTTGCATTAGAGAAGATGTTAAACACCAAGTCTCTCATGTATTCAGCAGAACCACCAAGAACACCAACATTGTAAATGATGTTATCTTTGAATAGATTATGAATGTATGGACCATATGCCTGTAACAAGTTTTCGTTACCCCAAGATTCATCTTTATATCTCAAGGCTTCAGAACCACAAACCAATTGGTGCATATCTCTGACGCCAACATTATGGTAGTCTAAGAATTTAAATGCGTCTTTTTGAAAGTATACATCTTTCACATCTGTGGTGATGACATATTCATATTGTTCCCAGTTTTCACGTAGGTATTCATAGATAGACAAGAAACGCAATACGTGAACCGGAATGTTTGCTTGAGGCATAGGAACAAGTTCAAATCCTTGTTCGACCAACCAATCTCGGGTTTCTTGTGTCGCATTGCCAATACACATTACTTTTTTTACATCAGGCATTGTCTCGTTGATAGACAACACCCATGGTTTTAGTTCATTGATACCGTAGTTGGTGCATCCACCAATAATTAGATTTTGCTTCGCCATGGGAAAACTCCATTATATTTCTGTTTCATCACTTCATTACCATGCAAGAAGAATTCTGGTTTGACTGAACCAGCATTTCCTGCTACTCTATAATTGACGGTGTATTCACCTGTACAATCAAATTTTGGAAAGTATTGGGACAGTGCTTGTAACCAAACTCTATCTTGTCCCCAACCACCGTGCCATACTTGTGCCAATTTTACTGCAACTTCTGTTTTTATGCAATAACAATTAGTATCTATATGACTATAATCACCACTAAAGACTGGCCATTTACCTAAAGATTCACAATCATCATAACATAAGAACTTACCATCTTTGTCGTGTATCTTACGGAGTGAATAGGACCAGTCCAGGTTCTTTTCTTCTATGGTTCGTATGCAAGACAGTACGTGGTTGGATTCCATCGCACAATCTTGATCCAGGTAAAGTATGTAAGGTGTGTTTATGAGGTGAGTAAATGCGGCATAGACACGATGGCCATAGAAACCATTTGCACCAACGTTGATTGGTAAATAACAAACTTTTAGATTGTCACAACCTGCATATTCATCAACGATAGGTTTTACCTTACCTCTGTATTCATCACCATCACAAACAACATAAACTTGGGTTTGGTTTTGAGATAATGCAGTTTTCAAAGCATCATGCAACTCAGGAGAACCTGTAGTTGGTATAATCACTGTAGCTTTCATTTCATCCTCTAGTCAGTTTCAATATCTTTTCGATTTGTTTGTCAATCGCTGGTTTACGATTAGGCCAATATATGTATTCTTTGTCTCCAGTGTCTCGGAGTTTTTCTAAGAATGGTAGAATGATTGCCTCTACCGATTCAAGTCTTTGTTTGTAGTCGTTGATTGGTTCTGCGGCTTTGGTGATACGTGCTTCATAGTCTTCAGCTGAGATAGCCGAGAATCCAAAGTCATCATCATTGTCAATTATGTTTTTCATGTTTAACTATATTTAATAAAGATACTACTATTTTTTGTGGCAGAAGAACCATAACCAAAGATTGCTTTTGTAACAACATCTTCTTTTCCACTTTTTTGAATGGCATAACAATATGCTAATCCCAAATATTTGGACATCCACCAAACTTTATCTCTTTTCTGATTCATCTTAGCTTCAAGTGTCAAATCTTTCACACTTGTTTTAACACCAGAAAGTTCTTTGAACATTTTAGCAAAAGTGTCGAATACTTTATCGGATGGTTTATCTATATTTGAACTGAATGAACTCGGTTTAGTTAATCCTGAAACACCACATTCATCAGCTAAAGAAATTAATACACCCCCACCAATTTTACCACCAGCAGCAGTTTTACCTTTAATTTCTCCTTGCCATGACGATGTAACAGGACGACTTGAGAAATTTCTCAACTGTATTTCACCATCTTTACCTTCAGACTTGTATTGGATGTAAATGTCTTTAGAATCTCCCATATTAGGACCAAGTTTGAATCCTCTGAATTCTGCTGCAGGTGGTTTACCGTCATTATATACCTTGGATGTAGCTGCACCTTTGGGAATCTTTTTCAATGATATTCCGACCAATTTTCCACTTTGGTATTGGTCATAAATGTAACGATTATATTCTGTTAATGAAATGTGTTCATCTTCAAATTTGAAATCTTTCTTGGCCATCCAAATGTCTGCTGGGTTCCATTTATCGTCGCCAGAGATACCACTTTCTTTTCTAAATCGGCCAAACTCTTTATAAATTTCACCAACTAATTTTCCACCACGATAGAACTTATAATTTTTGCCTGTGATACCAAAATCTTTAAAAATCTTATTTGCAGTGACAATCACACTGTGATACCATTCTGCATCTAATCCGGAAATACATTGTTTGAGAGTTCGGTCACAATCAGCATCAAGAATAGTCTTATTGTTGACTTGAGATATATCTTCCAAATCTTTTCCTAGAAACTGACGAGTGGCACAAGCGTAAGCCTGTAAACTTTCCGCCAAAGCGGTTACTTCTGCTCCTGCGCCAGATTGTGCCATGTTAATCCCCAAATAAAAGTATTTATCGAATAATCTGGATCTCCTTTCCAGAAGTCCAAACTTCAAGTTCATCTTTTAACCGACCTTCATTATGCAATGTTACATAACGATTGATGGCTTTATTTCTCCACCATTCAATCAAGTTGGCCAGTTTATGTTTCTCATAATTTTCACCTGGAATCAACACATCGGTTTTACAGTTCACATAATCAACCATGTTCTTGAAACCATAGTCACTAACATAGTAACGTTTTTGTTCGGTCAGGCCTTTGGCCTTTTCAATCGTTGCATCAAACTTTTTACCTGCATCTGTACCTTTTAGTGCAGCCTTGGTCAAAGAAATAATCTTCATCGAGATTTTCAACTTCTTACTAGAAGCATCATCTTCAACCAATGGACCAGTTCTATCCTGTACATAGTCACGCAAATCTGAATAAGGTTTACCGTGCATCATAGGCAAGAAGTCACTTTCGGTAAGACCTTTGAAACGAATGTATGGTTTCATGCCATCATATTGTGACACTTGTTTAGAACTACCATACAAACTGGTAGTCTCAAACAAACATAGGTTCATGTTGTACTTCTTATTGACAATCTCACGAACTTCATGTGAAGTACAGATTGCAGCCAACAACTTGCCACCAAGATAGTTGTAACCAAATGGTTGTGCAGGTACGATAACGAAACCCATCATAGAAGAATCGTTGAATCGTTTACCCCAATCTTTTTGTTGAGTGAAGACTTGTCCCAACATG
>Ga0214192_1000228_pt1 | contig 35100 bp, 26 predicted proteins | sample TroBogEpilimnion_44_FD_153030 | JGI IMG/M metagenome (GOLD analysis project Ga0214192, IMG submission 153030) | Freshwater microbial communities from Trout Bog Lake, WI - 29JUL2008 epilimnion | ecosystem: Environmental > Aquatic > Freshwater > Lake > Epilimnion/Euphotic zone | place: Trout Bog... | reverse complement strand
CCCCATGATGGGCCACCGTTTTGTTGTATGTGTTGCCTAAAGGCTTCTTCATACATCACTTGTCCTGTTTGTCTAATTCGTATTTGCATTTTTTGTCCTTATGCGATAGCAAGAAAGATGAAGCTACCACCTGATGTATTGACAGGTGACGAAGATGTTAGTGTAAATCCACCGCTAGATGCATATGTTCCATTGTTACCTGTGATTTGTGCCGAAGCAGAATCTAACAATAAATATGGGCTAGAGCTACTTGTCAACCCTCTTGTTGAATCAAACACATACCAATCACCAGTTGAGTCCGTGCGTTTTGCAAGAATAAACCTAGCACCTCCAGCTCCAAAACCACAAGCAATAGATTGTGTAGAACCTGTTCCTGTGTATGAACCTACATAAGAAACACCTGTAACTGTTGCAAATAAATAAGCAACATATGTATAACCTGACGCATTTAAATCTGCTGAACCACCATTTACATTAAATGTTGTTGATGTTGGGTTTGTGTTATTCCACCATGCACCGGCACCAGGAGTGCTATTATAATTTAAGTTCATAGCATAACCATTGCCAACAGTTGCTGAATAAACTTTCCAATTTGATGCGTTACTTCTACTTTTAACAATTAGCAATTGTGGGGCTACGCCTAAGTTATGGGTTATTTGAGTAGTTGTTACACCATTTCCTGTATAACAAACTTCATCAAAGAATCCGGGTGCTCTAGCAAAGTTCCAATAAACAGCATTAGTAGAACCATTAAAACCAGCATCTACAATAGCGGTATTGTTATCGAAACCAATTCCTTGACCAGTTCCTGATGCACTTCCTTCTGCTGATGTTGATTGTGATTGAAGATAAACAATAGAAGTCTGACTACTGCCTCTTAACCTATCAATAAAATAATCACCAGTTCCACCAGTAGTTGTACTTATAGCCAAATCAGAAGGAAAACCTGTAGTAACAGTATATGGTGTTGCACTTGCATTAACTGTTCCAGATGGACTAAACACACTTGTCCCAGTAGTAGGAGTAGCCATTGGGCCTCTGCGTATGGCTATGTAGATGTAAGATGAACTACTAGCCAACCATCCGTTATTAAAAGTAATGCCTGTAGCTGTTGGCGCAACATATAAACCAGAAGCTATATTTTCTGCGTTAGTTAAATTTGGTTCTAGGTTTGATGTTAATGTTTGAGACATTCCACGCATAACATCTACAATAAACCATGAATTTCCGCTTCCTGTTGTAGCTTTATATAAAATCCATTGTGGTTCCCATCCAAAATTAACCGTTGCATTACCACTACTATCAGTAGTAAAAGACCCACAACTAATAATATCTTGTGTTCCTGTTAATCCAAAACCACCTGTACCACCAGCACCAAATAAATAGGCAATATAATTATTTCCACTTGCACTTAAAACGCTACTTACATTAAAGTTGGTTGATGTTGGAGCTGTGTTATTCCAAACAGAAGGAGTTCCTGGACCAGATTGTGATGCGTTTGTATTTAATACTGCTGAATAATTTTGAGGATTTGTTCCTCCATTCATGCCAATATGATAAACAAACCAATTATTAGAACTACTTAAATTTTTAGTAATAATAAATCCTGGAACACATCCTAAATTGTGATTTATAGTTTGTGCTAAACCTGTGCCTGTCCAAGTTTGAATATCAAAAAACTTAGGTTGTTTACGGAATGTCCAAGATACTAAATTATCTGATGAACCAAATCCATAAGTATTGGTAAAACCATTTGTTAATGGTGTAATTCCTGCGCCATAATCTTGTGATGCAGTATTGTTTGTATGTAAATCATACCCCCAACCTCTTGCGCTATCTTCTAAAAAATGATTGCCAGTATTATTTCTTTCTTTTGTCCAAACCAAACCACCATTGTCAAGCAAATCAATTTTATTTGGTACAGATAAACTTCCTGTTCCATTGCCTGTATAAACATAAGTGCTAAACACATTTTCTACATAAGTAGGTACATAAGCCGCACCACCACCATAGGCATCTTGCGTTACATTACCTGAAGTTTGCTGAAGTGGCATTGCTAATCCTTATTTGTATTGTGTAAGGCTTGCCAAAACTGTGTATGTGGCACTTCCTGTTTTAATAACAGCATAACGATAAGTATCTAAACCAGAAGCATTACCAGCACTAGGTGCACCACCAATCCATTTAGGTGATACAGATACACCATCAATAGTAACAGCATTATTGTAATATGCAGTAGAACTTTGTGTTGCAACCATTGTAAATGTTACAGATTGACCTATTGATAGTGCTGTATTTAATGATATGCCAGAACTGAAAGCAATGTTTAACGTCCAGTTGGTAGTAGCATTAGATGTATAGTATTGAACTAGTCCACCTTGAACGTAGTAATTTGTTGTACTTGTTGGAGCTGAAGCAAATACATTAACAGATTCGGTTGAATTTAATAAATTGATACCAAATTGTGTATTATTAGGTATGAATTGTATATTGTTTGAATAGACTGTGTTTGCATAAACATTTCCTGATATACCGACACCACCTAGAACAACTAAAGCACCAGTAGATGTATTAGTTGATGCTTGTCCGCTATTTGCTGTGATTGTGCCAGCAACAACCTCATTTTGATTAACAATAACATTATTAACATTAACGGTGGTCGTAGTGCCAGTCACCTGTAAGTTACCAGATACGATTAAATTACCACCAAAAATAGTACCAGATGTGTTTGCAAGAGCATTATTGGCTGTATTGTAAGATGCTTGTGCTAACACATTAGCTGAATTGGCTTTATTAAATGCTGATTGTGCTAAAGTAGTACCAGTATTAGCTTGGTTGTATGCTGCGGTAACTGATGTTGTTGCGGAGTTGGCTGCATTAAAAGCAGCCTGAGTATATGCACCAACTTCAATACCATTATCATAAAGATTTCCTGTAAAATTAACACCAGTCACACTACTCACAGTCATAACAGTTGTACCATTGGCCTGTACTGCCAATGTACCTGATGAATTTACATCTCCTGCTGTTTGTAAACCTGCTGTGGTTGCATTAATTATTGATGACATTTTATTTCCTTAGATAATTACCCAGCGTTGTCCGTTTGATATTGTGACGCTAGCTCCGTTATTTATGAGTATAGGTCCAACAGAAAGACCATTGTGATTACTTCCTATAATCACATTTGATGTTATTACCGTACTGTTTATATCTATAATTGCACTTGAACTTGCTGCGTTGGCGGCTGCATATGCTGAATTGGCTAGTGAATATGCCAAATTGGCCTCATTAAAGGCTGCCTGCACAAACGTACTAGAACCAGCCGCATTAGCCGCATTGTAAGCGTTTTGGGCCAATGATGATGCCAGATTTATACTTGTATTTTGTGAATTTAAAACAGATTGTAAATTCGTGCCATTGAAAATAATCGTATTGGCATAGATTGTATCACTGGTGAATTGAACAGTACCTGACAGGATTCTTACTTCAACTGTGGAACCATTATATGGTGGCTCCGAAAACACAATAGTGTTGTTGATGATTGAATATGAATTCTGTATCTGTACAATACCATCAACAGAAGCAATAACATTGTTTGCAAATACTGGTGTCTGTGTTAGTGTGAATGTTGTGTTTGAACCATTACCATTGAATGTGTTCAATGTTAAAAACAAAAGACCAGTATTATTACCTGCATTAGGTGTTGGTCCAAATTCAATCCATGTGTTGCCGTTTATATATTCATATACTTTGGCGGTATCAGTATGTACCCACAAATCAGTATTGTTTGCGGCTAACGGTACTGTGTTTTGATACCAAGTATATGTTTTACCATTTGCAAGGTTCAGTATGGTAGAACCATCAAATGTGATTGTCTTACTTGTTGTGTTTGTACTGATACTGATACCATTCGTTGAATTGAATGATAGAATATCAGTATTGGATGTTGCAACTAGGATGGAACCATTAGAGACAATGGTTGAAAAAGAATTTGTTGAAGTGCCAGTTGAGATGGAAGCAATGGCACCTAATGCATTTTTGTAATACAACTTTCCATCGGCGTAGTTAATACCCAACTCACCGTAGTTTAGTGTGGTTGGTACATTACCCGGTACGCCAGATTTTTTTAACTGAATTGTTGTATTTGCAATTGTCATTTATTAGAATGTTCCGCCGTCTTCTTCTTGACTGTTATCTACTTTTGTTTCATGTGGTACAACTTCAAGAGTTTTCTTTTTCACTGTAGCGGAAGACAATGGAATGATTTCCTTTTTCTCCTCAACAACATTCTTTGCATCGTCAAGTTTCTTGCGTTTGGCAGGACTCAATTGCAGATATTCAATTTTATCTTGTAACAGTTTTAACTGTCCAACAAATTCAAGAGTTAGTTCTTGTATCTTCTTATCATATTCATTACGAGTCTTTTGATGTTCATCACGTTCTTTCACCAACTCATTTCTGAAAGTATCAATGTGTGTAACTTGGTGTCTAACCGATTCATAATTATTTTTTGTATTAGATAATTCTTCGTTCAGTTTTCTTATTTGTTCTGCTTCACTTGAACGCTTCTCAATTTCATGTTCCAACTCTTGTATTCTATTTTGTTGTTCCTGTATTAATTCTTCACTTACTTTTGAATTCGCTTGTAGGGAGATATTTCTTAGAACAGCATCTTGCATTGTTCCAGTCATTATCTCCACATAATAATTCACATACTTTTCACTCATATTAAACTCCTGTTATAATAAATTAGAAAGAACCTCCATCCATAGCGGATGACCATACAGGAACACCTGCATTGGTTACTGTTAAGATTTGATTTGACCATGTTTGGTCAGATGAACCAGCCGCAGCAGTAACTTGCATTGCGCCTGTGCCATTGCCATAAGTGATACCGTTTTGTGTAAATGATGTTACACCTGTACCGCCTTGTGGTACTGTTAAACCAGCAATTGGTGCCCATGCGGCAGACGTTGTTCTACCATAAGCATCTACTGTCAAACCGATTAATGTTGAGTTGGTACCATATGTACCTGTATTGGAGTATGTTGTGTTAGCTAATGTGCCTAGTGCTCCTGTTCCAGAACCCACAAGGATAGAACCATTGGTGAATGATACCTGACCAGTACCACCATTTGGCACAGTCAATGCATTAGAAAGAGTTACTGCACCACTAACACTTAAACCTCCCGCCAAGTATGCGTTACCACCAACACCTAAGTCATTTGTTGTATTTGCTCGACCAGTTAATGTTGTAGATCCACCAACACTTAAACCACCTGCAAGTGTTAATGTACCTGCCGTGATTGCGCCATTTGATGTATCGATACCACCAACTTTAATTGTATCATATATTGTGTTTGCATCAAATGTAACAGTAGTAGAGGGTTCAATGGATACATTAGAGAATAATTTCCATTTATTATCTGTATAGTCACGTACAAAACCAGTGTGTTGGTAGTGTGAATATGCAGATGCTCCTTGGCCAACAAAGTGAGCAACCATACCAATATCAACTAGGTTACCGGCATTGTTTGATGCCAAGTAAATCATAGGATCACTAATGTTCAATGTCGATACTGCATTTGCGTAAGTAATATTACCAGAAATGGCCAAATTTTGTGCAGTAATTGTACCACCAACTGTCATATTATTGGTTGGTAAAATAATATCTGTGTTAAATGTTTGTGGTCCAATCGATGATAAATTGGTACGTGCAACTGTATTATCTACACCGAAATAAATCGTTTCGTTATTATTTACATTGGTAGTAATACCAGAATTGGTATTTGCTTTGAGTGTTAAAGTTGAACCTGAAAATACTGTATTACTACTTGTGCCATCCGAAACAGAGAACGAACTGGTAACTGTCGTATTGGCAATGGCCATAATGCGTCCATTGGCGGCAACTTGTAAGACAGGTATAGTAGAAGAAGATACTGTTGAACCGCCGTAGAACCCTGCGGATAGACCCGGAACTGCATTTAAAGCTGCATTGAGTACTACAGGTGCGGTGCCGTTAAATGAGACTGCACTGGCAGTAATGTCTCCACCTGAAATGGAAAAGTTTTCTGCGGTATCTAATGCAACTGCGGTGTTGGCCACACCGTATAATCTACCGTAAAAAGCACCATTCGTGTCACGTTTAACCAAAGTCGATGCGGTATTTGCATTAGTTGCTGCATCGAGCGTTGAGGTATAGTATTGACCACCAACGTTAACCACACCATTACCACCTGGAGTACCAAGGAACAATGTGTTAGATGCATATGAGTATGCAAATTCACCCTGTTTCAAAGACGATGGTATACCAGTCGTAAGGGAACGTTTGATTAAAATATTTGTGTTTGAAATGGACATTTCAGAATCCTTTTATTATTATTCTTTATTTATTAATACGTACCACCGTCAATAGTTCCTACAAAATCTCCAGTAATAACAACATTACCAGCAACATATGTGGAATTATTGACTACTAAATTGTCAGCAATCGCAACATTGCCTGATACGGTTCCACCCATGGTCACAAAATCATAACCGGTGTTTGCATAATAAAGTGCGGTATTTGAGGCTGTTACAGCATTGTTTGCTTCAATACTAATTTGATTGATTTCACTTTGAACATCTGTGGCACCCACAAATGTAGTTGTGCCTTTGACAACTTGTGGATTGCCTTGATTAACTTTGACGCTAATTCTGGAGATTGGATTGACTGTAACTGATGGCATCTATTCGCCTTATCTAGTTACAGAAGGAGATACGTATATTTGACCTTCAAGTACTCTTGTCACTAAACCACTAGATGTTTGTCTGATTGTAACATCATACACCAGTTTACCTGTTGCTCCTGGAGAAACATTGGCGGTCGTGGCCGCATCAGCAGATAAGGTGATAACACCATTATTTGCATCTGTTATCTGTGTGGTAAAAATGATTGTTGCATTAGCAGAATAGAAAGAACGTCTAGCCTGACTAGAAACTGTGAAGCCATTTAGATTGTATGGAACTCCATAATTATCGTCTAATGTGATTTGACTGTTAAAGTCAGCACCTTGTTCTAGGTATTGGTCTTGATATCCTGCTGGCATAGTAGATACTCGGGGTTGTTATTTAACTATTTAGTATTTGCGGATACTCTTTTTTTAACCAATCCAAGTTCATTCTGTCATCATTTTTCTCATACCAACCTTTATTTGTATATACATTCAGCACAGATTGGAAATATTCTTCATACATTTGACCAACTTTATCTAGTGTAAAGTTCTCTGCCCACTTGCGGCAGTTATGTGGATCAATCTTATCAACGTTTTTTGCAGCCCAAACAAACTGTTCAAAGGTTCTGCAACGGTAACCGGTATATCCGTGTAGATTATTTTCAGCGAATGAACCCCAGTCTGTTGTAATTGTGGGTGTTCCAGAGAATAACATCTCCATTTGCACACCACCAAAAGGTTCGGTATACATTGACGGAACAAATGCAGCCTTGGCATTTGCCATTAACTTTCTTCTTTGTTCAACATCCGCATAACCAAAGAACTCAACATGGTCACCAAACTGAAGATTGTCTGGATTTTGACCAGCAATAATCAACTTGCCACCAATTTCTTTCACTACCTGTTCCGCAACATGTATGCCTTTGCCGTCATAAACACGACCTAAGAATAGAAAGTAATCTTCCTTCTTATCGTTGAATGTGAAGTCATCTGGATCAAAATAGTTAGGAATAACTGCATCATACCAGTCTTGTTTGCATGTGCCTACAGCGTCAAGTCCGTAGTATGCATGATAAATTGCATAAGATTCAAAGATTTTCCATCTTGCCCAATGTCCACCTGCATAACCGATACCAGGTTCCACACAAATCAAATCTGAATGTGCATCACAAATTGGTTTAACACCTGAACCCCAAAAAGGTAGAATGAAATCGTTCTTTTGTTTTCTATCGTACAGTTCTATTGTCGCATTTTTATAAAATGTCTGATAGGCGTGGTCATTAACATCATACTTATAGAAATTTTTACGCCAATCATAGTTACCATATGCAATTTCTAAATCTTTATTAGTGGTAACTGTTACATGTTCTGTACAGACTAGGTCGGAATCCTCGTGGCCGTAATGTATTACTTCGTGGCCACGAGCAGTCATCATTTTACCAAACTTAACGACCTTCTGTGTATATGCACATGCATTGTATTCTTTTGAAGAAACAGTATGTGGCAATCCTAATATATGAAATCTCATTTTATCTCCATGACAAAGTTATCTATTATATATTACATCATTTTTTTGATGTCGTCAAGTTGTCCTTTAAGTTCTTTAATAGACTCTACAATCAATGGAATCAATCTTTCATATTGAATGGTCAAATATTGGTTATCAATAGGTGCAGGTGGAGTAATCTCTGGCATAATCTTCTGTACTTGTTGAGCAGAAAGACCAACCTCACGTTTAACTTGATAACCTAATGCCTGTGCAGCTTCATTGGCTTCGTAGTAGAAACCACTTAGTGATGTTAATTTGTCTAATGCATTTTCAATGTTACCCAAACGAGTTTTCAATCTATCATCTGAGTAATATGCGGTGATAGGACCAGTTGCAACGATTTGACCTTGTGTTCCTGTTGCAGAAGTGCCAACACCTAATGAATAAACTTGTGCAGAAGATGCTGCGGATAAACCAGCGCCTGTTGCACCAACTTGTCCTGTGGCACCTGTTGCACCTGGAGTTGTTGAAGCAGGACCTGTGGCACCAGTTGCACCAATCACACTCAATCCGGTAGCACCTGTGGCACCAGGAACTGTTGAATTTGCTCCTGTGGCACCTTGTGAACCAGTTGCTCCTGTGGCACCTTGTAGTCCGTTATTACCTTGACTGCCTGTGGCACCTTGAGAACCGGTGGCACCAATAACAGAACCTAGGTCAACTTGTGTAGTATCTGTTTTAGTTAATAATAAGTGTCCGCTAATATTAACAACAGCAGAAGTGTAACCAGGTCCAGTAGCGCCAGTTGCACCGGTTGCACCTGGAACAGTCGATGCTGCACCGGTTGCACCTTGTACACCTGTTGCGCCTGTTGCACCAATACCTGTGGCACCTGTTGCACCTTGATTTCCTGTCAGACCTGTGGATCCTGTGGCACCAGTTGCTCCCGTAGGTCCTGTGGAACCCGGAGCACCTGCAACTGTTACACCTGTTGCGCCAGTAATACGTCCAAAATTATCGTATGTGATAACAGGAACACTAGTATTGGATCCAATAGAACCACCAGTTACAACAGTTGGTAAACCAATCTGTACGATGCCTGTATTGGCATTTGCATTTATTTGTCCAGTGTTTGCATAGATTTGTGTACCAGATGGAATAGAAACTGTTGTGTTAGAAATACTCAACACACGTCCAAATTGGTCAACAGTGATTGTTGGAATACTTGATGTGTTTCCGTATGTTGTTGGATTAACACCAGTAGTTCTTAGTCCAAAATCAATTGTTTTATTAGTTGAATTTGCAAGAACATTAATACCATTACTTGTTGCAGCAGTGTATGTAATTGTATCATTATTGGAACTTGATATAATTGATACACCATTTGCAATATGAGTTACAAATGAAGTTTGTACTGCACCATTTGCTTTAGTATAAACAGTTCCAACATAAGCATTTGTTGATGCAATTAAATTAGATAGATAAACGTTTGCATTATAAACTGCAGCCGATGTTGCAACATTAGATGTACTGTTTAAACTTGAAGAACTGCTTGAAAATTCATCTGTATGGATTCTGTAAAATGTATTATTGTTAATATCATTCAAATCCCAGTATTGTGAACCTTCATTCCAACGAACAGCAGCAGGTGTGCCTGAACCACGATACACTTGGAAGTATGATGTGATTGGAGTTGGGTTACCAGAATTTAAAAGTATTGTATTGGAAGCAATTGTTTGCGTACCAGTTAATACTAAGTTACTAGAAACAGTTAAATTTGTTACTACTAATGTATTATAATAACCATTAGAAGAACTTACATTGGATGTATTGACATTGCCTGTAACATTGATATTACTTACGTTAATTGTGGGTGAAGTTATCAATGAAGTTGCAATAACATTACTAGATGTAATTGTATTGTTTGCAGTAATGTAATTTGTTGATACATTATTTGCATATGTTACTGTGTGTGTTGCAACAGGAGATGTGATTGTATTGTTTGCAACAACATAGTTTGCAGTAACTTGATTCTGTGTTGTTAAATTAGTTGAATAACCATTTGTAAAATTCAAATAACCAACTGAAGTAGAACCAACAACATTTAAATTGCCTGATACTGTCTCATTACCACCAACTGTCAATGAACCACTCAATGAGAATGTGTTTGTTGAAATGTTGTTTGCGTTGATGTTTGAAATTGTGGCACTAGGTGAAGTGACAGAAGTATTAGCAACAATAACTGCAGCAGTTAATTGGTTGTTCAACGTTAAATTTGTACCATAACCATTCAATGTGAATGTGAAATTATTGGATACGGTTGTTGCACCAGTAATATTGACTGAGTTGGAAATGTTTGTTATGCCACTCACAGTAACCGTATTTGATAGTGTAGTAACACCAGATACTGATAGATTACCATATAGTGTTTCATTACCACTTACAGATAAAGCACCACCAATTGTTCCTGCACCTGCAACTTGTATTGTACCACCAATTGTTGCATTGTTTGATACTGCTAGACCTGTACCAGAACCCATCGCTAGAATAGGTCCACTAATGTTTGCCTGACCAGAAGCAACAATACTTAATTGTGTATTGGTGTAGTATGTTTGACCATCTACACGGAAGTTATTCTGTACGTATGCAGAAGAACCTAAACCAACAACTTGTAATTGTCCACCAAAGATGGAGTTATTTGCAACTTGTAAACCTAATGTAGGATCATTTAAGTACAATGTTCCTGTTGGTTTAATATAATTGTTCGCCGCAATATCATTATTCTCTTTTGCAAGAGAATTGGTTATGACCATCCAATCGGAGAATGTATTAGCGTAACTTAGAATTGAAACTGTATTTGACATTACCTTTTACCCAAATTTATTTTCTATTTATTAGTATATTTAACATCGATTTTATATCAGAGATTTCATTTTCTATACTAGAAATTCTCTGTTTATTACGTTCCAATTCTTCAGTCACTCTTTGTTTCTGCCTATGTTCGTTTAGAGCTGCCACGTCCGTATTCAGAATTGCCTTACTTTTCGCATCTCTGCGTAAGTTGGCATGGTCTTTTACGAGATGTGTTGTGACTTTCATCATGATGTGGCAATTGCTCTAAAGTTTTGGAACTGTGGAACGATAGCAGAACTATTAGAATACATTACTACCTTAACAGCAAATGTTTGGAAGTTACGGTATGTAACGCCACTACTTACATAATTAATACCAGATAATGTGTATTCTTGTTCCATGAAATCGGAATAACTTGAAGAATAAGTTACAGTAGAAGATGCATTTGGTACTTGAATCCAAGATTTGTTTGCAAATGTATCTGTATCATCAGCCGCTAGCACTTTGACATACACTTCAATAGATGTTCCTGATTGCATGTTAGCATCAAAGAATACACTAATGTTTTGTGCATCAAAACCAGAAGCCAATGTTACTGCTCTTGTTACATATTTAGCCGCTGCATCTCCACCTGTATATGTTGTCTCAGGAATGTTTTGTTGAGACTTAGAACTAATCACATTGTTAATCATAATCATTGAAACTCTATCTAAGTCAATAACTGGAGAAACATTTGTATCAGTAGTAATCAATTCAGCCTTAACAACAGTATCACCATAAGCAGTGTTGTTTCTTGTTGCCTTCAAATTCACGTTCTGATTTGCCAACAATGGAGTAAATGAACTATCAAATGTTCCATCTATTTGGTTCTTCATTGAGTATGTAATACTTGTGGTATTGTTGAAGTCCAACTCTTGTGTTGTGATATCAACCACATCAAAGTAGAATGAACTATCTGGTGCAGATGAATTAAACACAGCTTCATATGTTTTATTGGTACTAAATTGTGCTTGATACAACTTGAATGACAAGTCAGAAGATTCGTCTGCAATCCAAGTGGAAGCATTCTTTGATTTGAACAATACACCAACGTTAGGTTGTGCAGAAACAATATTTGTTGAACCAATTTGTTGTTGACCAACTGTTGCATAATACAATTGGTAGTTAGTACTATTAGAACCAACAACGATTGCATATTGACCAGGTGCCAAATAAACTGGGTCAGTAAATCCAAAGAATGTTTCTACTGAACCGTCTGTTGATGTTTCAATCTCATATGGATTCATCCATACAGTTGTCAATGGAATCACAGTATCGGAACTTGGATAACCATTAACTGTTGGTCTAATCTGTGCAAATACAGGTAATTGTGAATCAACTGATGAGAAATATAAACTTAAACCAGTTAAGAACACACCGTTTGGATATGCACCAGCAGGTACAAAGAATGTTTGTGATAATGGGTCTGTTGTACAAGAAACAAATTGTGTTCTTGAACCAATTGGTTCACCTTTGCTAGCAGACCATGTATTGAATGAAGATTCGGCACTTGCAAGTGCATCACTATAAGAAAGTCCAGGTCCTACTGGTACACTTTGTGCTGCAGCTTGTGACCTTGTATCCCAAATTGGAGTTTGACCAACTGGACTTGATACGACTCCACTATAAATTGCAGCTGCAAAGAATCCAGGGTTAGTTGCCCATGTGTCATTTCCAAATGAATTGTTTCTGACATCAAATCTCAACAAGTGCATACCAGCGGGAACATATGTAGAACCAGATACCCAATATTCTAATGGCCCATTAGAACCACCGTGAGCGCCTGTTATACCATTAGCCTGTGCATATTGTAATGATGGTGGATATGCAACACTAGTGTCAAATGTAAGTGCAGGAGTACCTCCACCCCATGGACCACCAATGTCTAAGTATGCAGCTGCATAGTCATCAGCACCCAAAATCATGGTGTATTGACCACTTGCAGGACAATTCCATATTCTATACACAGTAGTTGTTTGTCCAACTAAAGGATCAGTACCAGGATTTAACCAGACACCATAGTTACTATTGAAACCTGTTGTGTCTTGTGTTTGCCATGCAGATGAATTAACTGGGTACCAAGCAGGTTGTGTTTGATTTGATGCCCATTGCAAAGAAATAATTTGATTTGTCCAGTATAATAAACCAGCCAAATCAGGATTTCTATTTAATATAGAAGGATTTCTATAATATGCAGCAACTGCATTAGCAACAGTATTTGCTTCTGCTTGTTGTGATGTATTAATCCAAATCTTACCTTGTGCATTAGGATCCTGTAGTCTGTATGCATAACCTGGAGTTGGTTGTAAATCCAGGTAGTAACTATATTGTCCAACTGCTTGAGCAATAGTTAATGGAGAATCTATAAAGTCACCTGTTTGTGCTGGAGTTACAGGTGCCGCAGGTGGAATAACCAACAATGAAGCCGCTGTATGGTTAACATTGATGACTTTAGTTTGACCAACTGGTGCACCAAATTGTGCAGTGATAGTTCCTGAAGACTCTGATGAACCGTGAATTGGGTTCAACAAGAATGAGATAGCGACAGGATTAGTATCAGAAATTTGGCAAGATGCAGTAATTACCGATGTGATAGGTAATGTTCTGTTTTCATTTTTACCAAAAGTATTCCAGTGATATTGTCCCCATGCAGCCTTACTTTGTTTAGCGTAAGGGAAGAATGAAGTATTGTTATTGTATGCATTGATTTCATCTTGCACAGAACCTAATGTTGGATTACCTGGATAATTTTGTGCATAGTATGTTGTTCCATTCTGTGCATCATTATAGGCAGCAATCAAATCACCATAGTTATCAACATATGCAGCATAGTTTGGTTGACCTGCGGTCGTAACTGTGGCATTTGTTGCAGATGATGATGTAATCCAATAATTTCCTGGATTAGCAATAGTGAATGAGAACGGTGTTGATGTACTTACGCCACTAGATGTTACACCAATAGTGAATGTATCGCCATCATTGATAGTAGATGGTGCAGATACAGTATATGTTGGTGTGACAACGGCCGCAGTAACTAATAAGTTTTTCGTTACATTATTAACTGCACCACTAAATGCAAAGTAAATTTGATAACTACCTGCAACATTCGTAAATGGAGTTGTACTTGTGTAATTACCATTTACATCTAATCCATATGCTTGACTTATTTGACCTGTGTTTAGATTTGCCCAAGTGAATGTACCATTTTTTGGACCATTTGTAATTGACCAAGTGTATGATGAACCAGCAACTACGGATGAAGGTAAATTAACAACAGGTTGAACTACAGGAGTTGGATTTGGAACAGCTGGTGTAGCTACTGGAGGAACACTAATTGCAACGTTAGCATATACAGCAGGTGTGATACTATTTAAACCGATACCAAAATTGACTGCACTGCTAATTGCAGAAGATGTTGTTGTGATGGCCAAGTTGGCAGTATTATTCAATACACTAAAGTTACCTGTTAAACTTGCGCCATTGATTTGTGATGTAGTAACACCACCAATTGTATATGGTACATTAGTTCCGTTTGCAACACCTTGTGTATTCAATGTAAGCAAGAATGTATTTCCACTAACTTGTGAAGTTACATTAGCGTTCAAAGAATACATCTTGTTGGATGTGATAGGTACTGATGCAGCTCTTGTAGTACCATCAGGCAATGTATATGTGACAGTAAAGTTATCACTACCAACAGGTGTATATGCACTATTAATTGTGTATATTAAAGTATTAGTTCCTGATGGAGAATTAATATTAATATATCCACTTGTTGTAGAACCAACGTTTGCAGTAAATTGTCCTGATGCGGTACCAGTTACTGCGTAAGCAATGTTTGCATTACTTGCTAGGTTTGAACCAGTAATGTTGAAGTATATTGTGTTACCTGCAACAACATATGAGTTTGCTTGTACAGAGTAAGATGAAACAACATCACTCTGAATTGCTACGTTTGCAAAGTATTGTGCTGCAGCCCCGTATTGTGGATCAGCAGGAACATCAACTTCTAAAACAATATATTTGTTCTGATAATTTGTAATTGTTCCTTCTAAGATTGGAATACTCAACACAGCTTGACTCTGTGATAGTGTACCAACAGTTCTAATGACTGTATTACCTAATGTGAAACCATCACCAAGGTTTGTATTGGTGATTGTACCGGAAATGTTTGCATTGTATGTTCTACCAGGTGGAACATTTTGTGTTGTAAATACAAAGTTAATTGTATTACCCTGTCTGATTGTTTTGTAATCTGACGTTAATAGATAACTTGCAGGTGGTTTTGGTGGTGTTGGAATAGTATTGACGATACTACCTGTTGTAGATGGATCATTACCTGTTGCATTTAATTGCAATTGTCCAATCACACGTGAGTTTGGTTTAGTAGAAACTAAAAGCGGACTTAAAGTTTCAAGTAAACCCTGTGAATAGAATGTTGCTTGTGCATATGTTGTAGATTGTGCCAAGTTACTTCCGTTGTCACAAATAATAATTGTTTCTTTACCAGTCAAGAATTTAACTGAATTATCATTTGGGAACATGATGTAACCAGATACAGAACCTGATGCATCAGAAATAACAGAAGAATGTCCTGTGTTAGCAGAAATACTATATGGATACATGTAGTTGGTCATGTTTAGACCATTGATGTACATATGCATTTGAGTATTTGGACTCAAACCATTTGCTTCAAAATCAATTCTAATGCTACGTGCATATGGCACTACACTCTGATTAACAACAAAGTTTGCTGTTGATGTGGTAACACCTGGAGCAATAGCAACAGACTGTGCACCTAAAGCACTAGTGGATAATGCACCAGAAACCGCAGGTGTTGTACCTGTTGATTCAGCTATCGCTTCGCCTGTCCAGATAGACTGCCATGCGTTCCATTGTGTCTCAACAGATGCATAGTATTGGTAATTATCATTCTGACCGCCAGTATTAACAATAACACTTGGTGCAGTATTGATATCAAACCAAATGTCACTCTCTGGTGTAATCTTTAATGTACCAACATAAGCAACAACACCAAATGGGTTGGCACTAATAGTACCAGATGCAATTGGTTGATTAACGAATGTTGTTTCAGAATATGGTACAGTTACCAATGAAGACCATACTGAATTACCAGCAGCAGTATTACTTGATAAGTGTAGATAGTTTAACTTAGTATTGTTTGACAAGTACAATGGTCTTGCCAAGTTGTTACTGTAATCAATTGATGAACGATATTCAACGTTAGTAACATCACCAACACCACTACCTGTAAATGCATCTGCAATGAAACCATTCTTAAACAATGCAGTACCATTATTGCCTGTCAATGTTTGAGAATTAACTTGTGCTTCCAATACACTTAGAGCAGTATAGTACTCAATGTTTGTTAAACGATTATCAATACCTGAGATATCTTTCATCGTGTATCTCTTGTGAGGTACAATTTGTGTTGTTACATCTGCAGGTGAACTTGTATATGGTGTGTAGTTCAACACAAACAAAGTCATTGAATCACTTTGATTTGTTGGAGGTTGTGGGTTCAAGTAAGAAGGAACACCTTGCAATACTTTGAACAGTCCATCTCTTGTAAGAATAACTTTATCTACTCTACCCAAGTAGTAAGTAATGTCTGTGACTACATCAGCATTAGTGATAGTCTCAGGAATTTGGTGATTTGCAAATGTAAATGTTACAACTTCATCATCATTTCTTCTTGGTCTAAAGTCAATACAATCTCTTAGATTATACAATTGATTAGATACTGGTGATGTATAAGTTGGAATCGAACCGTAACCTATTGTGGATATTGGATATGACTGTGAAGAAATATATCCTGAACCAGAATGTGTGAAGTAACTGAAAATAGGTAAAGCGTTGATAGATGTGTTTGGTACAGATGCTCTTGTGATTGTACCGTGGTCATAGTAAGTATCTCTTTGACCGTTATCTAACGTGTAGTAACTAACATTGTTTGTTAATTGTGTCCAGTTTGTACCAGATGTTGGATTGTTATTGACGTTACTGCCTGCAGTTGAGATGTATGCAGTATTGCCTGAAAGAACAACATCACCTGAATTATAAGATGTAGAAGAAGACCAAGTACTTCTGAATAAAGAAGTAGATGGATATTCATACACATAACTCAATTGGAAAACGTCTGATTTACCAATGTCGTGTGCATTTCTGTCAGTAATTGTTATTGGTGTACCAACATAATTAGATACTAAAGTTTTAGTTCTGTATGTATCTGCTTGTGTATGTACAGAAGCAATGATATTAACGGTGTGTCCGTTGTACAGGTTCGAACCGAAGTTGATTGTTGCTTGGTATGTTGATGATAGTGTTACTGAAACATTGTCAGCAGGAATAAAGTTACCACTATTAGTTTCAACAATGATATAGTTTTCAATTACATTTAGACCACTACCATATCCAACAAAACTATCTGTGGATTTACAAGTGATACTAACTGTATTACCTGAAACAGTACCTGTGAAGTATTGTTTGTAATAGTAATTTACATTTTGCAATGAAGATACGTATGTTCTTGGCAATTCAAACAACAATTGATTGGAATCGGCCAAGAACAATTGTGCTTGTGTGCCTGTTGTATCAAAGGCAGAACCATCAACATTAGCTTCAAATTGTGGGTTAGCGTATGAACCAGAACCGACATTCACAAAACTTCTAGCAGAAGTAAATGTTCCACTACTCATTGAAATCTTGTCTAAGAACATTGCAAATACTGTTGAACGACCAAAACCAGATACATATTCGATGCTCTTAATCAATGCGGTACCAATTTTAGTTGATGCGCTTTGATTAGTTTTAACACTATGAATTTCAACAGAATAGTTTGTGTTGATTGTAGGTAAACTACCATTGATGCCACTAACGTAAGTGTAATTGCCGTAGGTTGTATTAACAGAATAACCAGTATCTGTCGTAGTTGTTTGTGCTTTTTGTAGGTTGATAATTGTTGGAGAGATAGTTTCAATCTCATAACCTTGTACGAATGCTGAACCTGCACCAACTTGAAGAATTAAACTAGTATTGTCTTGTGTATTATTAACAATATTAGGAATGAAATTCTTTACAATGAAGTCACCATTGGTGTCGTATGTGCGTTTCGCCATTGTATCCATAATTTCAGAATAGATTGGCGTAGTTACATCTTGAATCAAAACACCATTGACAACAACTGATAGTTGAATGAAGTTAGGATATGTTTGTGCAACAAGTGTATAAGGTTGTGTTGTTAATTCTAGGTCAATCTTATAACGGTCTGCACCTGGAGCTAGATAGTTGGATGCACCTAATGCAGGATCCAACAATGAAGAATCATCAACATAATCGGAGATTGATTCAACAATGTTCAAACCAATGACTGCTGATGGTGTCTTTGTGTATTTACCAACAACAACTGTTTGTTCTGGACAGTATAAGAATGTACTGTCAGCATAGAAAACACCTTCACCGATGTGGAACAATAGTGATGTTCCTGAAGAACCAGAAGTTACACTGGTGAAATAGTTGATGGCAATGTTTGAATTTGTATTTTGAATAACATAAAAGTTTGTGTTATCATTGAAAGGTGTCTGTGGACCTTTCACAATACTTACATGCAATGTTGCAGGATCAGATGCATTAGATGCTGTATATTTTTTAACGTAACCAATTTTGCCTGTTGTTGTTTCAACAATATAGTTACCTACAAAATTAGAAAAATCCACATTAACTGTGGATGTTCCGTTGTTGTAAGTAGATTGACATTTTAAATAGAATGAACTGTCATCAAGTTGGTGTGAAGCACCAGTTACAACAGAACCTTCTGCAAAAATATTCTTAGCAAATTCAGAGATTTGATTGCCAAGAATAGTTTGTAACTGTGTTAATTCACGTGCTTGAACCGCAAAACCTGGCTTGAAAAGAATACGATAGAATTCTTTCTTTGGGTCAAAGTCATCATAGTAAGGTGAAACATTAAAATCCAGAGCCATTTTTTTCCTTTAATATCCTAAAACAAATTTGAATTGTTCTATGCCATCAACACTTCTTGTTATACCACTTCTATTCTCTATATATGAGATGTATCCGGAGTAAGGTACGTAGTTAGGTAAGGTAGAACTCAATACAGTTCTTGTTGTTTTAGATGTGTAACCAAATATTGGTGCATTTTGTGTTATAGTACCCAAAGTATTTATAATGCGAATTACATTTCCTGCTGGGTCAAAGTCTAAAACTGTACCCACAAATGAAGGATTTGTTGGATCACCTTGATATACTTGTTCAGTCAATGTATATGTTCCAAAACCAGGAGCAACAACTACATTGGTTGATAGTTGATATATGTTATTATTTGCTGGAAGTGGATAAGAATCAAGAGCAGAAGGATTAATTAGTAGACCAACTTGATAGTATGTAATATCTGTTGGAATATTTCCACCTTCAGAACCATTAAACTCACAGGTGAACATGATATTTTGATTGCCTAATTCAGCAGGAGGATCAAATGAATGTCCATAAATTGGAGATGCATATGCAACCGCAGTAGCATTAGAACCTATTGCTGATGTGATAGAAACTGTTGCATAAGAATATCCTGCACCAACATTTGTAACAATAATGTCGGAGATTTGACCATTTTCAACAACGGCAGTTCCTGTTGCACCAATACCATCACCAGTTACTGTAACAGTAATCGCAGCATTTGCAGGATCATATCCTGAACCACCATTTGTTACATTAATAACTTCAATATCACCTGCACCAATTTGTTCTGCAGGTACATTAACTACTGCTTGAACTAATGGAACTGGAATCCATGTACTGTCCATGAATTTGATTTTAGAACCAGAATCAATGGTGTACATGAACTTCCATTTGTAACCATCTCCACCTTGGAAAATATTTGGAGTAGTAGGATTGCTTCCGTATGTACCAGGTTCAAAATATGGTTCTATTGTTGATGGTGTGCCATTATTATTCCACAAACATTTGAACACTTGGTCATATCTGTTCTTCACATAGAATGTATAGAGATAATTACCGTAAGAATCCAATTGAAACATATCAATGTTGTCTTGGTAATAATCATATGTTACACCAGATGTCCAATCAATCCTACGAATCACAGGAGAAATATCATTCGAAGTGATTAGTTTCAAAACAAACATATTATTGAATGTTTGCTTCAACGAATATTGGTCTTCTTGTGGTGAAGGTGGATTGTTATTGTCTGTCCATCCAGCAACATTACTTAAAAATCCATAAGTAGTTGCAATTGGACTAGTAAATGCTGGAGGAATAACAGCGACAGGTGATGCATTGATTAACTCAACTTGAGAAATCTTTGCAGCGTATGTAAGTAGATTAGGGTATTGTGTTGCCATGATTTATTTATTATGCGTGTGTAATAGCTACAAAAGTATTTGTTAATGTTCCATCAATACTCATATATCTAACCAAGATTGTTGATGTTCCTGGAATAGCATATGTTGTGGCATTTACTGTTGAATTTGTTGCAGAAACTCCGTGAGTAAATGTTTGGTTGGTACCAGCAGTGTTGGTAATCCATGCTACAACTTCTTTACCTGCTAATAAATTAGATAAAGTTACTGTTATTCCAGTTGCAGTCTGAGCACGAACTAAAGAATTGTTTGCAAAATCAATAGTGATTGCAGTCTGAGCACCAGGATATAATGTTGGAGTATAAATGAAACCTTTTTGTGGTTGAACTGTACCAGCAAATGTTACGGATGCTCCGTTGAAGACTGCAATTTGTGTAAGTGTATTTGTTCCAACTGGACAGTTCCAGAACTGAATTTGTGAACCAGTGTTTGCGTCTGTATAGTTTTCAGTAGCAACAAAGTCGATGCGACCTGTACCATATTGTTGGAATTTTGTTGTACCGTAACCGTTAGAAGAAAAACGACCAATAATATCACCATTTTGTACAGCGGTAGGACTTGTTACAGTACCTCTTGCAGTGCGAGCCGCATAAACGGCGTATGCACCAGTACCATAAGAATCGGATACAATACGGGAAGAAATTCCGTTTTTACCAGAAATGTGAATCATGTAACCATCATTTGCTGGTAATATAACTGTATTTGAAGCCGCAATAGTCAATGCAGCTTGTGTAGCAGAAAACGATGTGTTTGTCAAAACAACTTGTGCGTTCATATTAACAATACCAGATACATTCAATGTTCCGATAATGTTTGAAGTACCATTTGATATAGTTGTACCGTTAATAATCAAATTACCTGTTGTAATTGAGCCTGTTGTTGATTGAATACTTTGTGCAATTAAATTGCCTGCAAGAGTTAAATCACCACCAAAAGTTCCTGTTGCATTAGCTAATGCATTATTTGCTTTATTCCAAGCTAATCCAATATTCGTGTTTTGTGTGACATCAATACCAATTTGAATTTGATTTAGTGTATTAGCTGTATTAGCGACCGCAAAAGCAGCTTGTGAATAAGCAAGTGGTGCAGCTGCAGTTGTTTGAATAGTACCATCAGAGAATGTCAAATAAGATTGTGTATTCAACACCAATCCTGTAGAAGTCATTGTTGCAATAATATTTTTTGATTGTCCACCACCAACGATAAACTTCAATTGACCGTTGGTGGATGTGGTACCTACAATCAAATTACCGTAACGTTGTCCTGATGTTCCCTGACTATACAAGTAACCATCATTTGGTTGAACAGCATTTCCAATATTATTGTATTCTGCTCCTGCCTGATAGTTCTTATTTGCCCAACCCATATCAATAAAGTTGGTTGAGTCTGTACCACCAGAACCAGTATTAGCAGTTACAACAATATCAGCAGTACCGGTATCATTTGTATTAACTAAATTGGTCTGTATGTATGATGCACCAGATAAAGAGAACTGTGCAATTGTATTGGGTAAATTCTGTTGATTCGTACCAACATTTAATACGTTATTTGCATACAATTGTTGTGACAATAAGGTTGCAGTAAATTTACCTGTTGTCTTAGTTGGAATATCCACACCCATAAACAAAGTGTTGGACGTGTTTGAACTAATCGTTGTTAGATTAGGTAAATCTGAAATCTTAATGCTTGACATTATTTGCTCCGGTTTTTAACTCAGTATTAAATTGTTTCCATCTTCAGTTATAATTAAATCACCCTGTTCTGTTGTGATATCTGGAACATATTCTAGTCCCACAGGTCCAATAATTGTAACTGATTTTGTGTTGAAGGTTCTATTTACAGACAATAAGGAATTTGCAATATTTGATGCAACATTTGAAGTTGTGTAAATGATATTTTGTATATAATCAACTGTCGATACTGTGTATATGTTGTTTGAAATCTGTATCGTATCACCCGCATACACCATATCTTTAAATGGGTACATAGTATTGCTATAGTTACCATTATTGATAATGTTATATGAGTAAGTCAATTGTGTTATATTTATGATGTTAGTGTTTGAATTTGCAGTTGCATATGCAATATTTGGATAAGTCAACCAAACACTTTCTTTCAATGTAACAGTATTACTTGCAACATTGACACCATAAACTTCAGACCTTACATTTGGTCCGTTTGTTGGTGAAATTTGAATTACAGAATTGGGTGTAAATGGTATATTGGTGAAAATAAAGTTAGCAATATTTGCACCGGACACATTAGTTAATTGAACAACGTTATTACTGTGTTTATTAAAATCTGCAACCATCACCGCACCAGATGAACTTGCGCCTGTGTATGCCTGTAATGGTTGTGAACCATACAACGCTTCTTGTGAATTGAAATTGAAGTTTGTATTCGCTCTTAATTCATAGCGACCAATTAGTTTAGTACCTGCACCGTGCAACAGATTCAATAAAATGTCTCTGTACTTGGCAATCTCTTTTGATACTGTGATTTGATATGTAAAGTCATTATAGTTATCACTTTGAACTACATCGTAAGAACTTGGTTGTCCTTTTGTGTTCAAGTATTGACCTTGACTGAATACCAAACCATTCAAGAATGATGCAACTGCTTCTGCTTGACCATCACCGTAGTTTTTAATACCATTCACATTATAAACTGGACTTCCAATGTGGAAATAATTTGCAGGATAGGCCGTGTTGGCCATATTCAAGTTAATATTCTTACCTTTGATGACCAAAGGTAATTTTGGATTTGGTTGAGAGTTGTAATTATAAACTCTAATGTTATACAATGACTGATACGTGTTTAAGTTACCAACCAATAATTGGGTTGAATATACGTATGCTTGATATGATGTTGCATTTGCAGATGGACCTTGATAGATAAAGTCTCCATTCTGTGGCAACAATAGAATGTTTGCATTTGAAACTAAGATGTCTTGTACTGACAAAGATACATTTGGTGTTGCAATATAATCTTCACCATAATTGGTCAAGTTAATTGTTGTAATTGAACCAATCTTTTGCGTAGAAACTGAGAACGCTGCACCTGCACCTAAAATTCCTGGTACATAAAGACTTGCACCAAATGCTGACACATTAGATGATGCAACATTTAAAGTTGGTAATGCATTGAGTTTATAACCCATACCCCCTAATGGATAATGGTGGGGTAGTTTTGTTCCTTCAAAGACATAAGATACACCGGTGATTGAACCTGTTGGACTTACAGAGGTTACGTTTGCATATGCACCATAACCTGAACCACCTGAGAATGTAATCTTATCATTTGCTCTGTAACCAAAACCACCTGCAGCAATTTGAATTGGTGCTAATATTCCTAGGCGGTCCAAGTATGCATTTGTTCCGATGTCAGTTTGTTGTGTTGAATATGCTGTCACTTGTGGTACAACACTAATGCCTCCACCACCATTGACAACTTCAACTGATGAAATAGGATATGTACTGAATGAAATAAAATTCAATGCATTAGCAATTGAAGTGTTTGCATTGGCAGTTACATTATTAACAAAGTTATATCTTGTGTTGCTAAGTTTGACTGATGCTTTACCACCAATAGAATCTGTGGCAAAAAAGATAACATTTGCCTCTTGTGTTGGATCTGGATTTACAGTGAAAACAATTGCATTTGCACCAGGAGCATCCGAAATATTGATAGTGGTATTTGGATAAAATCCATAACCATAACCGCCTTGGTTCACTTGAATACTTGTGATTGCACCAGATGTAACAGAACCAACTTCAGCAGTCGCACCGACTGGATTGGCCGTGTTAGGATTCAAACCACCATAGACAATAACTGGGTCTCCTACTTCATATAAAGTGCCACGATTTAATACCACACCAGTTGGACTTCTTGCCAGATTTACCTGACTGATTTGACCCACAATTTTACTACGTAGAATATTACCATCAATGATAACATCTTGGTTATTAATATCAACAACACGAACAAATTCACCTGACTGGAACACACGTTCAATGTTTGAAATGAATACTTCTATTTTTGTGCCTGTAAGTACAACATTCTCAATTGTAGCAAATGACTTTGATGTTTCACCAAATACTCTATATGCACCAATGGCATTCGTTACACTTAAAAATCTTGTATCTTCTGAGGCTAACTTTAAACTGGTTGCAACATACCATTGACCAGCAGATGCTCTCAATACTACATCACCAGTTTTATAATAACTGAAATCTGAATTGTAAAGTATTCTGAATAAGAATTGATACGATGCAGGTGTACCTTTTGATTGGTACAACTGTCTAGCAACTTTAATTGCTTTGTCTTTTGATATTAATGCATCTTCAGGAAAGAATGGAAGAAAATCATTAACATAATAATTCATAAACCCATCAATAGTTCTATCAACATCGATGTAGTTTGGAATATTTTTTGCACCAAAAGTAACACCTTGTCCGCTTGTTGAAGCAGTAGTTACCATTGAGTTTGCTGCTGCAGGTGTTTCTAACCATTCATAGTATGCCTGCAAAAAGGCAACAAAGTTTTCATAGTCAGGATTATCCCTGACAAACTCAGGTAACTGATATGGTACTAATAGAGAGGTTTTTTGATTACTTTGTAACATGATTACTGTACAGTTACATTAACTGTAATTGCACTTGGATCGTATGGGTCTATTGTTATGATTCTATTGTATGTAGATGAAACAATGGACGAATATGGATTTGCAGTAACAGTCAATTGTCCTAAAAGATTATTGATTTGTATTGGATTGAAAGAATTTAATTGTATAACACCATTAGTGTAATCAATAACACCAACATTAGGATTGAAAATTGTCTTAGTATTATTTGCGTTATAATAATAAGATTGAATTGTACCTATTGTTCCTGTTAAACTAGCTATTGCCAATGCACCTTGACCTGTAGTATCATTCACCTGTGGAGTGATTAAGATAGATGCACTAGTGTAATTGGAACCAGGTGTTAATACATTGATAGCAGTAATTGCACCATTTGTGATAACTGCTTCTGCTGTTGCACCAATACCATCACCCTGAATTGTAATTGTTGGTGCATATTGATAATTAAAACCTGGATTTAGAATAGAAATTGATTTCACACCACCCACATCTGTTGGCAATTCTTGTAAATAAATTCCATTGACAGCAGTAGATTGTGAAACCAAGTCTAAGAATGTCATACTTGGTGAACTAGTAACACCACTCAAGAACACACCCTTCTGCAATGGTGAACCAAAGTATAGTTTATATGTCTCTGAGTTAGTTAAATTTGGATTAAATTTCTTCTGTAATTGTACATTGATTTCATTCGCAATGATTGAAGGATCTGAATTCTGTACAGATAGAATCAAATCAGACAAAGAGAATGTAGAATTAAATGTATTTAAATTTGCTTGACCGTATGCATATATTGCTTGTTGAATCTTTGTCTGTACTTGTGTAGCAGATAGATTAGTCTTCTTTGCATTAATTAATACATTAGCAGTAACTTTTAGGTAAACATAATCGGGATCCACAATTTGTGGTGTGATAGTAATCATTGAATTTGGAGAGATTACTTCATTAATCAATCTTTGTTTTTGTACTTCTGTCAATGTCAATGCACCTGTTGGTTTAACCGCAACAAATACTTGGCCATATACAGGTGGAGTGTTATTTTCTCCTCCCCAAACAGAAACCGCATCAAAAGAGAAACCTAATTTATTTTGTTGTATTAGTGTTTGATAATCTTGGTTTGTAACTGCACGACCTTGTGCTGCATATGCTTTTGGTGCCTGATATTTGATAGAGGCAATAGATTCTTGTGCACCACCTTGTGTTGCAGGACTTACTGGTGTGATAGTTGTGTCTGCATAACCAGAAACTGGAGACATCAATACAAAGTTGTTTGCACCTGCAGCTGCAGTTCCACTAGTTACAACATATGTTATATTGACAATGTTGCCATCCACTAGTTGTTGTCCTAGAATACCATCACCAAAATAAATCTCATAACGACCACCTTGTCCTTCTTGTAAGAAATAAACTTGTGAAGAACCATCTAATACCAAATAATCTGTTGAAGGATTAAAAACTTGTATAGATGCATTAGAAGATGATTGTTGTATTGTGACCTGAATTGTGGTTGTATCAACATTCAAATCAGGAATTTGGAATGTGTATGTTGGATTCTGTGTTGAATCTACTGCAAAATTTACTGATGTTGGTAAACCTTGTTTCAAAGTAACAGCATTGAATGTTGCAGTATTTTCAACTGTATTGACTGAATATGAATCTGTTGTAACAAAGTTGTAATTTACACCATCAATCGATTCGGAGATGAAACGTGTGAATTTTGGAAGAATCAATGATGGATTTGTTACATTATTAAATGCAATATTGATAACTGCTGATGGTGCAATAGCAGACTTTGGTACATAATCCAATAGTTTTGCATGTGACACAACAGAATCTCTTTGAATTGCAGTATCTAAGAACATCTCATTGGCAACCATATTCAAGTAATACGCTTGATATTGTGTGTTATATGCCAAAACATCTAATAGAGTAGATAGAGCAGAACCTTCAAAGTTATAATCTTGCAATACAGTCTGTGACTGCATAAAAGTTTTAAGATTATTTTTGATTAGATTAAAATCTAAATCTGCAATTTGTACATTTGAGTTTGCGCCTGCCATTTTATCTGTTTCTCTCTAATATAACGTTGATTGTAGTAGGTGTTGCAGCATTTTTTAAATAAAATGTTATTCTTACACTATAAGAATTTAAGTCTGGTTGCACACTAACCGATACTGTTTGTAGTGTTACTCTTGGTTCGTAATTATTAATAACGTTTGTGATTTCATTCTCTAGTGTAGCAGAAACAGTTTGTGATGCATTTTCAAACAACAAACCTTCTATATTGCCACCTAAATCTGGATTAAATGGTCTTTCATAGTGTCTTGTCAATAATAAATTACGAATTGAACGAATGACCGCTTGTTGGTCATAGCTAACAGCAATATCACCCACGACTGGACGTTGGGTGAATGTGAAGTCTATATCTGAAAATACTTTTGTTAATGTTCCCATTTTCTTATTTATTCCACTCCTAGGACTAAAATCGCTTTTCCATTTCTTGGATACCGTCCGGAGATTTTTGGGGCCGGAACGAAAATTTCGAAATTTCCGGAATCAACCTCCTGCAAACACATTACCCGAACCTGATGTGATGATGTGGTCGCCTCCGTATGCATCACCTTTTCTGCCAATTCCTCTACCATTTACAAATACAGTATGACTACAAGTTGTCAAAGGCGGTGCATGTATTGAACAACCTGGTTCTGGATGAGGAATCATATCATCACCCTGTCTCACCGCACCAATTCCGTTAATGAAAACATTTCCTGAACATTGGTCTGTTGATTGCGTAGTTGGAGATGCACACTGGTAACCAGTTCCGTCTGGACTGGCTACTGTATCATCTGAACTTCCTCTTGCAACTGATGGCATTTTATGGATTCAAGTTAATGTTAGGAGCAATCAATGTCATATCGCCGCCAGAAGTGACCTCATATGTTCCACCAACAGTAGCTTTGAAATTACCATCTACTTTTTCTGTAACATTGCCTTTTACATATAAATTGGCATCACCATCAACCGTGATGTTACATACACCTTTTACATGAATATTATTGTCTGATAGATAGATTTCATAGTTATTACCTTGCACTTTAGTCACTTTTGAACCATCTGGCGCAATTTCAAAGAAAGTTAAACCTTCTTTTTTGTGTCCCAAATGAATTCTTTCAGCACCAGGTGTATCATCTAACTCAAATACATGACCTGCAACTGTCTGTGTAACACGATTGTATGGAGGTTTTGTTGCATATTGTGATTTTGGCTCACTCCAACTGCTTCCGTCTGCCGTTGGAACACCAGTATCTAAATTTGCATTGTGATAACCAACAGGAGTTTCACCTATTTTCTCATTTCTATACAATCTGCTAGTCGTTGGTTCACCTTGTGGGTAAAAATCACCTTCGGAGAATCCAACTTGTTCATTCTTAATGCCTTGTACAATACCAGGAAATACACCAATCAAAATAGGTGCTTGTCCTGACATACCATCACAAAAGAAACCAAAACACCAGTCACCAACTAAGGGTACTGCAGCAGACATTGATGAGTTTGGTGAATTAACAGGCAATGCCCAAGGTAAATCACTTGTTGGTATCAACATTTTGTTTGCTGTGTGCCATCCAAATATACGAACTTGAACACGACCCAAGTTCAATGGGTCTGCATTGTTCTCAACAACACCAGTCCACCAATTGAATCCGTCTTTACCTGTGAAATTTTGCATCATGATTTAATTACCTCGGTCCAGTCTGATGTTTCACTAATAGATTGAAACTTGTTAGGTACACTATCTTTTGCAATTTCAACCACAGTCTGAAATTGTTCGCTTGTGAATATGTGTCTCAATGCTGTAACAATGTATTTTCCTGAGTAATATGCATCAGTCTCTTTGTTATCTTTTGTTGGGTCTAAAGAATTCATATTAAATTGTATGGTTTTACCAACCGTTAATGCTGGATCACCAGGAATAGTCAATTTCATTTTTGTATAGTTTGCTAGTGAAATCTGTGCAGTTCTTAATGGTACATATGTCTCAATAAAAATATCATGTGCAACAGCAGCTGCTTTAGTTGCATCATCACTAATATACAATGCTTTCTTTTCGTTGTTATTAGAATAAGCAAGTTTCAACACACCTTCATACGATTCATTTTGTGCTGCGCCAAGTCTATTTTTAAAGAAATTAGATGGTGGATTCTTATTCAATGAAGTTGCTTGATTTTGATATTTTGTGTAATCAAAATCAGTTACATAATATGACCTAATTAACGGATCAATTGAAATCAATCTATTTGCAAATGTTCCAACATTTACTTCATGCAATGAATCATATGTCTTAAAGAATTCATATTTTTGTACAGAAGTTTCTTTTGATTCATTTTGTTGTTCTTTATAATCTACGTTTTTGGCAGAATAATTATATGTGCCAAATATATCGTCAGCATAAATCGATTGTAAAGACCTAAAGTTGAATCCTTCTTTTGTCTGATAGAATATCATATCAGAACCTGGATAATTCTGTGGTCTTGAATATGTTGATATCCAACTAATTGCTTCAAATGGCTTCATATTTGGAACAACAAAGTCATAGACACCATTTGTTGTTTCTATTTTTCCCATTTTATTTGATGGAACTTGCAAATACTTTTCTAGAATATCAGCAATAATGTCTGATATTAATTTACCTGGATATGACTTACTAACTTTAGTTTGTTCAGATAAAAATAATTCTTCAGAACAAAATAATAGGTCATATGCCTCACTATTTTGATTACCTGATGGTTTTCTCTTTTCAATCTTATATACTCTGAAAATTTCTGTGATGTTATCTGGTGCGTCTTTTACTTTACCAATTTGAATCTCAATGAATTCATTGCCTGTCAATTGCATCTTTTCAATAAAACCTTGTGCATCAATCACAGACAATGAACCAGATGTGACAAAGTTAAACAAATCTTCATAATAAGAGATGTTAATCATCAATCTTTTGAAGTTTGTTTTTTGTCCATTGCCGGTAATCAGGTTCAAGTCCTGTATGGAATAGTCTAACGGGTAGTGAATACCATCTGCCATATTATTTTGCCATCAATTTTTTAAGTTCGGTTTCCATCTCATCAGCGTAATCAGAATTTAGAATATTGATTGTACGCTTTGCTTCATTTTGTGACAATTCCCAATCATAAATTGAAATTGCATTAACTGTTGAAGTGACTTGAACGGGGCCTGTTGGTAAGTTATACGTTTGAACACTTGGTACAAATGTATTATATGCAAGTTCGTCAATAGTTATTGTATTAACAGTTGTAGTTTTTGTTTGAATATCTAATTGTGTAATAACTTCTTGATATTGATATACTGTACCATAAACATCAACATATGGATTTGGATTATTTGGATCCATATTCATATTGTATTTGTCATTTAAATATGCATTAAATTGATTATAACTTAATGGCCAATTCCATTGAGGATCCAATAATTGGTTAGAAAAAAGTATTAACCAAAAACGATAAGGATCACCATAATATTTGTGTGCAATAATTTCTGGTGTATCACCTTCTTGTGTGTCGTATTGATAATAAATTAACGGATTCTTCAATACTGTTGGAATTACACTTGCTCGTGCCAATAGATTAGTGACAACTATTGGAATATTATCTGCGGGATTGGTGTAAGCAATCTTAGGTAAAGTTTTAAAATATTGCATGTTTAGAATCCGTTTTCAATTGCAGTTCTATCAACAAGAGCAATTTCTTTGAATTGTAGTGTCATTTGAATTTGTGTTGGTGAACCATCTGCGTGTGCTGACCAAATACCATTTGGTGAGTAATTAACATCTACACCAGTTAGAACACTTTCTTTTAATTTTGTAATGTACTGATTTTGTCCTGCACCAATTTGAAAGAATTGTATAATAAATGAATCAGGTACAATGAATGCCATTGATTTTGCACCAGTTTGAATCACAGGTGATGCATGGCTTCTGAATTTCTTAATGATGTCACGTACTGTTTGAGATTCACTTTGATTTCTAGGTGTAAATGTAAATGCCATTTGATATGACCTGAAGTCGATACCATCAAATAATAATTGTTGTTGTGGATTAATTGCATAACCTGCAGCATTCATACCAAGTTTTGCAACACCAGAGTCAACCATAGAAGTTGCACCTTTGGCAATTTTACCTAAAACACCTGGTAATGCACCAGCAGCTTCAGTAATTGCATCTTTCAAACTAACTGTTGCATATGAGGCAGCCAATTGAAATTGAATTGTTTCTGGCATATACAAAGCAATAACATCTGAACTTTTAATTCTTTTTGGTTGAAACGTCAAGTCTGTCTTTTCATCTACATTGCTAACATTATTTAAATTATCTCCAGTTACATCAGGTAATGAATAACTGCTATTCTCATCGTAACCTGCAGGTTTAGTCACACATGCAGTAAATACTGCCATGTGTCCTTTTTGAGATGATTCTAAATCCTGTGGATATTTTAAAATTGGAGATCCATAACCGGATTGATATAATGAACCCAATGGTCCGCCTTGAGGTGAAGACGTATCTGTATTAACGACAGAAGGTTCTACTGTTGTTTGACTCATTGAAATTGACCTTTTTTGGACGAATATACATATTTATATGGCTTATTCAGGACTATTTACACCAAGGAACCCACAGAAATACATGGGTGACCACAAAAACATCGTTTATCGCTCTTCGTGGGAAGCGAAAGTGATGAATTGGCTCGACTTGAATCCAGATATTATATCTTGGGCTTCAGAAGAACTCATAATACCTTACAAATCACCAGTTGATGGTCGCTGGCACAGATATTTCCCCGATTTTCTAGTGAAAAGTAGAACTAGAGATGGTAAACTCAAAACTATTTTAATAGAAGTTAAACCTAAAAAACAAACTCAGCCACCAGAACCTAAAAAACGTGTCACTAAACAATACATACAAGAAGTCACAACATGGGGCGTTAATGAAGCAAAATGGAAAGCGGCTACTGAATACTGTTTAGACCGTGGTTGGGACTTTAAATTACTAACAGAAGACCATCTAGGATTGACCTAAATATTGCAATGGCATCTAAACTAACTACCCTCGCACAACAAAAGTCTGCAGCTGAACTGCAAACTATGAGCCGTCAATCATTTAAGTGGTTGATGAATAAAGTTACGTCTTTAAAATCTATCAATAGAGTTCCAGGAACTATCAAAAAGGAAGATTTTAGAGAAGTTACGAGATTTGCATTGGGAGGTTTATACTTTTTCCAATATCTACCAAAAGGCAGAGATGAGTTACCATATTATGATACTTTCCCTTTGGTACTTATCCTAGAAAAATATTCGGATGGTTTCCTAGGTCTAAACCTACATTACTTGCCACTTAAATACAGAGTGGCATTTATGGATAAACTGATGGAGTACGCACAATTAAATGATGACAATGACATTAGACGTATCAAGATAACTTATGACATCCTGAACGCATCCAGACGGTTCAGTGAGTTCAAACCGTGCATAAAAAGATACTTGCACAGTCACATAAAGTCTAGGATACTTGCCGTAATGCCAAATGAGTGGGACGTTGCGATATTCTTGCCAATCCAGCAGTTCAAAAAGGCACCGGTAAATGAAGTATGGCAAGATTCAGTAGAACAAATGAAGGAATAAAATGCCAGGTAAGATATCAGATTTTAGAAATCAATTCACTGCCGATTTGGCTAGACCGAATCGGTTTACTGTTTATATCCGTCCACCAAGTGATTTTGGTACCGGCATAGGCATGGAAGGTTTATCTTGGAGATGTGAGGCTGCAAATTTACCTGGACGCCATCTATCAACGATTGAACAGAAAACATACGGACCTTTTGAAAAGTATCCATATCACACTTCATATGGTGATATTGATTTGACTTTCATTATGGATGGTGATATGGGAGTTAGAACATTTTTTGATGCTTGGTTGGATTCTATCAATCCAATAAGCAGTTTTGATGTATCGTATAAGGATGATTATGCTGCACCTATTGATATTGTGCAATACGATTTAACGAATACTGAAACGTATAGTATTACTTTAGTCGATGCATATCCTATAAATGTTAATCAATTAGACTTAGATTGGTCTAATGATGGTTATCATAAATTGGTTGTAACTTTTGCTTATACATACTGGATTAATAATACACAAAATATTAGTAATGCACCACCTAGTAATGATGCAAATTCACAGGTTGATGAACAATAATTTAATGGAGGAAGTATATTATGGCTTTGCCAAAACTTGATGTGCCAACATATGACTTGGTTTTACCTTTAACCAAGAAGAAAATAAAATTTAGACCATTTACTGTCAAAGAACAAAGAAATCTTTTGATGGCAATGGAAGCGGATGATAGTGAAACAATACAGCAAGCAATTGCTACAATTCTATACAATTGTACATTGACACCTGGAATTGAGATTGAACATCTACCTATCGTTGATGTTGAATATTTTCTTATCAACTTGAGGTCTAAATCCGTTGGTGAAATTGTTGATGCAAGATACCGTTGCAATAATGAGGTTGACGGTAAAACTTGTGGTAACATTATGCAAACTGATGTTGATTTGACTAAGATTGGAATTGAACAGGATGAAAAAATTGATCCTGAAATTCAATTATCTGGCAAGTTTGTTGTTAAAATGAAATATCCAGAGTTTTCTTTTTTAACAGAAGCTTCTAAGTATGATGACATCAACAAATTAACATTCAATATCATTGCACAATCTGTTGAATATGTTTATGATGGTGACCAGTTCTATTATGCAAATGAAGTTGGACTGGACGAAATGGTTGAATTCATTGAAAATTTGAGTCAAGAACAGTTTGATAAGATTGAAAAATTCTTTGACAATTTACCTAAAATTAGACAAAAAATTGATTTAAAATGTAAGAAGTGTGGATTTCAACACCACTTGAATGTTGAAGGCCTTGAAAATTTTTTCGGCTAAGCTTTCGTCATGATAATTTAGGTAATTATTATAAGACTAACTTTAGTTTGATGCAACACCATAAGTATAGTCTTACTGAACTTGAGAACATGTTACCTTGGGAAAGGGACATTTACGTTACTATGTTGATTCAATATATTGAAGAAGAAAATCAAAAGATAAAAGAGCAACAAAGAAAACGATAAATGGACTACAAACAGGCGAAAGCGGCAAGAAAGAAATCGTTCTCAAATACGCTAGCAGATAAGATAACATCTGGTGGCGGTGTTGGCTCGTCTATAAAGAGTACCATATCAGATAAAACAAAGGCGTCAATGGTCGGTCTAAAAGAGACCTTTGACCCTATGAACATTGCAAAAGGTATTGGTGGCAAAGGCCTTGCTGCAGCAACCGGTAAACTACTTGGCAGAAAACAAGAAGACATAGAATACTTTGCTGGTGATGGCAAGAGTTTAAAAAAAGAAGGTGGTGATACAGCTTCTGAAATTTTAAATTCAATCTTCAAAGTGATGAAAGAAGACCGAGAAGAATTGGTCAAACACAAAGAAGAACTTAAAAGCCAACAAAAAGATTTAGAAAAAGATGAAGATGATTGGCACAATAAGTTAATCAAAGCATTAAAGTACAGAGGTAAACCTGAAGGTGGAGAACCAGAAGAACCAGAAGAACCAAGTAAAAAAGGTTCTAAAACTCGAAAGTCATCACCAAAAAGTTCTGCAAGAAAGTCTGCACCTAAAAAACAATCAGGTGAAAGAACGTCTTCACCAAAATCTTCAGCGAATAGAGTATCAAAAGGTGGCGGAGCAGGTCGTTCAGCTACTGGTGGAGGTGCAGGTAGTTCATTAGCAAGTTTAGGTGTTGGTATTGCTGCCGGTGCTGGCGCATTGGGTATAGCATCTAGTGTAATCGCTAAAGAAGAAGGATTACCAAAAAAAGGAAAAGCAT